>ERZ836441.617-NODE-617-length-40637-cov-19.125031_pt1 | contig 40637 bp, 32 predicted proteins | sample MGYA00519686_ERZ836441 | MGnify/ENA primary metagenome ERZ836441 (study PRJEB31850, sample SAMEA3708800) | human gut metagenome | biome: human gut; feature: human-associated habitat; material: faeces | place: China | collected 2014 ...
CCCCGATAGAATCAGGGCTTAAAGAAGTGCGCCGCGGAGTTTGGGACGTTTACGTTAACCTCGATTGAGTGACGAGATACAATCGAGATACAAAAATGGGCGTAAAATCGAGCAGAGACGGGCAAAACCGAATAATGCGACAACAAAAATGGCACCCCGTAAAGAGTGCCATACTAACAGATTATGCTAAATTGTAATCGTTTCTAACTATATAGTCATTTGCCGATGCAGAAACGGTTAATTTATTGATATACAGGTAGGTGTAAATCCAATCCGTACAAGTGACGTGCATTTTTTACGTTTGTAAGTAGTTAACCGTCTGTCACTTAATTTCTTACACGCCGCATTTGCCTCACCTTGCGCTGATTTCATAGGTGTTCGGCGATTTTCAATTGCCAAACTGACAACAGTGACTCAATGCAAAGATAGCGATAATACTCCGATTATCAAAGGAATATAACAACTTTAACTTTTCGCGCCATACAGATGTGCGTACAAAGTCAATCAAATAGTGTTTTGTCGACGCTGTATTTGTGTTGTCCAATATTGATTATATATTTCATTTATATAAAAGTGCATTATGAACCATCGACCTTCTGGATTACCACTCACGAGGGGAGTTGTGTTAAATGCATCCTTTTGATAAATCATCCGGCACTTAGTCGTAAATGAAATCTCCTCTTTAGACTTATCGATGATATTCAACTTTACTTCAATCTCTGATATACAAGGGGCACAATCTTTAACAGAAACGATCTTGTAATCAAGCAGGGATAAATCACCTATAAAACTTTTAATTTCTTGAATATATTGTCCTTTACTGGCTTTATTGTAATGCCTTTCTATAATGTCATGTATCTTCCCATAATTCTTTGATGAGAAGAAAGTCATGAATTCAGATAGTTTTTCTTCTGGTGAATTACTGATGCAAGACGCCTTTTTAAGATTTATATTATTGATGTATTCTTCTGAAATCTGACGTGGTTGCCATTTTTCAATCTCGTCTTGCATTTTTTCATTCTCCTCATGTTGCTTCTGTGCAGTGGCTAAGGTTTCATTCAATTCCTTTAACATCTGAAGAATACTTTTGGGCTTAGATGGTTCCGGCTTGACGTGTTTCCCACTTTTATATTGTTCAACCCAATCACCAACAGCAAATATTGTGGCTAGACATTTAGCAGCCACTAAACTATTGTCGTAATTGATATCCTTCCCATGCAGGATGCCGTTGCGATAGGGCAGTGTGATGGGATCTGTATTGACTCTCTTTCGTGTTTTGGCATAGATTTTAGCTATGCTTGACAAACCACTTTCATGGCCAACGATAGAATTCCAAAGTTTAGGATTGAAATCTGACGCAAAGAAGCCTTTATTAGATTTTGTTACTTCATCAATGACACCATCGATTATCATTAGAAAGACAGGTATACAACCGTGAAACCTTTCGTTTTTGTAATCATCATACGCCTTTAGAAGCAATTCGTACCTCTTCGTAAAGCCTGTATGATTCTTTAGTCTAGTGAGAAGATACCTTATGCTATCATTATTTGCATAGTATTCTAATAATAATTGTTCACCCTCCTCGCGTTTATTATCTTCGGCTAACCTTACTGCATTCCTCATTAAGTCAGAATTCATACTTTCATATGCAATCCAGCCTAATTCAGAGTAATAATGATTAAATCTATCTGGAGTAAACCTTATATCATTTATTTGCTTTTCAATGTCGGATATTTTATGTCTCAATTCTACATTGTTGATAGGTAAAAGGTTTAGTAAGAGCTTCATGCCTTTTACCTGATTTAATAGCTCTATATATGATGGGTTATCTGAGATTCCTGCCATTTTGATTGATATTATATGAAATTGAAAAAGATTGGGAGTAAATACTCTTTGTGAAAGATGATATTGTATTAGAAATAGGTCTTGACGGCGAAAAGAAATTGGTCGATGAATATGCGCTTGAAGGCGGCGATATTGTTCTGCTCATAGAACATCAGCATGGCTTTTTTGTAGTCGATTGAATCTACAGTGCGGAATGAAATCGGGCAATAGCCATTGGCGATGAGAATGCCGTTGCTTACTATTCGTGCTGTGCGTCTGTTGCCGTCGGTGAACGCCTGAATGTAGCTGAGCAAAACAAGTGCAAGAAGAGCTTTCTCGAAGATATTACTTTTGCCATTAATGAGTCGCACAGTATCTTCAAGTGCCTCGCGGATCTGGAATTCATTGTCGAGGGGCGTGTAGTTTGTTCCGGTTATACCGACACGGCGATGCCTTATGTTTCTTTCAACCCCTAATTCTTTTGTAAGCAACGCATGAATATCCTCAATACGGGCAACAGTCAGATTTTTAAGATAGTCCGGCACCTCAAGAATAAAGTCGAGCGCATCCTTATGGTTGAGGAGCATCACGGCTTCCTCTTTTGTCTTTCCGCTTGCTGTCTGTTTTTCTTTCAGCAATCTTTCTGTCTCCAGCAATGAGTATGTGTTGCCCTCTATTTGGGATGATTTCCAAGAGAGGTCGATGCCTAGTCGTTCCATCTCTTTTCGGTATTCCAACTCTGACATCTCCGAAAGATGACGACGGAACAATCCTTGCGCGTCATCAAGCTGATGTAACTCTTCTTGGGTGAATAAATCAACCTTGGAAAGAATTTCATTGATAAGTTCAAAATTAAACGATTCCTGCACCCGACGCTCATCCACATCCTTGTCGAAGTATGTGTCGAGATTCAGCTCCATAGTAACATGAGCTTGCGGAGTGAGCCTATAGCGCGTAGCCGGCCCGCGACCGACCACTTCGATATGTCCTTTGGAAGTTGCTTCGGAAAGCATACGCATAAGAGTTCTATCACTAACCTGCTTGGATAGTGAAGGCAAAATGTCTGACCTCTTGGCAAGAGGATTATAGTGCAAATATTGTAATATTTCGATTTCAGTAGTCATGTGTAGTGGTTTTATCGCGACAAATTTAGTAAAAAAACTTGAATAATCACGACAGGTTGGCACGATTTATTACTTTATTTCTCGGTCTTTGGCGCGATTTTATTAAGAACGACTGTATAACAGACACGATGAGAGAACTCCAAACTTTCATAATTAAAGAGTTGGCTATTCAATCCATCTGTCAAATCGTGGGGCGAATATGTCTATGTCGCGCTGGGGCAGTCCGAGCCTACGGGCTTCTGTGCGCCACGATTTCATGACTGTTTTTACTTCGTTGATAATGCTCTTAGCTTTCTCTGCTGAAAGCATGTAATCTCCGGCTGATGCCAACAGGATATTGAGGTTGGATTCACTCGTGGAGCGGTTTATCAGCAGGCTTTGATTGTCGGCGAGGGTTGGATTGATGTCGTATGCAGGGGAGAGTTCCCAGCCTTTGCGTGTCAAAAGAAAACCATGATTGCGGAAATGGTCATCGGAGTTGCCGATAATGATGTAGAACGCCACGCGGCGAAACAGTTCCTCCAAGTTTTGCTCGACATTGCTCCCGTGCTGAATAATGAAATCGGCAATGTCAGTGTAGCCGTAGCCGGTTGAAGCGTTGTCGCCGTCGGTGAGTCCGAGGAGCGTTAACGCGGAAGCGAAATGTATTCGTTTGCCGTCGCTGTTTCTGTCAAATCGTTTTGAGAGAAGAATGTGATAATCTTCGCCGTCGATTGTTCGTGTCTCGGCAACATTCAGTCCTGCCTTTCGACCCATCACATGGCAGAAATGCTCCCATTGCGCAATATCATAATCATCTTTGCACGAAGGGAATTTGGCAACCGTCAGACTCCCGTCCTCATCAATAACAGATGCCTTCGGTCTGGCACCACCGAGAGAAGTACCTGGATGTAATAGTTGTACGAGCCATTTCTTTGACGGTAGCAGATGTTTTTCCTCGCTCAGTTCAATCTCATGTGCAGCCCGCATCAATTCTCTTACATTTGCCAGCGGCGGCACACGGAGGCTTTCCTCACAGTTGATGAACTTCCCTCCGAGTGTTTCGGCAAACCGGAAACCTCCCATGCGCGAAGCATCATCAATCCCCATCAGATAGTCGAAAGATGTCAATCGGCGTACAGCTCTCTTTTCATCAGAAGCTGCAATCTGTTCCCGACGGTTCAATAATGTGCGGCCCCAGCGGTCGGGGAGAGCATCGGAGAAACAGGCGAATATGTCGCGTTCCGGTCGGGTGTATTGGATGCCGGTATAGTTCTGCAAATCCTCACTGAGAAAAACATCGCCATATTTGGCAAGCCACTCTTTATCATACGAAAATCCGTATGTCTCGTTACCGCGCACCGAGTCGCAGGAAAGTTCGCCAATCAGCTGAGGCGTTTCTAACCAGTCAAAGTCGGCATACACAAATAGTTTCTTCATGACTTAATCCTTCTTTGATGCCCGCTGGCGATGTTTAAGACTCAAATCCTGTAAATTTCTGCCGAGAGTATCTTCTTTGGCAATCAAAAGCAGATCATCATCAAGTTGCAGGGCATAAAGAACACGGGCATAGATGCCGATTGAAACTGTCGGAGAACCTTTCTCGATGCGATTCACAGTGAGAGGCGAACATGTAGCACGTTCAGCAACTTGCGCAATCGAGAGGTTACGACGCAGTCGGGCGAGCTTAATCTGTTCACCCATAAGAGCCATTTTCTGCTCCAGCTTCCGGGGCAACTTAGTCCCCATAGTGTTCTTTGCCATGCTCAATCTATTTTATGATGCCGCAAAGATAGTAAAAATATTTATTATATGATATGTTGAGTGGCTAATAATTACAGCGATTGTCTCAATTTCTCAGTAAGTCAGATGAGAATGTTGAAATTGATAATACTCAAATCTCTATAGCGGGTGTTGTCTGATTTCTTGCCTTCAGTGTTTCTTTCAGAATTACTTGCCCTATTACTTGCCCTATTACTTGCCCTATTGCTTGCTCCATACTTGTTCCATTACTTGTTCCATTACTTGTTCCATCGCTTGTTCTAGACTGTCTTCTTTGCTGTCTCCATTACTAGCTTCTTTACTGTCTCCATCCGGCATCTCGATCTCCCTACTAAAAATATATTTTCTCCCCACCTTTTATCTATTTTCTTCGTAAACGTCCCAAACTCCGCGAGGTATATTTACCGGCGATAACTACCTTTGCTGCCATAATCTTTATTTTTGATCATGGCAGCAAAGGTAGTTATCGCCGGTAAATATACCTCGCGGAGTTTGGGACGTTTACCAGTTATCAGCATTAGGCGTTCTTGCAAGAGTTAAGTTTTATCGCTCAGTAGCAGTCAATTACTGCCAATGCAAACCATTGGCAATCAGTTGATTACTTGCCGATGCAATTATAGCATATATCTGATAGTGAGCAGGTTGCGCTTTAAGTCTACAAAACCGGATTTTACGGGGTTCGCACCTCCAAATTTAACAATTCCGGCTCTCTCAAAGCGCCCATTCTTTACTTATGCAAAAGTAGTGATTTTTCGCGGATTCTACAACCCCAAATGCCGGTTTGAGAGCAGAAGAATCGAGGGATTATTGTCATATTGAGTCGAAAGAATTTGGGGATTATTGACAATATCCTCCCGCATTTTCTGCATTATCCGCATTTTAATCAGTCGGTGTCTGATTCATTTTCAGCGTAATCTTCTTCATCTTCGTGGAGCAGATATTCGTATTTTGTTCCGATGAGGCTCTCGCGGTCGTATTCCTTGCGATATTCCATGATATACCATGCAATGGAATCAGGATAAATCTGAAAGTAATGTCGGCACACTCGTCGGTACAGCAGTAAAATCTTGTCGTTTCCTGCGAAATCTAATAGATAATCAAGCAGTCTCTCTACTTCGTTCCGAGAAGCAATCCTACTGCAAATATCATCTACCAAAGGAGTGTATTCCCTTACGGCCATATCATTCAATGCCCGGAATTGAGCGGCTAATCCGTCCACAAAATCTTTGTATTCGTCATCCTTCTCCATCTGATTGCCGGTCTAAGGTTTGACTATTCTTCCATGCTTTTGCGGCTTCCGTCAAGCGGTATTTTTGTTTTGGGTGTTTGGGCTGGTCGGGATATAGTCTTTCTACTGCACCATCCGCGATAGCGGGATTAAGATAATTCTCTCGGAAGCGTTTTGGACTGCGAAGTTCAAATATAGTCATGATTTCGCTTAGGCCCATATATTCATCACCCATAACATTAATAATTTGCTTAACTTGGGCCGTACTTGGGTCATACTTGGGTCGTGCGTGGGTCGTGCTTGGGCCGTGCTTGGTCGCAACTGGTGTGGCATTAGTGTCTTGTCCCGGCGATAATTCAGCTGATACAGTTCCTTTATTGGGTCGTTTGAAGGTAACGATTACAAAGCCCCCGTTCCAACGCCATGTCGGTTCCTCAACGCCTTGTTCGCGGCAGGCATCCATTATACGTTTGGCTCCGGAACCCCAGCTTTCCAGATAGGTTGATTTGTAAAGAGCTTCAGCAATCTTCAGATTGTAGGGATAGGATTCATGCGGCTGCTTAATGGATTCGGGCGATATTTGAGGCGGGAATATGCCGGGGTTTGCAATCTCTATGCGGTCATCGTAGATTGCGATACTTCCGGTCAGATTATGCTTCTCCCATTGACGATGGCACAGACTGTTAATCAATGCTTCGCGCAAAGCGTGATACGGCACTTCAAGACGTTCTTCGCGCTGAAGGCTATGGTTGGTAATCTTCCCGCTGAGATTGAGGTGCTTGAAGAAGAAGGCCATACCTGCGTCAAGCAGGTCGAAGAAGTTGCCCTCGGCACGTTGGTTGTCGATAAACTCATTCTTATCGTTACCCAAGAAGCGGGCCATCCGAAGCCGAAACTGCGGATACTCCTCGATATTGTTTGAGAAAAGCATCACTGCTCCATTGGTCGGATTGCCTTTTTTCAGCAAATTCCATTTCGCTAATGTGTCGTCTATTGGCGCACTCATTGCGCTTGCAGGGATTCTACCGCCCTCAACGCCAAGCCGGATGCACCCTCTGATATGCTTCTCGTTCAAGTCGGCAAGCGTAACACCATCTGCCATCTGACGCTCCCACGCATACATCTGAGGCTGATGCGCCCGGATTCGTTCATCATACATCTCGTGCGGCATTACCTTAGTTGTGCTTTCGACTTTATAATACGGGCACCCGTGAAAGGTATGTGGTCGCTCTCCCCACACCCAGCCATCAAAGTGCATAGCAATCACTTTATTTCCCGGACGGTTAGGCACATCAACATAATGAATCTTCACATCAACAGCGGGCTCCAATCCCGCAACAGCCTGTGCGATTTCACGTTTAGTCGTTTCTGTAACCTGCTGTCCAAGAATCTTCAATCCTGTCGGCGCAACACCAAAAATCAACCAACCACCATCTGTGTTGAGAAACGCACACGCCGAGTGCATACCGTCTTTCAGTTCGCCGGTAGTTTTCTTCAGCTCCAGAGTCCGCGACTCGTCCGCTGCAATCAGTGCCTTTATATCGTCAATAGTCATAGGGCAGTGAACATCATCAGTCTTTACTAGGGCTTTTATATTGTTGGAAGAATCCATTCCTCTTCGTCTATTTTCCAACTCTCAATCTCTGCCATATGTTCAGAGAGATAGGCATTAAGATGCGGCTTATTTATATATTGCAAAAAGAGAAGTATGCTCTTTGCGGTTTGGATTTTTTCTTCCTTTGTGAATCGTGCAGTAATACCATTAAGGGTATAGATATTCTCTTCCATATGGCTTTCAGAGTTTAGAGTGAGCCTATACATGAAATTTCCATAATAATTCCGCCTATTTTCTGGGATTTCAAAAAGAATATCCTCTCTTCTAAGCATTTTTTCAAAATTCATATCATAGCAAAAACTGGAGAAAGCTTCTAGTAATCTTCGCATAGTATTTCCAATACTAATATCACGAATATCATCAGAGTCAAATGTCGTTGCAGAAGAAGCGTATTCAAATACGCACTCTAATAATTTTTTATATTCGTTCTTTAACTTATGTACTTTTAGACCGAGATTTACTAATTCAACAAATGTGGGATCTTTTTTGTCAGTTACTTCATTACGAATCTTCATAAGGTCAAAAATTGATTGTAAATCATGAGATAAAACCAATATTCGACTGTTAGAATTTCCTTTAAGGATATTTCCGAATTGGAATCGCAGCAATGACATAACTCCAACACGATTGCCATAATCAAAACTTGATACAGGATCATCAATCACAATAAGATATTCAGAAGTGTATTTGGATATTTCTGTTTTGCCACCAAAAAGCTTAGCAAAAAAGTAACATAATCCTAATACATTTCTTTCTCCGACACTAATTTTCTTTGGCTTAACAGCTTTGCCATTAATCCGAAGTTTATAACAGCCATTACCTGGCTCCAGCATCACCTTACGTTTGCTGAAAAATACATATTGTAATTCTTGATTAATATAGTCTAATGCTATATCTGTACGCTCTTTCTGGGAAATTAGTGATTTGATTTCCAGCAGAATTGTCTCCTGCTCTTTACGTTTGGATTCTATTTGAGCTTGATTTTTTGCACTATTTTCATTAGCCAGTTTATAACTAGACAATAACGCTGAATGTTGTTTTCTCGCCAATAAATTATTATCTATCCGTAACTGTCTATATAACTTATTCCGTTTAGTAACGGAATCATTGAAGCGCTTTACGCATAGCTCCATAGCATCCAATGCCTTTCCCCATGCAGTAACAGAACTTTTATACGCTAAATAGTCTTCTTCCGAGAATGGATTTATTAGAGATGTATAAATGTCATTCTTACGTTGAATGATTATTTGTTGTATCTTATGGAGGATAGAATTAAGATTTGTCTTTGCTGTTTGCGCGCTCTTCAACTCCCGCTCATTTAAGCTACCTCTAAAAGTCGGAAGAGATGTTTCAATCATGGAAAACTTCTCCAATTCAATGCGTAGCAACGCTTCATATTGATTTGCCTCTTCATTCAATATGCAGGTTAAAGTTTGGGCAATGATATTCTTGTCAGATTCTGTTATTTCACGCAAACACATGGGGCAGAAAGGCCAATTCTCTGCCATCATTCGCTTGGTTTCGTCTGTTGAATACTGTGGATGCTGTGTTAATAAAGCCAAAAGCCTACGTTCGCGGTCTGTCAACTTAGGCGTATCCAATGGTTTTATTAACAATTCATTTAGTTGTTCAAGACCTTCAGGCAGTGACACATTATCTCTAACCCAATCCAGTTCTTGGGCATCTTCAGACTCTTTATAAAGATTTAGATTGTCAATTACCCGACTGCGCAAAGTGTCATAATTCTCTATTGGTTCATTAAGACTCAACAAAGTATGGACTAAATCTTCGGAAACTCGACTTTTTACTGTATTCCCCTTTATATCTCGATCAGTATCAGCCCATCCTCCATCAGCACGAAGCGCATCTCGTATTAAATTATAATAGTATAACGGCGAAATATTATCTTTAGCATTGTCGAGTCTTTTTCGTTCCTCCTCCAATTTTAGAGACTCTTCTTTAAGTCCAACAAGGAGTTTTTCCTTTTGCGCAATTAACTCGTCTAACTCAACCTGTTCTCCCAGCATAACAATGGTGTTTATACCATCATTCTCCACTCTAACGTGGTCGCGCACAAAATCTTCATTAAAAATAAATACTGAATCCCTCTTGTCTATCGTTATTGATTCAGATGAAGTCACAGTAAAATCAGCGTTTTTTTCTTCTTCCGATTTTACTAATTCACCGATGCAATGGGCAATTGTGGTCTTGCCACTTCCATTACGACCATAAATAACACTAAGAGCTTCTTTATTAAAAAGTTCTAGTTCGGTGTCTGAACTAAAACAGCCTCCTTTGATTGTGATTTTTTTGAAATTTTCAAACATAGGATTATTCTGTAATTTTACTTATTCAACAATCCCGTATATATCAAAGATATGGTCAAGCTCACTTTCTGTATGAGCTTGAATCACTTTCTCGCGAACGAGTGAATTGTTCAAGTCCAATCGAACAAGTTTATCAACACCATGCACAGAAACGAGACGGATAAGCTGCACGCGACCTATTTTAGGTTCTCGCTGCGCGTATTCGGCAAGACCTTTTGCCTTAGGCAAATTGTCTTTGAGTGATGAGTTATGCGGTTCAAGAATATCGAGAACATAGTTGTCATTCGCTTTGCGAACAATAACAAAATCGGGATACATTGGCTTGTCCTCGTTATTCATGATGTAAGGAATACACAACGCCCATGACCCGCGGGCAGGATTTCTCAGCCATGTTACGAAGTCATCTCTTTGCTGTTCTTCTTTGAGTGTCTTATCTTCCCATGAAGTGAGTTTGAAGGTGGCCGTGCCGATTGCTTCATCAACAAATAGATGGTCGGAGAAGGAAGTTCCGTCTTCGTTTGAATGAATGGAGATGTAGTCAGGAAGGTGGAATGATTTCTGACTGACGGGGTCACCGTCAGCAACGATATTCTCATATCTTTTGCGCCACTTTTCTTCCATATGGGCAAAAGTAAGACGATAAGTATCTTTAAGAAAATAGAAGCGTTCTTTTGAAAATTGCTGCATCCTTTCCAATTCATTGTTATTGGAAGCGAATAGGATGACGTCAATTTTCCGTTGTGTATGGTTGAATAGATCAGCGTCGCGGTTAACGTATTTGTTTCCTATTCCCTCACTGCCGAGTTTCGACTCGGCAAGGTTGAACTGACGCTCTATGTCGGAGTCGGTTGTTGTGAACAGATTGCTGCTCACTTGATTTTCGACACTTTCGCCGAGGGCATCGAAAATCTGCGAAGCCATCTTGAACTCCTGCACCTTTTTGACAAGACAGTCATACTCGCCACGAGATTTCAGTTCGATTATGTAGGATTCGATAAAATCGCCTATTTCAGTGACAGCGATGGTGTACGCATCGGTTTTCACACCCGACTGTACCAACAGACGGCATAGAGCGAAATAGGAATAAAAGTAGTCTTTTATACGTATAGGGCGAACGGAGAAGTTGAGGAGTGCCATGTCGTTTATAGCCTCCATGACTGAGACTCTGTCAAACGAGGCTATGGGCGTACTTGCAGACATATCGTGTTCGGTAGAAACAGCAATGTTTTCATCGGAACTTGCAAGCAAGGGTTGTGCGACATCGTAAGTGATGGGTGTATCAAACACGTTGGTTTCATTGAAGTCGCTCGCTTCATTGGATACGTTGTTGCCCGTTGAAGTAGTCTCAGGGTTTGACACACCAATCTGTGGAGAAACCTGCGACGCCGCTTGTGGATGAGAAGAAACGGCAACATGAGGCGGAGTGCTTTGGTTAGCGGACGAAAAAATGACCACAGGCTGTGCGGATGTTGTCACAGGCGTTGGGCGATGTACGGTGAGCGTTTGTGTGTTTCCTCCTCCTATCTGTTGACCAGAGATATCAGAGGGCAATTCTCCGCCCTCAATATTTTTAAGAGCTTCGATAACGGAAGAAACAGTATCTTTATCGAAATGAGGCAGAAAAAGCTTGACATCGTTTAAGGTCTCGTCTTTTTCGATGCGCATCTGCATAGGAGTGCGAATCATTCGACCCAATAGCTGTGCTACATAGGTAGAGTCGGAAGCTCGACGGAACGACATCATGGTTTCAGCTCGCGGACAATCCCAGCCAGTGGAAAGTGAGTCTTTGAAAAAGACCACTTTTATATCACGGTTGCCTGCGATTGAAGCAGGTTCTACATAAGGAATTTTTCGACCATTGATTTCAAGGTCGCCTTTTGACCCGAAAGCATGGACTATCTCGCCATCTCTGAACGGTGTGCCGACGCGAGATTCGATTTTGCTGATACAATCAGCCAAATCGGTATTGGATATGCGTCCGGCGGTGCCGTTCTCTACTTGCACAAGCATTATCGGGTAGACGTGGGCGTAGTGTTGTTCCTGACAATACACAAACCATCGTTTCCATTTGTCTCGCCACTCATCGGTTGCAGCCTGCAAAACAGCCATGTCCTTGTTGGCAATCTGTTGGTCGGGATAGTTTATGATAATCCACTCTTTGAGCAATCCCGACCGTCTTACTTCGGTCGGAGAAACCGCCGTTTTATGGACGGTAGAGTTAGAGTTGCCGATAAGTCTGTTGAAACGTTCTATTGTAGCACTCATTCCTATAACCAAAGGCATAGGAGCCAGACCGACATTCTCGTCTCCAAATATGAACTTCTGCATTATAGAAGTAGCTTTGCCAGATTCCGATGGCTTTGCGCCTCGGTGCGCCTCGTCTATAATGAAGTATAATCGGTCGCTCTTTTCAAGAATGGTGTTTTGTAGAGTCTCCCATATAGTGTGTTGGCGTGTGTCTGAGAGCTTGGTTAGTTTTCCGGTTTTGGTAAGTTTTTGAGTATTCAGAAAATAGATTTTCCCATCTTCAAGCACTTCGCAGTCAAAGGAATCCTCCGAGATAATGACACACTGGCCGGGAGTAAATTTATCGGCTCGTGTCTCAATCTTCTCTTTTGACTGCTCGTTGAGATTGGGATCATCACTGAGCCATATGGTAACGGCATTATGTTGCGCCGGAAGAATTTCGTCGCCAAAGTATATGTTTTCCAACAGCCCTGACATAATAATGGTCTTGCCTGCGCCGGTAGGTGCGGTAAACGAAATTATCTGTGGTGGATGGTCGGTGTCGATATTATACAACGAAAGAGCCTGATGCGCCTGTTTGCGCATCTTGGCTAATGCTGTTTGCTGAAAAGGGAATAACTGGACTTTCATATTGAGCCTTTCGTGTTGATGGTGAAGTTATCGAGATAATCACGATAGAGCTGATAGCTGTTGCGAACTCTGAGTTGAGCCGCCATTTCGCGATAACCTCTTTCGGAGTCAGTGACGATATATACCGTTTCGATGTCATTGGCTGTAGCCAATGCGTAGGAGAAAGCACCGAACTCGTTCTCGTTGGTGAGCACTGCAAACTTATTTTGTGGCAGAATAAGCATTGAAGGGATAAAATAGGGATTGACTTGCGGACACGCGCCGTAAGCTCCCGATTTCATCCACAGTAGCGGAAGAAGCTCAGTGAACTGTCGGCCCATCTGGACGGCTTGCTTGTCGAGAAAACCCAACTTGAAGAAGATAGCGTTTGCCTTGAATCCATCCGACATGGGCAATGTCAGAGGTACTTGCTCCTTGAAAGTTCCGAGCGATTCTGTTATTCTCTTTTTTAGAGAGTTGAAAAGGTTTTTGTCGGCGGTGCAGATAATGAAGTCGTGAATCCCGTTCTGTCCTTCAAGTTCATCAAGCCAATCGGGTGCAGATGCTTCATCAAGCAGAATTGCGATGGCCGAGTCATTGTCAATGATATATGAAGCATCGTCTCCCACGCTTGATTTTGCGATAGTCCCTTTGGAAAGTACTGTCACGAGGTCTTTCTTGTCGGAGAGACTGAGAGAAGAAAAATCATTGACAAAAGAGATTTGCTGAAAACGACGGTTCGATTCCTTTTCGGTAGTCAGGTATGTAAGATATTCGCCCTTGATCTGTTGCCCTTTGACATCAAGACCGGTGATGGAAGCTACCGTGCGCGGCCAGTTGACATAACGGGCGATGCCTAAATTTTCCCACTCCTCATCTCCAGGCTTGAAGCCTTTTGCCGTCAAATCCTTTTCAGAGGTTTCTCCCACTTCATTATTCGTTACCATTATGCAGCGACGGTTTCCGCCGTCCTCTGCATTAAGGAGATTGACGGCATGAAGTGTGGTGCCTGACCCTGCGAAGAAGTCGACAATCAATGCGTTGGGCTTGTTGGCGACGAAGAAACGGAGAGTGTCGTGGACAGCGTATAACGATTTAGGGAATTCAAAGCGTTTATCAGATAAAAACTTTCGGATAAGCGTAGAACCGTTTGCAGAAGCATCATGCGAAGCTACTTTCCATAAGGAAGGTGCCAAGCTCTCGTCATCAATCTCAATAGATTGTGTTGCCATAATAGAACCGTCATCTGCATATCCAATAATAGAGAACTGTCCATTTAAGATTTTAGAGTATTCTCCATCAGGCAAATAATTAACGACGTATCCATAATCTGTTTTGGAGCCCAATCTTACTCGTCCTTGTTTAATTCTACGCCTTAATTCGTCAGGCCCAACTTGCCAACACCCTAAATCACCATTAGTTCTGATGGGTCTAATCTGCACTAAGCCTGCAATTTCGTCATCCTTAGTATGGTCACTTGGAATGGGTTGGCCGATATGCTCTATCGTTTTAGTATCTGGATTTGCGTATATGGCATAATAAAGACCTTCTCTTTCCCATCTTGATGAATGAGAACCCCTTCTCATCATAGATGTCCATCCCGGTGTAAGATTCTTCTTCGGTTTATTAGAATCCTTCTTTGTTGATGGAGCCCACTCAGCAGAAAGCTCTAACCTCTGAGGAACGGCACTTCCAAACAATACAAAATAAACATATTCATCGCATCTTCTGAATCCATTACGATTAACACCTTTGGGGTTAGTTACCGTACTGATCATTTGGGTTGACGCATTTGGGAACAATTCTTCAAGCAAGCAACCTAAATGGTTGTACTCTTTTTCATCAATGGTGACGATAAGGACTGAGTCGGCGGGATTGAGAAGTTTTTTCGCGAGTAACAGACGCTTCTTCATCATGGAGAGCCATTTGGAATGACGATATGAGTCGTTGCTGTCTACATAGTCATTGTTGTATTTCCAATCATGAGCGCCAGTGTTATAGGGCGGGTCGATATAGATGCAGTCAACCTTGCCGGGATATAGATAGGCAAGCAGTTGTAGTGCATGGTAATTGTCGGCCTGAATAAGAGAATGCCACAGCGGACTATCGGGGGCTGTTGAAATGGTATCTTGAACTTGTAGATACGGATATATAGGCTCTCCGAAAGTGGCGAACGGCACCAAATCGTCAGCCGGGATTGTGCGAGTCGAAGTAATATCATTCACTGAGGTGCACTCAGCTATGCCATTGTTGATAGCTCGAACAAAGAAACGCTCTTTGAGTGGTTCGGATTTGTATGTCACGGTTAAACCGACTCGAACCTCCTGTCCTTGAAGGATGGTGGATTCGGGGAGATGGTCCTCAAAGACAAGCCCAAACTTCTTTTGTTTAAGAAGCTTGCGCACAACGTGTTGCATCTGAAGTTTTAACTCCGGATTATCAATCTTGTTTATGAGGTCATCAAGAGCCGCCATATCTAAAAAAGACTCCAGCGTAGCTATGCGAGGCCGACCAAAGCCTTTAAGCGACTACGTTGGAGCTTCCAATGTTATTGTTTTACGACTTTCGCCGTTATGTCGTTGTGATATTCTTGGTCATTTCGCATACGATGCTTAGATTGCAAAGTTACTAATAATTTTTGAGGTGGCAATCGAATTTGCTGAGAAACATAATGAATACGCCCCGATAAGAAATTTACTCTTGTCGGGGCGTTAGTCGATGTGCAGTGGTTACTTCTCGGTCGGATTGAAGTATAGGAAGGTGTCGTCGATGTGCCGGGAGGCTTCTATTTGTCGGATTAAATTTTTCAGGGAGTCCTGTTGATGAGAGGTTCCGACGCGGAAGATTTTTTCACGGCGCAGGAGATCTTCCTGATGTTTCCCCTCCCACCACAATCTTTCGTAGCGGTAGAGCCATTCGGTTTTTCGCAGACTCTCGTTATCATCATAGAGATTGCAACAACCTATGCCGAGACCTATGGCTGCGAGCAGTATGAAGCCAACTACGGCATAAACCCATTTGGGGATTGCCGCCCAGACAGCACCGTCAATCACGCTTCGCATACGGTTGTTGAGTTGTCTTGCTGCATCGCGGAGGTCGCTGGTCTGACTTGCGAACTCGTCGTGGATGCCGGTGTGTAGTGCTTTCTTGACGCTCTCATCGAGACCGTTCTTGAAGAACATAGCGAATGCTTCGGCAAGTTCTTTCGGAAGCTGAGAAAAATCGAGACTTTTGAGTGCATCCACTTTTTGTTTGGCGAGTGCTGCCTCAACGAGCTTTTTCACTGACTCGTTGGTGGCGATGCTTGCAGGTAGCTCGACCTGAATTTTCTGCGGCTCGGAAGTCGCAGGAGTTGTTGTTTGCTCCGGGGCTGATACCATGCGGGTATCAATATCCGTGAGCAAATCATTGTTTTTCTGTGCGATTTTGAGAAGGCCGTCAATCTTCTCATCTTGTTTCTTGACGATGGAATACATGTCTGCCATTATAGTGATCTTCCTTTTTTCTTTTTTGGTTTCTTTTTCATCGCACGGATGAAAGCTTCTTCTTCCGGGTCATAGCCGGGCCCGACTTGGAACAGTCCGCCGACAGCCTGACATCCCGCTTCGATTATGCTCTCTACGACATTCGCTATGGGCGATTCCTTAATTTTTGCCGTTACCGAAATCGATGCCGTTTGCTGAGACTGTGCCTCCTTGATCCCGGTGTTCTTGGCAAAGAATTTGTCAAGACGCTTGTAGGAAAAAGCACGGTCAATCTTTGATCCGTTGAAGGTAAATTCGCCGTCGGAGAAGTGTATGCCTTGCGGTTTGCCGGTGTCGCGGTCGTTGTATAATTCGACCGTTATACCTGCCGGAGCGAGGCGGCGACGGAACTCGTCCCACGATTTGCAGCAGTACATCGCCGCCTGAATCTTAGGTTTCATCTCGGCAATCGCGTCCTCATACAGCTTCTTTTTCGGCGAAAAGGTAAGTCCGTATTTCAGCTTGATTGCCTTGGTCGCATCACGACTTTTGTCGAAATTATTACTTTCGTCAATGGCTTTGCCGTGGAGATTGACGCGATTATAGACGATATGGAAATGCGGAGAGCCAGTTTCGAGATGACGCACAATCATATATTGTGTGTCCCGGATGCCCATTTGTTCCATATACTCTTTCGCCAGCTGTACCATAAAATCATCCGTTAGACGGGGCAAATCTGCCTTGTCGAAACTCACGGCGATGTGCCCGATTGGTTTGCTGATTCTCCTGTTTAGACTCGCTCCTATGTCGAAACTGTCCACAATTCTGCGGTAGTTATTGCCAAGAATTCCATCGGAATCTATCACTCGCCATGTATCGGCGGTGAACTGTTCCTTGTCGTGAAATTCCCTCATGACGTAGCCAACAATATCGGCTGCGGCTCCTTTTGCGAGTATTTTTGCTATCATAACAATGAGGAATTTGAGGTTTTCAACTTGCCAAGAGTGGCTAAAATCCCATCGAGACAAGCCTCAGCCTTTCGCTTTGTCGAGGGCCATGCGTTAGCCTGACACGCCTTGACTTGAGCGTTCAGATTCTTGCCTTGATACATCAGTTCCCGTATCGCCTCACGTTCAAAATCAGTAAGACGACCGACAATCGAGAGCCGGAAGACGCAAATTCTAAGCAGCTCGGCAATGCTGACACCGGCAGCCGCAGCTTTGGCTTTTACCTCGCGTTTTTCCGCATCGGTGAAATTCACAGAGACTTTTCGGTCTCTCTTATCGCTGGATTCTTTTTTGGGTCGCCCTCGGAGCTTGACTCCGGGAGCGTCCTGATTGAACTTTCTCATTCGTTGGGTTGGGGATGGTGACCGCAGGGAACAGAGAGCGTCCTTCGGGATGCGAGGGGTTTCGGGTGGGGAATTTTTTACCTCCCGAAACATACCCTTGCATTCCCAACTAATCCACTGTCGTTTCTTAGTTGCGCGCTGACGATAACCGCTCCCTACGGTCGGGTTAAACTTATGTCATTTTGTACTGAAGTAGGTACTGAGGTACCAACGTACCTTAGGAGGAAAGGTCGGACTACCAAACGGCCTATGGTTCGGAATGTCGGTAGACCTAAGTGATGTCAGATAGACATTTTTCATAGTTTGCGCCAAATTTCAATGTCATCGGCATACATTGTTAGATGCTCGACAAGGATAGCGTTGATATAGCTGCCAACAGTCGTATTCCTGTCTCCAAGGATACGGGCGATGCGCTCGAGCTTCTCCCATACGCTATCTTCGATGTTTACGGGATGACGCTTTGCCAGCTTTGACGGCATGAGATAGGCTGCCTTGAAGTCTGCGAAATCCGATTTGCGCTGCTGCTTGCCGATGCGCTGTTGCTTCGGCGGCTCTGTTATGGCTGTTGCCTCGGTTGCTGTCTGCTCGTTGCCAAACAGATTTTCATTGGCAACGGCGTTGGCTGTGGTGCAGTTAACAGCATTGTCGCTGTTGACTGCGGGATTGGAGTTGGTAGAGTTATCGGGTTGCATAATAATTTGGGGGGTTGAGGTTGATACTTGGTTTTCGGGTGCATTGGTCAACTTGGTTGACTTGGATGCGGTGGTTGAAGGTGTTTTTGTGGTTTTCATTGTTTTGGTGGTGTTGAGGTTTTGTTGATTGCATCAGTATCCGGGTTATACCGTTCAACTGACACGAGGGTGAGTTGCAGGTCATCAATGAGTTTCTGCAACATCGGATTTTTTCTAATCATCGCTTGCAGCACGGCTTGGTCAGGTTCGATTTGCAGGAGGTAGTCTGCTATGTCAAGTCCGGCTGTTCGCTCGTCATCAGTGGCAACTTCTTCAAGATAGTTGAAGATGCTTGCCTCGATACCGAGATTGCGGAGCAAACTCAGTTTATGCCGCCATTGGTCTGTCACGCCTATATCGGGATACAGGATTACCTGACGGCCTCGGAGAACACGGAGTGCATCAGTATTGAAGCAACCATTTTTACCGCCGGAAGCGAGCCACACATATTCGGGCAGATAGTAAGCTGCCACAAGTGCGGTCTTCTCGCTCTCGACAATGGCGACAGGTTTGCCTCTGTTCATCGGCAAGAGATGTTCGCCGAAAAAACACTGACGCAGATTGAAGTCGGGCAGTCGGAGCAACGAGTGAACCCATGTAACATGGTTGAACGGTTCCTTCACGCGCTTGCCTGTGTCGGCATCGTAGAGCATCACCTTTCCGGCGCGGACGCTGCCGTTAATGTCGGTCTGCCAGAACACGCATGACCCCGGCCAGTGCTTCGATGTGCCGACGCGGTAATCCTTCATCAGTCTGAGAGCATCCTCGGCTCCGAACTTGGAGCGGAGGAACAGATAGAGATTGTTCTTCTCATAGCCGTGCAGAGTCTGGACAACAGTCTCTGCCGCGATGGAGGATGTTGGCTTTCGCTGCTCGGTCGGCTTGGCTCGCCATGCTGACGGAGTGGCGAAATCGCGCTGCTGTGGCTTTGATTGAGGATTGCGCTCAAAGTATTCCTTTGGCGTGAGATTGTAGCCACAACTCTGTTCATGGTCGCATCTGCCGACATCATCAGGGAATGAGATTTGTTTCTCGGTGTCGATGTAGCGGCTAAAACAGCGTTTCTTGTGGCACGAAGGGCAACAGTGTCGGCTTCCGACCCCGTTATAGGGTTGGAGAATGAATCTATGATTATTCATAGCGTTAATTATGAGATTTAGGTGGTGCAGTTCGTGCAGTTTCCGCAGTTTGCTTGATGAAACTGCCGGAACTGCGGAACCTGCATGGGGTTACAGTTTGAGATATTTGCCATGCGAGGACTTCTGGAACAGTTTGCCGAGATTATTTTTCAGGAACTCCATAAAGGTGCGCTCTGCCATATCGTTTGCCTTTGCGATGGCAATGCCTTCTTCAGTCTCAAACTCCTGAGGCAGGGCGCTGACTATTGCCAACTGTTGCGCTGTTAGCGACAGTTCCTTCAGAATTGTCTGAACCTTTACGGCTGATTCCTTGAAATATTCTGCGAGAGAAATGGCCCGTTCGACTGATATGAGGTCAATCATATCTTTACCGGCATCATTGCACGCCCAACGCGCCATCTGAATAATCAGACAGAATCTTATGGCGTAAATCTGGAGTTTGCAATAGATACCGACAATGGTCTCGTTTGGCTCACGGTCGCAGATGTCTGACAGTTCATGCTGCCACTTGAACAGACGCACCATAGCCTCCTCGGTAAACGGTATGCATACCGGCAGAATGTCGTTGTTTTCATCAACGGTGCATTGCAATTCCATGAGTCTCGATAAAATGCGCTGCCATTCAGCGGCCACATCGAATGTCGGCTGCTTCATCGACCACCGGGTAGAAGTTTCGTGGCGGAGCAGGACAAACAGAATACGGTCAATGAAACCATTGGCAGAGCGTTCCCCTTTGGCAAGTTCAGAAAGAATGCGTTTTTGCATCGTACCGATTACGGATACAAACGGACGTTTGATGAAGATTGAGTTGCGCGAACTTTTGCGGTCAGACATGGTAGGCTTGGCGCTGAACACCGACAACCAGAATTGTTCTTCTGAGCCGTTATTGTAGCGGTTGAAATTCTTGACCCATGCCGAGAGTTCATCCGACAATAGACATAGACCGCGTCGATTCTGCGAATGGACAAGACTCAGACCTTCCGGAGTAATATCAGACACAAGAAAACGATGGCGGACAGGTTCACGGGGGCAGACCTCAATACCTTTTTCTGCACGTTCCTTCCGGCTCATATCGAGTTGGTCCTGATATTCCAGATACTGTTTCTCGTAAATCCGGTTTTGCTCGTAGTCATGCTCCACAAACGGACGCATTGCAAAACTCAGTGGATGGCTCTTGTTGGCTCCGGGCCTTCCGATTAAAGCCATATACAGAATGGCGCTTTCATCCCAGCCCTCTTTCATCCGCGCAAGATGCGTGTTGCCTATCGCTACCGACACAGCCACCAGCATCGCCGCCGCGACATAATCGACGGGAAATCCATAGCAGTCGTTCACCTCCCTGATGATACGTTGGATTTTGGAGGGATAGAGGCTAATGGGAAATCCGCCGCCGGTGATAGCTGTGCAATGGTCGATTGCCTTGTCGAGCACGAGCTGTGGTGTAAACACATCGCTCATAGGCTAACGGCTTATGCGGTTTCGTCCGCCGGGGCGCAGACCTTTGTTCATCTCGGCAACCATTTCATCATACTTCTCTTGCTGAGATTTTGGTTTGCCGGATGCCATATATTCCAGAAGTTCGCTCCTGATGAATCGCCATGCTTTGCCGCCGGGATTCTTATATGCCGGGATTATTCCGGCGCGAGCCTTTTCATAGAGAGTATTCTTGCACTCTCCGAGTAGTTTGCAGGCCTCCTTCGCAGTGATGAAAGGAGAACTGTCAGTTGAAGGGGGAGCGAGCACGTTGCGCAGCTCCCGCAGCTCATCTTGCAAGGCTGATACTCGCTCGATGAGATAGACTACCGCTTCGGGAAGTCTGTCGAAAGTCACGGGTGTTGTGAACATGGAAACAACCGAATCCTTAGGAAACCGCTGTACCAACGTGGCACATCCGGGCTAAAGATTCGGTTGCAAATGTATAAGGAGATAAATAGGAGAACAATAAGTTTTATTGAGCCTCAAAAGTATCTCCAAACTCTCTCCAAAGCCTCTCCGACGGATAAAAACGAATTCTCCAGCTGGAGATTTGTTGAGATTGGTGAATTTTAACCGGCGAGAAGTTCATTATCAAGGCATCTTGAATTTTTGCCTTTTTTCATCTGCCGGTCAATGAAATTTTCAAATTCCTCTTCAGTCATGGGCTCATCGTCTTCATCATCTTCCCCATCATCATTAGAGTAGTCGTAGTCCTCGTTGTCCCATTCATCGTCGTCATCGGGCCTTTCTTCGTCTTCAAACAGCGGAGGCATTCTCACTGGTCGATTTTCTGTTTGGATTGGAGTAATGGGGTCCGCTTCCTCATGAGGAGTCTCGATTGCTTGAGCTACGGTCGCCGGTCCAGCGTCTTCCGAGATGAAACTTGTTTTTGTGTCCTCGATTGCTTCCGATTGTTGAACTTCGTTTGAAAGACGATATTCTTCAATCGAGAAATTGTTGTCAAAGCGTTCTTCGATTTTGATCACACCCCTGCGTGGATTCTGTTTGAGTTTCTTTGGAAGCTGATTGTCTGAAAGACCATCAAGATGATAGTGGAATGTGGTTTTCAGGAAGTGGGTGATGAAGTTGTTTTGTTTTCCGAAGAGCCTTCCCATATTCCATCCATAGTGCAGCAGTGCCCATTTCTCGACAGGGGCAGAAACTTCAATTCTCCGTATTTTGCCTCCAGCCTCAATTTCTTCGGTGCTACGCGGATCCCAGTTGGGAGTGGAAGCTTTCTGAAATAATCCCAGCTTTAAAAGAAGTGTCGGGACATCTCGCTGTTTGACGTAGCTGCCGAGTACCTCGATGGTATACTCACAGGCGAATCTATATACGGCATCTTCCCGTGTCTGTATGAGTTCTGATACCGAATTTTTCATCTCGTTGATGTTTACAGATACAATGCCATCTTCATCTTTTGAAATCGTTGCTCCGGTCGGGACTGCAACTTCACGTTTCAGGTCAGACATTACATTGCGCATTATCTGCTCTAAATCATCGCGCGATACCGCACCCTGTTCAGGAGAAGGGGAAGGCAGTTCTACGGATGACTCTGTTGCAAGTGGTTGGGGTGATGGAGCTTTTACCTTTTCTTCTTTTTCCTTATTTTCGCCGATTAACGGCATGTCTTTACCGGAAAGGAACTCAACGAGTATTGCATAAAGGGCAAGTCCGCTGATTATAATCAGGCAAAAGAATACATTGGCATTGAATTCTGATTCTCCTTTGGAGAGGATGGAGTGGCGGATGACCAGTGCCGAAAATATATCGACAGCTATCACCAGCACAAGCAGCCAGGGATGATGGCCTTTGAATAGGTCTTTCATACGGTGGTTGTTTAATCTTATAGTCTAAAATTTGGCAGGTTTAACAAACAACGTTAAAACACGATGATACTTCCTATTGTTCAGCAGGCAAAGATGGTAAAGTCACCTCGCTGAATGCGAGATGACTTTACTCGGGATTAAAATGGTTATTTCAGGGTGATGGCGTTGGATGCCTCGCGCTTCTTCTCGCTGACCACATCTGCATAAATTTGCGTGGTTCTGACGCTACGGTGTGTAAGCATCTTTGAGACAACATATACGTCGATGCCCAGCGAGATAAGAATGGTAGCGAATGAGTGACGCAGGCAGTGAAAGGAGAGTTTCTTCTCGATGCCCGCTGCCTTGATCCATTTCTTGAATGGCTGTTGCGCCATAGAGCGACGAAAACCTTTGAAGATTAGACCTTCGCCTCGTTCGCCGCAGTATTTGAGTGCTTCATCGCTGACGGGGAGAGTGGCTTCTGTGTCGGTCTTCTCAGTGCAGAGTCGGATGCAATAGCCGCCGTCGGGACTGCGTTCGATATTTTCCCAACGTAGTTGCAACAAGTCGCTAAGACGCAGTCCGGTAAACAGTCCGAACATTGATGCTCGTTTGAGAACTGGCACCTCACATTCGGCTGCATCGAGAATCTTCATCTCGTCGAGCGTCAGATACTCCTTCTTCACCTCCTGCCACTTAATGCCTTCAAGGAAGTCATTGACGTTCTCGGTGATGTATTTCTCCTTGTATGCCATTTTCAGCAGGCAACGGAATGTTGACCAATAGCCCGCTGCCGAGTTGTTGGAGAGTGGTATTTTCTTATCCGGGTGTCTGAGGTTGTGAGCATAAAGCAGATATTCACGGAAGTCTTCGCACAGGCTGGCGGTAACATCGCCGAATGTGCAGCTGCCGCCGCAGAATTTCTTGAAATGGAGATAGACGCACATCCATTTGTCGTATTTGCTCTTCGCTTTCTTCTCGAAGTAGGCGAGGAAGTCCATCTTCAGTTTTGCCTTGTCAAGGAAGCCGAACTGCTCGTTGATAAGGCTCTGATAACGGATGCAACGGATAGCCTCGGCCTTCTCTTCCATTTCTTGATTGAAACGGCGTTGCATTTCGTTGGCGGGTTCCGCATAGATGACTATGCCGAGAGTCTCACGACGCGTCATCTTGTTGGTGTGGGGATTGCGTATCGCAGGGTAATAATCGAGATAGAGCGATACTTTTCCTCCGACATACGGGCGACGGCGGAGGAACACTTTGGTGCAGGTGTTTGTCATTGCTTTTATGGGTTTGATGGTTGATAATCAGTTGCAAAAGTAGTGGGAGAAACAAAGGGGAACAATACCGTCTCCGGCGGTTCCGATGTTTCTCCAAACTGTCTCCACGGACTAGATTTCCGGAGAACCAAGCAGAGAATCAAGCTCCGAGCGGAGAATCAGCGTGTATTAGCCTTTTTTCTCACGGGTAATGTTGTGGTATTTCAGATAGTGGTGGAGCTGATCACGGGTCAGGCTATATTTCGCCATCGCTTCGGGATAGGTGTAATACTCCGGCTCCTTTGGTGCCGTTTGACCTTTCGCCAAATCGAAATGATATTTGGAGTACATCACATAGTTTCCCTGTTTCTTCTTCGGAATACCTTCCTTCGACACGAGTGTATATATGGCAGATAGGGTCATGCCGTATTTGGCTTGAATATCCGCCACTGTGTACCATTCGGATATTTCCTCCTTCGGCTGTTGACTCGCAAAGTATCGGTCAACATGGCTGCGGCTCCAGAGCGTCTTGCCTCGGCTCTGAGTCTTCGGCCAGCCCTCGCGCTCGGCAATCTTATACATTCCCGAATTGGACACGCCGTATTTCTCCTGTACTTCCTTCGAGGTGTAGAACTCCGTGATTGGTTCTCGTGCCGGCTTTTCTCGTTTGAGATACTTATGACCTTTCTCAAATAATTGGTCTATGTCCTGACGGCGTACCAGAGTCTTGCCTTTGAACTGCACAGTTGCGATAGCGTTGTCGGCAAAGTATCGGTAGATGGTCGCACGGCTGACACCCAGCAATCGGCATACCTGAGTAGGGGAAAGAAATTCAAGATTCTCGATTTCAACTTTACCCTCAATCTGTGCTGAGTATTTCGCTTTGAACTCGTTGAGTTTCGCCTGCCGTTTCTTCTCCTTGTAGGCGAGGCCGGAACATCTGTGGCTACAGTATTCCGTGGTAGTTTTTCGTGCGACAAATTCATTGCCGCACCACTTACATTTTTTGATGATTTCAATGTTACTGCTCATATTCGCTTTATTGGTGGTTATTTCGTCAGTTATTTCGCCGAAAGTGTCTCATCGCGTCTCACTACGTCTCATGGTGTCTCAAAAGTCCACTACCTTGCGGCACGCATTGACGGGATTGACCGACTTGCTACAAATCGGGTACAAAAACACAGGTAAAAAGGGATGAAAAGCGGTTATAAAGAGGTATGAGCATGAAAAAAGCCGCCTGATAACAAGCGACTTTTCAATGTTTTACACCTGATAGCACCCGTTGTCACCAATAGGCTACTTGCCGATGCAGAAACGGGAGAAGATGGTGGAAAGGAGGAGGTCGGAGGGAATGGCGCCGGTGATGGCGCCCAGGTGGGAGATGGTCTCGCGCAGGGACTGGGCGACGAGGTCGGCGGGGAGGGTGGAGCGGAGGCCGTCGAGGACGCGGCCGATGCTGGTGAGGGCTGACGAGAGGGCCTCGGCGTGGCGGGCGTTGGCCACGAGCACGTCACCGTAGGTGGTCGTCATGTCGGCGGCAATGGTGACGAGGTGGCGCACTATCTGGTCCAGACCTTCGCCGGTGCGGGTCGACAGGGGGGTGGGAAGGAGTTGAGAGTCGAGAGTCGAGAGTTGAGAGTCGAGGGTCGGAGTGGGGATGAGGTCGGTCTTGTTGAGGACGAGAAGGGTGGTGGCGTCGGGGACCCGGGGGATGAGGTCCGGGTGGAGGGGCAAGGTGGCGTCGTGGACGTAGAGGATGATGCGGGCCGAGGCGATGGCAGCGCGGGCGCGGTCGATACCGATGCGTTCCACAGCGTCGGTGCTGGCACGCAGGCCGGCTGTGTCGATGAAGCGGAAGAGGTGGTCGCCCAGGTGCAGGGTCTCCTCGATGGTGTCGCGGGTGGTGCCTGGCACGTCGCTGACGATGGCGCGGTCGTGGCCCAGCAGGGCGTTGAGCAGCGAGGATTTGCCGGCGTTGGGGGCGCCGACGATGGCCACGGGGATGCCGCGCATGATTGCGTCGCCGGTGCGAAAACTCTGGAGCAGGCGCTTGATCTCGTCCCTTGCCTGAGTGGCGAGCTGTGTGAGCAGGGTGCGGTCGGCGAACTCGAGGTCTTCTTCGGCGAAGTCGAGTTCGAGTTCGAGCAGGGAGGCGATGTCGATGAGTTGTTGGCGGAGCTGCTGTATGCGTCCGGCAAACTTGCCTTGCAGCTGGCTTTGAGCGATGTCGTTGGCGGCACGGGAATCGGCGGCGATGATGTCGGCCACGGCTTCGGCCTGGCTCAGGTCGAGGCGTCCGCCCAGGAAGGCGCGGCGGGTGAACTCTCCGGGTTCGGCCAGGCGGGCACCTGCCTTAATTAATGTGTCGAGGAGTTCGCGGCGCACGTACATGGAGCCGTGGACGGTGAGCTCGACGCTGTCCTGGCCGGTGAAGGAGCGTGGAGCGCGGTATACGACGGCCACGGCCTGGTCCAGTTGGAGTCCTCGGCTGTCGAGCACTGTGCCGAGGTGTGCGGTGTGGCTGTCTGCCTGGGCGAGGCTCTTGCCGCGCCAGAGGGTGTCGGCGATGGCGATGGCCTGCGGACCGCTGAGGCGCAGCACGGCCAGGGCTGCCTGCCCTGGCGCGGTGGCGGGGGCGACGATGGTGTCGGAGCCCGGGGTCGTTATTTCTTCCACTGGCGGGGCGTGCGGCTTTCGATCTGGTTCTCTATCTGGTTGGGGAGCTGGTGGAAGAAGTCGAGTCCGGTGATGCTCTCGACTTCGTCGATGGTCATGGCGTAGTTGTACATGTCGCCGGGGGCTGTCATGTTGGGGTAGACGAATCCGATGCCTGCCGGCTGTGCCGAGTATGGCTCTATGATGACTTTGAAGAATGCGGAGGGCACACGAACGCCTGTGTCTCCTATGCGGGTGCGGTCGGCGGCTTCGTAGATAGGTCCGGCGACTATCACGAGGCGTCCGTCGCGCTGCGCCCATTCGCGCTCCTTGTTTTCGAGCGTCTTCCAGGCGCCGGTGTTGAGTTTATGGGCCTGCGGGCAGATGTTGGCCAGCGAGAAGCAGTCGATCATCATCTGCTCGGAGGACTTGTTGTCGCCGGCGGGGCAGATGTGGCCGCGGTCGAAGCCGGAGCGGGTGTAGTCGTGGGTGGAGGGGCAGCCGTGGATGTCGTCGTCTGTCCAGAACTTGTTGTATCGGGGTACCTCGCCTATGGTCTCCTCGGCGGTGAGTTCCCAGGCCACCCAGTTGGGGGTGTGGTTGTCGCGGTTGAAGCTGACGCGGAAACCGTCGTAGTCCTTGAGCTGGGAGGGGAGGCTGTCGGGTGTCATGACGTCGAGCAGGTCGCCGAAGCGACCATGGTCGGCGGCCTTGGCTCGGGAGGCTTCGGCCCGGGAGACTGCAGGCGTGAAATTGCAGCCGCACAAGCCGATGAGGACCCAGCCCAGGGCCATAAAGATTGATATATGTCGTTTAATTGCGTTCATACCGCGAAGTTACAAAAATTTTCTGTAATTTTGCGGCGTTGAAGCGCGGTCGGCCGAAATCGTGGTGCGGACCGGGCCTCGGCGGTCCTAAATTTGATACCATGACTGTAATTGATAGATTTCTTGATTTCGTAAAATACGACACGCAGAGCGACGAAGAGACGAACATGACTCCGTCGACTCCTGGCCAGATGGTGTTCGCCAGGCATCTCGAGCAGGTGCTCCGGGACATGGGCCTGGAGGAGATAAGCCTCGATGAGAACGGCTACCTGTTCGCCACCCTTCCCGCCAACTGCTACGACAAGGAGATACCCGTAGTGGGCTTCATCGCGCACATGGACACGAGTCCCGACATGAGCGGCAAGCACGTCAACCCGCGCATCGTAAAGTCCTATTCCGGTGGCGAGATAGTGCTCAACGCCGAGCTCGGCATCAAGCTGACGCCGGAGGATTTCCCCGAGCTGCTCGACTACGTGGGCCAGGACCTGATTGTCACCGACGGCACCACCCTGCTGGGTGCCGACGACAAGGCCGGCATCGCCGAAATCATCAGCGCTGTGGCCTGGCTGCAGGCCAATCCCGAGGTCAAGCACGGCAAGATCCGAATCGGCTTCAACCCCGACGAGGAGATAGGCCTTGGCGCCCATAAGTTCGACGTCGAGCGCTTCGGCTGTGACTTCGCCTATACTATGGACGGCGGCGCCGTCGGCGAGCTCGAGTACGAGAACTTCAATGCTGCCGGCGCCCGCATCACCTTCCAGGGTCGCAACGTGCATCCCGGATACGCCAAGCACAAGATGCTCAACTCTATACGCATCGCCAACCAGTTCGTCTCCATGCTGCCGCGCACCGAGACTCCCGAACACACCGAGGGTTACGAAGGCTTTTACCACCTGGTCGGCATCAATGGCACCGTGGAGCAGACGACCCTCAGCTACATCATTCGCGATCACGACCGCGCCCGCTTCGAACAGCGCAAGAAGGAGATCGAGCACCTGGTCAACAAGATCAATGCCGAGTTTCCCGGCTGTGCCAAGGTCGAGATCAAGGACCAGTACTACAACATGCGCGAGAAGATCGAGCCTGTGATGCATGTCGTAGAGATTGCCCTGGAGGCCATGCGCGACAGTGGCGTGACGCCCAAGGTGCAGCCCATACGCGGCGGCACGGACGGCGCCCAGCTCAGCTTCAAGGGCCTGCCCTGCCCCAACATCTTTGCCGGTGGGCTCAACTTTCACGGACGCTATGAGTTCGCCCCGGTCCCCTCGCTGTACAAGGCGCAGGAGGTTGTAGTCAATATCTGCAGAATAGTGGCCACTAAGCGCTTGTCATAAAGGCGCATCTGCGGCACTTGGGGAACCTCTCGCAGTAAAGTACACACCCTCCTGCTCGGAACCCCGACGCACCACATCTGCAACCTTTCTGACGACCGCTTGAAAGTTACTTTAAAAACGGCATCTACGTTTGAGAAATTGAAAAAGCGCGTGATAGTGATAGCAGGGCCGACTGCCTCGGGCAAGTCGGCCCTTGCCGTGCAGGAGGCCCTGCGGCTCGGCACCGAGGTCATTGGCGCCGACTCGCGGCAGGTCTACTGCGGCATGCCCATTATCACCGCCGTGCCTACCCAGGAGGAGAGGAGGGGAGTGCCCCACCGGCTCGTCGAGACACTCGACCTGCACGACTACTGCTCAGCCGCCACCTGGTGCGACATGGCCCTGGAGGAGATTGCCGGGGTCCTCTCGACCCGTGACGAGGCCGTGGTCTGTGGCGGCTCAATGCTCTATATAGACGCGCTGACACGAGGGCTCGACGACCTCCCGACCGTCCCGGACCACATCCGAGCCGAGACAAAAGCCGAGTACGCCGCGAAAGGCCTGGAGTGGGCGCAGGCAGAGCTGCGGCACCTCGACCCCGAGTATTACGCGCAGGTGGACCTTAAGAATCCCAAGCGGCTGGTGCACGCAATAGAGCTAATCCGCACGGCCGGTCGGCCATACTCGCAGATGCGGCGTGGTGTGCGCGCCGAACGACCATTCGACATGGAGTTGCGGCTGCTGCAGCCCGACCGCCAGGAGCTGTTCGAGCGCATCAACGCACGCACGGAGGCCATGATGGCTGCCGGAGCCCTCGACGAGGCCCGCCGTCTCTATCCGCTGCGCCACCTCAACTCCCTCAACACCGTGGGCGCAAAGGAACTCTTCGCCCACCTCGACGGCCGGATGTCCCTCGACGAGGCCGTGGCCCGCATACAGAAGAACACTCGCGTCTACGCCAAGAAGCAGCTCCTCTGGGTCCGCCATCTGCAAAGTTAGGTGTCCATGCATGAGGGTGTTGCAAAATCCGGCGAATCGTAGGGATACACCCTGGTGCATCCGCTCTACTTTATTGATTATCGGAGCTGCACCAGGGGGCAGCCCTATAATCTGACCGAAATTTTGAATTTTGACACATCCTCGTGTCGCTATTGGTGCGAATCCGTGCCAGCTCTGAGGGTAGTCCTGATTTTATGGATTGCTCAGGCGGGCGATGGCGAAGTCGAGGATGGGGTCGCGTCCGGCGGCAAGCTCGGAGTCGGGGGCCGTTATGGTGCAGCCGGGCGTGGGGTCGATGCCGGATTCGATTGAGCGCATCTGCGCGTCGAAGGTGGGTGCCACGCTCATGCGCACGGTCCAGCCTGCGGGCAGGTCGTAGGTGAAGGGCATGCCACCTCCGCCGCCGGTGCGTGCGCCGATTACGGTGACTTGCGGCAGGGTCTTCATGACGGCCACGAAGTCGTTGGCCGCCGAGAAGCAGCTGCGGTTGGTGAGCACGGCCACGGGCTTGGTCCACGCGCCGTAGGGACTCGGCTTGTATTCCACGGCGTAGGGCGCTGAGAAGTCGTGGTGGCCAGGACCGGTCTTGTAGCGGGTGTAGGTGCCGATGATCTTATGGTCGATGAAGTGTCCCACGAGGGTGTGGACGTTGCTGAGGTCGCCCCCGCCGTTGTCCCGGACGTCGATGATGAGCGCCGGACAGCCCTTGAAGTAGGCGAGCAGGGAGGCGATGTTGCCGTCACCCAGGGCGTAGCTGAACGAGGGGTAATAGATGTAGCCGACGCCGGAGGGGAGGATCTTGTAGATCATCCCGCAGACGGTGTGCCAGTCCATGTTGAGGTAGTACTGCTGCACGGTGCGCAGGCTGAAGTCCTGGGGGTAGTCGGACCACCAGCGGCGGTAGTAGCTGACATCGAAGCTGGAGGAGAGGTTGACATGGCCGTCGTGGAGTTCGTCGAGCATGCGGGCCATGACGTCGAACAGGGCACGCGTGGTGCGGGCGGTGTCGGCCTGCGGACGGTAGCGGTCGCCGATGGCCTGCCAGTCTTCGGACACGGAGTCGAAGAAGCAGTAGTGTTCGTCGACCAGGCGCCACAGGCACTCGAAATTGTCGCGGCGCGTGTTGTCGTAGCCGGGGATGTCGTGGCAGGCGGTAAGCAGCATAAGCAATGTACAATGTACAATGTACAATGTGCACAGGCTGCGACGTTTAGGACCTTTCGGAAGCCTATTGTTCATAGTTCCCGATTTTAATGTGCAATGTACAATGACAGCATCGGTTCTGTATCGCGAAGCTGTACATTGTACATTGTCATTGTATATTAATCACTTATCAGTCCTGCACCTTGGCGCGGCGAGCGTCCCAGATGAGGTAGCCGATGATGGCGGCGTAGGCCACGCAGCCGAGAATCTGCTGGAGCTGTACACTTTCGGGGTTCTGGTACTCGAAGCCGCATAGGCGGGTGATGGCGGAGAAGACGCCGAAGAGGGCGCCGCCGGCGATCAGGCCGGATGCGATGAGTGTGCCGCGGTCGCGGCGGGCGTCGTTGACGACCTTCTTGTCGCTGCTGTTGGAGACGTGCCAGGAGACGGCGCCGCCCACGAGCATGGGCACGTTGAGGGGCAGCGGGATGAACATGCCGAGGCAGAAGGCCAGGGCGGGCACGCCGAGCCAGTTGAGCAGCAGGGCCAGTATGGCACCGGTCATGTACAGGATCCAGGGCGTCTCGCCGCCCATCATGAGGGGTTCGATGACGCCGGCCATGGCGTTGGCCTGCGGGGCTACGAGGGCGTTCTCGCCGGTGAAGCCGTAGACCTTGTTGAGCACGAGGATGACGCCGCCCACGGTGGCGGCACTGACGAGGGTGCCGAGGAATTTCCAGGTCTCCTGTTTCTTAGGCGTGGAGCCGAGCCAGTAGCCGATCTTGAGGTCGGTGACGAAGCCGCCTGCCATGGACAGGGCCGTGCAGACGACGCCGCCGATCACCATGGAGGCCACGATGCCGCTGGTGCCCTCCAGGCCGATGGCCACGAAGATGGCCGAGGCGATGATGAGCGTCATCAGGGTCATGCCGCTCACGGGGTTCGAGCCCACGATGGCGATGGCGTTGGCGGCCACGGTGGTGAACAGGAAGGCGATGACGACTACCACCAGCCAGGCTACGGCGGCCTGCCAGAAGGTGTGGATGACGCCGAACCAGAAGAACAGAAGCACGGCCACCAGGGCGATGGCGATGAAGTAGACGATCTTCTTCATGCTCAGGTCGGTCTGCCAGCGCACGTTCTTGACGGCGCCGGCGTTGCCCTTGAGTTCCTTGCCGGCCAGGCCTACGGCGGCCACGATGATGCCCCAGCTCTTGATGATGCCGATGAGTCCGGCCATGGCGATGCCGCCGATGCCGATTTTGCGGGCATATTCGCTGAAGATCCATTCGGGTGCCTGAGAGGCGATCTCAGGTGAGCCGTAGGTGCCCATCAGGGGCACTACCACCCACCAGATGAAGGCGGACCCGGCGAAGATTACGAAGGCGTATTTGAGGCCCACTATGTAGCCCAGGCCGAGCAGGGCGGCGCCGGTGTTGCAGCTGAAGACGAGCTTGGTCTTCTCGGCGATGGCCGTGCCCCAGGCAGAGGCGGTGCTGGTGATGGTCTCGGCCCACCAGCCGAAAGTGGCCACGATGTAATCGTAGATGCCGCCGATGAGCGAGGCCAGGATGAGGGTGCGGGCCTGGGAGTTGTCGCCCTTGGCGGCAGCGGCCTCCGACGACACCAGCACCTGCGTGGTGGCCGTGGCCTCCGGGAACGGGTATTTGCCGTGCATGTCCTTGACGAAGTAGCGGCGGAAGGGAATGAAGAACAGGATCCCCAGGATGCCGCCCAGCAGCGAGCTAAGGAAGATCTGGTAGAAGTGCACCATGATGTCGGGGTAGGTGCCTTGCAGGATGTAGAGTGCCGGGAGGGTGAAGATGGCGCCGGCCACGATCACGCCCGAGCAGGCGCCGATGCTCTGGATGATGACGTTCTGCCCCATGGCGTTCTTCTTGCCGAGCATATTGCTCAGGCCCACGGCGATGATGGCGATGGGGATGGCGGCCTCGAATACCTGGCCCACCTTGAGGCCCAGGTAGGCGGCAGCCGCCGAGAAGATGATGGCCATCACCAGGCCGGTGATGACGGAGTAGGGAGTGACCTCCTTCTGGTCGTGCGCCGGGTTCATCACGGGCACATACTGCTCGTCGGCACCCAGCTCGCGGAACGCGTTCTCGGGCAGGCCGGTGCCGGTGGTGAAGTTCTCGCCCGAGTCGTCGGGCAGAACCACGCCCGCATCGGGCTGTAAGTTCTCTTGATTCTCGCTCATAGTGTATCTTAGGTTATTTCGGTTCCAGGGATAGGCACGGCCGCCGGGGCATGCCAATTGCAAAGTTAGTGAAAAATTTACTAACTTTGCCAAACATGAGCCGGAAAATTATAGAAGTGCACGACGTGGAAGCCGGGGAACTGGCTCCGTACAGCCGCCTGACGGAGGCGCAACTGCGTTCGCAGCAGGGACTTTTCATCGCCGAGAGTCCCAAGGTGATACTGTCGGCGATGGAGGCCGGGCTGCGGCCCGTGTCGCTGCTGTGCGAGAGGCGCCACATTTCCGGCGACGCCGCACCTATATTAAAAATGTGTCCCGAGCTGACAGTCTACACGGGCGAACGGGAGGTGTTGAAGACGCTGACGGGCTACACGCTCACTCGCGGGGTGCTTTGTGCTTTCGCCCGTCCGAAGCTGCCCACGGTGGAGCAGGTCTGCGCAGGGGCGAGGAGGATGGCCGTCATCGACGCCGTGTGCGACACCACCAACATCGGAGCCATCTTCCGCTCTGCCGCCGCGCTGGGCGTGGACGGCATACTGCTCACGCCCGAGAGCTGCGACCCGCTCAACCGCCGGGCCGTGCGAGTGAGCATGGGCACCGTCTTCAAGGTGGCGTGGACATGGCTCGACCGGCCCGTATCGGCGCTGCGCGAGCTGGGTCTGAAGATGGTGGCGCTGGCGCTTAACGACGACAGTGTGGCCATCGACGACCCCGGGCTGAACGCCGAGCCGCGCCTTGCGCTGGTGCTCGGCACCGAGGGCGACGGCCTCTCGCGCCGCGTCATCGCCGAGGCCGACTATGTGGCCCGCATCCCGATGATGCACGGCGTCGATTCCCTTAACGTGGCGGCTGCCTCGGCGGTCGCCTTCTGGCAACTTCGCGCGCGCCCATGACACCGCAGCTCATCTTCTTGCTCTGCGATGACACACCGCTTTCGCGCGCCATCGTCTGCGCCTCCGCTCCGGGAGGACTGCTGCTCGACCATGTCGGCATTCTCGACACGGAGACCAGTACGGTCATCGAGGCTAACGCCAAGCATGGCGTTGTGGAGACTTCCCTTTCCGACTTCCTCGCCCGTGCCCCGAAGCTGAAAGGGGATCCGGGCTACCGGCTGCGGCGCATCCCGCCGTACGTACCGATGGACTATGCCGCGTCCATACGCCGGGCGCGCTCATTCCTCGGCTGGGAGTACAACGACCGGTTTGTCCCCACTCCCGGGGCCCTGTATTGCTCGGAGCTGGTGCAGCGTAGCTTCCTGCTGCCGGCGGGACTCCCATACTTTCGGTCCATCTCCCTCAACTTCCACTGTTCCGATCCGAGGGCCGAGGCTTTCTGGAAGGGACACTACGCGTCCATGCGGATGTCTATACCGCAGGGAGAACCGGGTACTTCCCCGACCTCCATATACGCCCAGACGATACGAATAGACTAATGACGAAATAACTAATCTGTTACGATTAAACGATTTTAAGATTAGACGCAGCTCAAAATTCGTTCAATCGTCCGCTTACCAGACGGCGCCGATGGAGATGGAGTGGATGCGGCCGGTGGGGGTGGGGCTGACGGAGATGCCGCGGTAGGTGCAGGCGAAGGCGCCCGTCTCGTCGATGGCCACCCCGTGCAGTTCGTACAGCGGCGCGAGGCGGTCGCCGACGGCGAAGAAGTGTCCGTCGACGTCGATCTTGATAGTCGGTGCTTCCACGGTTAGGAATACGATATTCCCCTGTTCGTCGCCCAGGGCCGTCATGACGCGCTGCTTGCCCAGGTAGAACGTGGCCGTGAGCAGTGCTTCCTCCTCCATCTCGTCGATTTCCGTCTCGAGCTTCTTGCGATCGTAGAGGCCGTGGATATGGTCGGGCAGCCCCTTGAGCGACGCGCCGAGACGCACCTCGCCGACGCCGTTGGAGTTCAACACCGGGCCGACCCACTGCGGTTCCGGCTCCGCGGCTTCTCCTGGCAGGCTGTCCGGCTCGATGGTGAGGATGGCGGAATCGTCGAGCAGGATAGTATCCGGTTGCGCCATCCCGGAATCCACGGTGGTGGGCTGTTTTATGGTCTGTTCGGTCGGCACATAGCTGTCCTTGCGATATTCGCTTTCGCTGACAAGTGCCAAACGCTGAGTGAGGTCGTAGTGATCAAAGGCGCCTTCGGGAACGGTTACGCCGTCGGTGCTTATGGCGAAGGGCACTTGCAGCCGCACGGCACGTGCCTTGGCGTCGTACCAGCCTCTGGCCTTGGCCACCGGCTCGCCGTCGTCGTCGAGGAAGCAGAAGTATGCCGTGCCGCCGACGGGCGCCTTGTCCATCGGCACACGGATTTCGACCGTGGTGACGGTGCCGGGGCTGACGGCGGCAATCTCGCCTCCGTTCACCTTCAGGCCGCTGGCAGGCGACGCCACTACTGAAACTTTGCGGCCCAGCAGAGATTTCGACTCGCGGGTGACGTTGTTCTCCAAGGACTTGACCGACTGCATGAAGCTGTGCATGGCCTGTGCCGCCTCCTGGTCGTCGGCAGAGCCGGAGGCCAGCAGCGCCTCCAGGTCACGCTGCTGCGAGGCCGTCTGCTCGTATATTTCGGGCAGGCCGCCGAAAATGCCCCGCCGCTCGCTCATGCACGAGCTCAGGAACATCCCCAGGGCGAATATGGCGCACAGCGAAGCGCGTTTCATAGTATTATAATAATGTGTCCGCTTGGATGCAATGACAGCCGGACGCAGGCGCAGGCTTGCATCGCATTCTGTCTCTTCCTCGCAGTTCTCGGTCATAGCTGTTGTTTCCGGGCGCAAAATTACACATTTTCCTCCGAATGTGCACGGTGCTTCGATATTATAACACACGGGTTACCGAAATTTCTTTGGCAAAAGTGATTTTTTCACCCCGGAGATTTGGTGGATTCTCGGCAAATTGCTAAATTTGCAGCCGGAATACCCCGTTAGCTCCTCTCCCCCGCATGAATATTTGTCGGCGACATACCACTAACTGACCATGGAAAGCAAGGCACGCCCTCACATACTGCTCATCTATACCGGTGGCACCATCGGCATGATCGAGAATCCCGAGACTAAATCGCTCGAGCCCTTCGACTTCGACCATCTCATAGACAATGTGCCGAAGATACGGATGCTCGACTATGACATCGACAACATCCAGTTCGACTGTCCCATCGACTCGTCTACGATCACGCCCGACCACTGGCGCCGCATCGCCGAGATCATCCGCGACCGCTACGACCGTTACGACGGCTTCGTGATCCTGCACGGCACCGACACCATGGCGTATACTGCCTCGGCGCTCAGCTTCATGCTCGAGAACCTGGAGAAGCCCGTCATCATCACCGGCTCGCAGCTGCCCATCGGCGAGGTGCGTACCGACGGCGAGGAGAACCTCATCACCGCCCTGCAGGTGGCTGCCGCTCGATGTGATAACGGCCTGCCGCGCATACGCGAGGTCGCAATCCTCTTCGAGAGCTATCTGTGGCGCGGCAACCGCTCCACCAAGCACAGCGCCGACCACTTCAACGCCTTCAAGTCCAACAACTACCAGGAGCTGGCCAAGATTGGCATGGGCATCCACTTCAACACCGACGCCCTGTGGAAGAAGCGTGCCGACGGTCCTTTCCGGGTGCACACGGAAATGGACCCGTCGGTGCTGAGCATCGACCTCTTCCCCGGCATGCGTCCCGAACTGCTCAACTACCTGCTGGAAGCGCCCGGCGTGCGCGGCATCGTGCTGCGCACCTACGGCTCCGGCAACGCCCCCATCGAGCCCTGGTTCATCAACGCCATCCGCAAGGCCACCGACAGTGGCAAGGTGATAGTCAACGTCACCCAGTGCTCGAGCGGCAGTGTGCACCAGGAGCGCTACCTGACGGGCTTGCGCCTCCAGAACGCCGGCGTCATCTCCGGCCACGACCTCACCCCCGAGGCCGCCATCACCAAGCTCATGTACCTCTTCGGCCAGGGCCTCACCTCCCGCGAAGTCGCCGCCAGCATGGAGCAGCCCATCCGCGGCGAAATGACCGAATAGCTTCCCGTCCGCCAAGCCCCCCTACAGCCCCGTCCACATAAACAGATGGCCTCCGGCCCGGTGTCGCACCCTGGAACACCGGGCATGGTTCTGTGTCACTACATAAATTATGAGTGAAAGACGAAATCGCCATCCACGGGATGGGCGTGGAGGCGATTGGGCTTTGGAGGAAGGAGGGGTCAGGAGTGGAGGATGGCGGTGATGCGGCGGATGGCGGCGAGGAAGGCGTCGACTTCGGCTGCGGTGTTGTAGACGGCGAAGGAGGCGCGTACGGTGCCGGGAATGCCGAGGCGCTCCATAAGGGGCTGGGCACAGTGGTGACCGGTGCGCACCGCCACGCCCATCTGGTCCAGCAGCACGCCGATGTCGTAGGGGTGCTGGCCGTCGACCAGGAAGCTGAGCACGGGACCTTTGTGATCGGAGGTGCCGTAGATGGTGATGTGGCCGATGTCGCGCAGGCCCGCCTCGGCGCGGCGCAGCAGGGAGATTTCGTGCTCCTCCATCTCTTTGAGGCCGACGCGGTCGATGAAGTCGAGGGCCTGGCTGAGGGCGGCGATGTCGATGAAGTCAGGGGTGCCGGCCTCGAACTTGAAGGGCAGTTCGGCGAAGGTGGTGCCGGAGAAGCTGACGTGGTCTATCATCTCGCCGCCGCCCTGGTAGGGGGGCATCTCCTGGAGCCATTTCTTCTTGCCGTACAGCACACCGATGCCGCAGGGGCCGTACATCTTATGGCTGGAGAAGGCGTAGAAGTCGGCGTCGAGGTCGCGTACGTCGATGCGCAGGTGGGGTGCTGCCTGAGCGCCGTCGATGAGCACTGGCACGCCCTTGGAGTGGGCGTATGCGATCATCTCCTTGACGGGGTTGATTGTGCCGAGCACGTTGGAGACGTGACAGAAGGAGGCGAAGACGGTTCGGTCGTTGAAGAGGCTGTGGTACTGGCCGAGACGCAGCTCGCCGCAGTCGTCGATGTCGACAACGCGCAGCCTGATTCCGGTACGGGCCTGCAGGAGCTGCCACGGCACTATGTTGGCGTGGTGCTCCATGACGGTGAGGATTACTTCGTCGCCCTCTTTGAAACGTGAGCCGAAGCTGCTGGCCACGAGATTGATGGCCTCGGTGGTGCCTCGGGTGAAGATTACCTCGCAGTCTTCGGCGGCGTTGATGAACTCGCGCAGGCGGTTGCGGGTGTGCTCCTGACGGTCGGTGGCGAGCTGCGACAGGGTGTGTACGCCACGGTGCACATTGGCCTTGACGTGGTCGTAGCCGCTGATGATGCTGTCGACCACGCAGCGGGGCGTCTGGCTGGTGGCAGTGTTGTCGAGATAGACGAGCGGACGGCCGTGCACTTTCTCACCGAGTATCGGGAACTCCCGCCGCAGAGCTTCTATATCCATGTTATTCAATTAGTAATGAACAATGAACCATGAACAATAAGCTTCGCGCTCACCGGTGCGTCGCTGTTATTGTTCATGGTTCATTGTTAATTGTTCATTTGCTTGGGCATTGGGCGGCGCAGGAGGCGCAGGCGGAGGGGGCGCCGGTGAAACGGCGTTCCACGAGCATGTGCAGGCGCTCCTGCAGGCCGGGGATGGTGACGGAATCGATGATGTCGGCCATGAAGGCCTGCTTGAGGAGCAGGCGTGCGGTGAGGTCGTCGATGCCGCGTGTGCGCATGTAGAAAAGCTGCATGGCGTCGAGCTGGCCGGTGGCCGAGCCGTGGGAGCATTTCACGTCGTCGTTGTAGATCTCAAGCTGAGGCTTGGAGTAGATGCGGGCATCGCTGGAGCCGAGCAGGTTGCGGTTGCTCTGGTAGGAGTCGGTGTGATGGGCGCCGGGGCGCACCAGGATCCTGCCGGCGAAGGAGCAGCGCGAGCGGTCGTCGGCCGAGTACTTGTAGAGCTCGTTGGAGCGGCAACGGGGTACATTGTGGTCGATGAGGGTGAGCGTGTCGATGCGGCGGTCGTCGTCGGCGATGCCCATGCCTAATAGGTGTGTCTCGCAGTTCTCGCCGTCGAGAGAGAGGCGGAACTCGTTGCGGGTCAGGCCGTTGTAGAGCGTCATGCCGTTGACGAGCAGGCGGCTGTCGGCCTCCTGGCTGGCATATAGGGTGCTGAGGCGGTGAGTGCGCGGAGTGCTTTCTTCCAGGTCGTAGAGGTCGAAGCGTGCGCCGCGGCCGAGGATGATTTCCACGGTCTGGAGGGCGAGGAAGTCGACGTCGTCGGACTGGGTGTGGTCGCAGGCGAGCATTTGGGCCTCGGCATGGTCTTCGAGCACGATGAGCAGTCGGCGCACGGCCATCAGGGGGGCGCCGGCCGACAACAGGTTGACGAGCTGTAGGGGCTTGGTTAGTTTCGTTCCCTTGGGGAGATAGACGAGCAAGCCGTCCTGGCAGAGCAGGGTGTCGAGTGCCACGAGGGGGTTGCGCATATCGGCGACCTTGCCGTAGAACTTAGCCACGAGTTCGGGGTCGGCCTGCGTTAGGGAGCCGACGTACGCGCCTTCGGGTAGGTCGCAGAGGGCCCGCTCGGAGCGGCCGAAGATGTCGTTGACAAGGAAGACGAGGTCCGTGCTGATGCTGGGGACGTCGCAGCGGAAAGCGGCGGCGGGATTGGCGTCGAGCGGCACGCGCGCCAGGTTGACGCCGTAGTCTGGGGCGAGGAGGGCCTGCAGGTCGGTCAGGCGGTAGTCCTCGCTACCGAGGCGCGGCAGGCCGTCGCGCTCATAGCCACGCAGCACATCGAGGGCCTCTGCTCGCCGGGCGTTGAGCGGGGCGGAAGCATGGCCGTCGATCAGTTCGCGGTTGTCGGCGTAGAGATCGAGGTATTGGGTCAGGGCGTTGCTCATTGCTCATCTTCCTTAATCCAGTCGTAGCCGCGCTCCTCGAGCTCGAGGGCCAGCTCCGGTCCGCCGGTACGCACGATGCGGCCCTTATATAAGATGTGTACGAAGTCGGGCTTGATGTAGTCGAGCAGGCGCTGGTAGTGGGTGATGACGATGGTGGCGTTGTCGGCCGACTTGAGCTTGTTGACGCCTCCGGCTACGATGCGCAGGGCGTCGATGTCGAGGCCGGAGTCGGTCTCGTCGAGGATGCTGAGCCTGGGCTCGAGCACTGCCATCTGGAAGATTTCGTTGCGCTTCTTCTCTCCGCCGGAGAAACCCTCGTTGACGGAGCGGGAGGCGAGCTTGTTGCTGAGGTCGACGACGGCGCGCTTCTCGCGCATGAGCTTGAGGAACTCGGTGGCGGACATCGGCTCCAGTCCCAGGTACTTGCGCTTGGCGTTGACAGCGGCGCGCATGAAGTTGACCATGCTCACGCCGGGAATCTCGACGGGATACTGGAAGCCGAGGAAGAGGCCGAGGTGGCTGCGTTCCTCGGGGGACAGGTCGAGCAGGTCGTGGCCCATGAAGGTGGCCTCGCCCCCTTCTACCTTATAGGCGGGGGTGCCGGACAGCACCATCGACAGGGTGGACTTGCCGGAGCCGTTGGGGCCCATGAT
>ERZ836441.633-NODE-633-length-39763-cov-4.289690_pt1 | contig 39763 bp, 35 predicted proteins | sample MGYA00519686_ERZ836441 | MGnify/ENA primary metagenome ERZ836441 (study PRJEB31850, sample SAMEA3708800) | human gut metagenome | biome: human gut; feature: human-associated habitat; material: faeces | place: China | collected 2014 ...
GCCCGTCCAGAATTGTCAATATTGTTTTTATTATTTATTTTATTTGCACAATTTATACAATTTTAGTTACCACATTTCGCTTTACTTGTTCATATTTGCAGTTCGAATTACATCCCCCAAAATTAAAACCCAAAATTGCAATTAAAGTATCTTATTTGGCGAGAAGAGGTTCCATTAAACGCAGTTTGACACGTAGCATTTTGCTAAAATACTACGTGCCAGCCTTAAACTTATTGTTGTCCTACGATTTTTCCAAACTTCAATGGACTCATCTCATCATCTTCATAATCAAATACATATCTTTCGTATGCATTGATAATATGTGTGCTCTTATATTTATCACATCTTTTATGCTGCCTTCCGTAAGTCATATGTACATGTCCATGTACGAAGAACTTCGGACTGTACTTCTCTATCAGCTCTATAAATACTTGAAATCCCTGATGTGGCAGATCTCTTCCGTCATTGATCTGATATGCCGGAGCATGTGTGACCAGAATGTCAAAACCACGGTGTTTTAGCAATTGAAACCATAGTTTCTTCACTCTTTTCCTCATTCCACGTTCTGTAAACTGATATTTTCCACCACTATAACGCATAGAACCACCAAGTCCTAAAATTCGCAAGCCTTCAAATTCATAAATCGTATCATCAATGCAAATACAACCTTCTGGTGGGATACGATCATATTTTTCATCATGGTTTCCATGCACATACAGTACCGGAGCAGCTGCAAATGTTGTAAGAAAAGACAGATAATTTGGATTCAAATCACCACAGGATATAATTAAGTCCACACCTTCCAGTTTGCTTTTGTCAAAGAAATCCCAAAGGTATTTCGACTCTTCGTCTGCAATTACCATTATTCGCATTGTTCTTTATCCCTTCCTCGTCTCAATCCCCTGTTGTGTAAGAACCGGTTTGGCCTGCTCCTGTAATTCTTCAATCTTTGGTATTCTTCCTATAATATTCTCTGCCAGCCAGTCCATCTCGATCACTTCTTCCGGAGACAGCGTTTCACCCTTCTTTTCCTTAAGTATATGTCCCTGTGCATACATCTGATCTGTAAATGTATGAAATTGTCCCGTTTTATAATTATGCTTTAATACATTGACCAGTCGGACTGTACCCGCCGGAAGTTTTTTTGAACAAATAACATCTACTACCCCTGTCGGCATTCCCCACCAATAATTAATTGCTTTTTCCACATCATTATCTTGTTCCCAGTTTCCTGCCATAATTGTACGGATCAGTTCTTCATAGAATTTTCCCCAGTGGCACAGTGGCATTGCAAGATTCTTCTGCTCACCTCCGCCACTTTCGCGATGATATACTCCATAAAAATGATTATTATCATCTGGTACGATAATATCTTTTCCCGAAATACAATTCGGGTCTATCTCGTCAATTCTTTTCTCAATATCCTGCTCTTTCAGCGTAGACCACTCTAAATACACCTTCGCTCTTGGATTTGTCATCTGCGCTCCAAGCGCAAATGCATTAATCTGTGCAATTGTTCCCAAAATCGGATAATCCGCAATATATACAATCTTATCGTTTTCAGCCATTTCCCCTGCAATTGCTCCCATCAGGAACTTCGCCTCATGCATACGAGTATAATAAGTCCGGATGTAGCGGTGCGTCGTATTCAAAGAACAGTTTAAGATTCTTACTTCCGGATGCGTAATTGCCGCTCTTAAACTTTCCTGCGCAAATATCGGAGTTGTCGTAAATATAATATTGCAACCCGCATGGATGGCTTCCTCCAGGGCTGATGCTATATTTTTTTCTGTTATATTTTCATAACTTACAGTCGTGACTTCATTTGGAAATGTCTGCTCAAGATGCCTGCGTCCCAGTTCATGACTATATGTCCACGCAGAAGAATGTGGTGTCTTCGCATAGATAAATCCTACTTTCAAATGAGATGGTTCTTTATTGCCACCGAGAGGAAGCCATTTTTCAAACAGAGATGGCTTATCTTCTGTCGGAGTCATTTTCAATTCTACTTTTTCCTCATCATTATACTGAAGCAGAACAAATTCTTCCCATGCTTTCTTCACAAGTTCGTTAATTTCTTCTACTGACATTTCTTCTACTCGTTTATAACAGTATAGATGTAAAAATGAAAGAAATGCCTCTGCTGATGAAACTTCCAGTTCTTGTCCACCATGTGCATGAAATGCCGCTGTAAATCTTGCATACACAGAACTGAAAATCAGTCTGTCATCATCTGTCCAGTACTCATCCGGATGTTTTCCCATCTCTTTTATGAGCTGTGCATACTGTCCTTCTTCTGAAAATGTAATATAATTTACTTTAGACACTCTGTAAAAATTCACAAATTCATAATAAATTTTTACGTTTTTATCATTCGTTTTCTTCGGAAGAATACGCGTTACCGTTCCCGGGATTGAAATTGCACCAAAAAATTTCATGACACTGACACGCTTATTTCCCTCTTCTACATAGAATTTATTCATATACTCCCACGCCTTGATTGGCTCATGAATTCCTTCCTTTTCATGAGAAGTGCTGAGTTTTGCCCATTTGATTGCAAACTCCGTATTACTCTCCAATATTGGCATAAAATTACTTGCAAATGCACTGCTTCTACCACTATATCTTGTTCCAACTATCTGATCGATCGGAATCTGAACAAGTCCCAGTGATTCTGTTGATAATGCCTCATCTGGTAATATTTCGTCCAAAGATTCCAAAGTCGGCTTCCGCCCTGCAAGAAGTCGGCTCTCATATTCTTTTTTCCCATAACGAAATGCTTTATTATAGTCTTTTAACGCCATCTTTTACCCTCCTGTTCATATCTCTTTCAGCCGTTACACAAGATTCATAGCCTGGTTTACATTTTCTACTCCTAGTATCTCTATTCCTTCCATCTTTCCAATCGTCTTCATGGAAACTGCAGGGACAATACATCTTTTAAATCCCAGTTTTTTTGCTTCTGATACTCTCTGTTCCGGCATGGTCACGGCCCGCACCTCTCCACTTAATCCTACTTCGCCAAACACGATGGTATCCTCATCAATTGGGCGATTTTTATAGCTTGATGCAATCGCCATTACAATTCCTAAGTCTGCTGCCGGCTCATTCAGCCGGATTCCTCCTGCAATATTCACATATGCATCATACGCGGAAAGCGGCATTCCCATACGTTTTTCCAAAACTGCCATCAGAAGATTGACTCGGTTATAATCAAGCCCTGCTGCCGTACGTCTCGGCATTCCAAAGTTCGTCTTACATACAAGTGCCTGAATCTCCATGAGCATCGGTCTTGTTCCTTCCATTGCACATGCCACAACAGAACCCGATGCATTTTCCGGTTTTCCTGATAACATATACTCGGACGGATTCTCTACCTCCACCAAGCCACCTTTTTGCATCTCAAACACGCCGATCTCATTCGTAGATCCAAAACGATTCTTCACCCCACGCAGAATCCGGTAAGATGCATGTCTGTCTCCTTCAAAATATAACACTGTATCCACCATATGTTCCAATACGCGTGGGCCTGCAACTGTGCCTTCTTTTGTCACATGTCCTACAATAAATATTGAAATATTAAGTCCTTTTGCAAGTTGCATAAATACATTGGTCGATTCACGCACCTGAGACACGCTTCCCGGTGCCGACGCGACCTCTTCGTTATACATCGTCTGGATTGAGTCAATCACGACCATATCTGGATGCTGTTCTTCTATCACATGACGTATAATTCCAAGATTCGTTTCGCACAACAGAAACAAACTCTCAGAAAATGTTCCCATCCGATTCGCACGCAGTTTAATCTGCTTTAACGATTCTTCCCCGGAAATATATAATATCTTACGGTTTTGTCCTGATAACTTCTGACATACCTGCAGGAGAAGTGTTGATTTACCGATTCCCGGATCACCTCCCACTAGCACAAGCGATCCAGGCACGATTCCACCACCAAGCACTCGGTCAAGTTCCAGAATCCCTGTCTGCATCCGCTCATCGTCATCAGTCGTAATACTGGAAAGTGTCACTACCTTCGCATCTTTCGCATCCCTTACCTGCTGCACTGCAGCCGTACTTCCTCTTGTTACTGAAACTTTCTCTTCTACAAATGTATTCCATTCCTTGCACATCGGGCACTGCCCAAGCCATTTGCTTTCTTCATGTCCACAGTTCTGACAGAAAAATATACTTTTTTTACCTTTTGCCATGTACGATTCCCTTACATCTTTTTTATACTTCTACTTATAAATCCACTCTTAAACCTTGATTTATCATTTCTTTTTTATTTCCATTTTACCAGAAAGGGGAAGCTACGCCTCTGCGAGCTCCCCCGATGTTCTGCGTATTTACTTCTTGATAATCTTGATCTCAATCTCTTTATTCGGATCAAGTTCTGCGCTCACGCTCAGTTTTCCGCTTAAGTTCGTTGTCATATCGCCGACATTCACATCGTCCATATACACAACATATTCGCTGTCTGCTTCCAGCTCCAGTGTAATCTGCGCATCCTCAGTACCGGATACTTTAAAAGAAACCTCTCTCTCAGAAGCTTTAAAATCTTCTACTGCTGTTCCCGGAACGGATTCGTATACGAACATACCATTCTTTTCCAACTTTGTAATCTCAGAGAATGTCTTTACCTTATACACATCTCCCTGGAATTCAAATCCGTCCAGTTTTGTCTTGCTGCTCAGAGTATAGTCTCCAAAACCAAGTGCTCCGTCTGCTTCAGCTCTTAATAGCTCTTTCACTGCTGCCATTAGCTCTTTCCTCCTAAGGTTCATTTGTATTAATTATTATATATCAATTTATTTTTATTTGGTAGTCTTGACCTCAAATTTTATTTCTTTTTTCGATACACCGGCAACCACTTCCTGACCACGCTTAATCTCACCTGAGAGAATTACCTCGGCCAGACTGTCTTCCAATTCACTTTGTACTGCACGCCGTAACGGTCTTGCTCCATATTTCTTATCGGTTCCTTTTTCCATAATCAGCTTTTTCACAGAATCACGCACCGTCAGATGAATATCCAGCTGTTCTTTTGCACGCTTGACCACCTCCTGGCACATCATTCCCGTAATCTTTTTAAGTTCCGGTTCACCTAGCGGATGGAATACAAGGATCTCGTCAATTCGATTCAGGAATTCTGGACGGAAGACAAGCTTGATCTCATTCATAACATTCATCTTCATACGCTTGTAATCTTCCTCTTGATTCTCCTTATTGCCAAATCCTAGCCTTTTGGGATCAATGATTGCCTGTGCACCTACATTTGATGTCATAATAATGACCGTATTCCGGAAATCGACTTTTCTGCCCTGAGAATCTGTAATATGTCCATCATCTAATACCTGCAGTAAAATGTTAAATACATCCGGATGTGCTTTTTCAATCTCATCAAAAAGAATCACTGAATACGGATGTCTTCGCACCTGTTCGCTTAACTGTCCACCTTCCTCGTGACCAACATATCCCGGAGGAGAACCAATCATCTTTGCCACACTGTGCTGTTCCATATATTCGGACATATCAACACGAATCATGGCATTCTCATCATGGAATAATGCTTCTGATAATGCCTTTGACAATTCCGTCTTACCGACTCCGGTCGGTCCAAGGAATAAAAATGAGCCAATCGGGCGCTTTGGATCTTTTAGCCCCACACGCCCTCTTCGTACAGCTTTCGCCACAGCCGTAACAGCTTCTTCCTGTCCAACCACTCTCTTGTGAAGCGTCTGCTCTAACTTTTGCAAGCGCGCACCTTCAGATTCCTGAAGCTTCTGCACCGGAATCTTCGTCCAGTCAGATACGACCGCTGCCACTTCCTCTTCTGTTACAAGTGGCTTTCTGCCCGCCTGCTTTTTCTGAAAACGCTTCTTCGTCTGCATAATCTTTTTCTGAGCATCTTCTTTCTCTGCCCGGATCCTGGAAGCCTCCACAAGATCACCTGCAAGAATTGCCTCTTCCATCTTTGCTTCGTAATTACCAAGAACCTTTTCCAGTTCATAGATATGCTCCGGTGTCTTGAAGCCACTAAGACTCACTTTCGCACATGCTTCATCAATCACATCAATTGCTTTGTCCGGAAGAAAACGGTCACTGATATAACGGGCAGATAGTGAAACTGCCGCCTGAAGCGCATCGTCTGTAATCTGTACATGATGATGCGTCTCATAACGTTCCCGCAGTCCTTTTAATATTTCTTCACACTGCTTCTCATCTGGTTCTTCCACTGTGATTGGCTGGAATCTTCGTTCCAGTGCCGCATCTTTTTCAATGTATTTTCGATATTCCGCAATCGTTGTTGCTCCGATCAATTGAAGTTCTCCTCTTGCAAGAGACGGTTTCAGGATATTAGATGCGTCCATTGCGCCTTCCGCACCGCCTGCGCCGATGATTGTATGCACTTCATCCAAGAATAAAATAACATTTCCCGCCGACTTTACTTCCTGTAAAAGTCTCTTCATACGTTCTTCAAATTCACCACGGTATTTTGTACCTGCGATCATACTTGCAAGATCTAACGTATAGACCCGCTTGTCACGCATTCCTTCCGGTACAATGCCACTTGCGATCTGTGCGGCAAGTCCTTCTACCACTGCTGTCTTACCGACTCCCGGCTCTCCCACCAGACACGGATTGTTCTTCGTTCTTCTGCCAAGTACCTGCATCAGACGGTGAATCTCTGCTTTTCTTCCAATGACCGGATCAAGCTTTCCTTCTTCTGCCTGCATAGTCAGATCTGTACCATACTGGTCTAAAATCCCATCTTTTCTTTGATATGCCTCTTGAAGCTCCTCTTGATATTCCTTGATATCCACGCCGAGAACTTCCAGCGTATCCTGCACGATTTTCTGTATATTTACATTGAGTGTCAGAAGTATTCTGGTTGCAACACTGTCCGGTTCCCGAAGGATTGCAAGAAGCATATGCTCTGTTCCAATTGCCTCTGATTGAAAACGAATTGCCTCTTCCTTGCTTTCCTCCAGAGTATATTCAAGTCTCGGACTTCTCTTTGGCTTTTCCTGAAAAGTCACTTCTCCGACCGGTGAGATCAGTTCATCTACAATCTTATATAAATTTGCTTCTTCTACACCATTCGCTGACAATATCTGTCCCGCCACACCTGTACATACCCGCATAAATGCAAGCAGCAGATGTTCTGTTCCTACATATGGATGATCCAGTTCTCTGGCAATCTTTTCCGCTTTTTTCAGCACTTCTTTTGCTGGTTCTGTATAATTCATGCTGTCTGTTATTCCTTTCCACCGTATTCATCAAATAATTCATCCACCATCTCGTGAACTTCTTCTCTACTGACATTTTTAAGACTTCCCTTAGCCAGCGCGATTCTTAGCGCACGCTTTACTTCTGCATAAGCCTTTGCCTTATCTGCATCAATTGCAATCACAGCACCACGTCTGCGGTCAAGCTGGATAAATCCTTCCTGCTTCAATATGGAATATGCTTTATTCACTGTATGCATATTGATGCCTACCGTATCCGCAAGCTGACGGACAGATGGAAGGGATTCTCCTTCTTGGATCGTCGCAGTCGCAATTCCCATAATAATCTGATTCTGTAATTGCACATACAGTGCCTCATCACTGTTAAAATCAATCTCTATCAGCATCGTATCACCCTCATTATCTCTTTTGTTCTATCCTTACGGATGATTTCATGAACAGATTAAGTTTTCTGTTATACATCTAATATAACATACAAAAAAGGAGCTTACAACAAAAATGTAAAACTCCTTTAATCCAGACTTTCCTAGTTCTTCTTACCTTTCTTTACTGCTCCAAGTGCCGCACCGATTGCTCCTGCATAACGGCTCTGCGGATCTGTCTTAACTTCCATGCCAAGTTCCTTTGTCAGCGCTTCACTGATATAGCTGCACTCGCAGAGACCACCAGTCAGGCAAAGCATCGGACGGTCTTCACTCATACGATTTGCCTGTGCTGCAACTTTTCGTACGATAGAATCAACCACTGCAAATGCGATATTTTCCTTCTTTTCTCCCTGACCAATGAGACTTATGACCTCGGACTCTGCAAATACCGTACACATAGAACTGATCGTTACACCTGAGCCTTCTCTTGCAAGCTCACACATCTCATTTGGACGCATGGACAATGTATTTGCCATAATTTCCAGAAATCTTCCTGTTCCAGCAGAACATTTATCATTCATTATGAAATCTTTTACAAATCCCTGTTCTACACAGATAATCTTTGTATCCTGTCCACCGATATCAATGATTGTCATATCTTTATTATCAAAAATCCAGACAGCCCCCATGGCGTGACAGGTAATTTCTGTAATCATCTTATCTGCATATGGCACAGACACACGGCCATATCCAGTAGCAACACATACATTTTCTGCAGGATCCGCATCATTTTCCACAAGCTTCTTACGAATCTCTTCTGCCGTATCCACACTGCTCCATCCTGTCGGCTGCACAAACTCAAGAACAATTTCTTTGTTCTCGTTCATAACAACAGTCTTGGCACAAGTAGATCCAATATCAATTCCTATAAACTTCATATCTTAGCTTTCCCTCTCATGAATTTACACAACATGAATTTCAAAATTCATTTTAAAATAGTCTGTAACCGGCAATCTTACAACATTTCAATAAATGCTGCAATCCTTGTATTGAGCTGGCCGACATCTGCCTGAGAATAATCTGTCTCCACATTAATGTATGGAATTCCTTTTTCCTCATTTACAAACTTGCGGATTGCACGAGTCTCAACGTTATATGTATGACAGGCCTGAAGTGTCATCTCAAGAACTCCGTCAACCTGATACTCGTCAATCAGACGTCCCATAAGATCAAAACGATTCGGGTTTGGTGTCATAACTGAACAACCGATTGCCAGATATCTCTCTGCAATTGCCTGGTAAATATCCTCAGCGTTTTCATCAACAAGGCGATCGATGGATTTAGCTCCAGTACAGTTTTCATAAGTTACGACAACACCACCATTATCCTCAACAGCACGGATTACTTTCTCAGTTGCTCCTCCGATTGGGCATCCTGTAATCAAAATTCTTGGTTTCTTCTCCAGCATCTTTCCAGATGCATACTCTGCCTCAATCTTGTCAACAAGGGCATTCACTTCTCCGGCAATCTCAGAACGATTTAATTTGAATGTACTTCCGTACAGAACCTTGAACAGATCATGTCCACTGATTGGAGCCGGATCATGCTGCATAACTTCATAAAGACGCTTCAGTGCTTTTCTTGCTTCATTCTCAATTTTAACAGCTTTTCTTACATCTTCATCTGTAATCGTTACTTCAAATCTTTTCTCAAGATATTCTTTAAAACGGATAATCTCTTTCTTCCAAAGCTTCAGTGCTTCTGGTCCTTGAGTATTTGGCAGTTCCATTATAAACACATCTTTGAACTCGCCCATCAACTCATACATTTTCTTCTTACCATCGCATGTAGTCTCCCCAACAACTACATCTGAGAAATAGAAGAACGGACATTTATCTGTCTTTGCAAATCCGTAACTGGATTTGATCAATGGACATAAGTTCTTCGGAAGGTCTTTTTCTGCTTCCGGAATTGTCTCATCAGATGTGGAACACAGGCTGACTGTTGAAGCTCCCATAGCCATAGCAATCTCTTTTGGGAAATATGTACAATAAGCTCCTACTACTGGTGTTCCCTTGTCTTTCAGTTCTTTCATCATAAGAAACGATTTCTGTCTCTGCTCAGCAAATTCTTCAAAAACCTCTGGCAAATCTTTAATAATCTCCATATTCTTTCACCTCATCAAATTTATTCGTATCTATAAACGGACACAATTAACCATTCTGTTAAAATTTTAGACTTTTATAGCATAATATGCAAATTGATTATTTCTATAAATATACATGTTATATAGATATGCTCTATATTTATTATTTCTCACTACTTTTATTATTCTTCATTCGCTCTATTTCCAGGGAAACCAAAAGTTTCTCACATTCCTTGCCATCTAGATTATCTAATTCCAGAATATCATTTATCTTCTCTAACCTCGGAATCAGTGTATTCCTGTGAATTTTTAATTTAGCTGCTGTACAAGAAATATTACGCTTCATTCGAAGATACCAGTATAATGTTTCTTGCAAATCTTTACCGCCTACTTTTAGGGCATCCATTTCTTTCTCATATCCAACTCTGCCCTCTGATTCTTCTGCAATACACTTCATCGCTAACTCATAATAATAATTTTCTATCAATATTACTTTTTCTTTTGTATGAGCAGCAATCTGCAGAATCTGACTTTGCATCTTGTAATTGTCTTCTTTAAAAGGCATTTCCCGAAACCCATTACCCACAAGCACCCTGGAGTCAGTTCTTTGCACACATGTATGACACAGCTCAACCAGTTTGCACCTTTGATCTCTTCCCTGCAATCCATAAATAAAGACTCTTTCTCCTTCATAATTATAGCCCAGTTCCGCCAAAGCTGCTTCTTCTCGAATATGTCTGCAAATATTTTTCAACAGTTCTTTATCTTCTGAAAGCAGCCACAGATAATCTGGATTCTTTTTTTCTCCGCGTCGTTGCAGCTGACGTCTCATATCCTGTCCTTTTAATAGAATATTTAAAATCTTTTCTACGTTTGTCCGTGGTATATTCTCTGGAATTCCTGCCACCAGTTTTCCGCTTCCATCCATGCGAAGCCGTTCAATCTTATCTTTGCAGACTTCCATACGGACTTCCTGCGCTCCAGCTGATAGTTTTCCTTTTTCATCATAACTACACACCGGAATTCCTACATAATCCCATATTTTTTGAAAAATATGCTGATCATCACTTCCTGCATTTACCTCTGACAGTACAATTTTATAGCAATAATCAATATCAACGTTTTGATTTGTATTATCTGATTTTTCTGTCTGAATCATCTCAATAAAAGCTGTCAGTCTTGTCACAATCTGCCCCGTATCTGCGGTTGAATAATCTGTATCAATAGAAATATATGGAAGATGCTTTTCTTCATTTACAAATTTCTTTATATAGTAGGATTCTGCACCAGTAGAATGACACCCTGATAATATAACTTCCACAACTCCGTCAACATGATATTCATCAATAATCTCGCCAAGCAGATCAATACGATTATCATTTGGTGTCATGATCGAGCAACCTGTGGATAGATATTTCTTTGCAATTGCTCCGTAAATATCTTCCGTATCTTCTTCTACCATAGTTGCCAGTGAACGTACTCCACTACAATTCTCCGTTGCCACGACTACACCGCCATTGTTCTCAATAGCCCTGATCACCTTGAGAGTGTCGCCTCCTATCGGGCAGCCTGTTACAAGAATTCTTACTCTTTCATCCAGCTTTTTACCTTTCTGATACTCATCCAGAATCTGCTTTCGAACCTGCTCCACTATCTCTGGAGTATTTTCAAAATCAAACCTGTACTTACTTCCAAGTACCATCTTCTGAATATCTTCTCCCGTTACCGGTGCCGGATCCAGTTTCATGACATCACACAGATTCTTAAGTGACATCCGTATTCTGTTATTCAAATGAACTGCCTGCCGCAACTTTTCCTCTGTAATCACCACCTGAAAGAAATCCTCTAGTTTTTCTTTCATTCTGACAATTTCCTGTTTCCAGAATTCATATCCTCTCTCAGAAGGGCAATTCGGCAACTCCATAATGTGAACAGGTTTAAATTCCGACATCATTTCATACATTTTCTTTTTGCCATCACAAGTTGTTTCTCCGATGATCAAATCCGTGAAATGAAATAATGGGCATTTATCTTCAACAGCAAATCCGTAACTAGACTTTACCAGCGGGCACATGCTCTTTGGCATTCTGTGCTCTGCCACCGAAATTGTTTCCTGCGAAAAAGAGCAAAGTGCTACTGGTACTGCTCCAGCTGCAATTGCAAGCTCAGGTGGAAAATATGCGCAGTACATTCCCACGACTGGCATACCTTTTTCTTTATATTGTTTTATCTCTAAAAATGCCTTTCTTCTTTGTTCTCCAAATTCATCAAATATTTCTGGAAGTTCTTTTACAATCTTCATTCTATTCCATCCTGTTCTTATTTACGTTCTTTCCGAAATATCATTCATCAGTATATATGCCAGCAATTCTCTTGACACATGATAATCATTATAATCAATCTGCAGCATATCACTAATCTTCTTCAAACGATACACCAGCGTGTTCCGATGTACATGCATCATTTTTGCCGTCTCAGTTACATTATTCTCACAAAATAAATACATTTTTAAAGTCTGATACAACTCGGTATGATTCTTTTCATCCTCTTCGATCAGTCTGCTCACAGAATAATCCTTAAGACCTGCCTTTTTAAAAAGAGACGTTGTATATGTATAGATTCCCCATAAAGACCATTCTTTTTCTCTGCGAAACTTTTCCTTTTCTCCTCTGCTTTTAAGCATAGACATACGCTTTAACATGTCTTTTTTACTGCTACACATTGAGAATTCTTCGAACGGCTCACAGACACTACATAGAATTTGTGAATCTTTCAATATCTTATAGACTGGTTCTGCTTCTTTTATGCGATAAAAAAGTATATAAATACCTTCTAGATTTTCATAAATTGCAATATACTTCCATGCCTGATAAAGTTCTCTTACCAGCTCTCTCACACCATTTTCCCGATGTATTAAAGCCATTATATAAGTTTTTTCGATTTCAAATAATCCTCTTTCTCTCTCAGAACAGACTTCTTCAAATACATACCAGCTCAACATCTGTTCCCGTAATGGCTGTCTGATTTTATATTGTTCTGATTCTTGTGAAAAAAAATGCTGCAGATTCTGTGCAAGAATTGAACCTAATCCCTCAAATTCAGTTTTTTCTTCTATATTTTTGAAACAAATCAGTACATAACCAACACTCTGGTTTTCTACCTGTACGGAGGTAACCTGTAAATTCCAGTCTTTAAATTTCTTTTTTTCAAAGTACTGATTATAAGTATCTAATGTGAGATGCTTTTTTTCTGTGGAATTTGGAAAACAGTTTCTCCAGACAGGCGAGCTTGCCACAAGTTTCCCTGCTATATTAATAAAAGCAATACCTGCGTTAGTATACATTCCAATCTCTGTACAAATTTTCTTCAGTGCATCCTGTTCCAGTATAGCTTCAAATATGATTTTATAACATTTCTCAATTTTCCACATACTTATCTCCCTATAACAGATTTTATCCTATTATCTTATTATTTATCGAATTATTTCATCTGTCAAATAGGATTCCGGAGCATCTTCACTTCACTTATTGAGGAGATTTATAAGTTATCCACAAGTGCATCTACTGCAATTTTAACATTTTCGTAGGATGTGGCTAGATTAATACGGATATGAGTACCGAACCGTTCTCCGCCGAACCAGTCACCATAATCAACTGCCAGTCTACATTTTTTCTGTATAACATCTTTTATATTCTCTTCTGACACATATGCTTTTAAGTCTACCCAGCACAGATATGTACCTTCAAGCGGTGTAACAATGGCTTTCGGAAGTTTTTCAGAAAGCTCTTTTTTCAAATATAAATAATTATCATAGATCTGTGTCTTTACACCGGCAAGCCATTCTTCTCCACCTTCATATGCTGCCTGTGTCGCAATATATCCAAAAGCATTTCCACCAATCACACGATGACCTAATGTATATTTGTCCCATTTTTTCCGAAGTTTTTCATCTGGAATAACTACGATGGAATTCTGAGCTCCGGCCAGATTAAATGTTTTTGATGCTGCGCTAAGCATAACCATTATGTCCTCATACTTCTTAAATGAAAGTGAAGGAATATGCTTATTATCTCCAAACACCAGATCATGATGGATCTCATCAGAAATAATATATACATCGTGCTTTTTACAGATTGCAAATAAGCTTTCTAATTCTTCTTTTTTCCAAACTCTACCTGCCGGATTATGTGGGGAACAAAGAATAAATACTTTCACCTGTTTCTCTATGATTTTCTTCTCGAAATCTTCATAATCAATACGATAGACTCCATCTTCGCAGATTAAATCTGAGCAGATTAGTTTTCTGTCATTGTTTTTTACAGCATTAAGAAATGGATAATACACCGGAGTATTTACAATCACAGCATCTCCCGGATTGGAAAGCATCTGAACAAGCCAGTGAAATCCGGCAACTACTCCAGGTGAAAAACGCATCCACTCTTTCTTTACTTCAAATCCATGATGTACTTTTTCCCAATTTATAAATGCTGTGTAATACTCCTGTGGGATTTTGTAATAACCATATACTCCAAACTGAACATAATTCTCTAATGCTGCTATTACGCACTGTGGTACTCTAAAGTCCATGTCCGCTACCCACATAGCATGCAAATTTTCTTCTCCAAACATTCCTGTCTGTGCATCCCATTTGTTACAATTTGAATTTTTTCGCTCAACATATTTGATTTCTTCCATTCTATCTTTCCTCTCTTCTTTTTTATTATCTAACTATTTTTCTAACATTCCCATACTGCCTTGATATCCAAGCATTGCAAATACACTTGCAGCATTTGCCAGAACACAGTCATCAAATTGATATATAGGACTGTGTAATCCCGGAATCTCTACTTGATCTTTTGGTTTAATTCCGATAAACATATATACTGCCGGAACCCGGCTGCTATACTCTGAAAAATTTTCACCACCAAGGTTATCTCCTTCTATAATATAACTTTGTTCCTGTCCCAGAATCTCTCCTGCGGCCTCACGAACCTGATCCAGCAATATCGGTGAATTTTCCACTGCTCCTCCATGAATCTTAATGTCTGCCTTATATGTAGCTCCGTATACCTCACAAATCGCGCAAAGTTCATTTTCCAGTTCAGCAGCCATTTTTTCCATCGTTTCCCGCTTGGTTGTACGCATGGTTCCTCCAAATTTACATATCTGAGGAATTACATTTTTGATTTTCTCCACACCGGCCTGCATGTAAGTTACAGACATAATTCCTGAATCTGTACCACTGATTTTTCTTGCAAGAATTGCCGGAATATGCTGATATACTTCATTTGCAACAGCAATCGGATCAATGGTCTGTTCCGGCCATGATGCATGCCCTTTCTTTCCAATAATTTCAACTGCAAATGTACCGACGCATCCAAATGCATACCTTCGTGCGATACCAACTTTTCCACTTTCCACTGACGGCCAGCCATGTGCTGCAAAAGCCATATCTACCTTCGGATTATCCAGTACATGATCTTCTTCCACCAGCTCCAGGGCTCCTCTTCCGATTTCTTCACCTGGCTGGAATACAAATTTGATACATCCTCCCCATTCCTCTCGAACCGACGCCAGGATTTTTGCCGCACCAATCAGCCATGTGGCATGTCCATCATGACCACAAGCATGCATACATCCTTGGTTTTCTGATTTATATGGACTATCCACTTCCTCCTCTATTGGCAGCGCATCAATATCAGCTCTTAGAAGAACCGTTTTCCCTTCCGGCTTACCTCCATGCAATATTGCAATGATTCCACTACCACCAGCTTTGTGCTCTTGTACCTCAAGTTCCGGTATTTTATGAAGCTCACGACTAATAATGTCATGTGTCTCTTGCAATTCCACCCCCAACTCCGGACGCTTATGAAGTTCGTGACGGATATTGACTAACTCCTCTTCAATTTCTTTTGCTTTACTTTTTATAATGTCGACAATTTGTTTTTCCCCCATATTTATATTACCTCCTTACAACCTGGCACATCAATTTCTGCCTGGCACATCAATTTCTGCCTGGCACATACTCATTGCTTATGCAAAAAAGACCTACACTTGTGACGGTGCAGATCTTTACTAAATGTCTTATTTTCGATTAACAAAATTCAGGAACTGCTGAAGTCTTTGATTTTCTGGATAATCAATAATCTCTTCCGGAGTACCGTCTGCTGCAATTTTTCCGCCATCCATAAACAGGATACGACTCGCAACTTCTCTTGCGAATCCAATCTCATGTGTTACAAGAATCATTGTTGTTCCTTCTTCCGCAAGTGATTTAATCGTATTCAGCACTTCTCCTACCAGTTCTGGATCCAACGCAGACGTCGGCTCATCAAAAAGTACAACATTCGGATTTACTGCAAGAGCTCTCGCTATTCCGACACGCTGTTGCTGACCACCTGACAATTTTGATGGATAAAAATCTTTACGCTCAAGCATTCCTACTTTTTCCAGTAACTCAAGTGCAATTTTCTCAGCTTCAGATTTTGACTTTTTCTGCACCTGAGTCAATGCCTCCATGACATTCTCCATCGCTGTTTTATTTTTAAACAGATTGTATCCCTGAAATACCATGGATGAATGTTTACGAAGTTCAATCACATCTTTTTTCGTGTGGTGCTCCGCATCAACTGTCACATCACCAATGGTAATCTTTCCCTTTGTCGGAACAGTCAGGTAATTCAAGCATCTGAGTAATGTTGACTTACCAGTTCCGGATGGCCCGAGAATCGCAATGACTTCATTTTTATTGATTGTCAAATTAATATCTGAAAGCACTTTTGTTTCTGCATCAAATTCTTTGTATAAATGTTCTACTTTTACTAACTGATTTTCTGTTCCCATATTGTTTTAATCTTCCTGACTTCAATTATTTCTGGATTAATTTTGTCATATCTGAATACATCCATTTTTCAGTAATCTTAGCAACTGTTCCATCGTCTAACATCTCCTGGATAACATCGTTGAGTTCCTCTGTCAGCTTATCTCCTCTTTCTGTTTTTGGAAGGAAGTAAGCAACATTGTTTGCCATCAGGTTCTCATCAAAGAAACGGAAGTTTGCATCCTCGTTGTTATGTGTAAATGCATTTACATTTGTTGTAGTATTTGCATATGCAGCAATTCTGCCAAGCTTCAAGTCGTTCATACCTACAGCACTGTCTTCATAAAGTTTTACTTCAAATCCTTTTTCTTTGGCAAGATCCTCGATGATTGTCTGAGCTGCCTGTCCATTTGTACATCCAACAACCTGTCCCTTAAGATCATCAACTGTCTTGTATGAAGAATCATCATTTACGATAATACACTGTGCATCTCCATAATATGGAATTGTTGCATTGTATTTGTCTGTTCTTTCCGCTTTTACCGCAAAGCAGTTAGCTGCAACATCTGCTCGCTCTGTATCAAGCTCTCCCCAGAGTGCATCGAAAGCTGCCTGTTTTAATTCAACTTTCCATCCAGTACGTTTCTCAATCTCATCCCACATCTCAGCATCAATACCAGTCCATGTTCCATCATCTGCAAGCAAGCTGTATGGCTCTCCTGTTCCAGCTGTTACAACTGTTACTGTCTCATCAGAATCTTTCTTGTCAGAAGCCTCTGTCGTCTCTTTCTTGCTGGAATCTTCAGAAGAACTTTTGCTTCCACATCCAACTACTGTTGCTACAACCATTGCTGATACAAGCAATGCTGCTAATACACGTTTTTTCATAATAATTTTTCTCCTCTTCTTACTTAATAATACTCTATATCTTAACGGACTTTGCCGTGTAAGATCATTCTTAATACATACTGGCACATTTCTTCTCTAAAAGTTTATGTAAAATTCCCAGAACAAAAATGATAACCCAGTAAATTAACATAACGGCTGCATAGATTTCAAAATAACGGAATGTTCTCGCTCCTTCAATCTTTGCCGCTCCCATAACATCCGGAACTCCAAGCATAAATGCAAGTGATGTCATTTTTATCAGATTTATTACATCATTGAACAGTGGCGGAAGTGCAATCCTGACTGCCTGAGGAATCACAATTCTTGTAACAAGCTGAAAATTTGTCATTCCAAGTGAATACGCCGCTTCTTTCTGTCCTTCATCTACGGAAAGCAATGCACCACGAATACTTTCTGACATAAATGCTCCCATGTTCAGACTCATGACCACTGCTACCGCAATTAACGGTGTCATATTTCGTACAAACATACTGTACAGTGCTACTCCATAATAGAAAAAATATAACTGAGCAACTACAGGTGTTCCTCTCATAATGGACACATATACTCTTGTAAACTGATACAAGGCCGGAACTTTATAATATCCGATAATTGCAACAATCACACCTACAATCAATGCAAAAATCGTTGCCGCAATTGTAAGTTCAAATGTAACATTGACTTTGCTTGCAATAATCGGAAGCACTTCCATAAAATAGCTTACTTTAAACATTTCATTCTCTCCAGACTTTCTATTAGACTTCGTTTCAATACAAATAATATTCTATCTATTTCTTCATTTTTTTCATCGTCATTGATTTACAAATTGATTTTTTTATTTTGTACACTTTTGTATATTTTCTATAAGTCTTTTCCTTATATTTGTATTATCTATATGTTAGACAATAATATTTTTTAATACAGTAATTAAAAATGTTATTTTGTTATGAAAAAACTACCATATCCTTGATATGATCTATGTCATATTTCGGGCACGACATTTTCATTATGTTTCAACGCCCATGGAAATCCCCAGCCAGGATTTCATTTCTGAATTTCATTGCTTTTTCAGCAAAGAATTCACTCAGATTTTTGATGATGTTACTCATTCACCGCAACTTTAAGTGCCCCTGCACTTGCACAAGTTGCATGCACCCCGGGCAAATGTTACGGTACTTCTGAATTTTTGACAAATCCTTTTGTATAGAATTTATTTTCATTCAATTTCTATATTGTCTTTCTATACTTACAACGCTAAAATATATTCAAAAAGTTTTTAGTTTGCATTTGCTCAGAGAGGAGCGCTATGGAAACTACTAACAAGACAACTGAACATGGGGTACACAATTCAAAGATTCATGACAATGCAGCCAAGATTGTATTCGGAGATTCGACACTCTGTGCTCAATTTCTAAAAGGATACACGGATATTCCTTTTTTCATGAACATAAAGCCAAAGGATATCGAAGACGTTTCTTCACATTTTATTCCTTTATTTCAGGAATCCCGTGATTCTGACATTGTGAAGAAAATTCAGATTGAAAACACCGAGCTTTATCTGATTGCACTTATTGAACACCAATCAGAAGCAGATGCTGACATGTCTTTCAGACTGCTCAGATACATGGTTTATGTCTGGACTGATTACGCTGCCACACAGGAAAAGTTACATCCTGGAATTACGAAATCCAAAAATTTTTTATATCCGCCAATCCTGCCAATTATTTATTATGAAGGCACGGGACAATGGACTTCTGCATTACATTTTAAAGACCGGGTATTCATGAGTGATATCTTTAAAGAATTCATTCCAGATTATAAATATCTGGTCGTTCCTTTGAATAAGTATTCCCAAGAAGATTTAATTGAAAAAGGTGATGAGCTCTCAGCTATTTTCATTCTTAACAAGCTCAAGAGTTCCTCTGATTTCAAACATTTAAAAGAGATTCCAGAAGACTACTGGAACCAATTGACACAGAATACACCACCACACATTTTAAAGCTTATTGGCGCTGTATTTTCAGCATTTCTTCATACAATCAATGTCCCTGCTGAAGAAATCAATGACCTTACAGACCCTATTACAAGGAGGCAGTTTAATATGATGTTTGATTCTTTTGAAGCATATGATGTACAGGAGACAAGGCGCGTCAGTCGAGAAGAAGGCGAGCAGCTCTACTTAATCAAACAAGTTATTAAAAGGATAATCAAAAACTTTTCTGTTTCTCAGATAGCTACTGATTTGCTGGAACCGCTTGATACTATTCAGCCAATCTATGACCTTGCCATGAACCAGGCACCTGATTTTGATGCCGAGAAAATTTTAAAATTATTACATACAGGAAAAATATAATTTACTATCTATAGCAAAAGAGGAGGCAGCACTCATTTTTTTGAATACTGCATCCTCTTTTAACCTCTTAAATTTCCTATATTTTAGTATTTCTTCGCCTATTCCTGAAATGTTTTCAATGCATCGATGGTTCTTTGAATCAGCTCGTCCAAAGTCCAGCCCAGCATATCTGCTCCTCTTTCTATGACTTCTCTTGAGCATCCAGCTGCAAAGTTCTTGCTTTTATATTTCTTTTTTACCGACTTTAGCGTCAGATCCTGCACGCTTTTCGATGGACGCATAAGCACCACCGCTCCAATCAGTCCGGTCAATTCATCGACTGCATATAACACCTTCTCCATCTCATGCTCTGGTTGAATATCAACCGTAATTGCATATCCATGACTTGCCGTCGCATGAATAACACGTTCGTCGACTCCTCTCTCTCTCATAATTTCCTGAGATTTGATACAATGCTCTTCTGGATATTTTTCAAAATCCAGATCATGTAAAAGACCTACAATTCCCCAGAATTCTTCCTCTTCTCCATATCCTAGTTCTTTTGCAAAATAGCGCATCGTATTCTCTACTGTTTGTGCATGCTGCAAGTGAAATTCGTCTTGATTATATTCTGTTAATAGTTCCCAGGCTTCCGCTCTCGTCATATCAGGCATCTCCAATCTTTCATATACTTTCTTTTCCTATATGTTTTATATGATATATGCCTTTTTCTATATTGTCAACTAATTTTTCACGACGTTGGTATTCCGGTACACGGACAACAATATTCCCATATAAAAGTAAGTAATCATCATGGTCATATTTCCATGAGATAAAAATGGCATATAATTTCCGCTAATCGGATAAAGTCCTGCATTTACTCCAATATAGAACAGTGACTGTAAAATCAAAAATAATACACAGCCGATACTGATCATATATCCCAGGCGATTCTTCTGTTTTACCGCCATTCGAAGCAATAGAGCCATAAATACCGCAAATACTACAACCAGAAAAACTCCTTTTACATTTCCAAAATAATGGAACAGGTATGTCCAGATATAATCATTTCTTGCATAATTATAAAGCGTGACAGCTTCTACTTCTGTGGCACCATTATATGGATCCGTTACTTCTATTTTTCCGGAAGACTGCGACTCATGCCATTTACTTGAATTTGAATCTTTTGCAGCATTTGCTACGTCTGCAACCGCACCTCTTGTATAATCCCAGTGTTCTCCGGTAATTAAAGCTTCCAGTCGATGTACCTGATAATCTGTAACGAAACGTCCATTACCCCAAAATGTTATTCCGGACATCAGTAGCAGGCAGATTCCAATCACACCCCACATCCTGGTCAAAAATTTCTTTTTATTTTCTCCAAACCAGCCCTTACAGACCGCCACATGCAGTAAGACCAGCCCTGTAATTCCTGTAACAACTGCAGATGACATAAATGGTATCATCAAATCGGTAAGTACTGATATTCCAAGACACACGGTACTAATGATCAGTCCTTTCGTTCCTTTTCTGCGGAAATGATAAATTGTCCCTGCGTAAAAGGGAATGACCAGATAGGACAATAACATCTGAACTATACTTCTGCCATTGACCATCGGTCCAATCCACATTGTTTCATCAAAAAAGATCTTACTAATTATAGAAAAGACTGCCGGTATCTGCATGACTACCCAAATTGGAAATGACCACTTTACTAATATAGAATAATCCAGATAACAGATTCCTAACATGACCGCTATTCCTATTAACATTGCACTCCAAATTCCACCATATAAAAAGTTATCTTTGAAAGCTTCCAGTGTACTCATATTCATTGTTGGAAAAGACGAAGTAACTACCGCCTGTAAGATCAGTCCCATAATACTAATAACTAAAATCGCCATCAGAACTGTCCATTCCATCTTCGGGCGGTGCACCCGGTCAAGCTTCACGCCTGCCTCCACTGGATCTCCCATCTCTACTACAGCCATCGACTCGGCTTCTTCTTCACCTAATCCATGAGCCATGAAATCCTGTTTCTGGTCTTCAATATGTGCTTCTACTTCCTCCGCAACCATGGTTCGCGCACGCTTTGTACGAATCTGTTCCGTCAAAGATTTCAAATATTCCTGTCTATCCAAAGCATACACCTCCCAGAACATTTCTCACTGCTCCGGCGTATTCTTTCCATTCTTTTTCTTTTGCCCGGAGTTGCTTCTTTCCTTCTCTTGTTATGGAATAATACTTTCTTGTCTTTCCACCCGCTTCCTGCTCGTAAGACTTTACAAACTCCTTTTCCTCCAGTCCATGAAGGAGCGGATATAATGTTCCTGCTTTTAACTCAAATACATTCTCTGACTTCTCCCTCAAAGTCTCGATCATCTCATAACCATACATGTCTTTCTCTTCCAGAAGCTTAAGAATCAACATCATCGTGCTTCCGGACACCAGGCTTTTATCTACTGCCATTTTATACCTCCCCTTTTTTTTCAGTTCAGAATCTTTTTAATCAGTTCTGATTTTTGCATTCATATCTACCCTGCCGACACATCTTATCCGATATAACTGATATAAATTGACTTTCATCATTAAAACAATGTTTTATATCGGCAATCGATATATCGGTTATCTACATAGTATATCGGTAATCGATATATGTCAAGCATTTTCTGTAGATATGTGCAAGATATGTGCAAAGATATATGCAAAGAAGCAGCCGTTTTCACGACTGCTCCTGAACTTCCATATGCGTCTGATGCCTAAACCAGGAAATCTTATTCAATGACGATTTCAAACTCGTCCCCAACTTCCTTTGATGTTGGTTTCTTTCCCTGACTCTTTGCATATTTTTCAACATTTTCTTTCTGTACCGGCTCACTTACCAATACTTTAATTGGACCTTTTTCGTTCTTCAGAGCCTCTGCTGTCAGCATGATCGGCTCTGGGCAGGAAAGTCCTCTTGCATCTACTTCTACCATATCTATATACTCCTTTCAGACATTATTTTCAGCTATTCTGTTATAATTATTTCATCTGAATTTTTTTCTGTTCTTATTTCTTAGCTGTCTCTCTCTTGCATGTAAATGCTATGATGAACAGAACTACGATGCAAAGAATACATGCAACCTTTCCGTTAGTTGGAACTGCTCCAGCTACAACTGCTTTTGTCTCTGGATTGAGTGCTGTTCCGCTTGCTGCAAGTCCGAAGTTATGGCAGAGTGCTGCACCTACAAACATTCCGATTACTGTAATTCCAGAATCAGAAGAGCCCTGTCCTGCAAGGATTAACTGACGAAGCGGGCATCCACCTGCAAGAACTGCTGCAAATCCAACTGTATACATACCAAGGATATTCCACAAGTGTTCAGAATGTGCAATAACTCCTGGTGTGTTAAATCCTACCACAAATTTTCCTGTTGCAATATTGAAGATCAGCATTACAACGAAAAGTCCGCCAATAACAGATAATAAATCAAAGTTCTTCATAATAATGACATCACGGATTCCACCTGCAAAGCACATTCTTGATTTCTGAGCCATAGCTCCGAAAATCAATCCACCTACAAGAGACATAATAATTGGTGCATGTAAGCTTCCCGGACCAGCCGCACTTGCTTTCAAAAGTGACGTGCAAGTTAAAAGAATTAAGATTCCAACAACGATAACCGGAAGAACTGCTCCACTTGCTTTTGTTGTTGCCTGTGCTCTTCCAAGGCTGAATCCCTGTTTCAGAGCAAATACACCAGTTGCTACTCCAAGAATAAATCCGATAAGTGCTACCCATGCATTTAAATCACCGGCTGACATACGAAGTACCATACGAAGTGGGCATCCCAGAAATACGAGTGCTCCGATCATAATAATCACACCAAGTACAAAACGAATCATCGGTGAAGATCCACCTGTAGAGCGGAATTCTTTTGTCGCAATTGAAATAATAAATGCACCAAGAACCAGACCGATAATCTCTGGTCTTGCATACATTACTGCTTCAGCCTGATGCATCCCCATTGCACCAGCTGTATCACGGATAAAGCATGCGATACAGAATGCCATATTTGCCGGGTTACCAAAATATGCAAGACATGCTGCTACAAGTCCGCATATCACACCTGCCAACGCAAGTGTTTTCTTTGAGCCTGTTAAATTCATATTTTTTCCTCCTCCAATAACATAACTCTCGTCTTTAGATTACAACTTCTATTTTAGTTTCTTTTTTTCGACACGTCCAATTGATAAATGCATTAAATCCCTTATATTTATTGTTAATGTTTATACATATTACATATCATATTAATAGGATTATTGCTTATATTTTTTCTGTATTTTTTTTATTTTTCTTGTATTTACTATTTTCTTCCTGTTTCTTCATTTATACAGCTCTCTGTTTTTATACATTTCCAATGCATATTTTGCATATTAAAAAGATTTTTCTAATTTTTTCTTGCATATTTATGAATTTAGGTGTATAGTATGATTTGCGATTGCAAATAAGATATTTTCTTATTAAAATAGAAAGTAAATGATACATTAGGAGGATTTCGAAAATGAAAGAAAAAGTCGTATTAGCATATTCAGGCGGACTGGACACAACTGCTGTTATTCCGTGGTTAAAAGAGACATTTGGCTATGATGTAATCTGCTGCTGCATTAACTGTGGACAGGGCGAGGAGTTAGATGGTCTGGAAGAAAGAGCAAAGATGGCTGGTGCTTCCAAATTATACATTGAGGATATCATTGATGATTTCTGTGACAACTACATCATGCCTTGTGTAAAGGCTCATGCAGTATATGAGAATAAATATTTACTCGGAACAGCTATGGCTCGTCCGGCAATTGCTAAGAAATTAGTTGAAATTGCAAGAAAAGAAGGTGCGGTAGCAATCTGCCACGGTGCTACTGGTAAGGGAAATGACCAGATTCGTTTCGAGCTTGGTATCACAGCACTTGCTCCAGACATCAAGATCATTGCTCCTTGGAGAATGACAGACCTCTGGAAGATGGAATCCCGTGAGGATGAGATTGCTTACTGTAAAGCACATGGTATCGACCTTCCATTGATGCCAGCCACAGCTACAGCCGTGACCGTAACTTATGGCACATCAGCCATGAAGGTCTTGAGCTTGAGGATCCTTCCTGCGAGCCAAACTATGAGCATCTGCTCGTACTTGGTGTTACACCAGAAAAAGCTCCAGATGCGGGTGAATATGTAACCATGACATTTGAAAAAGGTGTACCGACAAGTATAAACGGACAGCAGATGAAGGTGTCTGAGATCATCATGAAGCTTAATGAGCTCGGTGCTAAGCACGGAATCGGTATCTGCGACATCGTAGAGAACCGTGTTGTAGGTATGAAATCCCGTGGTGTATATGAGACACCTGGTGGAACAATCCTTTACGAGGCACATCAGCAGTTAGAGGAGTTAGTTCTTGACCGTGCTACAACAGAAGTTAAGAAAGATATGGGAAATAAACTTTCTCAGGTTGTTTATGAAGGAAAATGGTTTACACCACTTCGCGAGGCAATTCAGGCATTTGTTGAGTCAACTCAGGAGTACGTAACAGGAGAAGTGAAATTCAAACTTTACAAAGGTAACATCATCAAAGCCGGAACAACTTCACCGTACTCACTTTACAATGAGTCTCTTGCAAGCTTCACAACTGGTGACCTTTATGACCACCACGACGCTGACGGATTTATCAATCTGTTCGGACTGCCGCTTAAGGTTCGCGCTATGAAGCTTCAGGAAGTAAAGAGCAATAAGAAATAATTCTATAAAATAAAATGTAGAACAAAAAGTGTGTAAGTTATCGAGTGATTATAACTTACACACTTTTTATATTATAGATATTCATTTTTGTATTTGTGGATTACTCTCTTCCTGGAATTCATAATCCAATTTTCTATCTTCGGAATATCTTCGCTACGCCTGTCACTGCTGCCCCAATTACTACATACACATCTGCCAGGTTCGCAGTGAGTCTTCGAAGTCTGCTGTTTTTCCACTGGATTCCGATATAGTCAATGACTTTTCCACGAATCAGTCTGTCGTAAGTATTGCTGATTGCACCGGCTGTCAAAAATACCATGCCGAATTTTCTGAGCCATTTTCCTTTTTTGAGAAAGAGCCATGCATCATAAATTGCAAGCCCGGCACACAAAATACCAGATGTCTTTCTCACCAGATCCGGATTCTTATCCAGTGCATTGAAACAAAATCCCTTGTTATAGACCTTCCGAAGTACCACCCCGTCCAGTATTGTTTCTCGTTCTTCCTCTTCTTCAAAGTTATCCTCGATGTACTGCTTAATGCCCATGTCCACGCACACCAGTACAATAAGAAGTCCTCCTGCTGCCATCAATAACATCTGCTATACCTCCTGAATTTTGCGGATTTCCTCTTGGTACTGTACTGCTTTTTCCTCTCTCTTTTCGATTGATTCGCACAGGGAAATGCACTCTAAGTCCGCCACTTCTCCTGCTTTGAATTTTTCATAAATCTTCTTTCCAATTTCGATGTAATCTCTTTCATTGGCACGATCCAGAGAACGAATCTGGCTTTTGATACGTTGCACTTCCAGGGTATCTTCCGTCTTCTTTCCAAAGTCCTCTGCTACATCTGAAATTTTCTTTCCTAACTGCTCAAAAAAGTCTGCCATATTGTACCTCTCCCATCTGTTATAATCTTCTCAATCTGTCCAGCGACTGATACAGATCCATCGTTCCATAGCCCCACTGTCGGTTCGGGAATTCTGAAAATGTGTTCTGCTGTGCTCCTAATATGATAATATTTGCCACCTGACTTGTGGTAACTCCTGCCGAAATCGGCTGGTTCAAAATCCATTCCATGATCATCGCACAGGCTCCGGCTGTGATTCCCGTTGCCACACTGGAACCGCTTCGCCTTACAAATGTTCCATTTAACCCTGCTCCCAAAACCTGGACTCCCGGAACTGCAAAATCAGGTTTGATTCTTTTGTCTCTAGTATAACCTCTGCCAGAATTAATATCAACACTCTTATCTGCTCCCCTGTAATAAGCAACCGTGATCGAATCATCGGTATTCGCAGGCTCTGTCAATGTCAAGTCCGGACTTGCCTCCAGAAAATATACATTTCCATCGAGAAACTCCCGCACAGGAAGCCAGATGTGAAACTCTCCATCTGCACGCCCCAGCGACTGTACTCCTATCTTCCAGATACCCTGTGCCGGATGATCGAATTTCAAAAACAAAAGCTGGGATCTTCCATCCCGCAAAAACAACTGGTATTCCACATCCACAACCGTCTGCTCAAAGGGAAATGTAAGCTGATAGCGACTTCCCTGCCGAATGGAAATCACCGGACTTCTCTCCCCAGACGGAGATATAAGATACGCTGTCACAATATTGGGAATGGTCCCCCATAATTCTGCTACAAATCCCGTATTTTCACTTTCGACACGCATTTCCACTTCCTGAACCTCTCCTACCTGATTCAGTTTTCCCTGAAAATGATGTCGTTCATTTGCCTCATTTCCTCCTCCGATAACCACGCACCGATCTACCAGTCTGGAATAGCTTCCGAGAATCCGCGACAAACTGGACATTCCATTATGTCCGCCAAGATTCGTTCCAAGAGCCACACACATAACAAGGGGCTTCTGTTTTTTCAGTGCCAGAAGATGCAGATATCGAAGTCCCTGCATAACATCCGTCTCCTGATAACACACCGCCATCTGTCGTATTCCGTAAAATTTCCGCAGATAATCTTTCGCTTCTTTTAACTTCACTACTGCAATTTCAGCCTCCGATGCCGCCCCGGTAAAACCTTCCTGGATATTTTCTCCACCTGCTGCCACACTTGCTAAAAATGTACCATGTCCATTTTCATCGCTTACTGGCACAATTTCCTTTGGATTGTCACTTTTCAGTGCCTGATCAATCTGAGCATTCGTATACTCACTTCCATATGTAAATGTATCCGGTGGCTGACCGTTCTGGTCAGTCTGATCCCATATCGCCGTGATCCGGCTGCTTCCATCTATGTTTCGAAAGATTGTATTTTCATAGTCTATTCCTGTATCCAAAAATCCAATCATAATTCCTTTTCCCCGAAGATTCAGTCCTGGATAATTCTGAAGCACACTGATTCCTGTCTCATTCATAGCTTCCATATCCAACAGTGTATAGCAATTTGGTATGCTGTTGTAACCATAAGCCGCAATGCTTAGTTCTTCCCCTAGACTTTGATCCACATATGCTACACGATAGCCAAAGCCAAGACTCTGCACACAAATCTGGCTCTTGGGATAGACCAGTTCCTGATCTAACCGGTAATTCGGGATAATAAAATCCCGAAAATCCTGAGAGAGGATTTTTTCACGGCATGAAGTATCTCCTTTCTCTTCCTCCTTCTGCTGTGTTGCTATTACTCTCTCCTTCAAAACATTGCTTTTTGTATTTTTTCGTGTCTTTAGTAACGTATTTATTTCTCCATAACTATCATTCATAAAAAAGAAAACACCTCGTATACTTTTCATATGTATATGAGATGTTTTCTTATTTTATTATTGGGCATTATCTTCTATATTTTTATAACTGCCTTACTATCTATGCCTGACTTTCTAATCTCGGTACTTCCTGCCCTCTCAGTGTAATAATCGGACCACCAGTATTTTCTATGTACTCCTGTGTAATCGTCACTTGACCGATGCTGTCATCTTTCGGGATTTCATACATGATATCCAGCATAAATTCTTCGATAATCGCACGAAGGGCTCTCGCTCCGGTATCCTTCTCCATCGCCTTTTTCGCAATTGCACGTAATGCACCTTCTGTGAAATCGAGCTTCACTTCATCCAGTGCAAGAAGTTTCTGATACTGCTTCAGAATTGCATTCTTTGGCTCCTCCAGGATCTTCACATACATATCTTCTGTGAGTCCCTGTAATGTAAAGACTACCGGAAGTCGTCCCAGGAACTCTGGGATCATGCCAAAGTTTCTAAGATCTTCTGTTGTTACCTTCTCAAGAATCTTCTTATCATGATCATATTTATCTTTCAGATCTGCACCAAATCCAATTGCAGACTGCTTTGTGAGTCTCTCTTTGATGATGCCGTCCAGATCCGGAAATGCTCCTCCACAGATAAATAAAATGTTCTTTGTATTGACTGTTGTGAGCGGAACCATCGCATTTTTACTGTTAGCTCCAACCGGAACTTCCACTTCGCTTCCTTCTAAAAGCTTCAGCATTCCCTGCTGTACGGACTCTCCACTAACATCACGCTGACTCGCATTTTTCTTTTTTGCAATCTTATCAATCTCATCAATAAAAATGATTCCCTGTTCTGCTTTTTCCACATCGTTATCCGCTGCTGCCAGAAGCTTGGATACGACGCTTTCGATATCATCTCCAATGTAACCTGCTTCCGTCAGAGATGTGGCATCTGTAATCGCAAGCGGCACATCCAGAATTCTTGCCAGCGTCTTGACAAGATAGGTCTTACCGGAACCTGTAGGTCCAATCATCAGCATGTTAGATTTCTCAATCTCAATGTCATCCATGGAATCCGTTGCCACACGCTTGTAATGGTTGTATACAGCAACAGACATCACTTTCTTGGCATATTCCTGTCCGACTACATACTCGTCCAGACTCGCCTTGATCTTATGCGGTGCCGGAAGATTATGAATGTCAACGAGCGGCGTTGCCTCCTCGCCTTCTTTTTTCTTCTTCACACGCTGCTGCTTTGGAATCTGCTGGCTCATATCATCAATATTTAAGAACTGAATTCCCGGCATATTCATAAGCTGGCTATAATCAATCGCACCACCGAAATTCATATTATTCATAGCATCAAAACTCTTTTGCATACAGTCATTGCACACACACATATTGTTCGGAAGATTGATCATCTTTCCAGCCACACTCTCTGGTCTGTGGCAGACAAAGCAGACTTTCTCATATTCATCATCGTTATGATTGTCATTGTTATTATTATCGTTGTTATCAATTGTATCTACATAATCCTGTTCAGACATGGTTCTTTCCCTTCTTTCCTACTTTTGTTCCTCTACCATCTTAATGAACTGCTCCTCCGAAATAATCGGAACTCCCAGTTCGTTTGCTTTTTTATTCTTTGATGAAGTCGATGTCACATCATTATTGATTAGGTAATTTGTTTTGGAAGTGACAGATCCCGTAACTTTTCCTCCCAGGCTCTCAATCAGTTCCTTGACCTCTCCCCTGTTTGCAAAGTGTTCCACACTCCCGGTAATAACAAAGTTTACTCCGGCAAAGATCTGTTGACTCTCTGATTCTTCTTCCTTTGGAATCTCAAGCTCTTTAAGCAGCCGCTTCAAGCTTTCTACATGCTTCTCATCCTGAAAATAAGTTACAAATGCGCCGGCAAGTACTTCGCCTACTCCCTGAATCTCTGCAAGTTCTTCTGCAGTAGCATGAATCATACGATCCACATCACCGGAAAATTCTCTGCAGATGACCTTCGCATTTGCAAGACCAATTCCCGGAATTCCAAGTGCATAGATTACTTTCGGAAGTGTCGTCACTTTTGCTTTCTCCACATTTGCGATCAGGTTCTTGTAGGATTTTTCTCCAAAGCCTTCCATAGTCTGAATCTCTTCCTGCCATTTATCCAAATGAAAAATGTCTGTGAATTCCTTTATAAATCCACGGTCAATGAACTTCTCCAACGTTGCCTCTGACAATCCCTCAATATTCAAAGCATCACGGCTCGCAAAGAGTGCAAATGCTTTGACATGCTTTGCCTGACATTCCGGATTGGTACAATACAGTGCTTTTGCATTGCTGACCTGGCGAATCTCTGTCTTGCCGCCACAGACCGGACAGACTTTTGGAATATCTTTCACACCACTTCTTGTCAGATTCTGTGCAATCTGCGGAATGATCATATTCGCCTTATAAACTTCAATCTCATCCCCCACACCAAGTTCCAATTCTTCCATAATACTGATATTGTGGACACTAGCACGGCTCACTGTCGTTCCCTCCAGCTCCACCGGTTCAAAGATAGCGACCGGATTGATGAGTCCTGTTCTAGATGGACTCCACTCAATCTCCAGAAGCTTTGTCTGGCGGATCTCATCAGCCCATTTAAATGCAAATGAATCTCGTGGAAACTTAGACGTCCGCCCCAGTGATCTTCCATACGCTATATCATCATATACTAACACAAGTCCGTCGGACGGGAAATCGTTCTCGGCAATTTTTTCTGAAAATTTAATAACTTCCGCCTCTACTGTGTCTCTTATTACTTCGTGGTATTCTACTACTTCAAATCCCTGCTCTTTCAGCCATTCCATCTGACAGGCTCTGGAATTGTGGAAATCCACATCTTTTGCACTGACCAGTGTAAATGCATAGAATTTTACATTTCTTTTTGCTGTAATCTCACTGTTCAGCTGACGTACAGAACCACTGCAGAGATTACGCGGATTTTTATATTTTGCTTCTGCTTCCTGGATCTGTTCATTAATCTTCTCAAAATCTTTATAGCCAATCACTGCTTCGCCGCGCAGTATCAGCTCACCTTGATAGCTGATCTGAAGCGGTACATTTTTAAAGACTTTTGCATTGTTTGTGATGACCTCGCCTACTTCTCCATTTCCACGGGTGACTGCCTTAAAAAGATGTCCGCCCCGGTAAGTCAGAACAATGGTAAGTCCGTCCATTTTCCAGGACATCAGTGCCTTCTGATCTCCCACAAAATTCTTTAATTCCTCTACATCTTTCGTCTTGTCCAAAGAAAGCATTGGGCTTTCATGCCGTTCTTTTGGGAGTTCACTGACCACTTCATATCCGACTCGCACCGTCGGACTATTGGAAAGTGTGATCCCAAGCTCACGCTCCAGTTCCTGAAGTTCATCATAAAGCTTGTCGTACTCATAGTTGCTCATGATTTCTTCTGCGTCTTGATAATATGCTTTTGATGCTTTATTCAAAAGCTCCACCAGTTCCTTCATGCGTTCCTGCCTGTTCATATAGCTTCTTTAACTCCTGTCCTTCTATTTTTCGCACTGCTCCACTCTTTAAGCTTCCCAGTTCTACATTCATAATTCTTATTCTTACAAGCTTTGTCACTTTATATCCAAGTGCTTCGCACATTCTCCGGATCTGACGGTTCAGCCCCTGTGTCAGAATAATGGAAAATGTGTACTTTCCAATCTGCTTTACCTCACATGGTCTTGTTACCGCATCCAGATTCTTTTCCACGTCCTGTATATGCACACCCTCTGACATCTGCCGCACAAATTCTGAAGTGATTTCTTTATCCACGCGGACATGATATTCCTTTTCATGATGATATCTCGCCCGCATCATACTGTTGATCAGTTCTCCGTCATTTGTCATAATAAGAAGGCCTTCCGAATCTTTATCCAGTCTTCCTGCATAGGTCACCCGCACCGGATAATGCAGGAAACGTATGATATTATTTTTCACTTTCATATCCCCGGTACACACGATACCTGCCGGTTTGTTGACTGCCAGAACAACCTTCTGTTCTGCACCCTGGATCACTTTTTTCCCGACACATATTTTCTGCTCCTCTGACACTTTCATGCCAGGTACAGCCTGCACGCCATCCACCGTCACACGTCCCGCCTCTATGAGACGGTCTGCCTCTCTTCTGGAGCAGATACCTGCCTCACTGAGGTATTTATTTAATCTTATCATTTACTAACACTCCAATTACTTTGCAGTTCCTATTCTGCCTTATCCGTTGTCAAAATACTACTCAGCTTGTCATCCTGTACAAAATTATTGCAATCGTACAAAAACAGCACACTTGTAATTTTATTCTTATCTAACAGATCCGACACATGCTTCTGATAATAATCTGCATCTACCACGATGATCTCCCTGTAATATGGAATTAAAAATGGAATCATACAATCTGCAAAGGAATCCTTCACCAGAAGCAGCCGGTCCGTGCTGTCTGCTGTCGTGCGGATATCTATTTTATCATAATCTCCACCGAGAAATACTTCATACGCATCAGGTTCGTCCAGTTTTGTACGGTCATAAAGCTCTGCTGTCTTTATGCCCTCAGACTCATAGCTTGCCACCATCTGCGTGTTATCGGAAGCATTTTCCGTTAAATATGCGTATATCGGTTCACGGTATCCACTTTCAAATCCACTTGTTCGGGAAAGATTTCCGCTGAAATCACCGGTCACTACATAAGGTTTTAAAGCCGGTGCTTTCGAAGTGTCAAGCCCCAGATCTGAAGCAATCTGCTGCCATACAAGACTAGCTCCAAGCGTTGTCCAGCGGGAATCTGTGTGGTAATAAATTTCCTTATCTTTATTCGCATTTAGAACACCTTGTGCATCAATCCAGTTCACACTGTCTCCAAGCATGCTCTGAATCTGTGCAATCTGCACTGTCTGATTTTCCACTGGAGCATAAGAAGGAAGCTTATCTGCCCATACATTTGCAGCGTCCGGAATCAGTGCCATATACATCGGCACATCGGAATAATCCTCGGCAAGCGCTGTAATCGCGTCCACATTTTCCTGAACCTTCTTTTCATCCAACTTGTTAATATCCGCCAGAAGATACTGGTTCTTTCCTCGGTACACACCGTTCACGTCCCGTCTTCCAAGAACTGTATCCAGTTTCGCCTGGGTATCTTTCACCGTCTCTTTGAAAAATGTCCTTCCTGCTCCTGTCACATTCACAAGACACAGGATCATGATCACGGCTGCGAATACAAATACTGCACTTCTGCCTCGCTCCAGACGTTTTTTATTTTTTTCTTTTTTATCTTTCTTTCCAAATACCAGAATCTTCTTCCAGATAAGATTCGGAAGTGGTGTACTTGCAAGAAATGCCACTACAAGAACGAACACATTTCCAAGGAAAAGATATCTTCCCATGATACCAACCACATCGCCTCCGCCAAATCCAAACATCACTTTCAGATAACCAAATGACGCTGCCGGTGTTTTACCGAAGAAAAATACCCAGCCAAGTGCTGTAAAAAACCATGTATAAATTTGTCCAAGCACAGGTGGTAATCTCTTTAAAAATGGCAGTGCATAACGCTCCACGATCTGCCAGAATGCAAGGTAGATACCCCAGAGCAATCCACCTGTGACCGTTACCTGCCACGGTGCATTCTTCCACATACCTGCATACCAAAGTCCCATCAGAATTCCGGATACAAGTGTTCCAAGCCAGCCGCCCCAGAGTGGTTCACAGATGTAATCCCAGAACCATACAAAAACAGAGCTGTTAAAACGTCGTACAAATGTTGTTATGTTACGTGCTACATATGGATAGCGGAAATTTTTCTTCACATCAAATCCAAGCATTCTGCAAAGTCCCACTGCCATATCACAGTATCCACTGAACGCAAAGTAAATCTGGAACATGAAGATTGCACATCCCAGCCATGCACCAAACACAGACAACTCGCCTGCCTTCAAAAACATGATCTTGGTGAATGAATCTGCCAGGTAATCTGCAATGATAACTTTCTTTGCAAAACCACATACAAATAAAGTAATTCCCTCGCCAGCCTTTGCCCAGGACAATTTGCGAGTCTTTAATTCCTTTCGGATCTGCGGATATTTTACGACCGGACCTGCCAGGAACAATGGAAACATTGCTATGTAAACAGCAAAATCCAGAATACTTTTCTGAGCCTTTACATTTCCCCGGTGAATCTCAATCAGATAAGAAAGCACCTGTAAGATGCAGATTCCTATTCCGACCGGCACTTCCGAAATAAAGCCCACGCGTTGTCCGATAAATGCAAAGAACACATATACTATAATATTGATCAGTATGCTTCCAGCAAATAACTGCTCCGTACTCCTTCTTCTTCGCATGTAGCCTTCCATCTGAATTCCCACAGCATAATTAAACAATATAAAAAACGCAAGAACGACCAGATTGACCGGGGCTCCCCATGCAAAAAAAACTGCTCCCCCTGCAACCAGGGCAATGTCTTTTATCTTTCCCGGAAGCAGATAATACAATATGAAAATAACTGGTAAAAATACACATATAAATGCGATACTATTGAATAACATAATTTCTAAACGCTGCCTCCAGAATTTTATTAATACAAGCCTCATAATAGGCTTTTGTCATTGTACTTCCGTCCTCCCCATAATAAGAAGCGTCCGTAAGATCTGTTGTGTCTACATATTTCACTTTTTCTTCCTTACAAAGAGCCTTCAAAGCTTCATTGTATGAAGTTACATCCAGCGCGGTACTCATCTTAGACAAACTACTCTCATCTGATGATGTATCACTATTGCTCTTAGAATCTGTGCTGCTCTTAGAATCTGTGCTGCTCTTAGAATCCGAGTTGTCAGTTGTATCTTTAGCATCTGAATCAGTATCTGAATCGGCTGAACCTGTCGCATCACCTGTACTTGTCAGTGACAGGTATGCCGGGATACTGCATACATAAATTTTCGTATCCGGCAATGCTGCTTTCACCTGCTCAACAAAGCTTTTGTAATTCGCCGCAAATGCATCCGCTGTCTCTCCACTGACTGCTACATCTCCTCTTCCGATACAGAGGATAAGCTTCTGTGGTGCAGTCTCAGCTTCTGTTACGGCTGTCAAAAGCTCATTTAATCCGGAACCTTCCGCATCGCTGACTGTTGCTCCATCCTTTGACTTCACCTGTGATTTACTCAAGATGTCATTCTGTCTGAAGCCAAGTGCAGTACTGTCGCCAAGCACAATGCAGCCATCCATTTTTTCTTTTGCAGACTTTGCTTTCCATGCTGTCGCCTCATCTGCTTCTGTCTGCTCTAATTCCTGGATCTGGGCATCAATCTTCTGAACATTGGCATCTTCCAGTTCTGTCAGTTTCTTTACTCCTTCTGTCGCATCCACTCGCGGATTCATCATTCTTGTTCCAATAATCAGCGCACCGATCAAAAACAAGAGGATTACTGCAACAATCGCAAAACGAAGCACTTTATCCGGCTCCATTTTTTCCTTCATCTTTTCTTTATTCTTTTCAAACATTTTCATTCTCCAATAAACAAATAAACTATGTATATCCTTAAAAAGACATACATAGTTTATTTTACTTTGTATAAGAATAAAAGTCAAATTTTATAACTGTTTTATCAGATTCACCATCTCAATTGCTGATAACGCACAGTCATAACCTTTATTGCCAGCTTTACTTCCGGCACGTGCAATGGCCTGTTCAATATTTTCGGTTGTAATGATTCCAAATAAAACAGGAATTCCTGTTGCAAGCTCGATCTGTGCAATTCCTTTTGCTGATTCATTACACACCAGATCATAATGGGATGTATCCCCACGAATAACTGCACCTACGCAGATGACTGCATCGTACTTTCCTGACTGCGCCATTTTCTGCGCTGTGATCGGTATTTCAAATGCTCCTGGCACCCATGCTGCTGTAATATTTTCTTCTTCTACACCATGTCTCACAAGTCCGTCAACAGCTCCGCCTAATAACTTATTGACAATAATCTCATTAAATCTGGCCGCTACGATTCCGACTTTCATTCCCTCTGGTGCTACTACTTTTCCTTCAATTACCTGAATCTGTTTCATGTTCATCTTCCTCCTGCATTCTTTTTTATAATTGTATTTCTTTGAAAATGTGTCCCATTTTTTCCTGTTTTGTTTTCATATAATTCAGATCATATTTTTGTGGCTGGATCTCTAATGGTACTCTTTCCTTAATTTCCAGTCCGAAATCCTGAAGCCCATAGACTTTATCCGGGTTATTGGTAAGAAGTCTTAAGGATTTCACGCCCAGGTCTGATAAAATCTGAGCTCCGACCCAGTACTCTCTGAGATCTGGTGCAAATCCCAGCTGAACATTCGCCTCGACTGTATCATATCCACGTTCCTGAAGTTCATATGCTTTGATCTTATTGATCAGTCCGATTCCTCTTCCTTCCTGTCTCATATAGAGAATGATTCCTCTTCCCTCTTCCTCCACCTGGCGCATTGCCGTCTGGAGCTGTAATCCACAGTCACAGCGAAGAGAACCAAAAGCATCTCCGGTCAGGCATTCTGAATGGACTCTGCAAAGTACATTTTCTCCCTCCCCGATTTCTCCTTTTACCAAAGCAAGATGATGCTCTCCTGTAATGTCATTAACATATCCATGAATCTCAAATTCTCCATACTGTGTTGGAAGATCTGCCACTGCTTCTTCTGTTACATGTTTTTCGTGAATTCTCAAATAATCCTGCAGATCCTTAATCGTAATAAATGTAAGATGATACTTACGAGCCAGCTCCCAGAGTTCTGATGTACGCATCATCGTTCCGTCTTCTTTCATGATCTCACAACATACACCACATTCTTTCAGTCCCGCCAGTCTTACAAGATCTGTCGTTGCCTCTGTGTGACCGTTACGCACAAGTACTCCGCCCTTTTTTGCCACCAGCGGGAACACATGGCCCGGTCTTCTAAAGTCTTCTGGTCTTGATGTGTCATCCACACATTTCATCATCGTATATGCACGTTCTGCTGCTGATATACCGGTTGTTGTATCTACATGATCAATTGATACCGTAAATGCTGTTTCATGATTATCGGTATTCTCTGAAACCATCTGTGGAAAATTAAGCTTTGCTGCCAGTTCTGCACTCATCGGCGTACAGATCAGACCCTTTGCATGCGTTGCCATAAAATTAATATTTTCCTGGGTCGCAAACTGAGCAGCACAGATCATGTCTCCTTCATTTTCTCTGTCCGGGTCATCTGTAACAAGGATGATCTTTCCATCTTGTAAATCCCGAATCGCCTCTTCTACTGTATTATATTGATACTTTTGTTCCATCTGTTCTTCCTCCATTATTCCTTTCCTGTTGCTGTATATTTAAAATCCAAATTCTTCCAGAAACTCCATTGTAATTCCTGTCTTTTTCTCATGTTCCAATTTGGACTCTTCTTTTTTTTCAATCCCCATTAATTTTTCTACATATTTCCCGATTATGTCATTTTCCAGATTCACAAGATCTCCGGATACTTTTTTCAGGAGTATCGTCTCTTCCCCTGTATGTGGAATGACTGACACCTGAAACCCTTCATCGTCTACCTTCGCAACCGTCAGACTGATTCCATCGATGCAGACCGACCCCTTTTCCACGATCAGATCCAATATCCGCTGTGAAGTTTTAATGGATACCCAGACTGCGTTTTCTTCTTGGATCATTGACCTGATAACTCCTGTTCCGTCAATGTGACCGCTCACAATATGGCCTCCGAATCTTCCATCTGCTGCCATTGCCCGTTCAAGATTTACATAACTTCCGATCTTACAATTTCCAAGACTGCTCCTTCTGATCGTCTCTGCCATGACATCTGCCGTAAATCCGTCAGGTTGCAGGGAAGTAACTGTCAGACATACTCCATTTACCGCAATACTGTCTCCGATCTTCGTACCTTCCAATACTTTTGCTGCCTTCACCGCCAATACTCCTGAATTCCCATTCAACTGAATATAACGGACTTTTCCCACTTCTTCTACAATTCCTGTAAACATGCTTCCTCCTGTTCTTTTCTTAAGACCTGACAGGTAATTTTTAGGTCTTCTCCAATCTGGCAGATATCTTTGAACTTTAGTACCGCTGCCTGAGACGGAAGCTCTATCCCAATTCCATCCACTGGAGTCCGGCTTCCTGTTCCGCCAAAGATTTTTGGTGCAATAAATGCCTGCACCTCCTGGACAACTCCGGCCCGTAATGCACTGTCATTTAAAGTTCCTCCACCTTCCAGCAAAATGCTGTCGATATTTTCTTTTCCCAGATGCTCCATCAAATGCTTCAGATTAACATTTTTTTTCATATCCGGACAAAATACGGTTTCCACTCCCATTGTCTGCAAAATTTCTTTTTTCTTCTCTACATTTTCCGGATCTGCATAGGCTACAATTGTCCGGTACTCTCTCGCACTTTTTACAATCTGGCTATCTGGCGGAATTCTTAACTTACTGTCACAGATAATCCTGACCGGACTTTTAAGCCCCTCTACCCGGACATTCAGCATTGGATCATCCGCAAGTACCGTTCCTATCCCGACCATGATCCCCATATACCGATGACGCATATACTGTACTTCTCTGCGTGCGGCTTCTTGGGTGATCCATTTTGAAGCTCCTGTCTTTGTTGCAATTTTCCCATCCAGCGTCATTGCATACTTCATAACTACATATGGTGTTTTGGTCGTTATGTAATGAAAAAATATTGGATTTAATTCATCACATTTGTCTCTCATAAAATCTTCCACAACCGTTACACCGGCATCTCTTAGTATCTTTGCTCCCTTTCCTGCCACTTTCGGATTGGGGTCTCTGGATCCAATCACTACTTTTTTTATCTTCTGCTCTAAAATTGCTTCCGTACACGGCGGCGTCTTTCCATAATGACAACATGGTTCCAATGTAACGTACAGCGTTGCCCCTTCGGCTGATTCAGTAAGAGAAGCAATTGCATTTCGTTCCGCATGCAACTCTCCGCATCTGGCATGATAGCCTTCGCCGATAATACGTCCATCCTTTACGATGACCGCTCCGACCATCGGATTGGGATTCGTCCAGCCTTCTCCTTTTTTTGCAAGTTCTATTGCACGTTTCATATAATCCTGGTCTGTCACATACATTCCTTCTTTCTTTTTATCTCAGTCGAGAAGACTCCTACCTCTTTTTGGTGGTGAGTAATAGCAAATTTGTCTCACGGACGTTCGACTTTAGCTTAGAACAAAACCCTTGCAGATAATCTACAGGGGTTTTGTTCACTGGTACTTTCTGTCACAACTTCATGACTAATTATCTGTGAAAATAAAGAAGCTCTGAAATGGTCTACCATCTCAGAGCCTCGATACCGCATTCATAACTAAAACTATATGTACCGTCGTCTTCTCTCATCCAGACTATACTGTCGGCTTCGGAATCTCACCGAATCATACCTCTCGGCTC
>ERZ836441.646-NODE-646-length-39467-cov-4.790546_pt1 | contig 39467 bp, 32 predicted proteins | sample MGYA00519686_ERZ836441 | MGnify/ENA primary metagenome ERZ836441 (study PRJEB31850, sample SAMEA3708800) | human gut metagenome | biome: human gut; feature: human-associated habitat; material: faeces | place: China | collected 2014 ...
TCGTGCAGCAGCACGCCGGAAAGCGCCGCGACGAAGAGCGGCTGCGTGCACACCAGCGCCGTGGAGACGAACGTGGAGGCAAAGCTGAGCGAGGTCATCCAGCAGGTATAATGCAGTGCGAGCAGCAGCCCCGCCGCGCAGGCCAGCGCGACCTGCTTTTTCGGCGCGCGGAGGATGGCCTGCAATTCGCCGCTCCTGAGCGCGGGAATCAGCAGCAGCAGGAAGCTGATCGCCATGCGGCCAAAGGCGACCATCACCGGCGACGCGCCGCAGGACAGCGACCACTTGACCATCGGGCCGGAAATGCTCACGCCCGCCACGGCGAGCGCCACAAGGAGCGCTTTCTTTTGGTTGTTCATGGGTTCTCCTTTTCGTTTAACGCCCTCAGTCAGCTTGTTGACATAAGCAAACTTGGCTTAAATAGCAAAATCATACCTCCCTCCTCGAGGGAGGTGGCACAACGAAGTTGTGACGGAAGGAGTTTCTCAAGAAAAAGAGAGACTGCCCAGCCCTTTCGCGTGACAGCCTCCCCTTGAATCGCCCGTTGGCGCTCTGTTTATTCGTCCGTTTCTTCCGGCTGCGTTTCGGAATTTTCCCCGCCGACGTCCATATCCAGCGAATCCGCTTCCGTCTGGCCGTCTTCGCTTTCGTCATTCTCGTCCTCGTCGCGCTCCGTCGCGGTGACGCAGACGATCCGGCTGCCTTCCTCCACGCGCATGACGCGCACACCCTGAGACACGCGGCCGATCACGGAGATGTCGCTGACCGGCATGCGGATGATCGTGCCGTCGTCGGTGATGAGCATGATGTCCTCGTCCTCGCTGACGAGAAGCTGCGCGGCCATCAGGCCGGTCTTATCCGTCAGGCGCATGGCCATGATGCCCTTGCCGCCGCGGCTCTGCACGCGGAATTCGGAAACGTCGGTGCGCTTGCCGTAGCCGTTTTGCGTGATGGCGAGCACCTGTTTGCCTTCCTCGATGCGCGCGACGGAAATCACCTCGTCGTTCTCCGCAAGGTCGAAGCTCTTCACGCCCATGGAGTTGCGGCCCATCGAGCGGATGTCCGTCTCCTTAAAGCGAATCGCCTGACCCTGCCGCGTCGCCAGCATCAATTCGTCGTCGTCGCCCGTCAGCTCCACGCCGATCAGCTCGTCGTCCTCGCGCAGCACGATGGCGATCAGGCCCGCCTTGCGCAGGTTGGCGAATTCGTCGAGCGCGGTCTTTTTAATCAGGCCGAAGCGCGTCGCCATCGTCAGGTATTTGCCCTCGCTCTCTCTGGGCAGCGGAATCATCGCCGTGACCTTCTCGCCGCCGGTGAGCTGGAGCAGGTTGACAATCGCCGTGCCCCGCGCGGTGCGCCCCGCCTCCGGGATTTCATAGCCCTTGAGGCTGTACACGCGGCCGCGGTTGGTGAAGAACATGATCTCGTCGTGCGTGGAGGTGACGAGCATCTGCTCGGCGTAATCCTCCTCGCGCGTGGTCATGCCCATGATGCCCTTGCCGCCGCGGTTCTGGCTGCGGTAGGTCGCGCGCGGGATGCGCTTGACATAGCCGAAGTGCGTCAGCGTCACAACCACGCTGTCCTCCTGAATGAGGTCTTCCGGGTCGATTTCGCCGTCCATCAGGCTGATCTGCGTGCGGCGCTCGTCGGCGTATTTCGCCTTGATGGCCAGAATCTCCTCGCGGATGATCCCCAGCACCATCTTTTCGTCCGCCAGCACGGCGCGCAGATACGCGATGGTCTTTTCCAGCTCGGCGTATTCCTCTTGCAGGCGCTCGCGCTCCAAACCCGTCAGGCGCGCCAGACGCATATCCAAAATCGCCTGCGCCTGCTTGTCGCTGAGGGCAAAGCGCTCCATGAGCTGCGTCTTCGCCTCCGCCGTGTTCGGGCTGTTGCGGATGATGCGGACAATCTCGTCGATGTTGTCCAGCGCAATCAGCAAGCCTTCCAGAATGTGGGCGCGCGCCTCGGCCTTGTCCAGATCGTAGCGCGTGCGGCGCACGATGACGTCCTTCTGGTGCTCGAGGTAATGGTAGAGCATCTGGTGCAGGGAGAGCACCTTCGGCTCGCCGTCCACCAGCGCCAGCATGATCGCGCCGAAGGATTCCTGCATCTGCGTGTGCTTGTACAGGTAGTTGAGCACGACGGCGGAATTGACGTCGCGCTTGAGCTCGATGACGATGCGCATACCCTCGCGGTCGCTCTCGTCGCGGATGTCGCTGATGCCCTCCAGCCGCTTGTCGTGCACCAGCTCGGCGATCTTCGCCACCAGCATGGCCTTGTTGACCATGTACGGGATTTCCGTCACGACGATACGCTGGCGGCCGTTTTGCATCGGCTCGACCTCCGTCTTCGCACGGGTGATGATGCGGCCGCGACCGGTGGCGTAGGTGTCGTAAATGCCCTTTCGGCCGAGGATGATGCCGCCGGTCGGGAAATCCGGCCCCTTGATGCACTCCATCAGCTCCTGCGTGGTCACATCCGGGTTCTCGATCATCTTCACCACGCCGTCGATGACCTCGCCGAGGTTGTGCGGCGGGATGTTCGTCGCCATGCCGACCGCAATGCCGGAGGAGCCGTTGACCAGCAGGTTCGGGAAGCGGCTGGGCAGCACGTTCGGCTGCATCAGCGTTTCGTCGAAGTTCGGGGAGAAATCGACGGTCTCCTTGTCGATGTCCGCCAGCATCTCCAAGTTGATCTTGCTCATGCGCGCTTCGGTGTAACGCATGGCCGCCGCGCCGTCGCCGTCCACAGAGCCGAAGTTGCCCTGCCCATCGACGAGCGGATAGCGGGTCGCAAAATCCTGACCCAGGCGCACCAGCGCGCCGTACACGGAGGAATCGCCGTGCGGGTGATATTTACCCAGAACGTCGCCGACGATACGCGCGCACTTGCGGTACGGCTTATCCGGCGTCACGCCGAGCTCGTGCATCGCGTAGAGGATGCGGCGGTGCACCGGCTTGAGGCCGTCGCGCACATCCGGCAGCGCGCGGGTGATGATGACCGCCATCGCATACGAAATGAACGATTTCTTCATCTCGTGCTCAAGGTCAATCGGGCGGATGCGCTCCAGGTCGGTCGTATTGCCGGGGAGATTATCCTTAAAATCCAACTTATTTTCCCCTTTCTCAGGAATGTTTGGGGGAACGTCGGGGTCTTGCCCCAAACCCTGTGGGCTATCAAGCTTAAACCGAACATTTCAAGCAACACATATCAAACAAATATCTAAGCGTTTTAGGATATGGGGCTTTGCCCCATCGCCCCACCAAAGGGCTTTCCGATCGCCCTTTGGAAACCTTCGGGCGCAAATACTTAGTTTTGCTCTTGAAATATCGGTGTTATTAGCTTGACAGTCCCATTTCCCGCCTTTATTGATCGCTTTGCGATAATTAGGAAAGAACCATTTTTGCGTTATAAGGCTCCCTCCTTGAGGGCGTAGAGCTTGCCGCCCGCTGTGCGGGAGGCAGGCAAGCGGAACGCCGAAGGTCTGTCGCGCGAAGCGTGACTGAAGGAGTTATATATCCAAATCCAGCACCAGTTTGCTGTTCTGCTCGATAAATTCGCGGCGCGGCTCCACCTTTTCGCCCATCAGCAGGCTCATAATTTCGTCGGCGGCAATCGCGTCCTCGACGGTCACGCGCAGCATGGTGCGCGTTTCGGGGTTCATCGTCGTCGTCCAGAGCTGCTCGGCGCTCATCTCGCCAAGGCCCTTGTAGCGCTGCACGTCCGGCTTCTTTTCGCGGCCGATTTCGGTCATCACCTTGTCAAGCTCCGCGTCGGAATAACAGTAGCGCTCCGTCTTCTGGTAGGTCACCTTGTAGAGCGGCGGCTGGGCGGCGTAAACGTGCCCCTGCTCGATCAGCGGGCGCATGTAGCGGTAGAAGAACGTCAGCATCAGGATGCGGATATGGCTGCCGTCCACGTCGGCATCCGTCATGCAGACGATGCGGTCGTAACGCAGCTTCGTGATGTCAAACTCGTCGCCCACGCCGCAGCCGAACGCCGTAATCATCGCCTTGATTTCCTCGTTGGCGAGCACGCGATCCAGCCGCGTCTTTTCGACGTTCAGAATCTTGCCGCGCAGCGGCAGAATCGCCTGGAAGTGGCGGTCGCGCCCCATCTTGGCGCTGCCGCCTGCGGAATCGCCCTCGACGAGGAAGATTTCGCACTTGCCCGGATCGCGCTCGGAGCAGTCCGCCAGCTTGCCCGGCAGGCTCGCGCTCTCCAGCACCGTCTTGCGGCGTGTCAGGTCGCGCGCCTTTCGGGCGGCCTCGCGCGCGCGGGACGCGGCCAGACAGCGATCCAGAATCAGCTTGGCGACCTGCGGGTTCTCCTCCAGATAGTCGGTGAGCTGCTTGCCCACGAGCGAATTGACGATGGTGCGCACCTCGCTGTTGCCCAGCTTGGATTTGGTCTGGCTCTCGAACTGCGGGTCCTCCAGCTTGACGGAGACAATCGCCGCCAAGCCCTCGCGCGTATCCTCGCCGGAGAGATTCGTGTCGTTGGCCTTGAGGATGTTGTGCTTGCGGCCGTAGTCGTTGATCACGCGGGTCAGCGCCATGTTGAAGCCCGCCAGATGCGTGCCGCCGTCCGGCGTGTGGATGTTGTTGACGAACGCGAAGATGTTCTCGGAGTAGGTGTCGTTATACTGCATCGCCACCTCGACGCTCGTCGTGCCGACGAGGCCGCTGATGTAAATCGGCTCCGCAAAAAGAACCTCTTTGTTCTTGTTGATGAACTTGACGAACTCGCTGATGCCGCCCTCGTAGTGGAAGACGTTCTCCTTCGGCGCTTCCGGGCGCTCGTCGCGGAAGACGATGCGAATGCCGCGGTTGAGGAACGCCATCTCGCGGAAGCGGGTCTTGAGCACGTCGTACTGGAAATCGCCCGTCTCGAAAATGCCGTTCGGGTCATCCTCGTTCTTGACGTCCGGCCAGAAGCGGATGGTCGTGCCGGTGCGCTCGGTCTCGCCGATCACCTTGAGGTCGTAGAGCACCTTGCCGCGCGCATACTCCTGCTGGTAGATTTTTCCATCCTGATAGACGTTGACCTGCATGTGCTTGGAGAGCGCGTTGACCACCGACGCGCCGACGCCGTGCAGACCGCCGGAGACCTTGTAGCCGCCGCCGCCGAACTTGCCGCCCGCATGCAGAATCGTCAGGCAGACCTCGACCGCGGGGCGGCCGATCTTCGGGTGAATCCCGACCGGGAAGCCGCGTCCGTTGTCCTGCACGGAGCAGGAGCCGTCCTTGTGCAGCGTGATGATGATCTCGTTGCAGAAGCCCGCCAGTGCCTCGTCCACCGCGTTGTCCACGATTTCATACACCAGATGGTGCAGGCCGCGCTCGTCCGTCGAGCCGATATACATGCCCGGCCTCTTGCGCACGGCCTCAAGCCCTTCGAGAACCTGAATTTGGTTCTCGTCGTAAGCGCCATCCGGCCGTTCAAGCTGGTCAAGCTGCTGAATGTCTTGGTTTTCCATTTACTCTCCTCGTTTCTCGGCCCTCAAAGCTCGGGCTGCTCGCTTTCCTGCGCCGCTTCAAACAGCGAATCGGCGGCGGGATAGGCTCGCTCATGCGCGCGCTGCGCAAGGGTCACCGTGGAAATGGGCGACAGGTACACGCGCGCGTTTTCCGTCATGCCGCCCGCCCGCCTCGCGCCCGCGCAGATCACCGCGCTCTTGGCGACGACGCCCTGCCGGGCAAGGATACGGTTCTGGCGGCGGATCTCCGCCAGCATCGCCCCGGTCACGGGGTTTTGGCTCTGCGTCAAATCAATGATGGCCACGATATCGGCGCTGTGCACGCTCACGTCGTCGCCCAGATGAAGGATCATACAGCCTCCCGCGCGTGTTCTTTTCGCACATTTTATTTCTATTATAGTATACCAAATTCGGCCGTTTTTTTCAAACCTTGACACGCACTTTTTTAGCCGATTTCCGCCAAAATTGCACACAAAAAAAGGCACCTGAATTCGGTGCCTTTTTTAGTCGGTTTACTTCACCTGCGCCAGCGCGTCCTTCACCGCCGCAATCAGCGCTTCGGAGGTCTTGGTCGCGCCCGCAACCACGTCCACATCCGCGCTCTGCTTCTCGATGATCGCCGCCGGGATCTGCTCGAACGCCGGGTCGGAGATGCCGCTGGTCTCGCTGTGGCTCAGCACGTCGATCTTCGCGATCTTGTCGCCGTCCATCGTGACCTTGACCTTCACCTCGCCGCCGATTTCGCTCACGCCCGTGCCGACGTACTCGTTCTCAACCAGCGCGGCCTCGGCCTTCGGCTCCTCCGCCGGGGCCTCTTCGAAGCCGAAGTGAATGTTCAGCAGCTCGACGGCCTTCGCCGCGGTTTCGCCCGTGACGGCCGCGCAGCGCGCCTTGCGGCCCGGATCGCCCATCTCATAGCCGGTCGCCTTCATGTAGTTGCCGACGGACACCGCGCACTCGATCGCGCCGGAAACCGTCGTGATGGATTCCATCTCCGGCTGGTAGCTCGGGAACGCATGATCCTTGTACCAGGCGTAGAGCTGGTCGCGCAGCTCGCGCGCCTCGTTCGCCTCGCAGAACAGGCCGAAAATCGCGCACGCGCCGCCCAGAGAGCCGCACAGCGTGGCCGCGCCGTATCCGCCCGCGCCATCCGCGAACATGCGCGCGTTCAGCTGGTTGTACGGATAGCCGTATTCCTCGGCCAGCAGCTCGACAACCGCCGCCACAGCGCCCGCGCAGCAGCCGCCGTGCGAGTAGAAGCACTCATAGCCGTGCTTCATGACCGCGTCCTTGTCCAGCTTCTTATACGCCCACGGCCAAGCCGGCGCTTCCACGCCCTCGGCCAGCGCCGGCAGCATCGCCGGAACGGTGCTCAGCGCAGCCGCGCCCAGCACGCCCTTGCCGGCCAGTTTCAAAAACTCACGACGAGACGTATTCTCACCCATTTTCGTGTTCCTCCTGTTTTCTCTCGCTTTAATCGGCGCTTGACTGGCGCCTTTGAGACTATTTTATCATTCTTATTCAATTTTAACAAGTCATTTCATCGCATTTATACAAAAATTAACCCTAATTCCCGCAAAAGAATAGGGTTAATCGCGTAAATTTCTTCTTTTCGCAAGCCTCACCATTCCGGCGGCGCATAGAGCCGGATCGTCCCGCCTTTCAGCGTCGCGGGCATGTCGATCAGCCGCTGGTTTTTGCTGCCGCGGTACAGCAGGTCGAGCGAACGCTCGTGCGAGCGGAACGGCCCGTCCACCAGCACATCGACGGCGGAGAGCAGCCTCATGCGATCCGCGCGGTTCTCCCGCAGCAGCTCCTCCAGCGTGAAGCCCGTGTAGCACCAGACGTTCATGCCCTTTTCCTTCGCCGCTTTGGCGATCAGGTACAGCGGCTCGGGCTGCATCATCGGCTCGCCGCCGGAGAGCGTCAGCCCACGCACCAGCGGATTTTCGCCCAAATGCGCGATAACGTCGTCCGTGTCGGCGAGGTGTCCGCCGGAAAAATCGTGCGTCTGCGGGTTGTGGCAGCCGGGGCAGTTGTGCGGGCAGCCCTGCACGAACACCGTAAACCGATAGCCCGGCCCATCGACGATGGATTCGGGTTCAAGTCCTGCTAAGCGAATTTCCATGGTTTTTATACTCCTTCAGTCACGCCTTTCGGCGTGCCAGCTCCCTCTAAGAGGGAGCTCTTTGGGGCGCAAAATACGACAGCGCGCAAATCAGACCTCCCTCTTCGAGGGACGTTTGATGTCGTCACCGCCTGTGGCGGGAATCTGACGACGAAAAACGCCGAAGGTTGGCATGACAAGGGCAGACGAAAGACGTCTTTTTGCGCAAGATGCGACAGCGCGCAAATCAGACCTCCCTCTCCGAGGGACGTTTGATGTCGTCACCGCCTGTGGCGGGAATCTGACGACGAAAAACGCCGAAGGTTGGCATGACAAGGGCAGACGAAAGACGTCCTTTTGCACAAGGTGCAAAAGCGCGCAAATCAGACCTCCCTCTTCGAGGGAGGTGTCTGCCGCAGGCAGACGGAAGGAGTTTTCCCCCCTCACATCCCGTGCTTCACGCGGTCGCGTTCCTCCGCGCGCTTGCCGTTGTTGAAGCGGTCAAGCGTGCCGACCAGATAGCCCGTGATGCGGCGGATGCGCTCAAAGTGCACCTCTTCCTCCTGTCGGCCGCACTTCGGGCAGCTATCCCCGATAATGCCGTTGTAGCCGCAGACCGGGTCGCGGTCAACCGGGTGGTTGATCGAGCCGTAGCCGATGCCCGCGTCGTGCATCGCGCGCACAACCGCCTCAAACGCATCCAGATTCTTGGTCGGGTCGCCGTCCATCTCGATGTAGGAGATGTGACCTGCGTTTGTCAGCGCGTGATACGGCGCTTCCAGCCTGATCTTGTCAAACGCGCTGATCGGGCAATACACCGGGATGTGGAAGCTGTTGGTATAATACTCGCGATCGGTCACGCCCGCGATTTGGCCGTAGCGCTTCTGGTCGAGCTTCACAAACCGGCCGGAAAGCCCCTCCGCCGGGGTCGCCAGCAGCGTGTAATTCAGCTTCTTCTCCGCGCTCCGCGCGTCGCAGCGCTCGCGCATGTGGCCGATGATCTTCAATCCCAGCTTCTGCGCGCGCTCGCTCTGGCCGTGGTGCTCGCCGATGAGCGCCACCAGCGTCTCCGCCAGACCGATGAAGCCGACGGACAGCGTGCCGTGCTTGAGCACCTCGCGCACCTCGTCGTCCCAGCCCAGCTTCTCGCTGTCCATCCAAACGCCCTCGCCCATCAGGAACGGGTAATTGCGCACCTTCTTGCGCGCCTGAATCTCAAAGCGCTCGTCGAGCTGCTCAAACACCAGATCCATCCGCTCGTCCAGCGTCTTGAAGAACCGCTCGACGTCGCCCTTGCTCTCGATGGCGATGCGCGGCAGGTTGATCGACGTGAAGGACAGGTTGCCGCGGCGGTTGCAAACCTCGCGCGTCGGATCGTATACGTTGCCGATCACGCGGGTGCGGCAGCCCATGTAGGCGATTTCCGTCTCGTGGTGGCCGGGCTTGTAATACTGGAGGTTGAACGGCGCATCCACAAACGAAAAATTCGGGAAGAGGCGCTTGGCGCTCACGCGAATCGCCAGCCGGAACAGGTCGTAGTTCGGGTCGCCGGGGTTGTAGCTCACGCCCTCCTTGACGCGGAAAATCTGAATCGGGAAAATCGGCGTTTCGCCGTTGCCCAAGCCGCTCTCCGTCGCCAGCAGCAGGTTGCGCATCACCATGCGCGCCTCCGGCGAGGTATCCATGCCGTAGTTGATGGAGGAGAACGGCGTCTGCGCGCCCGCGCGGGAGTGCATCGTGTTCAGGTTGTGGATGAACGCCTCCATCGCCTGATAGGTGCGGCGCTCCGTCTCGCGGTAGCCGCGCTCGGTCGCGTAGTGCATCATGCGCTCGACGGTCGCCTCGTCCGTCATCGCCGTCAGTCGCTCGCGCAGCGCGTCGTCAAATTCCTTGTTCGGCTTGAGCGTCGGGGTCGCGCCCGTCTCGGCTCGAATCTGACGGATGATGGCCTTCGCCTCATCGTCGGCCGCGTCGTGGTTCAGCAGCAGATCCAGCGCGGCGCCGAGCGCGCGGCGGTATTCCTTGATGTAGGTCTTGGCCACGCCGGGCGCCATGTCGTAATCAAAGCTGGCGATGGCCTGACCGCCGTGCTGATCGTTCTGGTTGCTCTGGATGGCGATGCAGGCCAGCGCGGAATAGCTGCCGATGTCCTGCGGCTCGCGCAGCACGCCGTGGCCGGTCGAAAAACCGCCCTTGAACAGCTGCGTCAGGTCGATCTGGGTGCAGGTCGTCGTCAGCGTCAGGAAGTCGAGGTCGTGGATGTGGATGTCGCCCTCGCGGTGCGCGCGCGCGTGCTTCGGGTTGAGCACGTACATATCGTAAAACTGCTTGGCGCTCTCCGAGCCGTATTTGAGCATCGTGCCCATCGCGGTATCGCCGTCGATGTTCGCGTTCTCGCGCTTCACGTCGGATTCGGAAGCGTCCTTGAACGTGATGTCCTCCAGAATATGCATCAGGCGGGTTTTCGCCTCGCGGGTGCGGCTGCGCTCCGCGCGGTAGAGGATGTATGCCTTCGCCGTCTTGGCGTAGCCCTCGGCAATCAGCACGCGCTCCACCTGATCCTGAATATCCTCCACGGAGGGCGTTTCGTTGTTTTCCTTCGCGTTCATCTCGCGGGTGACAATCTTCGCCAGGCGTTCGGCCTCGTCCTCTCCCTTTCCGCTCTCCGCGGCCACAAACGCACGGTCGATGGCGGCGGCAATTTTGGCCTCGTCGTAGGGCACGAGCCGCCCGTCGCGCTTTTTGATGTACTCCGGCATATTCATTCTCTCCCCTGTTTATATCAAATTGATACCATATTTTGTAATGCAAGCCCTGCTATGATACAGCATCTTGTGTTCCGTGTCAATTTCGTGCGTTAAAGCACGAAGTCGCAAAAAACAAGGCGGCGCCACACGCACCGCCCTTTTCGGCCGAAAAAATTTATTTCATTTTCTTACTACTGCCAGCTTCTCCAGCATCAGCCCGATCAGCGCCGCCGCGCTGTCCGCGTTCTTCGTGTACATTGGGATGCAGAGCAGGCTGTTTTTCGGGTCGTTGCCGTATTGCGAAAGCCCCGTCAGCGTATCGGCGGGGATGGCGTAAACCGCCGTCGTGCCGTCGCCCCGGTCGAGCGTCCCGTTCTTCAAATCCATCCCGTCCGCGTCGATCACGCCGCTATCCAGATAACCCGTCAGCTCCACCAGCGCTTCCTGCGCGCCGTCCGCCGTGATTCTGCGCATCTCGTCCCGCGAAATCAGGAACAGGTCGCCCTGCTGCGCCGCCACATAGGTCGAAAACTGCATGGGCGCGTAGATGTTGCTGCTGTCCGTCAGGTTGATGTTGAGGACGGTCAGCTCCTCCTGTTCGGGCTTTCTCGCCTGCAATTCCGGCCAGAAATCCCGCTGAAAGGTCTCCGTGTCGATGTAGCCGTTGAGCACATACAGCTCGACCTTCTTTTCCGCCGGCGGGCGATATGCCGTCACCGCAAACACGATGCTCACCAGCATCGCGCTGACGGCCGCCGACAGGGCATACTTCCACCAGTTATACGCAAAATGGTTTTTCAGTCTTTTTTTCGTCAGTCGATTGTCTGCCATATGTCCTCCGCGCAAGTGATTTGCGTTCTATGATACACCCTTGCGCCGCGATTTGCAACCGGGTTTTGCGGCCGATTATGCGTTCCAGTCCGCGTTGATCGTCATGCCCGGTCGAATGGTTTCCAAATCCGCATCCGTAATCGGGCGAATCACGCGGCACGGCGTACCAAAGGCGACGACGTTCTCCGGAATGTCGCGCGTCACGACGCTCCCCGCGCCGATGACACTGTTTTTGCCGATGGTCACGCCCGGCATCACGATGACGTTCGCGCCGATCCACACGCCGTCCTCAATGACGACCGGCAGGGAAAAGTGCGCGCCCCGCATCCGATAATATGGGTGGACGGGATGACCGGTCGTGCTGATGGTCACGTTCGGCCCGAACATCACGCTGTTTCCGATGCTCACGCGCCCGTCGTCCACAACCGTCAGGTTAAAATTCGAATAGAATTGGTCGCCGACCGTCGTGTGACAGCCGTAGGCAAAGTGGATGGGCGCTTCCAGCCACAGCGTTTTCCCCGTTCCGCCCAGCAGCTCGCGGATCAGCTTTTCGCGCCCTTCCTCGTCCATCGGATCGGTCTGGTTATACCGAAAACACAGTTGCTTGCTTTTGCGGCGCTGCGCTTCGATGATCCTTTCGTATTCCTGATCCTCCTGAGCAGTATGCCCGTACTCCGTGAAAACCTTTCCGCTTTCGATTTGTTCTTTTAAGCTCATGCTCTTCCTCCGTCCTCTCTCCGTTGTTTTCCCGCAGATGTACATGTATTATAATTATATCCACTCCCCTCATGTGAGGGGAGACGCAGAATCAGGTTGCGGCGCTTCAGGGCATGACATTTCAATCCGCTCCCCTCATGCGAGGGGAGACCGTGACAAAGATTGCGTCCATCGCGCGAGCCATATTTCAATCCACTCCCCTCACACGAGGGGAGACGCTCGGCAAGGGCAGCAACCTCAACAAGGGCGTCATTTCAATCCACTTCCCTCATACGAGGGGAGACCATCGAGCAGAGCGACGCGGACAAGCTGCACGAGATTTCAATCCACTCCCCTCATGCGAGGGGAGACCTGCGCTACGACCCGCGGAACGTAAAGGAGGACATTTCAATCCACTCCCCTCATGCGAGGGGAGACATGGCCGACGCGCTGATCGCCGACATGTGAGGAGGACATTTCAATCCACTCCCCTCATGCGAGGGGAGACGTGTACACGACGCTTGAATATCTGGTGGACAGCATATTTCAATCCGCTCCCCTCTCACGAGGGGAGACGATCGTCGCACCGAAGGCATACGCGGCGACAATCCATTTCAATCCGCTCCCCTCATACGAGGGGAGACTGAGCTTGGCGAGATCATGTGTCCGGGCGACCCATTTCAATCCACTCCCCTCATGCGAGGGGAGATGTGTACACGACGCTTGAATATCTGGTGGACAGCATATTTCAATCCGCTCCCCTCTCACGAGGGGAGACATGCTCGGGATGACCTCGTGGGTAATCCAGCGCTTATTTCAATCCGCTCCCCTCTCACGAGGGGAGACAGCATAAACCGCCAAAAATCCATCCGAATTTACGTCAGCTTACACAACAAAACCATGATACACCGCTTTTCGGGGCTTTACAAGCCCCTTTTTGCGGCACAGAGCCCGATATTCGGGGTGCGAAGCGCCTAGGAAAGCCATGACAGCTTCACCTTCGCACAGCCTTCCGTGGGGCTCGGTATCACTCCATGATTTGGCAGGTTACGCCCTGCGGCAGATGATCGGTATCGACGCGGAACTGGTAATCCTCAAAGCTGCGCGGCGCGACGATTTCGGGTTTGCGCTGAACATTCACGAGCTTAAACAGCCTCCACGCGGGGGCTTCGCCCAGTTCGCTGTCATGCTTGAAGATAATCAGCTTGCGGACGGCCATCATGCCGCGCGCGGCGGAGCGGTCGTTTTCAAACATATTCAAAATCGCCTTCCAGAGGAGCGCCAAATCGTCCTCGTCGAATCCGGTCGTCTTGCGCGCCAGATTGGCGGAAACGAAGCCCTCCGCGCGGTAGAGGCCATAGGGCACAATGAATTTGCGACCCATCTCCGTATCTTTGCTAAGCGCATCCGCCTCAGTCGTAATAGCCACGCGAGTGATGGTCACCTCCTGCGGCATGATGGGGTCAACGCTTCTGGCAAAACCGAGCTGCACGGGGCCGCGCACCTGTCCGCAGTTGAGCGAAGCCTTGACAAACGTCGTCATCACCGCGCCGAACGTGCGGATATCGAAGTAATGGCCGCACATATACTGCATCAGCTTTTTGTCGATATCCGGATCGGATTTTTTCAGCGCCTTCAAATCCGTTTCCTTATGCCCCGCCGATTCGAGCGCGGCTTTGTCGCTGGTGTTGAGCGGCACGCCGTCCTTGATGTAGATGCCGAAACGCGGGTCATCCTCCTTGACCGTTTCCACATAGTTGCGGATTTTGCGTTTCAGGCAGACGTCCGTCACCAATCCGCAGCCCGTTTCAGGATCGACGCGCGGCATGTTGCCCGCATCGGGGTCGCCGTTCGGGTTGCCGTTTTCCACATCGAAAAGAATCACGAAGTCATACCGATTGCGAATCACATCAGCCATTGTCCTTTTCCTCCTTCTTGGTGAACAGCTTTTGTTTCTGATGGTAGTAGCCGATTTGGAAAATGCCCTGATCTTGCAGGCTCAGGCGCAGCGGATAGCTCTGCGTCACGTCGCCGAGCAATTCGGTGATCATCTTGTCGTAATAGACCGCCGCGCCGCCGCCGATTTTGCTAAGGTGGCTCTGCGCCAGACGCAACAGCGTCGGGAACACGAGCGCAGGCGTTGCGCAGCCGGAATTGAAATAGCGATCTTTGATGGTCGTGTTGATATTCGGATTGGCCTTTTGCTGCACGGCCTCCAGCACCGCGAAAAGCCTGCCCAGCCGATACGGCAGATAGGTCGATTGTTCGTTCAGCTCCACGTCCAAAACCTCCTTATAAATATGCGTTTGGTCTTTTTGCTGTTCAACGACGTTGCGCAGCAAATAAGCCTTGATCATCGCGGCCTTTCCGCGGTTGATATTCTTCTCCGCGCGCAAACGGATTTCCGTCTGCGTATACAGCGCCGACGGATAGAGCGAGCCCGTCAGCACTGCGCGCAGCATTTCGCCGATGAGCTGGGGCTGTGCCGATTTATCCCGGCTGTTCGGGTTGACGGTCTCCCGCAGCAATGCCCACATGGAAAGCGTCTCCCGCTCATCAAACGCGGGGCGGACAATGTTCAGCCGCTCCTGATGCTTCTGATAATGCTTCACAAATGCATCAAAGGAATCCTGCAAAAAGAAGCGAACCGACAAGCGGGATGCGTTCGGCGCAAGTCCCAGAATGTAAAATCGGTTTTCGGGATTCAGCGGCACGTTCGCCCATTTTACGGTGTTCCCCTGACAGAGCGCGGTCAACAAGCCGCTCAATTCCTTTTGGGTGATTTCGTTCTTGTCTTCGCCGCCCATGCCCATCATCGCCATGAACGCGCTGCCGTAGGCGGGTTCAGCACCCTCCGCCCAGTAAACGAGCGTCGCGTCGCCCAGCCGTCCGTGGAAATCCGCATGCCCAACCATGTAATTGAGCGCCGCACCGTAAGCAAAGGCGGCATATTTGCCGACCGGCGCGTTGCGTCCCTGTCCCTGATTGTCGCGCGCGTTTTCCTTGCCGTAGGATTCAAACGCGGGCGCGTTGAAGGAAACCAGCGACGCGCCGGAGGACTGCGCCCCCATCACGCCCTTGATGCTCGGATGAAGAATGGCAATCGGCCCTTCCTCGCCCGTGACCAAGCAACGCCCCATTACCGCGTCGTCCGAATTAGCGTAGGCCTCATCCCACTCGCGGCGGATTTCCGGCACATCCTGCGCAAGTTGCAGTTCTCCCTCCGCATCATGCGTCACAAAGACGATGTTGCCGCCCTTGAGCAGCGCTTCCAGATTGGGCTGAATCGCCGGATGACAAGCCGCGCTTTCGGGCTTCCAGCGCTCAAAGAAATTCAAAATCGCCTTGGCCGTCGGATGCTGCACATCCTTCAGGATATTCAGGTGCTTCTGCGCACACGCCGCAAAGCATTCGCGCGTTCGTTCCGGCTTTCCCTTTGCGTCAACGCCCAGCACATAAGCGGAATTATCGCACAGAAAATTCGCCGCCACGCCGCTGGAACGCTTCACGGGGTCAGGCAGCTTCATGATTCGCGGGCGCTGCTTGCCCTTTGCATCCGTGCCGCCCATCAGCAGCAGGCTTTTCACCTGTCCGTCCGCGTCCAGCTCCAAGCCCCAACTGACCTTCACCGGCGACCATCCCTCTTTTTCCAGCTCGCCCCGCCCGGCCAGCGCCTCATAACAGCGAACCAACGCTTGCAGGATCATTTGATCACCTCGCAATCCGTCAGGTCGAGCACGCCGTTTTCCAGTTTTGCGCGGAAAAACATCGGCTGAATGTCGTTTGGATCAGAAAAATCCATATCATACAGCATAAAGCCCAAATCTCGCGTTTCTGAAATTGTCGGAATCTCGCCGCCTTCCCACAGGCCGAAATGCGCCGTGCATTCGCGCGTGCCCAAATACGGCTGGGAATAGGCTTGGCCCCTGCGCAGTCTGCGCTTGATGATATCCTGAAACTTGCCCGGATTATCCGACTCGTTGGCCTGATCGGTCATCTCAAAATGCGCCTCGATGACGTAATGAACATCGCGAAGCATCGTCGTCGCCCGCTGCTGGATATCCTCGTTTCGGTCGATATGCGAAGCCGCCTTTCCGTTGGCCTCCGACAGCATTGCGCTCGCCAAGACTTTGGATTTGACCTCGTTGCGCCGCAGATTGGTGAACCGAATCGGGTTCATCACATAAATCCGGTCGATGACATATCGAAGGCCTGGGTGCCAGTAGATGCTTTCAAGCATGCCGCGCGCGCCGCTCGGCGTCGGCACATCGTATGAATAACGTTCGGTTTTTAACTCTGGGCGCGTCCACAACGCATAGTCGCCCCAGACTTCCATTTGAACGGACATGTTTCTCACCTCCACACGCTTTTTCATTCGAGATGGCTTTACTCTATTTTTATATCATCAGAAACGCATCATCGACTTCCGTCGAAAGGCCGCATTTCGGCTTGTACGCATCCGGCTGAATCAAAATGCCGAATCCGTCCTCCTGATGATCTTCCACAATGCCTGCATAAACAAGGTTCTTATATTCGTTCTGATGCACGTTCACGGAGCTTCGCCCCAGCCGGCGAATCAGCGCCCTGCTGTACAGCCCCGCGCGAAGCTGCGCGATATCCTTCGCGTTTCCTTCATTCGGCACATACACCGTGCAGGTGTCGGCGTCAATCAAGCGAAATGCTTCCGCCGTCTTTCGGAATGTGCAGGCTCGTTCGCTGTTTAGAATCTGCTTTGCATCCAGCGCATCGTCGCCATTCACCCAAAGCAGCCGATTGAAATACGCCCGAATCGCGGGACGGGTGTTGATCTCTTCAAATTCCTCCATCACCTTCGTCGTGGCCTCGCGCTGCTGCATCATGGAGTGCGGAGGAGTTCCTTCCGCTTCAAAGACATGCACGACGCTTTCCGCCGCGCTCCGCTTTCCCTCGCGGTTGCAGCGCCCCGCCGCCTGCAAAATGCTGTCCAGCCCGGCCAATTCGCGCCAGACCGACGGAAAATCGACGTCCACGCCCGCCTCCACCAGACTGGTCGAAACGACGCGGCAGACCTGCCCGTTTCGCAGCCGCGCACGAATGACGTTCAGCGTCTCTTCGCGGTCTGTCGGAATCATCAGCGTGGAGAGATGGAAGCGTCCTTCCTCCGGCAGACCTTCATACACCTGCTGCGCCCGTTTCCTCGTGTTGACGATGCAGAGCACCTGCTCCGCCTCCGCCAGCCGCCCCGCCAGCTCCTCAGGCGTAAAAACGCCCTCTCGCTGAAACGAAACCCGGCGGAAATCATCGAACAGTCCATCCGGATCGGGCGCGATTTCACGCTGAACAAGCGTCGGCGCAAGCTGCTTGAATAGCTTGCCCAGCGCGGGCTGTGTCGCGGTACAGAGCACCGCGGTCACGCCGTAATGCTGCACCAGCTCGCCGATTGCCGAGACGCACGGCATCAGGAGCGGCACCGGGAGCGTCTGCGCCTCATCGAAGATGACGACGCTGTTTGCGATGTTGTGCAGTTTTCTGCATTTCGAGGTTTTCGCCGCGTACAGCGATTCAAAAAACTGCACCGCCGTCGTCACGACCACAGGCGCATCCCAATTTTCGCAGGCCAGCCGCTTGCGGTAAGCCTCGGGCGTTTCTTCCTCATCATCATCTGGAATTTCGATCTGACTGTGGTGCTCCAGCACGTTTTCTTCGCCCAGCACCTTGTCAAAAACGTCAGTGTTTTGAAGGATGATGCTGGTATACGGAACCACATAAATCACGCGCCGCAGGCCATGCTTCACCGCGTGCGACAGGGCAAACGCCAGCGAGGAGATTGTCTTGCCGCCGCCCGTCGGCACAGTCAGCGTATACAGCCCTCGCTCGTCCTCCCCGCCGCGCAGGCAGCGCGCCAAAATCGCGCTCCGCTTGGCGCAAAGGTCGTTGGCGGGCGCTTCCAGCCACGGCGCGACATGGGCGTTCAGCTTTTCCAGAAGGCGTTCCGGCGTTTCCCCTTCGCCGCGCGGCTGTCCGCCCTGAATCGCCGTCTCCGTATCCAGATAGTCCGCGTCCACCAAACACGAAAACAGCATGCGGGTGTACATCGCCAAGCGCCGCGCGTCTTTCTCAGCCGCCAGCCACGCAGGAAACCGAACTTTTGCCGGAATTTCGATTTCTGTTTTCCATGCGGAAGGATCGTTTCCGCCCGTCAGGCGCTTGTTCAGCCGAGCACAAAGCGTTCCGCCGCCGTCGTTCGTCTTGTCGCCCATGTCCGGCAGGCCGCCGTGATGGCCCGCCACGGCATACGCCGCGAAGGGATCGCCCAACTGAGCCGCCATCTGCGCGCCCGCCGAAGCGTGATCCACCTTAGCCGTATGCGCCGGATCGCGCTGCCGCTTCTGCCCGTTGTCGCTGTATTTGCCGATGTCGTGCAGCAGCCCCGTCCGATAGCCGTGCTCCTGCGCACCAAATGCCGCCGCAAATTCTCCCGCCAGCGCCGCGACGTTCTCCTCGTGCTCCCTCAGCGGCTGATACGTTCCGTCCGGCTTTAGGTGCGTGACATAATCCATTTCGTTTTCCCCCTCTTACAGCATCAGCACGTCGTCGGGTCGATAGCCGCCCCGCACCCCGATGTGCTCCACCTTATCGTGATAGGCGTTGCCCAGCCGATAAAACCGAAGGCTGTCCTTTTGACTGTCGATTTGGCGGGTCAGCTCTGCCTTCAGCGCGCAAAGCTGCGCCGCGTCCAAGCTGCACTCAAACACGGAGTTCTGCACCCGCTGGCCGTGCGCAACGCAAAGCTTCGCCACATTGCGCAGACGGCGCTTCCCAGCCGCATCCGTCGTATTCACATCATAGGTAATCAGCACCAGCATCGCGTTTTCCCCTCCTATTTCCACAAAAACGGCGGATAACCGTCCAAATCGCCCCGAAGCGTCCGCGCCAACAGCAGCGCCTGCACATATGGCACAAGCCCCCACGCCATCTTCTCCTTCAAAAATGGGTGAGTGATTTCCACTTTCTTTCGGCTTTGCCATGCGGAAAGCAGCGCCTTGCGCCCGTCATCCGTCAGCCACACCGCGCCATCCGCCTGCGTCTTGAAATGCTTCTGCTGCAAAACGCGCGTGTTGATGAGCGTCAGCACGAAGCGATCCGCCAACGGCGCGCGCAGCTCCTCCATCAAATCCAGCGCCAGCGATACGCGCCCCGGCCTGTCGCGGTGCATAAAGCCTACATACGCATCCAGCCCGACGCTTTCCAGCGCCGACGCGCAGTCATGCGCCAGCAGCGTATACGTCATGGAGAGCGCGGCGTTGACCCTGTCCCGCGGCGGCCTTCGATTTCTGCCGTCGAAATGAAAAACATCCTTCTGATTCAGAATCATCTGGTCGAACACGCCGAAATATGCCGCCGAGGCCAGCCCCTCCGCACCCCGAAGCGCATCCAAATCGTCGATCTGCCGAACGCCCTCCAGCCGGTTTTGCAGTTGAGCAGAGGCCGCCGAAAGGCTCGGCAGATCCGCGCGCATCGCGTGATCCCGAAGCATCCGTTCGAGCACCCAGCGGCTGTTGAATATCTTGCCGAAAACCATGTTTCGGGCAATCATGCAGCTTTGAGCGGAATCATCCGAAACGCGATACTGTTCTTTGCGAAGCAGCACGTTCCCCCGCGACTGCCCACAGACCCGCGCGAGAAAGCGTCCGTTCGGCGTCAGAAAGCACAGGTGAATGTCGCGTGCGGCGCACGCGCCCATCAGCGCCGGGCTCGCCCCTTTATAGGAAAATGACACGATATTTTCCAAAATCGTCAGCGGATACTGCCCCATCTTCTCTTCGCCCCGAAGCACGACAACGTTCTCGTTTTCAAGCGCCAGATACGCATCCTCCGAGGTGATGAACAGCGTGTTGAGCATCTTTCTCACGATACATCCGCCTCCTTCGCCGCCTGCCGCAGGTAATCACCCACCGACATGCTTTTGCTCAATTTGGGCAGGCAGAGCGCTTTGAGCGAGCAGGCGTTGCAGCCCTTGGTCATTTTGGCTTTCGGTGTATAGCCGCGCTCCATATACCCCTGCATCTCGCCGAGCAGCGCTTCCACCCGACCGCGCAGTTCGGGCGAAAACACCACACGTTCGCGCCGCCGCGTTTCGCCGTAATACAAACTGCCCTCCGGAATCGCGCACAGCAGCATTTCTTCCAGACACATCGCCTGCCCACAGAGCTGCAAGGCGTCCGCGTCGTGCTCCTTGGGCGCGCCGCGCTTATATTCGACCGGATACGGCGCCCATCGCCCCGCCTGCCCATACAGCGCCACGCCGTCCGCCGACTCGTGAAACTCCACCACGTCGCACACGCCCGTCACGTTCAGCCGCTCGGAGGCCACACGCAGACCGCGAACGACCAGCGTATCGCCCCGACGCTCGAGCTGCGTTTCATCGTGCGCGCGACGATGCATGGCGTTCCCCTCCGCCGTTCGCAAATTCTCCTGCCACTGCTGCTCAATGAAAATCAGCGCCCATTGACGACGGCAGAACGCGAAATGCTGCAATCCGGATAACGTGAGTTTCTCCCCTTTTTCCATACGCTGCCTGCTCCTTTCTTCGTTTGTTTGACCAATTCTATCGTAGCACATTTGTTCGATATTTCCAATAGAATAGTGTGATAATCTGGTCATTTTTCGAAAAGATGTAACCGGATAAGTCGGAAAAACAAATAATGCGCATAATGCGGGCGCGTCCCTGCTATGGGAATACAGATAAGCATAGAAAAATCTTTCCCGCAATATTCCAATTTTCCTTCGAAGCAAAATATTACCCGTTTTATATTTTCAAAATGATAAATTGTGTTTTCCATAACCATATAGCATGGTATAATACCGATAGAAATTGATGAGGAGGATTTTACTATGCACACTAAGCATTGCTTCTTGATCACACTTTTCTTGCTGCTTACACTTTCCATAACCGCTTCCGCGGAATCTATATCCTCCTTTCCATGTGTCTTGAATCATCCCTACGAATCGAGTCAATATGAGGAATATGTTGAGGTAGACCTCAAAAAATGGTATCGTTCCGACATTGATAATTGGGTAGACGACGATCTAATGGTCAAATCAGGTTCAGCGATTGTCCTAAATCATTCCATTTTAATAATTGATCTCCATTTTTCCGACTCTTTTGATTATGAGTCAAATGATACGCATGTTCCCAATGAAATCACCCTCTGCAATCGCGATCCCAATGTAACCGATGATTCAGGAACACCAGAATGGCAGGTCACAATATTCCCCGATCAGGATGATCCCTATGCTTTCCATTACTTTGGCACATTTAATTGGACAATGGCAGGGATTCACATGTTTGGTAGATACGTTTCATTCGAAGGCGACCCTGAACCTGATTCATGTTTTTCCCTTCTGATAGCCGTCTATTAATAAGTGAGTCAAAACAATATACGCTTCTTTTGCGCGGGAACAACGCTTCTTTCTGATGAACGGATTGGTTTGCATCAATTGGCGTAAAATTGGCGTATGGCGTATTCTTTTCAAAATAATCTCTTCCTGCGGTTGTTGCGTCGCTGGATCACTCGGCGCTTCCTCTGTCAGTACGAAATTCTCAGATTCCGCAGGCATTGCATCCGTCTGCTTGTAAAACAGTTCATCGTTTCGCGTATCTTCGGCAAGCATCTGCTCAAACGTGTCCCGCCGCTCCACCCTTGAAATCGGATAAAGCAGCGTCGGGTCGCGCAAATTTACGTGCGTATCTGTAATTTCTTCGATGAGGAACGCCGTATTGCCCAGATAGACCGTATCGCCTACCTGATAGGACGGCTCATCCCGCCTGCCGTCCAGCTCCTTGACGACTTCATATCCGCCTTGTTCGGCAGGCTCGGCAAAATAGATGCCGTGTCCGTTTTCCGTCAACGCTTTTGCCGCAACGCTCCACCGTCCGAAGGGCATCCCCGTAACCGATACCGTCCCCATGCCGGGGATATCCCGCTCAAACAGCCTTGTGTCCATCAGCGGTGCGGCAATTTTAGCGTCATCTCCGTAAAAGAGCAATGTATCGTCCACTCTTACGCCGACCAGCCGCCGGGGATGTTCATCTTTCAACCTTTTATATGCTTCCACATTCGGCATAAAGCTGATTTCCGGCTCTTTTCGGTCTGGCGCGTCGGATTGCAGATAATGCCCATCGTGAATAAGCCTGTCAATCCGTTCGGCAACCTGATTCCATTTCAGCAGCACATCGGGACAGTTGCTTTTCTTGAGCTGTATTCCCTTTGCGTCGTGGCTTTCCGAACTCCCATGTTCACCCGATACGCCGGGCATTCTCCCGCCTATCCCGTATTCGTTTTCAGAAATTCCAGCTTTTCATTGGCGCTATGAGGTTCTGAAAAGAATCGGTAAATTCGACTATCTATACCCGCAATGGGGACATTTCTCGTCAATACCGCATCGATTTCATCCTGCGTGATAAAACTATAAACTTCCGACAGCGCAATCTCGCCTTTAGGCAATTCACGCTGTTCAATCGTCAAATCTCTGAGCCGGGGCAAAACCGTATTCGGCATGAAAAAACGCATCCGCATCAAATCAGGTTGATGTTCGACCACATCCGCAAACATTTCTACCTGCCCAATCAGCTCATGCAGTCCATCCGGCTGTTCCATCTTTTCAAGGAGCCGATCCACGCAGTCCGGGAACACAATCGGTTCTGCTGCTTGTATTAAAGGCAGATATCCATTCTCTTTGGCGAAACTGTCGCGGTACATCTCAATAAGTCGATCTGCGACCTGCCGTCTGACAAAACCCGCGGCTTCCACGTTTTCCAGCTCTGTTCCGAATTGCCCTGCGTCGATCAGCTCACCGACGCGCTTCGCCGCGTCTGTCCACGATATGACCTGCGCATTGTTGGCATACCGCGCACGATCTCCGGCGGCCATTTGGATTCCGCTTGGGTCGAACCAGACCGAAAAACGCCGCCCGTCCAATTCAAAGCCGCTGCCGTCGTGGTAAAGGGTCTTCATTCGCAGCACGATTTCCTCGTTCGTTTTGCCGATCATCGCGTCAAACGCCAGCTCCATGCGGGTATCCTCGCCATTGCCGCCGAACCGCAGCGCCGTATCAAGCGCTTTGGATATAAAAGAAGGAGCGGAAACCGCTCGGTCATCCGCTCCCTCGCCATATTCGGTTATCGTTTCAAAAAGGCTCGTCTGCCCCGGATTTAAGCGTACACCAGCTCGCTCAGTACGATTTCCTCTGCCTGCGCTTTCAGACTGTTCATCGCGCCGACCCACGCCATCGGGTCGCGTTCCTTCAGTGCTTCGTTCACGCCCTGCGCCGCCGCCATCTCGCTGACCATGCGGTTCACCCGCTCGCCCGCCGTCCGGTCGATCTCCGTCAGATGCGCCGTCAGTTCGCCCGTCAGCAGCAGGCTGTTGAACGTCATCTTTCTGTGCTCCTTCAGATACGCCTTGCGCATCCTGCCGTACTTGCCCAGCGTCACCTGTTCGTCCGGGATGGTCAGATCGGGAATCTGATAACCGTTCACCGTTTTGTAATTCAGCATATGGCCTGCTCCTTTCAACGCTCCGCGCTTCCCGCTCGATGCTTCTCAATACTTCCTCGGAGATTTCGCTGACCGCCGTTCCGAGTGCCGTCAACGCCTGCGGCGTGTTCCATTCAAGGATGGTCGCGAAATCTTCCGGCTCGAACCGATGTTCTTCCGCCAATCCGCAGCGGCTGAGGAGCATATACTGAACGCCCGTCGTCGCCGTATTTCGGAAAGCCAGTTCGAGGTTGAGTTCATCATACTCCATGAGGAGTGAACCGTCAACGATGTCGCGCAGCTCGTCCTGATGCTCCTGCCAGTAATCCATCGCTTTCTGCATGGCGATTTCTTCGAGCTGTCCCGCAAGCCCACGATTGGCGGAAACCTCATATTCTTTTTCCAGCATCGTACCGATAACCGCGCTGTTTTCCTCGTTTACCGCCCATACAAACGGAGAACGGGAATCTTTTCGCATCCCCGTATCGGCAGCATCAAAGACATAATGATAACGCGGCACGTCGCCCATCATATCCAGCAGCGCGATGCCCTTTGCGCCGCGCCTGACATACCTCCGCATCGTCTGATTCCAGATTTCATAGCTGGCGCAGGCGGTTGTGTCAGGACGCTGTGCATAAATCATCAGTTGGTCGTAAAAGCCATATTTATATACGTTGGAAGCCGTCGCCAGAAACGCGCGCCAATTTTCCCCATCGGCGGAGATCTCCCGCATGGTCTGCTGGGCAAGCTCCACATAATTTTCCAGTTTTGCCATCTCATTGCTCCTGCATTTCTTTCTATTTCCGTTTCGTTTTTCTTTTTGGGAACGCCGCTTTTCGCCAGTTATCCCCAATTCATCAACAGGTTTCGTCGGGTTTTCAACATGGATGTCCACAGCTTATCCACATTTTTTCCAACAAAAAAACAGCCTGTTTCCAGACTGCTTTCCCTTGATTCCGATATCATTCATCTTCGACACGCTGAATCAAGCCCAAATCCAACAGCGCAATCGCCATCAGGCTGAGCAGACCATAGCCGCCCTTCTGCCTTCTCTGTTCCTCCTGCCAATCATACACCTTTCGATTATTGTCTGCAAACCGATCCAAACTGTTCAGCAATTCATCCGCTTGCGTATTTACGCCCACCGTATTCAGCGCTGTAATCAACGCTTCTACGCTTTTAATCAGCGTTTCCTGCGTAATCTTATTCGCCAACGCTCCATCCTGATTCAACGCCTGCTTGAGCTGATGTCCATTCTGCACGCCTTTATTCCAGCAATATGCCAAGCTGTTGTCAAGCAAATTCATGCCTATAAAGCTCTCGATGCAGGGATACGACAGCAAGAGCATCCCCTGCCGCATCATATCGGGATTCACATCTCTGGCGCTCCCCAGCTTGCCCAGCATTTCTTCAATGAAGGCGCTATCCGTATTGGAATCCGGGTCGCGATCAAACAGATAATAAATCGCGGCATTATCCACATCAAAGCCATAGTCTTCAATCAGCAATCGGAACATCTCGTTGAGGAAATCGTTGTCCTTTCGGATAAAGCCGATATTGGATTCTTCTGTGTTAATGACCGTCACTCTTGAAAGCGGATCATCTGTTTTTCTGAATACACGGTACGTCTTATCGCGGTAAATTCGCTCCATCTGATACCCAAAAATCCCGCTGAATACGCGATAAATCAGGTTTGGCTCCGTCTTTTCCCCTTCAACAATAAACAGAATCTGGCCGATTCGCTTTCCCTTTTTCAGCTCAAACATCCTTGTACTGCGGGATTCCACTGAACACACCACCCAAATACATCTTCTCGTAGTTCTGCGCCGTCCTCGGCTGTTCCGAAGAGAATCGGACGATATTGCTTCCCTCCTGATCGAAGTTGACCGCATAGAGCTGATCCGGTCTGAACAGGCTCGAACTGAGCAGATTGGTCGAATGGGACACGATAAAAATCTGCGCCTGCCCCGCATGTTTCATAAAGTACCGAATCAAAAGCTCTTCCAAATCATTATGCAGTCCGCTGCTGAATTCATCGCAGATCAGCATACCGCCGTGACGGATAACGCTCAAATACATCGGCAAAAACTGCACCAGAATCTTATTGCCCAAGGATTCAATATCCATCGGAATTTCCGGCATGATTCCATCCCGTTTCACCGTCAGATTGCCAAAGCCTGTTTCACCCGCATTTCTCTCGGGATGATGAATCAGATGAAAAGAAAACCCGCATTCATCAAGGAATTGATTGATTTCGTTAATTCCATGTTCTTCGATGTACTTCTCAATTCTGAGCGACTGATCCTCTCCGAAGGACATCATCAGCCCCGTTTCCATATTGACATATTGGGATGCACGCAAAAAATCAAACCACTTCTGCAAAACCTCATGTCCGCGGAACCGAGTATTAAACCACAAATCGCGCAGGAAAAGCCCTTCGTTCGGAATCCCGTTAAAGACTTCCTTTTCCGTGATTTTTGATTTAGCCGTTGCGCCCGTCCGCTCCATCATCACCTTGCCATCCAGCACCAGTCGTTCAACCAGCAGCTTATCCGTGTTCTGATATCGAATCGTGTACTCAATTTCGGCGTTGTCAATCCAAAAACGGTATGTGTTTTCAAACATATCCGCATCGGAAAACAGGCACAAAAAGTTCTTCCACCTCATCTCGCGAACGGCAAAAAGCGCCATCAGCAAAAAGCGGAGCGGTTCAATCAGGTTTGTTTTGCCGGAAGCATTGGCTCCTACAAACATACACCCCTTCAAGATTCCATTGCAGACGTTTGTTTTCTCCAATGTCTGATATTGGGTTTTCTTCAAATCCACTTCTGTCGCATTTTTGATTGACTTGAAGCCCTGAATACAATAGCTTTGCAGCATAACGGCACCTCCCCCGATCTCTTTAAGCTATTATACCACAGGCATCTCCTTTTCGTGTATCATTTTTTCATTTTCATCTGTATGAATCGTAATTTTTTTACGCGATCATTTTTCCCTCTTTTCAGTTAAAACGCAAGAAGGCGGACGCTCGCGCATCCGCCCCTCGGCACATTTTCGTTTCTTTCTTTCGTTGTCCTCATATTCCCGCCATGCCGCATCCGCCGCCTTGCTCTGTCCGCACGGCTTTTCCATCATCAGCCGCTCGAACGGACTGTTCGTGAAGTATCGCAATTCATCCCCCTTTTCAGGCACAAAAAAAGCAGCTCTTTTTCAGACTGCCGAGTTCAGTTTTCCTGCTTCAAATGCTTTCTGCGCAATTCTTTCAGTGCAGCTCGTGCATCAATGGTATTTCCTTTTTCCGAAAATTCCTGTTCTGTTTCCAAAATTATCTGATCTTCCTGCTCCTGTTGCATACCATCCTCTCCTACCCCAGATTATTACAGATTTCCGACACGCTTCATAGTCTTATTCTTTCTCGTTCTCCTCCCCGATTTCCTCCTCGTCGTCATCATCATCGAGTTCCGTGTTGTAGCGCGGCTGCGCGTCTCTCTTCTTCCCCAGCACGACGAACGCCGCAGCGCCGCCCGCAATCAACACCACCAGCAGCACGAGCGCCATCATCGCCGTCGAATCGGTCGTTTTCTCCGCTTCCGGCTTGGGTTCGGCGGTCGGCTTCGGCGTAGGCGTTGCCGTGGGTTCGGGCGTGGGCTGTTCATCCTTGCTCACCACACCGAAAAGGTCGCGGTCATCCACAAGGTTGAGGAAGTAGGTTTCATACTGCTCGCCGTCCTTGTCCAGCGGCTTGTCGTAGTCGATCACGAGGTAATACGCTTCGCCCTTGCGCGTCTGCACCGTGATGAACTGCTTGTTCGTCGCCTTGGAATACAGCAAATCTACCGTTTTCATGTTGCCGCCCATCGAAAAGGGCTTTCCCTCGGTCGGCTCGCCCGTTTCCGCACCGCCCGCAAGCTGTGCCAGCAGCGCATAGAGCGCGTCAATATCCGGGGCTGCTGTCGTCTGCGGCTGCATGGTCGCCTGCGGCACGTCCGTGGGCATCGGCGTTTCGGTCGGCTTCGGCGTGGTCTTTGTGCCGCCGGAGGACGGTTTCTTTGTCGCAGAGAGCTTGCTGTCATTGCCGCTCGAACCGCTGTCGTCCATGCCGTAGAAGGGATTTTTCACATATACCTTCTGCGACACGTTGCCCGCCAGATCGACGGCGTAAATGGCAATCTGCTGCCTGCCGTCCGCGTATGCCCGGATGTTCGCGTCCAGCGTCGTTCCGCTATATTTGAGCTTATGCCCGTTGACGTACACCGCCGCCACGCCGGAGGTAGAATCGGTCGCTTCGATACAGATCACCTCGCCGCTCACGCCCGCCTTGACAATCGGCGGCGTGCTGTCAAAGCAGGAAATCGCTTCGCTTTTCGCCTGCACATTGCCCGCATGGTCGGTAATGGACACATGGATCGTCGCGTTTTCCCGCAGCTCCACCGCATAGCCCGCGCTCTGATCGTCGCCGTCTACGACGGTCTGCCAGCCGTTTTCCGTCGCCACGACGATTCGGATGTTCGCCCAGCCCGTTCCGCTCACATCCACGATGTTGATTTTCGCCGTCGCCTTGTCCTTCTGCCACTTTGCCGGGGACACAACCGTGATTTTGTACGCGCCCTCCGGCACAGGTTCTGCGGTCGGTTCGGTCGTGGGCTGCTGCGTCGGCTCTGTCGTAGGTTCAGCCGTCGGTTCGTCCGTGGGCTGCGCCGTGGGCTCAGTCGTCGGCTGTTCCGTCGGTTCAGTCGTCGGCTGTTCCGTCGGCTCGGCAGTCGGTTCGTCCGTCGGCTCTGTCGTAGACTCGTTCGAGGGTTCAGCCGTCGGTTCGTCTGTGGGCTGCGCCGTGGATTCTTCCGCCGCTTCTCCCGTTTCCGTCTGCCTATCGGATTCTTCCGCTTCCTGCGCAGGATGATCTGCGTCCCTGCTTTCGCTCATGTTTTCGTCCTGCACAGCTTCCTGTACAACCGTTTCGCCCGCCACGCTTTCCGCCTTGACCGCCAGCACCGATCCGCCCAGCGCCGCGCAGAGCGCCAGCGTCAAAACGCGCATCCCCATTTTATTCTTCAAAAGATTCATCGTCCCGCTGTTCCTCCTGTTCTTCATGTTCCTCTTTGTCCTGCGGCGGCTTGCCCGCCAGAAAATCTTCCAGTTCCTCCGGGGTCAGCCGCATACTGCGCACGACGTAGAGGATGCCCATGTTCTCCGCTTCCTCCTGCCGCTGTGCCAGCTTCTTCGCCTTTTCCTCGGCGCGCTTGGCGGCGTTGTCCGCCTTTTCTCGGTTGTTGCGAATCTTCTGCAAATCCGCACGCCAGTTCATCTTCTTTGCCATGCTTTATTCGTACATCCTCCCGAATCCATAAAAATGTTCCTGCCAATAGGAGCGGCTCAAATCCGCATACGAGATCGGATTGCCGCAGTTCAAAATGTACCCGTCGCCCACATACAGCGCGACATGCGTAATGCCGTCGTTGCCCTCCACGCCGTCGCCCAATGTGCCCTGAAAGAAAATCAGATCGCCCGGACGGGCTTCCTCCGGCTCAATCGGCGTACACACGCCGTACAAGCTCGTCGCGCCCAGCCTGCCGACATCCCGCACGCCCGATTCTTTGAATATCCACGAAATGAAGCCCGAACAGTCAAACGACGTTTCCGGGCTGTCGCCGCCCCAGACGTAGGGATAACCAATATACTGCTCGCCCACCTCGATGAGTTTGGCAAACTTCGGGTCAGCCTGCCTGTACTCCTCGGGGACTTCGTATTCCATCGGCTCCTTGAGCTGCGATGCGTGCGGCTTGCCCGCGAACAAATCCGGGTAATTGCCCAGCGTCGCCATATACAGCGCATACATGCCAACCTTTTCCCGGCTCAGCACGATAAACGGCAGGTGAGAGAGAATCTTGTTGACCAGCTTCACCTTGCAGATCGTATAGGTGTACGCCACTTCAATCTGCACCCAGTTCTCCCGCCATTTCATCTCGCCCGTTTTGGGGTCTTCCACCTGCTTATATTCCTTCTTCCATTCCGTGCGGTATCGCGTTTCCTTCTCGACCGCGGTTGTCAGCTTATACTGCTGCTCAAACAGCAGCTCCAATGTCGGCATCGCCGTGTCCACCGTCCACTCCCCGCCAATGCGCGCGCTGATCAGCGCCAGCAGCACATACGGGTCGTGCCAGATTTCCATCTGCTCCACCTGCACCTCGTCGTAGCCGGGATGAATCTCTCCGTACCTGTCCAGCTCGTCTTGCAGCGCATCCTCCATCTCGCAATACGCCCGTTCAGCGGCAACCAGGTCATCCTCCTCGGCGGGATACGTGCCGATGACCAGCGATTCAAGCAGCGACTGCGCAATCGGCATACACCCGGACAGGCTGCTGAGCATGTACGTCATCATCACCGCAAGGAGCAGGATGACCAGCTTTCCCCGATTTTTCCGAATGAACCCCTCGATTTTCCGCTCCGTCCTTTGAACGGGCATAAACACGGCTTCGCCCGCACCCTGCACGACGATCCCTTCCGCCTGCCGCCCGGTCTTCGCCGCCGCGTACTGCCGCTGAATCTGCTTTTTCTGCCGCTGCTTGGACATCCGCCGCACGCTGGATTCTGCGCCCTGCCTGCCCGTCCGCGCCGCCTGCACCCCGACGTTTTCTTCTTCTTCCGTTTCGTCCGCGGGAAGCACCGCGTCGGCCAGCACGTCGGAAAGCGCGTCCGCCGCGCTTTCCGTGTGCCGCAGCATAGAGGGCGGCCTGGGCTTTTCCGCCTCGAAACGCAGGCGGTACGCCTTACTGCCCGCGAGCCTTTCGCGCTTTCTCATCGCAAAACACCCGCCAGTCGTGCTGCGCCATCGCGTCTGCCCGCGCCGCCGCCCTGCACAGGGACAGCATCACCAGCGCCACAAAGCAAACGCCCAGCACCGTCGCCAGAATTTCCATCATCCGTTTTCCTCCTCCTGACCCGCCGTTTCATTCAGGCGGGTTAATTCGACAAGTAACATTATTCGATAAGTCATAATACCTCATTGAAAATAGTGCTTTTGCAATAATCTTCTTGAATAACAATAATCCTTTAGATGCCTGCTCTATAATTAAGTCGTGTCGAACCGACAACAAATACAGAGGAGGTTATCATGATGGATAATTGTACAAAATTTAGTGATTTGACAGCGCATTTACATGAACTGTTCAAGTCAGCATCCTACAGTGAAAGTACTGTTAAGGACATGGATTTCATCCTCCGGGCATTTGCAGACTGCATGGATGCAAACGGCTTGGATGAATACTCACCGGAGATCGGAGAGATCCTAATCCGCTATTGCGAACAAAATCTGAAAGTCTGTGCTTCCAGAGTTTCTCGGGCAAAAATAATTATATCTAAGCTAAACCGGCTGTTTCAGGGACTTGACGGCGAAGAAGCTTTGTGGGCTGGTAAATCAACAACGGTTGAGCTTCCCGACAGTCTTTTGCATGTTTTGGATTCTTTTATTTCCCACTGCCGTCATAATGGGAATAAGGATACTACGCTCCGTTACAAACAGTGGATCTGCGGCCGTTTCCTGAAAAATTTGGAGAACCTTGGGTGTTCCGCTCTTCCGGATTTGTCTGGTGAGCTGATCCAAACCGCCTTCCTGCGGCTTGGTTATTTACGCTATTGGGAGAAAATCGGTCCATTTTTGCATTATCTTTTTGAAAGCGGCCAAGTCCAAAGAGATTTTTCCAAGCTGGTTATGAACCGGAAAAAATACTCACCCCATCCAACGGTATACACACAAGATGAAATTTCTCTTATTGAAGATTCCGTTGACCGCAGCACAGCGGCAGGCATCAGGAACTATGCAATCCTTTTGTTATTGTCCCGCTATGGTATCCGCTCCCGTGATATTTCAGCCCTGACTTTCGAGAACATTGATTTTACAAACAACCGGCTTCATTTTATCCAGCAGAAAACCGGAGATTTATGGGAAATGGAGTTATTCCTGGAAGTAAAGGATGCGTTGCAGGATTATATCCTGACCGCAAGGCCGCCCCTGCCTGACTGTCCAAATGTGTTTTTGACAGCCACTATTCCCTATAAGCCACTGGATAGCTTTGCGATCAATACCGCCATCTGGATGTTAGTTGCCAAATCGGAAGTTGATATCACAGACAAAAGACACGGCAGCCGTGCCTTCAGATCGTCCATTGCAAGCAACATGGTAAATGACGGGGTTTCAACCGAGGTGGTCCGCAAAGTGTTGGGGCATGGCACCAAACATGCAATCCGCCATTATGCCCGATTAGATATTCAAAATATGCGACTGTGTCCACTTGCCACGCCAGAGCCAACCGGCATTTTTGCAGAAATGCTTTTGTGGAAAGGTGGTGAACACCATGTTTAACAGTTCTTTGGCCAGGGAGATGACAGATTATCTTGAACTGCGAACCGCTGTGCTGTCTGCATCCTCCGCTTCAAATGACCGCCGGGTGTTGCTGCTGTTAGATCAATATTTAGTCCTTTCAGGCTTTCAGGAAAAAGAGCTGACGGAAGATATTTTGTCTGCATGGTCAAAAACGCTTTCAGGAAAAAGCAAAACGGTAAAAGAAAAACTGGCAGTAGTGCGTGGCTTTGGAAAATATCTGAATACACTCGGGCACCAGTCTTTCCTGCCGACGCTCCCTAAGGTTAAGTCGGACTATATCCCTTATATTTTTTCTGATGAGGAAATAGTGCGTATTTTTCATTATGCGGATAACCTGACTCCCAAGAATCCACGGTCTTGCAGCAGTTTCTTTCAATTAAAGATCTCAATGGCATTACGCATTCTTTACAGTTGCGGAACCCGGCTCCAAGAGACAATGTCACTCCAGCGTAAAGATGTTGATTTCAAAAACAGAACCCTTTTCCTGAAAAAGACTAAATTTTCTAAGGAGCGTGTTATCCCGGTACACGAATCCCTCATTGCGGTCATGGAGAGATACTGCCTGACATTGGGTATCATGCACGAACCGGAAGCATTTCTTTTTCCGGGACGTAAAGAGGGAAGCCACTATACGACCCGCCAGATGGATTCATGGTTTTCAGAGATCCTGAAACTGGCAGACATTGACCAGCGTGAGCGAGACTGCTATGAGCGTGGTGCCTGTCTGCACTGTTTCCGCCATCTGTTTGTCTTAAAATCCATGCAGCAGCTTGAGGCTGCCGGACATTCCGTTGATATGAACGATTTACTCCTTCCGACATACCTCGGGCATGAATGTCTGCTTGATACCGATAAATATATGCGGTTTTCAGGGGGTCAGGTTGCCGGGGCGATCGATGCCTTCGAATCTTTTACCTCTGGTTTGATCCCGGATGTGGAGGTGCCTTATGAAGAAGAATGATTCTAAAAATGAATTTATCTCCTTGCTTGGGAGGTTCTTTACGGAGTATCTTCCGGTTTCCGTGAATGCAAGTCCGAATACTATTGCTTCTTATAAATGTGCATTCCGACTGCTGTTTCAATATCTGAATGATGAAACAGACATCAAGATCGGGCATATCACATTTGAGGCATTGGATTTTGAACTGCTGACAAAATATTTTGACTGGCTGATAACCACGAGGAAAAACAGCAGGACAACGGCAAAACAGCGTCTGGCTGCGCTCGCTTCTTTTGCAGATTATTCTGAAAGCAGAAATCTGGAAGCTGGCTATATTTTTAAGAACAGCCTCAAGAAGATTTCCAAGAAAACATTCCGAAAGGTAAAAGGAAAGCAACGCTGTTCTTTCACCCGGAGAGAATTGGAAATCCTGTTTTCTCTTCCAGATACAACAGAAAAACTCGGCTGGAGAGACCTTGTCCTTCTGTGTGTAATGTATTCTAGCGGAGCGCGTGCACAGGAAATTTGTGATCTTACCGTTAAGGACGTAACCCACGATGAGAAAGGTAATGCGCTTCTTACACTTGTTGGTAAAGGCGAAAAAGCCAGACGGGTAAAGATAACTTCCAGTGCAACACAGCTTTTGGACAAATACATTGCATCACGCAAAATCAGCACAGAACTGAACAGGCATGTGTTCCCCAGCCAGAGGAACGATCACCTGTCAGTAGCGGCAGTCGAGGAAATTTACGAAAAATATACCAAAAGAGCCAAAGCAGAACATCCTGAACTGTTTTGCCACGGTCCTTACACGCCTCATGTTATGAGGCATACAACGGCGACACATCTCATCGAATCTGGGGTGCCATTGGCAATTGTAAAAAATATCCTCGGACACACATCAATACAAACAACACAGATTTATCTGGATATATCTCAGCAGACAGTTGACCGTTCGATGGAAAAGTGGAACGAAAAATGGTTTTCAAAGAATAATCCAGATGAAACCGCACTGCCCCAGGAAGAAGAAAGTATTCCGGCTTTCCTGAAATAGCAGTGTATTATTATTCGAGGAGAATGGACGGTTTTCTTATATTTCAAGAGGATTGCCATTCTCCTTGAATAACGTAACTCACTTAATTAACCAAGTTATCTGACATGTCAGATAAGCGGGTCGTCATCAGCCGGTAAAGCTCCGTGTTCTGCGGAAAACGATCCACAAAAGGCAAAATCGTGTCGCCGTAGAGCAGCAGTCCCTCGCCCGCGCCGGACTGCTTCACATAAGAGAGCTGACGCGCGGAAATGCCCAGCTTTTTCGCTAGAATCTCGCGGTCGCCCGGCGCCTGATTGAGCATCAGAATAAAGTCGCTGTTTTCAAAGATGTTTTCGATTTCCGCGCTCGCCAGCAGATCCTTCAGGTTCTGCGTAATCGCCGTCGGGATGCCGCCCCATTTTCGAAAACGCTTCCAAATCTCCACGGAGTACGCCGCCGTCTGCGGCTCTTTCAGCAGCAAATGAAACTCATCCATGTAATACCGGGTCGATTTCTTCTGCGCGCGGTTGATCGTCACCCTGTTCCAGACCTGATCCTGCACGATGAGCATCCCCAGCTTTTTAAGCTGCTTGCCCAGCCCCTTGATGTCGTAACAGACCAAACGGTTCTTCAGGTTCACGTTCGTGCGATGGTTGAACAGGTTCAGGCTGCCATGCACATAGATTTCAAGTGCCGTCGCAATCCTCTGGGCTTCGGGTTCGGGCTGAATCTTCAGCTCGACGTACAGATCCTCCAGAATCGGCATGGTTTCCGGCTTCGGGTCGGCGAAATACGCCTGATACACCGAACGAACGCACCGGTCGATGACCGTCTTTTCAATCGGCTGCAAGCCTTCCTTGCCGCCGACAATCAGCTCGCACATCGACAGCACAAAGTCGGATTTCAGCGTCACGGGATCTTCCTCATCCGCGTAATTCATGTTGATATCCAGCGGATTGATGTAGTCGCTGCCGACGGGCGAAATGCGGATGATCTGCCCGTGCAGCCGCCTGACCAGCGGCGCATACTCCGCTTCCGGATCGCAGATGATGATGTCGTCGTCCGTCACCAGAAACACGTTGACCATTTCCCGCTTCGCCGCAAACGACTTGCCGCTGCCCGGCGTACCCAGAATCAGCCCGTTCGGGTTGCTCAGCAGCTTGCGATCCACCAGAATCATGTTGTGGGACAGCGAATTCACGCCGTAATACAGCGCGCCTTCGCTTTTTTGGAACAGCTCCTGCGTCGTAAACGGAATGAAAATGCCCAGCGCGCTGGTCGTCGAAACTCGAACGAGGCGGGCGCGATGAAGTCCCGCGTAGACAGCCCGGATGGCGCGAGCCAGTCCCAGTCAAACGCGAACGGCTCTTTCGTGTCCATAAAGCACAGCAGCACCGTATACCCCATGCACGTCCAAATCGCCGTGGATACGTCGCTCTCCACCGCAATGCCGCGCACCAGTATGGCATAAATCGCCACGCAGATGATGATGAGAAACGCCTGAAACCCCAGCGCAAAAAGGCTTCGCAGATAGTTCTGCCCCATCTGCCCCCATTCGCGGTTCGCCATCGTCGCCATCGGGATGGGCGCAACCGAGGTTACAAGGTAAATCTCGATCATGCGTCCATAGGTGATGATGAAAATGCAGATTGCCAGCGCCCACATCGTAAAGCCGACAAACATGCTCTGCACCCATAATCCAAACAGCGCGCCCAGCTCCATCTCCGCCAGCTTCGCTTCAAGCCCGACGATGACGCTGTCGATGCGGATATCCGTATCCTCGCCGCTCAGTTCCACGTTGCTCACGCCCTGATTCTGCCCGACCAGCTTTTTGACCGACTGCCTGCCCACATAGCGCACGCCCGTCTGCGCGTCGTGCTTTTTCTCCTTTCGGTGCGCCACATACTTGGCGATTGCCGCGCGAAACAAACGTGCGGTCATCTTCGCCGCGTTGACCGTCAGGGTCAGGCTTTTCTGCTCGACCTCCTCCTGCAAGGTTCATCCCCTCCTTACTGATCCCGCCTGTGGATGATTTCGGCAAACATAAACACCGCGCCAAGCGCCATCGAAATCAGCCCATAAAGCATCATCGGCGTAACGGGAACATCCACGCCCGTCTGAATCTCGTCCTCGGGGCGTTCCTCCTCCGGGAAATTGACGAGCCTGAACAGCTCATCCGGCACGATATAGTTTTCGTCGATCACCACGCGGATGGTTTCCTCCGTCAGGCGATAGCCAGCCTGCGTTTCGATTTCGCGGATGACGTACACGCCGGTCTTGAGGTCGTCCGCATGGACAATGCCATCCTCGCCGGACGCCAGCTCGCGCAGCACATTTCCATCCTCATCTTCCAGCGCAAACTTCACGCCCTCCATCGGGCATCCGTCCTCATCCACCTTGACGAACTCGTAATGGTTCGGAATATCCGTAAACAGCAGCGTGTTCGGTGCTTTCCAGTCCTCGTCCACATGAATCAACACGTCCTCCACGCGGTTAAAGCCTTCCGGCACAACGGTTTCACGGATAATCCAGTCGCCGTAACCAAAACCCGTCAGATAGAACTCGCCCTTTTCGTCGCTTGCCGCCACATCCACGATTTCACCCGTATCGGCGTTGATCAGGCTGAACGCCGCGCCCGTCAGCGCCTGCCCCGCCGTATCGACTTTCAAGCCGCGAATCTTCTGACGCTCGTTGACGACGGTTGCAATCGGCTCTTTCGGGTTGACGAACGTGCCGTCCACCGTGAGCCTGATTTCCGTATCCGCCTTGAGATAGCCGGGGAGCGCCTGCGTTTCAACAAGCGTATACGTTCCGAACGACACTTTTTCAAACGTCGCCATGCCCTTTTCGTCTGTTTTGGCGGTCATCATCAGCATCCCGTCCGCCTTTTTCAGCCCGAACATCACGCCCGCAAGCGGCTTGCCGCTTTCATCCACCTTGCGCAGCGAAAAGCGCGTGTAGTCGTCGCGAATCGTCGTGTCGCCCGTGACGTTTCCATCCGCATCGACGGTAAACCGCATCTCCGCTTCATTCAGCGCATAACCGTCCGGGGCATATACCTCTTTGAACGTGTACGTTCTCGGCGTGACGGGAATCTGCGGAATCTGTCCGTTTGCGTCGGTCGTTTCGCGATAAATAACCTTCCCCTGTTCGTCTTTGACCTCGATGGTCGCGCCCGGCAGCGTCTTTTGCCCGGTGATGTCCGTCTTGGTCAGCGTCACGCGGGTATAAATCAGCTCGTTATGCACGGGTTCGGGCAGGCTCACGCGAATCACGCCGCCGCTCTGCGCTTTCGGCTCAAGCGTCACGGCAAACTTCGCCGGATTGAGCTTCCACCCGTCCGGCGCGGAAAGCTCTTTGACGTAATATGCGCCGTGTGGGAAATTGCCGACAAACGCCAGTTTGCCTTCCGCATCCGTCGCACCCGTCGCCACAAGCGTATCCGCCAGCAGCGTCACCTCGCCGACGTGCAGTTCTTCATCGACAAACAAGCCGAACACAAAGCCCTCGCCGGGAATATTCACAAGCACCTGCCGCACATGATCGCTATCCATGATGATTTCCAGATCCTCCTTTTCCTTCTCCAGCATGATTTCCGCGGACAGGTAGTCGTTGCCGATCGTCACGTTCGTTTCGACCATCGCCGTGCGGTCGTCCGCATAGCGCAGCTCGACCTCATGCGGCGTGCTGTCCAGCAGGTATCCCTCCGGCGCGCTTACCTCGACCAACTCATACCGCCCCAGCGGAAGCTCCTTTGACGCATCCTTTCCCGCTTCCGTCGTCGTGATCGTGTCCGCCACGTCGCCCGCGTGAAACCAAACCGTCCCGTCTTTTCCGACAACATCCTCCGCCGCGCGCAGCTCAAAGACCGCGCCCGCAAGATACCCTTCCTCATACACGGGCTGATGCACAACATTGCCGTAAGCGTCCGCCTGCTCCGCCAGACGCACAAGCCGCAAGCCCTTCTTCTCGACCATCACCCTGCCCATGACGGGTTCATTCGGGATTTCGATGTCCAGCGTATACGCTTCGCCGGGCGCGTCGCCCGTTTCGCCCACAAACACGCCGAGCCGTTCCGTGCGGATGAGGTACCCCTGCGGCGCTTGCACTTCTTCAATGAAATACATGCCTCTCGTCACCGTTTCCGGCAGCGTCACCTCGCCGTTGTCATCGGTGTAGAAGGTGTCGATCTCCCTGCGCGTCGGGTAGCTCACCGTCTGCGTCACCACGTTGCCGTCGCTGTCCAGCAGCTTGAACGCCGTGTTCGCCAGCCTGACGGTTTTGCCCGTTTTCGCATCCGTCTTGATGAGCTTGAGCCGATAGCGAATCGCCTGATTGTTGATCGTCAGAATCGGCGGATTGGCAACGTCCTCGTCGCCGCGAATGAGGATTTCTACGGGGCTTTTCAGGGCATGTCCGTCCTTGCCTTTGACCTGCTTCAGAACGTACAAGCCATACGGCAGCAGCTTGGTTTTGGCATAGCCGTACTTGTTGGTCACGAGATAATCCCGCTCAAACTCCCGCGCATTGCCGTAGCTTCCGGCTTTTTTGAGGTACAGCTCGAACTCCGCGCCCTCCTCCGGCGTTTCGATCAAGCCCGCATCGTCGTGAATCTCGTTGTCGCCGAGGAATTTCACAATGGCGTATACGCCCTGTCTGATGGAATTGAGCTTCAATCCCTCATACGTCACAACCGCCGTTTCGGACTGGCTCGCCGCGCTCCGCGCATCCACGAAGAAGTGCGCGTCGCTGGGTTCATATCCGACAGGCGGGGATACTTCGATGATCTCATACAGCCCCGGCCACAACTCGCCCGTTGCGGCGCTCGCATCGTCGCCCGCCGTCGTCAGCGCATCCACAACCGTATCGCCCTTTTGGAACAGCACGTTGCCCTGCCTGTCCCTGATTTCCGCACCTGCCAGCACACGGAAAACCGCGCCCGTCAGCTCGCCGTCTCCGCGCGTACTCGGCGCGTCGATACTTGCAGGCTGGGGCAGCTCGTCGCGGCGCTTGCTGTTCGGGTCGTCGCCGCCGTATTCGTCGCCGTCGCGCTTATAGAGCTTGAGCTTCACCATGACGGGCTGATTTGTCGCGCGAAGCTGGGTCGTTTCGTCCGAACGCACTGTCGCATCCAGCGCGATTTCTTCCAGGACGTAGCCCGCCGTCGCGCCGCGCTCGCGCACGATGTATCTGCCCTTGCGCAAAGGCGGCGAAACCGCCGCGCCGTCCTTTCCCGTCGTCATGCTGGCAACAAGCTCGCCGCCGTATTCGTCGTTTTCGTAGATGTCGAACGTCACGCCCTCGATGGGATTTCCGTTCAGCCTGTCCGTTTTGACCAGCCGAATCCAGCCTTTCGTCGGCTCGTTTTCCGCTTCTACGGTATAGGTCTGCATGTTCTCCCCGTCGATGGTCACATCCACGAAAAATGAGTGATCTATAAAATGCTCCGGCATCCTGGTTTCAGCCACGCGGTATGTACCATACGTCAGCAGCGGCGAAATCGCTTTTCCTTCCGCGTCCGTCGTCATCACCGCTGCCGCTTCGCCATCCTGACTGCCGCCATGAGAGGGCAGACCGCTGATTCTGGTGATGGTAAACTCCGCGCCCGCCAGCGCTTCCTTCGTGAGCTGATCCCGCTTGATGATTTGAATCCGCCCCTGAATCGGCTGGTTCGTCGCGCTTATACTATTTTTCTTCTAAAAACGCGATAAATGTGTTATACTGTAAGTGGTG
>ERZ836441.648-NODE-648-length-39447-cov-57.717151_pt1 | contig 39447 bp, 32 predicted proteins | sample MGYA00519686_ERZ836441 | MGnify/ENA primary metagenome ERZ836441 (study PRJEB31850, sample SAMEA3708800) | human gut metagenome | biome: human gut; feature: human-associated habitat; material: faeces | place: China | collected 2014 ...
GAATATATGGTCAAGATAGTTTCGGGTGGTGGTGGTGTTTTTAAGACAGATAAGAGGATATTTCACAAGCTCATGCAGGGATATTTCCTTGTCTTTAAGATAGGAAAAACCGTTTCCTGCGGCAACAATATCCTGAAGCTTCTTTATCACATTTATGTTAAGCCCCGTTTTGTCTGCAAACGGCGAGGTAACTACCGCCACGTCTATTAGATTTGCCCTCAACGCTTCTATAGCGTCAGGGGTTGACATACTGTCTATCTTTATCTGTATCTTCGGGTGTTCTCTGTGAAACTCTACTATTCGGTCGATAAGAAAGCTTTGCAGTGCCACCTCGCTTCCTCCAAGCCTTACTATCGCCCTGTCACGCTCGCTTATCAGCGCAAGCTCCTCCTCTGCCGAGAATATATGCTTGCAGGCTATGGATATATGCTTAAAGAGCATCTCTCCGCCCGTTGTTAGCTCTACGCCCTTTTTTGACCGCACAAAAAGCTTGCACCCAAGCTCGTCCTCAAGATTTTTTACGCATCGGCTTATGCTCGGCTGCGACAAAAACAGATAGTTCGCCGCCATTGTTATGTTCTGGAACTTTGCCACATAATAGAATATCTTATAATGCTCGAAATTTATCTCTCTCATAAACCGTTCCTCTCCTCTCTATCCATACACTATGAGTATGTTTACAATAGAAAATATCTATTTGACATATGCTTATGATTGTATTATAATATATTCGTAGACAAAAAGCAAGTCTTACATCACTGCGCCCATAGGGGGACGCGTACAAAAAATAGTTTTATCATGATAAAATCAATGACGATTGCATTTGACCGCTGGGGGTAAACGGTGTGGACCTTATTATACCCTTATGAGGCCGGCATTCTTATTGGTTTTATTTTTTTGGAGGTGATAAAATGCTGGAGAGAATTTCCGAAAATCTTTCCGAGGCTATGCAAAACAAAGTAGCTTTCAGGATACCGATTTTCGGAGGCATACCCGTTCCTGTGTCCTGCGTGGTAACATGGATAATAATGGCGATACTTGTGATAGCTTCAATACTTCTCACAAGAAACCTTAAACTTATCCCTGACAGGAAACAGATGATGCTTGAATCATTCGTAGGCTTTCTCAGAGATTTCTTCAGAGAGCAGCTTGGAGAAAAGGGTATGGCGTATTTTCCTTTCCTTGCAACTGTCATTATCTACATAGGCTTTGCGAACATCATCGGTCTGCTGGGCTTTACACCGCCTACAAAAGACTTGAATGTTACCGCAGGACTTGCGATCATGAGCATTGTGCTTGTGGAGGTTGCAGGAATAAGAGCAAAGGGAACAAAGGGCTGGCTGAAAAGCTTTGCCAAACCTGTGGCGATAATCGCTCCGCTGAATGTAATGGAGCTTGTTATCAGACCGCTGTCGCTTTGTATGCGACTTTTCGGAAACGTGCTTGCGTCTTATATCATCATGGAGCTTATCGACGCCGTTTGCCCGATAGTGATACCGCTGGCATTCTCGGCATACTTTGATATTTTCGACGGCTTCATTCAGGCATATGTTTTCGTGTTCCTCACGTCCCTGTTCATAAATGAAGCAATAGAGGACGACGACTAAGATAACAGAAATTCGGAGGTATGATCTATGTTAGTAGCAATCGGTGCGGCTGTAGCCGTTATTACAGGAATAGGAGCAGGTATCGGAATAGGTCTTGCAACAGGAAAAGCAACAGAGTCTATCGCAAGACAACCTGAGGCTAAAAAGGATATAAGAAGCTCATTGCTTCTCGGCTGCGCACTTGCAGAGGCAACAGCTATCTACGGCCTTATCGTAGCTATCCTTATCATCTTCTTCCTGAAGTAAAAGAATAAGCGTAGAAAAGTAAAAGAATAAAAACGGAGGTATATATCATGTTAGTAGCAATTGGTGCGGCTGTAGCCGTTATTACAGGTATAGGCGCAGGTATCGGAATAGGTCTTGCAACAGGAAAGGCAACAGAGTCTATCGCAAGACAGCCTGAAGCAAAAAAGGATATAAGAAGCTCGCTGCTTCTCGGCTGCGCACTTGCAGAGGCGACCGCTATTTACGGTCTTATCGTAGCTATCCTTATCATCTTCTTCCTGAAGTAATAAAACAAACATCTTTATGAAAGGAGCATAGCTATGATAAGTCTTGATATAAGTTTGGTATGGGTAATAATAAATCTGCTGGTACTGTATCTGCTCCTTAAAAAGTTTCTTTTCAAGCCCGTGTGCAAAATGATGGACGAGAGGTCTGCAAAGATACAAAGCGACCTTGACGGTGCGGCACAGGCTAAGGCGGACGCTGAAAAAATAAAAGCTGACTATGAAGCTGAGATAGCCGACGCACACAGTCAGGCTGTTGAGATAACAAACAAGGCTAAAGCACAGGCAGGCAGAGAATGCGACCTTATGCTTGAAAATGCAAGAGCCGAGTCTGCTAAGATAATGAAAGAAGCTGAAAAGTCCATTGCAAACGAAAAGGAAAAAGCTATGGACGACGCAAAATACCAGATCGCAGACCTTGCTATACTGGCGGCAGCTAAGGTCATTAAGAAAAATGTGGGAGGCGACTCCGACAGAGAAACTGTTGATGAATTTCTCTCCGAGGTAGGTGCTGCCAAATGATCTTTTATCCCGAGGAAGTCTGCGGCAGAGTGCTTTTTGAGCTTTCGCCAAAGGCTGAAAGCGTAAAGGCTTCAAGAGAGCTTTTTGAAAGCTGTGATGAGCTTAAGGACGCTCTTGCAAGCCCTGCTGTGGAAATAAAGGAAAAGGAGAAAGTTATAGACAGGCTTTTTCCTGAGGACATGAGAAACTTTCTCAAGGTCATGTGTCAGTGGGGTCACATGGATAACATCATGGACATTTTTGACGCATATGACGATGAAATTCTCAAAAGCAAAAATATACTTAAAGCTGAGCTTTACTGCGTCTGCCAGCCTGAAAAGGCACAGACGGATAAAATAAAAGAAACGCTGAAAAAGAAATACGGCGTGAGCGATGTTCTGCTGGAAGTGAATACCGACGAAGCCCTCATGGGCGGCTATCGTCTTGAAGTGAACGGGGTCGAGTATGACAAGAGCGTTCAGGGTATGATAAAAGCTTTGCAGAACAGGATATCAGGGAGGTGAACGGCTTGGCAGGTTCAAGCAGAAGCGATATTATCTCGGTGCTTAAAAGTGAGATAGCTGACTTTGAGGCGAAAACTCAGGTCAACGAAACAGGCAGGATAATATCCATAAATGACGGTATCGTAAATATTTACGGTCTTAATCATGCAATGTACGGTGAGCTTGTTGAATTTGAAACAGGCGTTAAAGGAATAGTTCAGAATGTGGAGAGAAAAACTCTCGGCTGCGTTCTTCTTGGCTCTGACCATGGTCTTACGGAAGGTTCAAAGGTAGTCAGAACAAAGAAAAGGGCAGGCGTCGGCGTTGGCGAAAAGCTTCTGGGCAGAGTTGTTGACGCTCTGGGCGCTCCTATCGACGGCATGGGCGAGATAGAGTATGACGATTATTACCCTATTGAGCGTGAAGCCGCAGGCGTTTGCGACAGAAAGTCTGTTACAGTGCCGCTGGAAACAGGTATACTTTCTATCGACTCGATGTTCCCTATCGGCAGAGGTCAGCGTGAGCTTATCATAGGCGACCGTCAGACAGGTAAAACTTCCATTGCTCTTGATACCATTCTTAACCAAAAGGGCAAGGATATGATATGCGTATATGTGGCTATCGGACAAAAAGCCTCAACAGTTGCAAAGTTTGTTGAGGATCTTAAAAAGCACGGTGCTATGGATTACACCATAGTTGTAACAGCTATGGCCAGCGACCTTGCGCCATTGCAGTACATATGCCCATACGCAGGCACGGCAATGGCTGAATATTTCATGGATAAGGGCAAGGACGTTCTTATAGTATACGATGACCTTTCAAAGCACGCAGTTGCATACAGAGCAATGAGCCTGCTTCTGAAACGTTCTCCGGGACGTGAGGCTTATCCTGGAGATGTATTCTATCTTCATTCAAGACTGCTGGAGCGTTCATGCAGACTTGACGACGCTCACGGCGGCGGTTCTATCACTGCCCTGCCTATAATCGAAACACAGGCGGGCGACGTTTCCGCATATATCCCTACAAACGTTATTTCTATCACAGACGGACAGATCTTCCTTGAAACAGAGCTGTTCTTCTCAGGCGTAAGACCTGCTGTAAACGTTGGTCTTTCAGTATCCCGTGTAGGCGGTGCGGCACAGACCAAGATAGTAAAGAAAGTATCAGGCAATCTGCGTATCGACCTTGCACAGTTCAGAGAAATGGAAGTGTTCACACAGTTCAGCTCTGAGCTTGATAAGACAACGCAGGAGCTTCTCGACCATGGTCACAGGCTCGTTGAGATACTTAAACAGCCGCTCTATCACCCTTATTCAATGCACGAGGAGGTAATTATCCTCTGCTGTGCACAGCACAAGCTCATGCTTGACGTGCCTGTTAAGGAGATAAGAAAATTCACTCTCGATATGCTTTCCTACTTTGAGGCAAATCACAGCGATATCATTGACGAGATAAATGACAAAAAGGTCATGACAGACGAGCTTGACGCAAAGATAGTTGCTGCCGCAAAGGAATTTAAGCAGGGCAGATAAAGGCTCTGCACCGAAAGGAGGCATAAGGCATGGCAGGAATGAGAGAGATAAGAGAAAGGATCGCAAGCGTAAGCGAGATCATGAAGATCACAAACGCTATGTACCTTATCTCTTCCTCAAATCTGAAAAAAGCCAAGAAAAGGCTTGAAAACACCGAGCCTTACTTTGAAAAGCTCCAATCTACCATTCACCACATACTGCTCCACACACCTGAGTTTGAGCACAAGTATTTCGACCAGCGTGAGGAGAAAAAGCCTGAGGACAAAATGATAGGCTACATAGTGGTAACAGCCGACAAGGGTCTGGCAGGAGCTTATAACCACAACGTTTTAAAGCTTGCAGAGCAGGAAATGGCTAAGCACAAGAACACCTGCCTTTTCGTTGTGGGACAGATCGGAAGACATTATTTTTCAAGAAAGAACGTGACAATCGACGCAGAGTTTCTTTACACGGCTCAAAACCCTACCCTTTACAGGGCGAGGGCGATCGCCGAAACTGTCACGGATCTTTTTGAGAGAAAATATCTTGACGAGGTTTATGTTATTTACACCAAGATGATAAATTCCATGGATATGGAGCCTGAGATGCTCAAGCTTTTTCCGCTGGAGCGTGAGGACTTTAAACACCCGCTGCAAAAGCAGGATCACGATATCGTGACGTTCAGACCAAGTCCTGAAAAGGTAATGGATCATCTTGTGCCGAACTACATGAAAGGTCTTATATTCGGCGTTTTGGTAGAGGCGTTCTCTAGTGAGCAGAATGCCAGAATGACCGCCATGAGCGGTGCTACCACAAGTGCTTCGGAGATGATAAAGGAACTGTCTTTGCAGTATAACCGTGCAAGACAGGCGGCTATCACACAGGAGATAACCGAGATCGTCAGCGGAGCAAATGCTCAAAAGGACGAGAGTTAAGGCTTTCGGGAAAGGTGTTGAGATTAAAATGGAAAAAGGAAAGATCGTTGAAATAATGGGACCTGTCGTTGACGTTGAATTTGAAAACGGCAAGCTTCCTATGATAAAGGACGCTCTTACTGTACAGCTTGACGGCAAGACAAAGGTCATGGAAGTGGCTCAGCAGCTTGGCAACAACACTGTCAGAGCTATCATGCTTGCTTCAAGCGACGGACTTGAAAAGGATATGGAGGTCACTGCCACAGGCGCTTGCATAAAAGTTCCTGTAGGCGACGCTACCCTTGGAAGAATGTTCAATGTCCTTGGTGAGAGCATTGACGGCGGCGAGCCTGTTAAGGCTGACGACTACTGGGAGATACACAGAGAGCCGCCAAAATTTGAAGATCAGAAGCCTGCAACAGAGATTCTTGAAACAGGCATAAAGGTAATAGACCTTCTTGCACCATATGCAAAGGGCGGTAAAATAGGTCTGTTCGGCGGTGCAGGCGTTGGTAAAACTGTGCTTATTCAGGAGCTTATCACAAACGTTGCCACAGAGCATGGCGGATATTCTATCTTCACAGGCGTTGGTGAACGTTCAAGAGAAGGCAATGACCTATGGCACGAAATGACAGACTCAGGCGTTATCAAAAAGACAGCCCTAGTGTTCGGTCAGATGAACGAGCCACCAGGATCAAGAATGAGAGTTGCTCAGACAGGACTTACAATGGCTGAGTATTTCAGAGATAAGGAACATCAGGACGTACTGCTTTTCATAGACAACATATTCAGATTCGTTCAGGCAGGCTCTGAGGTATCGGCACTGCTGGGCAGAATGCCGTCAGCCGTTGGTTATCAGCCTACCCTTGCAAACGAAATGGGCGCTTTGCAGGAGCGTATCGCCTCAACAAAGCAAGGCTCTATCACATCTGTTCAGGCTGTATACGTCCCTGCGGACGACCTGACAGACCCTGCCCCTGCTATCACATTCTCACATCTTGACGCAACAACGGTGCTTTCAAGAAAGATAGTTGAACAGGGTATCTATCCTGCCGTTGACCCTCTGGAGTCAACTTCAAGAATACTGGAGCCTGACGTAGTAGGTCAGGAGCATTACGAAGTTGCAAGAAAGACTCAGGAGCTTTTGCAGAAATACAAGGAACTTCAGGATATCATTTCTATCCTGGGCATGGAAGAGCTTGACGACGCCGACAAGACGGCTGTTTACAGAGCAAGAAAGATACAGAAATTCCTTTCACAGCCTTTCCATGTTGCAGAGAACTTCACAGGCATAGAGGGCAAATATGTTCCGCTTAAAGAAACTATCAGAGGCTTCAAGAAGATAATCGACGGCGAAATGGACGAATATCCGGAGGCTGCATTCCTTAACGCAGGCACTATCGACGATGTTATCGAAAAGGCTAAACAGCTTGAAAACGAGTGATGACCCTCACCGAAAGGAGAAGCTGAAATGGTAAAGACATTCAAGCTTGAGATACTTGCAAGCGACCACGTTTTCTATTCGGGAGAATGTGACGAGCTTATATTTCCGGGTCAGGACGGCTCTTTCGGAATACTGCCTAATCATCAACCTATGATAACCTGTCTTAATGCAGGCGAGCTGCGTTTCAGGACGGGGGACGAGTGGCACTATGCAGTGGTAAGCGATGGTTTTGTGGAGATAATGCCGTCATATGTGACGCTTCTTGCGGACACTGTTGAACGCCCTGAGGAGATAGACGAAAAGCGTGCCGAAGCCGCCAAGGAGAGAGCTGAGGAGAAGCTCAGGCAGAAGCAGAGCATTTCAGAATATTACCACACGCAGGCGGCTCTTAACAAGGCTGTAGCAAGACTCAAGATATCAAGCAAGTATACAAAGCATAAGATAAATATTTAAGTTCACAGAAAGTTTACATTGAAAGCATAGCAGGCTCTTGACAAAATGTCAGGGGTCTGTTATAATATTAGAGCATTCGTATCTAAAGACAGTTGGCAGCAGGAAACTGCAGAAGTCCAGCCGAGGAAAGGAATAGCAAAGTAATTATGACTTTGTATCTCTTTTGTCTTGCGATGAAAGGGATTTTTCTTTTGTTAGTTTACGGTTTGCGTAAATTAGTTCAAAGAGGTGAAATTGAAATGCCAAGCGAAAAGACATTGTCCGCTAAGAAGGAAAGAGTTGCACAGCTCGTTGAAATGCTCAAGAACTCTGCTGCAGGCGTACTCGTTGATTACAAGGGTATCACTGTTGAAGAGGATACAAAGCTCAGAAAAGAGCTGAGAGAGGCTGGCGTAAGTTATTTCGTTGAGAAGAACACTATCCTGAGATTTGCTCTTAAGGAAGCTGGTCTTGACGGTATCACAAACGTACTCGAGGGTACAACAGCTATCGCTATCTCTAACGACGACCAGACAGCTCCTGCAAGAATACTCGGTAAGTTTGCTGAGGACTGCAAGGACGAAAAGTTCTTCCTCAAGGCTGGTTACATTGGTGAGGACGTTTACGACGAGGCAGGCGTTAAGGCTCTCTCGAAGATCCCTTCAAGAGAAACACTGCTCGCACAGCTGGTTGGTTCCCTTCAGGGTCCTATCCAGAAGCTTGCCGCAACACTTCAGGCTGTTGTGGACAAGGACAACGAGGCTGCATAATTTATATGCCGCTTAACGAATGGGCTTTGACCCGAAAAATTATTTAATAAAAAGGAGATTTTTATCATGGCTTCAGAGAAGATTATGAATTTTGTAGAAGAGATCAAGAAACTTTCCGTTCTCGAGCTTTCAGAGCTTGTTGACGCTATTCAGGAAGAATTCGGTGTAACAGCTGCTATCGCTGCTGCTCCAGCTGCCGGTGCTGCTGGCGCTGCTGCTGAGGAGAAGACAGAGTTCGACGTAGTTCTGACTTCATTCGGCGATGCTAAGATGGCTGTTATCAAGGCTGTTAAGGAGATCACAGGTCTTGGTCTTAAGGAGTCTAAGGAACTCGTTGAGAGTGCTCCTAAGGCTATCAAGGAAGGTGTTTCAAAGGCTGACGCTGAGGAGATCAAGACAAAGCTTGAGGCTGCTGGCGCTTCTGTTGAGCTCAAGTAATTCTGAGTTTACACAATAATTAAAGGACTTCGTAATGAAGTCCTTTTTTTGTTGAAAAAAATTCATAATGAGTGAAACTGCTTTGTATAGGTGGAACAGCTCAATTTCTGCTTTGCTTTAGAATATCTAGCCTAACAGAACTGTTATACTGCCTGACTGATTTGTCAATAGCGGAATTTTAATATATAAATAAGTATGTGATATGTATATTTATATATAGTCGAATTTTTTTGAAAAAAAAGCCTTGACAATAGAAAAAATAAATGCTATAATAATTAAGCTGAATGACACGGAACACAAACAAAACGAAAGAGTTCAGCGAAAAGAATAGCAAATGCGGCAGTGCTGGAATTGGCAGACAGGCACGTTTGAGGGGCGTGTGTCCTTGACGTACGGGTTCAAGTCCCGTTTGCCGCACCAAAGATTAAGTTCAAAGTTCGTAGGGTATTTATTCTGCGAACTTTGTGCTAATATCTAAAAAAGAAACAAACTTGCTTGATTGACCAAAGAGCATTAATGATTAATACCCTTTGGTCAGCCAAGCATACCGCTTGACCGAGTGTATGTAAAAACAATCCGTAATCGTATTGATTTTTTTGCTTACGCTTATAATGATTTTTCCCTTTGGCGCACGAAACCTCTGCGGTGACATTCAAACAATGGGACTGCATTGTGGCAATGTCGGCACGGGGTTGACACCCTTGCTTAGTTACTTTCACAGGTAGCTCGGCTCCACAGAGCTTATACTCGCTGCGGTTGCTCTGACCAACCGTCACGGCGTAGTTGTTAGTGATTTCGCCAAGGTTACACATCATTATGTCCTATTTTGAGTCCAGCCGAAAGGTCCTAAAGCCTGACGGGGATATATTTGCATAAAAATAAGAGTGCTTCACAGTCCGCTAAACGATGAAACACTCTTGACATTATCGAAATTCTGTGTTATAATGAACGACAGAATAAATCGCATTCACTTAATGTTTTCACCGTTGCTCGAACAACTGTGATTTCAGGGTATATAGCTTCGCCAAAAGTTATATACCTAAGTGAGTGCTTTTTTAATGCGCTCACTTTTCTTATTTCCTCTTTATTATACCACATATCTCGGTATTTGTCAAGACTTTTATTAAAAAAATATGGATGAAAATAAAATTTTATAGGGGGTTGCGTCTTGAATAAGTTTGTAAACACTAAAACAGGAAAACTTTACACTGCATATTCTATCAGGGAGATAGGAGATAAATATGTTGTTGTTTTCAAAAAAGGCGGAAAAGAGTATACATATGACCGATACACCATTGATTTGATGACAGGGTGTGATTTATCAAGTTCCAACGATGTTCCAACATCCACTGGTAAACTTATTGTATATTCATATGACAAAACTTGCTACAATTGCGGAGAGAAGACTCAAATATTGACCTATATTGTGTATACAGGCAATATTCTTGATAACTTCACATATCCTTGGGATAAAATTAAAGCTCTCAAATATCAAAACACAGAGTTACACATGATAAACGAGGATATTGAATACTATGGAGTTAAGGTACTCGGCGATGTATTCTCTTTTGATGAAATCATGGTAAACAAATATCCTAAAAGAATCTCTGTTGCATACAGCAAAACTCTAAGACGCAGCTATGCGATGAATATATGTGAGCATTGCAAAGCAATACAAGGAAAAAATTTTGTTTATAAGGATATTAATCGTTTTATCAGAGATATGACACCGCTTAATGTTTTTGATACAATATCGTTTCAAATCACAAATGATTTTTTGAAGAAGTGTAAAAATCATTATATTACTCCCTAAGTCATTAAAATACAAAAGCCTGTGAGAATTTACACTCACAGGCTTTTTTTGTCCATGGACAAAAAAATACTCAAGCCGCAGACTATGCCACGGCTTGAGCTTTAAAAAGTTAAGTTAGTCCATTACGCCAGCGTCTTCATCGTCATCATCATATGACGGAACTTGCTTATATTCTTCAGGAATATCAGTGATGTTGAATGACGGAACTTCTGTCTTAGGGTTAGGATATACTCCTGCACAGCTGCTCACGAGAGAATCGGCATAACAAGCCATATGGACTTCTCCGTTAGCTATTTGTACAACACATCTTCCTGAATCCGTTTCGTCTTTCAGACCTTTCCAAGAAATGATCTCGATGATAGTTTTCATTTCATCTTCGGATTCAGCACCTTTTTTCAAGTCAATTTCTTGACCTTCTGTCTTAGCAGCGTCACTTAAGTCAAATTCGTATGTGCCGTCAATTATCTTGCCGCCCTCAACGATAATGTCTGCGGTCGAGCTGTTTACATATGTAAACAACAGTTTGGCTATTGAATTGTTGTTTTTCAACAGCTCAAGTGTCATCGTCTGTGATGACTCGTCCTGTTCGTCATCTGAGCTTGATGAACCGCAGGCAGCGAACGAGCAAGTTATCATTCCCAGTGCAAGTATCATAGCTAATATTTTTTTCATTTTAATCTCTCCTAATGTGATTTTTATTTGCTTTAATTATAACATATGTCAGACATTTTGTCAACCTTTGGAAGTCATTCTCTCTTGTGTTAAAAATGAACATTCGTTCACACAATATCATTATTGTTTTTATATTTAACACATGAAATATATCCAACTTGTGGTATAATATCCATTGGGTTTATAATAAATTGTCCACGGACAAAAAAGGGAGATAGCTGTAGAATAATCAATGAATTTCTATGATAAGCAAAATAATGAGATAATAAGATTTTTAATGGAGCAAAATACTATTTTACAAGAGCAAATTCGTATTTTAACAGAAAGCTCAAAGCAGAAAGATGATATTATATCAGAATTGACTACTATTATTTCATCTCAATCAGCACAAAAAACAGCCGAAGAAAACACTTTTGAAAAAATTCAAACAGACACACAAATGACAGTTAAACACTTAGCTGACGAATGGTATACAAATTACGCTGAAAAAAATCATCGTGAAACAACTCGCAATTCAGAAAGATTGATTGCTAATCGGATCAATCATGATTTGGGTGAGAACAGTCTGCAAACTATTTCGACTATAACGATCCAATCATATGTTAATAAGTTATCTGAAAAAGGTGGTAATCTACGCACAGGAAATCCATTATCACGAAAAACTATAAAGAATTACATGACGTATCTTACGAATGTTTTTTCGTATGGGGTGAAATACGGATACATAAAAGACAACCCTTGCTCAGATGTTGATATACCTAAAATCAATGGCAATGGCGAAACAATGCGTCCGAAAGAGATTAAAATCTACACCATTGATGAAGCTAAGATGTTATTAAGCACATTAAAGCACGTTACATTCAAATATCAAATATTCTTTACACTTGCTATGCTTACAGGACTACGCAGAGGTGAGATACTAGGTCTTGAATGGAACGATTTTGACTTCGATAAGTGCAATGTCAGGATAAAGCGGACTTCAAATTACACGCCAAAAGAGGGTATCTATACAGACGTCACTAAGACCGAAAAATCACAACGTTTTATTAAAATACCAAAAGAACTATCAAAGCTACTGAAGCTCTACAAAAATTCTCAGCAATTTGATTTTCGGAACAGAAAAGGAAAAGGCTTAGACATTGTCAAAACTGATAGGCTATTCACGCAGGCAAATGGCAAGCCCATGCACCCAAATACGCCTTACAAGTGGCTTGAGAGAATGTGCAAGAAAAATGGTTTACCCTTCTATGGCGTTCATACGTTCAGACATCTCAACGCCAGTCTGCAGATAAATGCTGGCATAGACGCTGTAACTGTATCAGCGACACTAGGTCACTCAACCCCAACTACAACGTTAAACATATATAGTCATTGCTTTGAGGAAAACAAGACGAAATCAGTCGACATTGTCAATACTGCTCTCGGTGGTTTCATTTGACATCGTATCTATCAGCTCAATATTGGCAACTTGGTATAGTGCTTCCATTGCCGCCAAGTCGGTTATTGATATACCAAAAAGCTTTGACAAAACAATAAAGTGCCGTGTTATAGCTTCCGTAGATAGGCTTCGCCCGTCCTCTATGTTTTTGAGATAGCGGTCTTTAACGCCAAGCTCTTTAGCAACGTTTTCTCGGGTAAAGTGCATATCTGTACGCAATCTTATCAAATATTCTCTTCTCAACATAAAAAAGTCCTCTTAAAATTATCTAAAAAAGGCAAAATGGCAAATTTCAAAAATATCAAAAGCCATACATATTACTACATATTCTGAACTAAGTAATATAACAGAATTACTCTATCTGACCTTTTTTAGATATTAATACAAAGTGGGTTATAAATATGAGGGTGCAAATCAGGGACTACCCCCATAATAAAATAAAATCGGCTTATATAATAAAAATTTTCGCAAAAAGGATTGACAAATCCCGTCCGAGGTGTTATTATATAGCTGTTTGAGTTGTGAACTCCCACGAGAACACAAACCATTTGAGCAGGACCTATTGGATCTAGGTCCTGCTTTTTTTATGCAACCTTGTTTACGAGTGATGATGAAGTATGTATTGTCCGTATAATCTCCTGCTCTAGTTCGTTTGAGCTGTTTGCGCACCATGGACCTGTTAATAAGCACAGCTATGACCTTTGACACTTCTGCCCTACTCAGCCTGATGAGCGCAGAAAGGTCATTAAGCGACTGATAAAATCTTGCTATATCATTGCACATGAGTTTGCAGAATACTGCATACACATAGAAAAGCTTTGGTGACAATTCGGCAGAGTACGCCTTACGATTATTCATATAGAAATAGTTTTTGCTCAGGTCATAAGGCTTCAACGCATAGTGATATGCCCCTAAACGCCCCTCAGAGCCGTCCAAACGATATTTATGCGTAATTATACCCATTTCTTCAAGACGGCACACAGAGCGTTTTACGCTTGATACAGAGCATTTGCAGGAAGCAGCTATAGTTTCCTGCTTAATGCAGACTTCATAGCCGTTGCTGCTACGCTTGGTATGAGAGTTGACAAGGCTGTAGAACTTGCAGGCTACGGCAAAATCTGTGTAATTGCTTCTGAGGTCCGTTATAAAGCTGTTTGGTATGCGCATTTTCTTTCCTCCTTTCCAATATATTTAGGCAACAAAAAAAGGACCTGAAATTCAGATCCTTAAGCATATGTATTGATTACCTTTTCAATGAATTATCTTTTGTCAGGTCTAATGGTTCGTCAATATCCAAATCTAATTGTTCATCAAACAAAGATATATATTTTTGGCAAAAGTCCATTATCATTGGTATATCATTTTCTTTGATTTGCCATATCAAATCAAATTGTATAGAGCCATACTGATGAGCAACTATGTTTCGTAAACCTTTAAGGTTTCGCCAATCCATTTCATTGTTTGTTAAGTCTTTAAACTCATCAGATAGATGTGTTGTCAACTCACCAATCTGTAACATTGACATTGTTACTGCTTTTTGCAATAATCTATCATTTTCAAACACCTCATAGCTGTTGCCAAGTCGCAAGCAATCATCATAAATATCATTACAGTATTCAAGCATATGAACGAGTACATTCCTATCTCTGTTTATAAATAATCACCCTATCTTTCATTATTTCCAACATAAATTTATCATGTTCCTCAGCTGACAAAAATACAGTATCGTCAGTGATAATATCGATATCCTTCTGAAATGTATCCTTAAGAGTTTCAAGCATACCAAAATACCTTATACCTATTTTGGAGGGCAAAATAGGTATATATAAATCGATATCACTATCTTTATTGGCTGTATCACGGGAATACGAGCCAAAAAGATAAATCTCATTAAGCTCAAACTCTTTCGCAACCGGAGCGACTAAGTGCTTTATTTCATCAATGCTATAGATTTTGTCCGTCATAGATAAGCACTCCTTTCTTGTCTATTTCCTGTTTAAGCAATACGCTGTGAATATCATCATAATCTACAACATCACATTCAGAAGTCATTTGTTTTCTTAAATCAGCGGCAATATCAGCCTGCTTTGTGGGGAAATTGTGTTTTAAGACGTTTTCATCTCCACTAGCTCTTACGGGAAATACACTCACAACTGACACCCCCTTATTATCTATCTAAAGTATACTCTATACCTTGCGCTAAGTCAAGACTTTTATCCTTTTTAGATACAGTTTTCCATTATTTATTGAAGTTAATCTCAATGTCATGTTTAAGCAAATCGTATTGCTTTCTGGATATGATTTTCTTTGTAAATGCCTGATTAATGAGTTTTTCCACCGCTGGCTTATTTTTTGCTTCAATAAGGCGGTTATACTCACCCTCTGCACACAACTCGGAACGTGAATTTATTATCTGCAATGCTTCAGTGATCGGTGACGGAGCTGATAACCTCTTATCCGTGTAGTCTGTCGAGCTTGCTTTTGTAACAGATTTTTTTCGGTTTCGGTAAATCTCTTGTCGCTTGTTGTCCCAACGTGTCCGTGAATGACCATCGGAAGATATATAAGCGTCAAGCTTTATCTTGCCCAGTTCCACAATGTGCGCATTGTCACAAGGTATCTCTGTCCACTCACGTTCTTTTGGATCATCACTAAAGGGCATTTTCCTATAGATCTGATTTTCAAAGCAGATAGGCAGCACCATAGTCTGACTGCCGTGGCTGTACGTTTCTGTGAGCTTCTTTATTTCAGCAGGATCTTTTCGCTTAACAGCCTTATACATATATCCCTTGTTATCTTTGATAGGGATAAAAAGCTTCTGCCATATGCTATCGAGAGGATATATCGTTTCTTCAAGACTGTTATAACGAAAATCCATTGTCTTTGCTATCTCTGCTATACTTTGAGCTTTTATGCCGAGCCTGTAAAATGGGTCAAAAACTGTTTTTATAGGATAGCAACGCTGCCTTTTAGTGATAGCTGTTCCAAATGGCAATTCGGATAAATCTTCAGGGCGTATGAGCGGTACGCTATCCACAGAGCCTGCTTGATGAGAAAGAAAGCTATGCAAGTCACCGCTGTATGTAGTATATTCTATTGTCCTGTCACCCAAGGCTGACGAGAAATATTTGTTTGTATCTACATCGAGAGAATTTATATACACAAGATTACCTGTATTGGAGCGTATAGTCTTGGCAGCATTATTGTATTTTGTATCGAGCTGATTAAGGTCCTGAACGAACAGGTCAAAAAGAAGATTACGTCCTGCACCAACTGTTATCTTTGTATCCATATCAGGAATATTTACCATGTTTCCAAACTCGTCAAGAATGAAATGAACTCTCTGCGGTAACTTCTGCCCGATGAATTTGTTAGCATAGTCAACGAGTGCATTATAGCATTGATTAACGAAAAGCGAAGCTATGACGTGGCGGCTTTTCTTTTCATCAGGGACTATCATTATCACTGCCATAGGGTGGTCAGGGTCAGCGAGTTCCTCAAAATTAATTTGATTTCCCGATGTAAGTCGAGATATTCCACTGTCAGAGCCGAATATGGATATATCTGATGAGAGCGTGGTAAAAATACTTGCACGGCAGTCGCCCTCTGCAAATCGGGACGTTGCATAAGCCGCTTTTGCCGCAGAGCCACGAGGCAGTGATTTAAAAATGCTGTCAAGAGCATTCACATTTCGCTTCTCACCATTGACTATCTGCACCTCATTTTCCGTTCCGAACTCAACGAATAGATTGTATATTGAATACATGGAAACATTGGCAAGATTGCCATCGTCATATCCCTTTTCAAGCAAATATAAAATCATCGCAACTAAAAGCGATTTAGCCGATTCAGGCCAAATCGGCTGAGATTGTTCATCGGCTGTGAAGACCGTTGCTAACGATTGCACTTCGTCTATAGTTTTGTCGATGTCCTCATTATTATCTCTTGCCTTTTTGTATTCATCAATGGCTTTTTGAAGCGGATTCCATAACGATGACATATTTGTATCACGCAGATTTAGGAACACTACTTTATAGCCGTTTTCCCTCAGCATAGCCGTGCAGTTTTCAGCTATCTCGCCTTTAGGGTCATTTATTACCATAGAGTGTTTAGCCTGTGACATTGCGATGTGCCTAATCATAGGCATAACGAACGTCTGACCTTTACCTGAACGAGTTGTACCAATAATTAAGCTGTGTATCGTTTCAGCGTCTATGTAGAACTTTCCATTTTCCTTTGCAATGATGATTCCTGACTTTTTAGCCGAATTCATTTTATCACAATCAAACGAATATAAAACTTTTTCCATTTCTTTAGTATTCATAAAACGCTGCTTGCCCTTTATAGTTTTGTTTTCATTTTTGATACGCCAATGTGTTTCAGAACGCAGCGCAAGCATTATGCCTATGAAAAATGATATCATAATTACCATTGGTAACGGAAAATTATCTGTTGTAATAAAATACGTCCACTTCAAGCGGAAATATTCCACTGCTGTTATACCTTTATGCTTTGCATTTATGAACGTCAGGGATAGGTGAAAATAATTCAGGCACAAGTTTATTATAACATATATCAGACCACCAAAACCAAACGCCTTTAAAAGCCGTACCTTTATTCTGCTTTTATTCAGTTCATCAAAATCATTGTTCATTGTATTTCTCCTAATCTATTGAATAGCTATAGCCGTCCATTTCATTTACAATATTATTTTCATAGTCATATTCTTCCTGCAACTTCTTGATGTGATAGTCATACTCGCTCATGAGTGACTTAACCGAATGCCAACATACATTCATGGCTCGTTTAGAACGAACCAAAGCTTGCTGTGCGCTGAAACTGCGGAATTTTCTCTTGTTGTTTTGCTTTCTCAGCCTTGCTTCTTCACGATTTACTGTAGTCTGAATTATCATTTTTGCAAATTCATTTCCTTTAGCCGCTGATTTTTCGAGATAATATAATCCCTTGTCACGACGTTCTGTCTTGAAGCAAAGCATACCATATGAACATTGTGCATATGGGTCATCGAAGTCAGCCGCTTTTTTCAGCCAACGTTCTGCCTTTTTCAAATCGTCCTTGTTGTTTGTTTCTTTATTCTTTTTTAGATACGCTTTTCCTAGCTTGTACATCGCATACACGTTGTTATCCTCTGCCGAACGAAGCAAATGTACCTCTGCCTTTTCGGTGTTGCCTATATCTTCATAATATTTACCCAATCGGTAGTTTGCTTTATCATAACAGCGACTGTCTTTTTTCTCTGCGATCTCGCTGAGTATCTTTATTCCATTATCAATGTTTTCTTTATCATCATAGTTATCAAGCAAAAGCTTTCCAAGCTGATAAGCAAATGTATCGTTCGATTTGCTATGCTTTTTCAGGCAGCTCTGAGCCTGAAGCAATTCATTTTTACTCAGATGTTCTTTGAACTCCTTGTATGCCATTTTTTCTTCTTTTTTAGATACGGCTTTTTCCATATCTGTAAAGTCACTTTCTTTGACATAATTTTTATCAAGTCTATATTGCAATTTTGCAAGTTCCTGCAGGAGCTTGTTTCCTGCTCGATTATAAAAATCGTCAAGCTGATTATTTGAGTATTCAAAATAATCAGAGTTTTCGCCATAAAATCTTTTGTACTGTTCGTCTGCCATTTTCAACTTTTCAACGTATTCATCAAACTCTGCCTGAAGCTTTTCGTTACAGCTAATAATTTTATCAACACACATATCTATCCTGCGCTGATACGGACGAACTTTTACATTGTTATACTGCCACGCTGAATGTGGTGGTTTTGGTGGAAGGAGCTTCAACAGTTCTATCATTTCTTTGGACGCTACTATGGAAGAAGAAAACTCAGGTATGAGATTTTTACGCTTGAAAGCCGTAAGCTCAGGTGTCAGCTTTTTTGTCATAATTTCATTAGCAACTGTAGACTTCATTTTCTTAAATGCGTCCTGCTCTAAAAGGTCCTGCCCTTTACCTTTGTATGTTACTGTTCTATCCTCTAGGCGGTGATATTCAAGCAAAGTATAATGAACATGGATATTGTCTGTATCCTCATGAATAGCCGCATACCAATAAGTGTTTTCATTTTTTAGCTTGTTGCTTTTGTCGATCAAGGAATTGATTCCTTTTCTTGCGATATCCATAAGCTTTGCTCGGTCAAGCACTTCACCTATCATCAGATCATTGTCGACTAGAAACTGATTATCGAATGACAGATAGCCCACATATTTCGGACAACCCTCAGATTTACTCTGACGCTCATAATCTCTGTAAGTATCCATTTGTTTTTCTGTGAGCATTGAGTAGTTCGTATCAAAGACGCCATTCTTATTCATGTAATCAATATAGTCTTTATTTACTGTTGCCTGCGACTTAAATGTTTTCTCTTTTTTCGGAAGAAATTTTCCGTCCCTGTTCATATAAGACATTCCGTCAAATCCTTTGGCTATTACCCACTTCTTACTCGTAGGCTGTATCATATCAAGATGAAAAACTACCGCAGGCGTTGTGTGCTTCTTTTTCAATGTATCACCCCTTTTTCTTCTTTTTTAGATACGCCGCCGTTAGCGGCGGTTTGCTTTGTCCACGGACAAACGTCGCATTCTTGCTTCGTAAGTTTCGCATGAGCCTTGCACTGCTTTGCTCACCGCTGCGCCCTCAACCATAGTATCCGCAGACGTGAAAGGAGCGTCCATGAAATTGCATTGAGAATTAACTCCGTCACGGACCTCATAACACATCTTATATATATCCTCAATACGATTATTGTACTTTGCCATTTGAATGCTGACCATTTGTATTTCTCTCAATAGATCGTCTTTGTCTTTTACTGAGTTTGCATTTGACCTGTCACCTTTTCCTGCACCAAAGTTTTCAGACATTGCGTCCTTTTTTATAAGCCCACGACGAACGCACTCTGCGTCTATCAGGTATCTTATACATTCACTCGCTGAATGTATTTCAAGGTCACTCATAAGCAGGCTGAGATTTCTCTCAGCGGTATCAGAAAACGAGAATGTTTTTAATTTTTTTGGCATTGAATTTGCACCTCCAACTATTGATTTTCAGGGGAACTTGAATGATTGAATTTTGCTCAGAACATGAACGAATAACCTCAAAGAGCATAAAGGGAGTGGGTACACTCCCTGTGTGAAAGCTCGGTAGTACCGAGCTTTAGGTGAACTTAAAATGGGGCTACTTATTCAGAAAGTTAAATAACTTAAATACCTCTTTTGGAGCAATGTTAAATAACTTAAATACCCCTTTTTCTGACAAATTAAATAACTTAAATAACTTTTTCACTTAAAAATTTCCACATTATAGGATAGACTATTTAACTTAAATAAGAAATTTCAGCTTAAAATCAGCAAAGTTAAATAACTTAAATAGCGTTTTCCCCTTAAAATTTCCTTGCAATATTTGTTATCTAAAAAAGCATGAGAATTTTTGCTCAAAAATCAACGCTTTTTTTGCTTTTCAGACAGCTCAATAAGAGTCAAAAGTTCGTTAGTTTTTAACGTATCATAGTCCACTTCATTGTATTCTGGAAGCATGAAAGTTTCTAGTGTTTCAGTTATTTTTCTAAGCTTTATGATAGTTACATACATATCCTTTATTACTTCTGTTGAAGTATCGTCAAGTTTCTTTATCTCATCTTTGACAATACTGCGGACAACATCAGGAAGAATATCAGATACAAAGCTGTCACTTGCTTCAACGTATTTTTCAATTATTTTGTTGACCAATTTGTTTCGTGACATTTCTTTTTCAGCCGCAATTTTATCGACTTTACTCATCAAATCACTAGACAAACGAATATCTGGCATAATTTTTTACACCACCTTATTCAACTTCTTCACTCTCAGACAAGCGAGTGAAATATTCATTTATGTTGCCATATTTTTTTAGAATTTTATCTGTCAGAGCATATTTTTTTATATTGAAATAATCAGGTACTATGTACATAAAAAAGCCTTGTTCATAGGAATATGGATTGAGTTCAAATGAAACCATAGTGTCAACTAGATTGCTCACTTCTTCTCCTGTCTGACTATAAGATTTAAGATATGAGTGCTTATTTTTCTTAAAAGTTATCTGTATTTTTGTATAAGATTTATCGAAAAACTGACACTCGATTATATCTTCATAACGCACGGTCAATACCTTTTTAGGCGTTGCCCCGACAGAATAATACGTCAGCACCATGTCATTCTCTGTAGCTTGTATCATGAGATTATGAGTGCCTATTTTCTTTGTTATCCCTTTAAGAAGTATCACTGTTGCGCATAAAAAAATCACTGCAACAAGTAATAAATATGTGTCGATAAAATTCAGAAACGGCAGACAGTAAAGGACTAAAAAAGCCATGCTAATGCCAAAGCACACGATAACTTTCTTTCGTGCGCCATTGGTATTTGTTGTTCTTTGCGCTACCATCTCTTTGAAGTTTTCCATGTACTCAGGCGCAGGATACTGATAAATATATTCGTCATTCATTGTATTTCTCCTTTAATTTACTGTCACCATACAGCTTGCTGTTATGGCACTGTTATCTGTAACATGGACAGTTATTATAGCCTTTCCACTGCTTATTCCACGCACATTTCCGTTGCTGTCTACCTCCGCAATATCAGGTCTGTTACTTTGCCAAATCACTGATTTATTCACAGCATTTGACGGACCTACAACTGCTTTAAGCTGTGCCGTTGAACCTACGTTTATCTTAACATCATTGTACTCATAGTTTGTTTCTATCTTTAAAGAACGTGCTTTTATGACCGCTGTTGTAGTTGTTGCAGGCGGTTGATATGGTGGCTCTGTCTGTGCAGGCTCATCATGATAGTATGGCTGTGTTTCAGTATATGTATTGTCATTATGATAGTTATCGTTACCGCCACTTGGCTGTGCTTGTGTGTCCTGCCAATCGTGATTATCTTGTGGATTTACGTCAACTTTTTTAGTCGATGTCACTGTAGATGTTGTGACCTTTTCAGTTTTCTTTTTGTCAGACTTGCTCTCTGATATACTATCTGTGGTTGATGAACTTTCACTGCGCTTATCCTCTTTTTTATCATTTTTCAAATCTGATTTAATATCCTTTTTGGCTTCTGTAGTTGTAATTTTTTCAGATGTACTATCTGTCTGTTCTTCAATAACAATGCTCATATCGTCCTGATTATCGTCCTTGCTGTCTATCACTCTGACGTCCTTTTTGTCAAACATAAAATACTGTTCTTTGACTATCTCATCATGGTGTTGCCCCTTTATTACATCACCAAATTCGTCAACTGTGTCAGGCTCGTCATAGGCAGCGATCGTACACTTTAACTCAATGTAAACGTAGTCATATCCCGAAGGAATATCGGATACTGTTATTATCTCTGTATGGTCATTTTTCTGTGAAACAGTATACTTTTTCAGCATATCTTCTGTATGATATTTGCCATTGTCATCATAGTATCTCAGCGTGTAGTTGCTTATCTCGGGCTTTGAACTTATGCTACCTGAATAGTTGCTTTCCTCTTTTGCCGACAATGCAAAGTAAAGCTCTTTTTTATCTTTAAGATACGTTGCGTTTGATATTTTTATATGATAACTACCCATTGCAACTATGCTGTTGTAGTCTACAGTATGGCGCACATAGCGCATAGATTGCACCATAGGTATGATTATAATAACTGCCATAATAGCTATTGAAATGCTCAGAAATGCTATATAAATGGCGTTGTTTCGCTTAATCTTATCCATACTGTACTCACCACTTTCTCACGTTGTACTTATCACCAAAACGCTTTGCAAGGTTTTTTACTAGCCTGTTTACTGTCAAATAAAGATACTCGCTATCTGTCAGTTTAAAGCCGAAATATTCAATGACTTCCCTTGTGAACGTTTCGATAAATTCTTGCGTTTTTTGCTCAGAACGATACATTTCATCAGCAAGATTTTGAGGACTCCAATTAAGAAGATACATTCGATTGAATATGCTGTCTACTATCTCGTCCCTGTCCTGAGAGTTACCTATGTACATCAGGTCACACTCTGTAGCAGCGTTCTTACAGTGTATCTTGTTTTTGCCTGAGCCTAGTGACAGCAACATTTCTCCTGCTTCAAAATTGTCCGTTGCATATAGCTCAGACATAGTAAACTGACCAAAAATGTTATGAAGAATTTCAATACTATCAGATGATTGCTTGAGTAAGAATTTATACTGCACGAGCTGAAATATCTTCTTAACTGTATCCACACTTTCACCAGTGTCGGACGGCATAAAGTCAAGAATTGATTGTGTTGCATACCAAAGTCCTGCGTCATATTTTCTTGAGCGACGCTCAAGTTTAAGGATAAAATCAGTACACAATGTGTTTTTGGTATTGATGAAACGATGAGCTTCATCGATAAGGCAGATAACTCTGCGGCGGTCAAGAAGATTTACAAGGTTATTGTTATGAGCAACGTTCTTGCAAACCTCAGACCACATCAACGAGAGTATATTGAAAAGCTGTGCGTTATACACATTCTCGTCCATTTCCGACAATGCTTTCACATTAAAAACTATAAGATTTGAATTGTTTATCTCAATGTTTGTATGCGAATCAAACATTGTTCCATATGCACCCGAAACAGATAATTCTTTCACGTACATAAGCAATGTTTTATACAAAGTTATCTCGTCTGCTGAGAGCGTTCCCGAAGAGATCTTTGACGTTATAACATCAACAACGTCAGAAAATATCGGAAAGTTTTCTGGCGAAAGAGAGTTTACATCAGTGTATTTTGTTATACCCTTTTTTTGATAAGTTTCTACAAGGGCAGTTCTAAAAGCTGTCATAACATCATAGGTCATTGTCGGAACGTATTGATACATGAAAGTGCATATTCGTGATATTTCAGATATAAAATTTGTTTCGATAGCACTTTCTTTGGAGAGGAGCTGTTGCTGTGTATCATCATCGTTTTCTTCATCAAGCTTGTTTTCGCTTTGCCAATCGATAACTGTCCTTATCTGCAGAGGGTTTATAAAGGCACGTCTATCCATTGTAATGACCTGACCGTCATACATCATAGCAAGGTCCTTATACTCACCCTCAATATCAATAGCGAAAACCTTGTTGCCGATTATAAGCTGATTTTGCACCATTAACTTAAGCGTTACAGACTTACCACCGCCCTTTACTCCACAAAGTATCATATCATATGACGAGCGGTATCTGTTACGCAGAAACGAGTCAAGAAAGACAAGTCCGTTTGTCTGCGTGTAGCCCATAAACAATCCATTATCATCAATGTGTTCCTGATAATAAAACGGAAATTCTTTGGCGTATGTATCATAGATAGGCATTGGCGTTTGAATATTATTGCCCTCAACAATAAGTCTTGTAAACTCGGTAAACATCTGATTTTCAGGGACGTAAGAACGTAGTCCATTGTTTGTAGCCAACTCTTTCTGCACTACTGCAACACGCTTTTTCAATGCTGACAGGTCTTTATTGAAGATATAAAAACGCAGTGTCATATACACCATGTTTTCAGCACCATTCACTACTGAATTATATATCTCTTGTATCTTTGCAAGTTCTGTCTGAGTATCAATGTTATCAGCCATGCCGAGCCTAATTGCCCAACGAGAGTTAAGCTCGTCCATTGATTGCTTCAACTGTTCCTGAACATCATCACTAGCAGCGGTACACACGTCCCACATAGATACTATGTCACTATATTTCTGTGATACAAGCCGTGTTAAAGCAAGTGGAGCAAGCAATGCAGGAAAACTTTTTATGACAACTGATGTCACATATGTGTTGTTCACCTTAAAATAATTCTGACCGAATTTTACTGTGTCGGGCAGAACATAAGCATTGATATTTTGATAATCAATATCACGATTTTCACAGTCCGAAAAGCTTAAAAGCGTTCTCATAAAGCTTATTGTTGTGTCAAAACTGCACAGAGCCATAGATGTATCAGAAAACGCATTGCAGTATTGCTCTACCGCTGCATAAAGCGTATCAATATCGTTTGCATAAACAAACATATATGCAAGATTACTGCGGTGAGTTCTCTCCAGATCATCTATTTGTCGGAGCTTCTTATCGAGCATTGCCCTGGTAAATGGGTGCTGTGTTTGCAATTTTTTGTATTCCAAGAACTCACGCTGCCTTGAAAGGTCAGGTTTTTTGTGACTGAAAATATATTTATGTGGCAAGTCCAAAAGCTGAGTTGCACTACCGAAAGCATTAAACGCTGATATTTTATCGTCATTGGAATAGTGCATGATATCAATGCCGTAAATAGCCACAACAGACATATACTTTCCAATATTATTATGCTTTAACCTGAACACATAGTTAGCCGCAAGATTTGTCCTTCCACCGCCAACTGTTGCTAGATCCTGCTCTGTCAAGCGGAATGAATTGAAATTTAAGTATGTACAAAGGCAATTCTTTGCATTCATTTTTACACGCTTATTTTTCCTTTTTTCTTTTCTTAGCTTCACGCTTGTCCTCCTCCTTTTTCAGATAATCAGCACAATCCACATTTCCTGAGCCGTAGTATGTTTTTTTCTGAGCAAAAAACCTCAGAAAGTCGAGCAAGCTTCCTCCAAAGCTCTTGCGAGGGTCTGAGGGAGAGCCTGCCGTACATATCATAAATATGACTAAACAGAACACCACAAATACATATCTCAACGAGCCAAACGCCATTCCTATGACCATTGAAGAAAAGAAAACAGCTATTATGCCCAAAAAGCGATACTTTGTCAGATATTTTGTCAACATGACCTTTGATTTTGTGGTTTTCGGCACTAAGCCTGCCCTTATATCATCATTCATTTACTCTTCCCCTTTCTAAGTTACAAAGGGCAAGCATTACGCCTGCCCCGATTTATTTTCTTTTATTTTCATCACGCATTGCTTTCTCAGCAAATGTAGGTTGTGTTTTTTCTGTTGCCATAGCTGTATCTGCATAGCTCGTTGTATTGCTCTCTGCATGATACTGTCTATCTGCAAATGTTTGAGCATTATAGCTACCTGAATTAACAGCTTGTGCTGATGAAGCACTTGTATCCGTGCCAAAGCTTCCACCCGAAGTGCTAATGCTAGGTGGTGTAACTGCACTAGCTGTCTGTGAGCCATCCATGCCTGCGTTAGTGCTGTCCGAACCAAAAGAGCCTTGCGCCACAGCATTTTCAGATGAACTATTATCGATGTTTGACGAAAATTCACCACTTTCACCTTGCTCACCCTGTTTGCCATTTTCACCTTGCAAGCCGTCTTTACCATTAAGTCCGTCTATTCCGTTTGTGCCGTCTTTTCCGTCCTTGCCACTTGTACCAACGCCAAGTTTTTCACCCATTCCCATTGCCTTGCCTGATAAATTCTGTCCTGCACTTTTAGCCACTTCTCCGATAGGTTTATTAGCAACTTCTCCTGCTTTACCGCCTACGGCTGTGCCATTAGCAGCTGCGCCCATAACGCCATTATTACTTCCAAAGCCGCCTACCATACCGCTGACACCGCCTGCGACAGCTCCGCCAACAGCACCGACAGCACCACGCATTCCTTTTTCGGCTTTATTGTCACTGTTTCTAGCATTAGCCATTGACGCTTTCGCACCACTAATACCACCTGAGATAGCTCCTCCGATACCGCCTGCAACTGTGCCACCCGCTTTTGAAATTCCTTTGCCTGCTATATGACCTAGAGTGTGTCCTGCACCTGAAGCTATCTGTCCTGCGGAACGCAGTCCCATAATAGTTGATACGCCCGACTTAACGCCTGCGTCAATGCCAAGAAGATGTACCACGAGGTCAGGTCCGTCAATTACAAATTTACAGCCTGCAACTGTTATGAAAATAACAGCTATAGGGTTTGATAGCAATGATGAGTCCTGAATTTCAGTAAGTATCAGGATATATAAACGCAAATCTAGTACAACTATTATCACAGACAGAAAGCAATTAAGCAAATTCAGTATGACCTTTTTTAGCCGTCCTGCGCCACCCATATCTGTTGCCACAACTATTGGTGCTACTATCTGTGCAAACATTATGTCGTACAACAAGGACGCAAGTTTCAGTCCTGCAAAGATAAGACACACTGCCGTTATTACAAGCATGAATAGCCCCCATAGAAAATTCACACGATAGAAGTGATTTTTTTCCGTTAAGTGACCGACAGAAACATATTGCCACATTTTATCAAACTGTGCTGACATATCTCCGTCACTAAAATCGGACGCTTCTTTTAATTGTTCAAAACTACCGCCACTATGATGTTCAAATCCATTATCCGCAAAATCTTCAATATTGGAAATATTAAGTATTTGAATTGCACTCATTGTGTTTCCGTAGAAGTCTAACTCTCTAAATGCGCCTTTACTCAACCTGTTTATAGCTTCCTCAAAAGTATCGGAGTCTTGGCAATACATTATCATGGAAGCCACTTGACTAGCTTGTATATTTATGCCACGATTTTGAAGTTCGTGGGCAGCATTTTCCGCTGCTTCACGAATTAAGTAACATTCAAATGAAGCTTGATAATATGGAGCTTGTGAGGTTATAACGTAATAATCTGTTGAATGTCTGTTATCTCCCTCTCCTCGTGTTATTGTTATTTTATATGCGTTATCATCATCTTCTTCCGTATCAGAATTGTCTTGTACTCCAGCGTTAGCCTGCGCCCATGCGACACGCTGTTGCCAAAAAGCATAGTCATCGACAAGGTCTAACAGTTCAAGTTTATGCTCAAAGGTCAAATCATCAAATCTGTATGTAGGAGTCACATCATAATGGTCTGCTGTTGTAACTGTCCTATATTGCGTTTTTGAAGGATCTAAACCTAGATTAATATTCATTGAGTACACAGTGTTAGGATTTACACCAAATGACGATACTTGACTTTGTTTTACCAATTTATTTTGATTTATGCTGCTATTCACGTTGTAAATATTGCTTGCGAGAATATACTCACCTATCGTCCTATTTGTTGCAGTATCTTTTGTTGTATTATCCTTTGCAAACTGCACACCCACAGTTTTAAGGTCACTAAATGATGAAACGAGTATCGGCAATGCGATAAGGAAAAACAGTGACGTCAAGATATTTCGTACATAGTCTGTTATGTGTATCTTATCTGCATTGACGATGATAAGTATTCCTATAAGCACCACTGTCATTCCTGCCAACGCCCACGCTATAGGGTATATAATAGTATCTATGTTAAATACGTCTTTTATAACGTTGTAAAGATTAAAATTCAGCACCTGATCCACAGCTTCTGAAATGTAATCCACAACATATGCAAGCCATTTCAGCAACGTATACTCAACATTCTGTACCATTTCTCCGTGCCAAGTTTTCTTGACGATTATCTCCTGCACTTCAGGCAGAAGTGTACGAGGGTCAGCCGCAAATGCAAGTATGCTCAATGACATTGTGCTTATAAGCAGTGTTATGAATACAGAAAACGCATATTTTTTCGTTTTTGATACTCTCATTATATTCTGACTCCTCGTTCATCGTTAAGATTTCTGAAATTTTCATTTCTCAAATCAATAGTTGCACTATCAACATTTACCAAATCAGCATGATAACCGATAAGGCTACGATTATTACGGATAATGTCGATTTTATTATCACTTGCATTCGTCACGCAAGTCGCATTTTCAGAGCCTAAGCTGAAATTTCTATAGATTACATACACATTATTGCAATCAATAGCGTTGTCCTCTATGCACTTTTTTAAATCAGCATTATTCTCAATGGAATTTTCATTTACATTGTGTCCTGATGTTACTGCATAGTATGTATTTTCCTCCGTAAACAGCTCAAATTCTGTATACAGTATGCGATTATGCTCCAAATCAAGTGCATTTGATAAGTCTTTAAACGTTGTCATATCATTATTAATGAATGAAGTATATTTCCAATCTGTCATGAAAGGCTTAAAACTATTCTTGATAAAATTCTGATACTGTTCATTATCCCTGTTAGGTTCGCTCTCAATAACTTCACTCAACGCACTGTATATACTGTCTGTGCCATAGCCTGCAAGTAATTTTTGCGTTTCATCTATCCATTCGTACACAAAATCTTCTGGTTCGGCAAAATTGTTCTTTCTCCAATTCTTATCGGCAAAATCTTTGAGTTTGTCATAATAGCGATAAACAAATTCCGACCAATCACAGCACAGACTCATTATATCTTTTGCGTCTGTTATAACATTTACTCTGCTCAGAACATCATTATAATAGCGGTCATATGGTTCATTCGTTCCGTACTCTGGCGATCCAACTGTCACTGTTATATCATAGTCAAAGTCACAACTGTCATAATCACAGTCCTCTTTAATTCGTTTGAACATATCAGCTATTGACTCAAAATCTTTATTCGCTCGTATATAGTTATACTGAAAATCGTCAAGATTACCGATTGCTTTATCAATCAGCTTATCTTTAATAATGCCATCAACTACACCTGTAAAAACGCCTTTTGAAAACTTGCGAAGTGGCATTCTTCCACTTCCATTTTCTTTTGGTAAACCATCATTACCTAGTCTGTCATAATCAACGCCTATCGCTATCGGACCACTCTCATGGAGAATGTGATAGGTAAATGCTTTGAACGCTTCTTCATAGTCTATGCCGTCATAAACACCCTCTGTACGTTCGATATAAAAATCGAAGTTAAAAAAATCACCATTGTATAACCTTTCTTTCATTATTATCCGTCCTTTCTGTTTCTAATGCACTGTATGCACCGCTATAGGCTCAAAGCTTAAGACCCATAGCGGTACATACAATATGTACCGTCCGCTCCGCTTATTTAATAAAAAGCATACCGCTCGATGTTGCCGCCTGAAAATCCTGAATGATAGCAGGACCAAAGCCGAGTATTGCTAAGCCTCCAAGTATTCCTATAAATACACCTTTTGTTTTGCTCATACCGCCATTGCCACCGCCAATAAGCATGATACCTGCAACTATCACTGCAAGAACTGATATGGCATAGCCAATATACTTAGCTGTGTCACCCAAGTCATTGATCCACTTGAGCAGACCAGACAGGTCAGCAAGGACTACAGCCGCCTTGCCATTGTCATTCACATCAATAGCGTCTGCACTTGCGGATACAGCGTTCATCAACATCATTGACAATGCGGCAACTGATGATGAGAGCGTTGCACCAATTTTCTTCATCTTCTTGTTTTTCATAGAAATCACTCCTTGATTTTTTGTATCAGCGTGACCGCTGAGTTATATTTGTAACAGCAACTTCTTCACTGTTATCAACTGTTCTCTGTTCTGTAGCTTTCTCCGCTACAGTTAAAAAGCTGACAAGTGTTTCATTGTAATCTTTGCCCAATTTAGGAACGTGAACTGTAATGTTATACCTGTCAGCATACTTCTCATTTATTTTTGCAATTCCATTTCGCCCTGCTTCGTCATTATCTAAGCAAAGCACAATGTTTTTTATTTCAGGATATCTTTGCAGATATGATTGCAATGCAACATCTGATGTTCCCGACAGTGATAGCCTGTTTTGCTTTTTCCAAACATCATAATCAGGTTTTTGCCCCAATCGTTCAGCCCTTTTCTTTTCAGATATGACATACATCGTTGCATGACTTAGCAAGTCAACTGGAGCTTCAAAGACATAAACAGTATCTTTGTTACTCTCAGGTGTCAAATATGTCAGATTGAAACTGTACTCTTTTTGACTTCCACTTACATTTTTGGGTTTGCGCTTATAAAAGGTATTCGTTATCTTGCTTTCGGCAAACTTCACTTCATTTTTCTCATCAAAACCCACAAACACAACATTTTTGTATTGATCCTGATATATGTAACTATTTTTAATACAATAGCTGACTATATGAGGGTCTATCATTCGTGTTTTCGTAAGATAAGCGGCAGCGTTTCTATACGTTTCGCTTTTAGGTGGCAAATGAAATTCTTTTGGCTCATTCTTTATTTCAGGAGCTTTCACAAACTCCGTCTTAATATTTCCCGACAAGTCTATAATGGTTTCAAATGCTTCTTGAACGCCCATGCCATCAATTTTCATAAGCCAATCAATGCAGTTAAGACCTTTAGTTTCTTGCGAGTTCCAATACCAACGTTGCCTGTCACCCTGAATTATAAGGCTATCATGCTCTACACATTGATATACAGAGCCTACTTTTATAAAGGTAAAACCCTCTTTTCGGGATAAGAAGTCAAGCATATCCGTTTGCCGTGCGTCTGCCATTTCTTCAGGAGAATAACGTATGAATTTCTTGCCCGAACCTATATATTCACGGCGTATTGCCATTGATTTTATCCCCCTTTTCAGAGTATAAATTGGCATTTCTATGCCTTGCCAACTCAATTATTGACTTTAAAGCTTTGCGTCGCTTATACTTCTCAGCGTCACCTTCTACTAAATTCATTATTTTATTGATGTAGTCTGTATAGAGCTTGATAGCATAATCAATATTTTCAATGCTCTTAAGGTCAATAACGTCCATATAGCCGTCAAATGCGATACAATCTTTTATTTCTGAACGAATAATTCCTAACGCTTTATGCTCACTGCCATAGTCCGCCACTAAGTACTCAGCTATATATAATCTGCTCAATACTCTATCCGCAAAAGCAAGTGAAAATGCTTCTGCACTTTTGTCCACGGACAAAATCTTGCAAGCATATGGCTCTTGTCTTGCAGTTCTTTTAAACTCGTCTGCTGAACTGCACCCGAAATAGCTGTTAAACGCATTTTCATCGATATAAAATATCTTTGATAGCCTCCTATTACAGCCTATCTGAATTTTATACAATAATTTTCACCTCCGAAAGAAAAAAGCCCCTGACAATCAATCAAGGGCTTATATCTTAAATTCCTCTATTGCGTGAAGTTGCAATATCTTCATCACCAAATGGAATACCAAGCTTTTCAGAATAGAGCTTTCCGACAGAGCTTAAAGTCTGATATGTCTGATAATCATAGTCAAATGTTCCTACCTTAATATGCTCTCCGTTTGATTTAACTCCTTGCAATGTCAAAAGCTCACTATCTTCCTCCAAAACTATTGCACGGCACTGTTTAAACGTTAAGAACATCGTATCATCAACCGCAGGAATATCATCATCAACGATTTTTCTTGCTTTTTTAGATTTTTCATAGAATCGGTTATCACCCTGAACGCTCTTAACGTATTCCTGTAGGCTACCATATTCCAAGCTCAGGTTATCATCATCGTTGTAAATCTTCTCTATATAACTCTCAGGAACACTATAGGTGAACTTTGCAATTATCGTTCCTGAATTATCTCGGATGTAGCTCTTGTCGACAACAGAATTAACAGCGTCTTGTTTGAAAACTATATCCATATCCCCTGAGTTATCATTCAAGCCTATTTCCGATGTGAGCTTATTGAGTTCTTCTCTCTTTTCCTGATACTCCTTTAACTTTGGAAACTCTCGCTCTGCTATCTCTTTTGACTTCTGCATATTTTTTTGAGCTATTTCCAACTCTTCCTTATGTATCGATAACAACTGTGACATATCAACGTCTATAGCATTGTCAATGTTATCAAAAACATCTGTGTTCGACACGCCAAGAGAAGTAAAGAGCGTTGCATTTTCGTGCGAAACTATTGTCTTGAAAGAGCCATATCCGCCAAGTGATGAATACTGAATTTGTATTTTAAAACCTCTGTAATCACACACATCAATAGGCTCTTCGCCACCAACTTTTCGCAATGCTTTTACAGCCTTGCCTGCTTCTTCCCTATCTGTTATCTTGTTGTCAACTATTTCTACGCAGAAATTCTCAGAACGTGGATATTGCTTTGAATACTCTACTGCATTATCGAATATCTCGATAAACTTCTCTGCTCTTTTTATTTGCGTAGGAATAGTGAATGTTATTTCTTCTCTTGCTTTCATTCTATCAGCTTCAAACTCTGCCTTTTCACGGCACAGATTATCCACCTGAGTTGAAAGCTCGAGCTGTCTTTTTATACGAGGGTCACCTGTTGCCAAAGATTTTATCTCAGCGTAGTTCAATGCCGCTTCGTCAACATCATCTATCGAACGTCCAAGCGGTTTATTTGTCATGACCTGAGATATAAACTTCTGCTTATACTCAATTGTCTGCCACGAGTAACTATCGAATGTACCCTCTGTTGCATAACGGAAAATTTCGACCTCCTTGCAGTCATTTCCCTGACGGAGTATACGTCCCTCACGCTGTTCGATATCAGACGGACGCCATGGAACATCTATGTGATGAAGTGCGCATAGTTTTTTCTGAATGTTTGTGCCTGCACCCATTTTCTCCGTAGAGCCGATAAGTATACGCACTCTGCCCTCATTCACATCTTCAAAGAGCTTTACCTTTTCCTTATCATTTTTTGCGTCATGAATGAATTTTATCTCTTCTTCAGGAATACCAAGAGCAATAAGCTTGCTCTTGATATCATCATATAGGTTAAAACCCTTTGACGGCGTAGAGCGGTCAAGGAAAACTACCTGTGTCAGGCTATCATCTTTTGTTTCTTCCCATTTGTTGAAGATGTTATTTACCGCCATATTAACCTTGCTGTCAGGATTATCTTCCACAGTTGGGTCGACAAGTCGCATATCTAACGCACACATCTTTCCGTCATTGGTTATTTTCAGCATATTATCCTTGCTAGGGTCAACTCGTTTTTGATGAACTTCCTCTGCTCTTTCGCCACAATCAAAGATAAATAGTTTCTGTTCCTCTGACGGCTTAGTCAGGCATATCGTATACTTGCCGTTTTTCAGCTTTGGCACTGGTAACTTCAATGTTTCTGCTGTTTGGATATCTGCCACTCTGCGATAGATACTCATCAATTCAGGCAAATTTTTAAACGTTGAGCAACGTTTTTTGGCTCTCCACGAGTTACCTGTAGGAGATAACTCTATATTTGTTGTCACTTCTGCAAAATCGGCAACCCATGAATCGAAATGCTGTAGACCTTTTTCTCTGAGATAATCAGGCTCGAGATATTTTTTCATGACATACATTTCAGTAAGTGAGTTTGAGATAGGCGTACCAGTTGCAAATACAATGCCACGATCCAATCCATTCTGCTTTTCCTTAATGTACTGAATTTTCAGGAGCAAGTCCTCACTTCGTTTGGACTCAGTCGTTTGTATGCCTGCAATCCTTGACAGCTTTGTGTTTATGGAAAGATTTTTGAAATTATGTGCTTCATCAACAAAAAGTGCGTCAACGCCAAGGTTTTCAAAATAGATATTATCGTCCTGCTCAGTATCATATTCAAGATTTTTAAGTCTTGTTTCTAACTGCTTCTTCTTTTTCTGAGCGTCCTTAACAGACAGATTATCGTCATCATCAGAACTTTGGATAATGTCTATAAGCTCATCTATCTGCTGTTGATAGTATTCTTTTCGCTTTTCAGGCGAAATTGATATCTTTGCAAAAGTTGAATAGCCCATTATTACTGCGTCATAATCTCCTGTTGCTATTCGATTAACAAACGCTTTTCTCCTGCTTTTCTCAAAATCCTCTGATGTTGCAAGAAGAATATTTGCGTCAGGATAAAGCGTCAAGAACTCTTTTCCCCACTGTCCTATCAGATGATTAGGAACAATAAACAGCGGTTTATTTGCAGCACCTATTCTCCTCATTTCCATGGCAGCGGCTGTCATTTCAAATGTTTTTCCTGCACCGACAACGTGAGCAAGCAATGTGTTTCCACCATACAAAACTCGTGCAACTGCATTTTTCTGATGATCCGCAAGCTGTATTGAACTTGTCATTCCTGCAAAAAACAGATGTGAGCCGTCATACGTTCTTGCACGTTCTGTGTTATACTTTGCGTTGTAGATGTTTTCAAGGTCCTGCGTTCTATATGCGTCTGTCCATACCCATTCTTTGAATGTTTCCTTGATTTTCTCAGCCTTGTGATTAGCAGCTATGGTTTTCTCTACGTCTTTTTCTCTGACCTTATTTCCTTTATCATCATAGACCAAGTGACCCAGCTCATCACGCTTATCTCGCCATACTGTGCTATCTCTCAGGTTAAGAGAATTTTCAAGTATGTACATAGCATTTATATCCACTGTTCCATACTCCGTGCTTGTGGACGAGTGATAATTGCCATTGACCTTATTTGACAGTTTCCAATTTGCTGTTGCAGTGTTGTGTTCAACAACTGTACCAATGCCGAAAACCTCTTCTACAAATTGCTCTATATATTTTTCAGGTATCCATGATGAGCCTATCTGAGCTAGTATATCAACTGCTTTGATTTTTTCAGGCTGTACCTTTTCAAGTGCTTCAACGTTTACTTTCAGCTCAGGAAACCTTGATGATAGAAGTTTTGCTTTTCTAAGCTTTTCGACCACATTTCCCGACAAGTATTCGTCTGCCGTCAACCAACCATCAGTAGGCTTAATGTCAGCAGAAAAAAATTCGTCAGGGTCACGATACATAAGTATGCCGTTAAGTCTGTTAATGCACTCGTCTACTTTATATCCTGTTATTTTCGATATATGATTAAGGTCAATATATCCATATTCCGCAAGAGTAGCCTGAAAGCCGTCCTCAACTGTATCACAGTGAGTTATTTTTATTGACGGACGTATTGTTCTTTTCAATAAAATATCTGACTTTTCAAACTTTGGTGTTTCAATGCTCTTAAGGAAATCGAGATTATCGTCCCTCACATATCTGAGAGTGTTGTAAACCAGTTTATTGTTCGGGTCTGTTATCTTGCCGTATTTTACGGAGAAATAATTATACTTGCTTTCAAGACTTATTCTGATTTTCTCGTAGTCCTCATCCGATATGTCTGTGTTTTGAATGTTTACAGCATACCTCAAATCTTTGGCAAGGTCTATCGCAAGAGTGAGCATTCCCTTTTCTCTTTCTGTAAACGCCTTGCCGCTTTTCCTTTTTGCTTCTACAAGAACGCTTCCGTTTCTTTTATAGATATTATCATTAATTGAAACGTAAAATCCGTCAGGAATGTTTTCAGGTGCAGGCAATGCTTCTTCCTGTTTCTGCGTATCGTCTGCTTCAGCGGCTACTGGTCTGAGAGATAATTGTGTATAGCGCACATCTGTATTATTCACTAGATTTTCAACACACTCTGACAATGCGTCTTTCAGACTTTTATCTGAAAAAGGGTCAACTGTCATTTCAGGACCATAAGGACCTGACTTTATTTTTAGCTCTCCACATATCATTTCAGGGTGATTGATAAAATACTGATTTATACGCTGACCATCTTCATTATAGGCGGTATCGACCCATTCACTGAGTTTTGTCTGTGGAAATGACCTCTTCTTCAGAAAGATTATATCACTGACAACTGTTGTGCCTGCAGTAGCTTTAAAAGCCGTATTCGGCAACCTAATTGCACCGATAAACTCAGCTTTTTCGTCTATTTGCTTTCTGATTTTACTACTCTGCTTATCCATTGTTCCTTTTGACGTGATAAAAGCTATCACACCATTTGGACGGACCATTTCAAGCGTTTTTAGGAAGAAATAATCGTGTATCATAGCATGGTCACGATTATACTTCTTATCGACTACACTATAATCACCGAAAGGAACATTGCCGACTGCCACATCGAACGTGCCTGCTCTGAGCTTTGCGTTTTCATAGCCACACACCTGAACTTCTGACTCAGGGTAGAGCTGTTTTGCAATCCTGCCTGATATGCTGTCTATCTCCACCGCAGTAAAGAATGACCTATCTGCAATATTCTCAGGCGCACAGCCGATAAAGTTTCCAACGCCTGCGGCTGGCTCAAGTATTTTACCGCCACTAAAGCCAAGCTCTGACAACGCTGTATACATTGCGTTGATAACAACAGGCTGTGTGTAATGGGCATTAAGCACCGAGCCTATGGCATTTTGATATTCTTCTTCCGTAAGAAGATTTTTCAGTTGTTCATACTCCTGCGACCACGAGCTATTATTTTTATCAAACGCTTCAGGGATACCGCCCCAACCAACATACTCCGACAGCACTTGCTGTTCATCTTTGGTTATGTTGCGATTTTCTTCTTCAATCTTTTTTAGAAGCTGAATAGCTGTCACGTTTCTATTGAATTTCTGCTTTGGACCTCCAATGCCTAGCTGTTCGTCAGTGATAACAAAATTTTCAGATAAAGAGCCACTATTGACCGAGCCTTCATCATCTATTTTAACAAAGTTGTTAGGCTTAGTTGCCAATGCTTCAGACTCAACTATCTCCTTTTCCCTCACCGCTTCAAACTCGGCAATGACCATTGACAGGTCCTCATCATAAGAAATAGGATACCAACCTGTATTATAGTCAAGGAGCGTAACTGTATTTTTCTCTTTGTCGATTTTTGAAATCGTGTAATGGCGTTCGCCATAATCTATTTCATCACCAACTGCAAAAGGTATCTCAACTTCCGTATCTTCCAATGTCGAATTTTCAAAGAAAGAGAGTTGTTCTGCATTATTTTCCTGCTGCATACCCTTGACAATATTGCGACTTTGGTGTATAATAATATTGAAGTCAAGATTGTTTGTTAATTCGGAGTATTGTTCTCCCCATCTCTCAAACATTGCTTGGCTTTTTTGTTTGTCACAAAAAAGGAGATTATCAGATTGAACTATTCTCCTAAAATACTCAGAAAAATTATTTCTCCCATACACACTTGTAATGAAATTTGAGCTGACATTTTCAACTTCATATCTACCCTCGCCATTTGGCTTTATGCTCGCAATTATCGGATTATCACTCTTGTCAACTTCTGATGTTACAACAATGATACTGTCTTTACGATTTGGAGAATCAATAATCATTACAGGGTGCGAGAGAAGTTCTGGTAATCTTTTTATCTGCTCAATTTCAAGACCATGCCGATGATTTTTTTCATCAGGCGGTAAAATTGCATTTTTCAAATGCTTTTGTGTATACAGCATAGGCAGCTGTTCACAGCCAACATCAAGCAAGATTTGTGGAGTGTCACATACTTTTAAGCTTGTATAGAATGGTAATACTCCGCCTAAAGCTTCATCAACCTGTTCTGCAAATGATTTTTCAGAGCCGTTATCATCAACAACCTTGATGTTATCAGGGTCATTATCAATCATTTCAATATGCTTTATAATGACATAATCATCATCCGCTTCAGCTCCGAGAAGAAGTGCTTTTGCCGTTGACTGTATAAAGCTTTCTTTGTTATATACAGCGTCATAGTCTTTGAAATATTCAAAAAACTGATTTTTTTGATTATCTGAAAAAGAGGAAATAAACTTGACAGCTACCCTATTTTCTAGGTCAACTTCAACTGCGTACTCACCGCTCTCTTTCTCAACAACATTAACAATGTTATCTCGTTTTTGCTCAATGATATACTCTCTCGATACACCATTTTCGGAAATAACGATCGTATTGTCCTCATCTTCTGTATTGTCAGCGGTAATACTTTCACTTATCTTAATATCATTTATTTTCGAAATGATTCCGTCAAGTATACCTGCAATATTGTTTCTATCAAAACGCTGATAATCTATATCGTGAGAGTCAAGCAGTGTATTTATCTCACCGTCTTTTTTAATGCTTTCTTCAAGATTATGAATTCTGCCCTCTTGTTCAAATTTGACAGACAAATCACGCTCAACAACAACATTATAGTTGTTATAATTCTCATATTGAGAAAAAACGCTCTCTATATACTCAGGTGCATTTTCTTTTAGATAGACTGTGTTAAGCAAAAGAGGCGAATCGGTGACTACCACATCTACATTGTCAAGCATTATATCCAGACGCCTTTTTTGTTCTGAAAGTATTTTGCTTTGATTTTTTAGAGTTCCATCAAGGTGTTCAAAGTCCTTGGCATATACAAGCTCTTTTGCAACTTCGGAAACATAATCAGCGTGATACCCCAGTTTCTTTAATTCGGCAACAAGTTGTAATGCAGTTGTTGATTTTCCTGCACCTGGACCACCATAAATATTAACAATAAGCGTGGTGCTTATAGGTTTAATATTGTCCTCACTCTCATTTTTGTCCATGGACAAAACATTCGCAAATGTTATCTCTTTTCCGTGTATGTTTATTGCTCTGACAGGTTTATACGCCTGAGTTGAAATATTATTGAACCAAGTATCTACAAAAGAATTGCAATTATCCTGTTCGTCACTGTCTGGTTCATACGTTTTATATATGCTCATGCCGTCCTGTTGATATGAAATTGCAGTAAGTGTTTTATTTTTACTATCAATATCAAACACTATTTCAGGGTCAACCATTAAATCGCCATTCTGCTCATAGTAATGTGCCATTGCTACAGAATTGCTACCGATTTTGTCCAAGGACAAAGTCATAAAGCCTAAGTCGCTTTCAAGCTTGAGATATTTATAGTCCGTCAGAAAATCAGGAAACAGCTCGACAAACTTTGAATACAGTCTTTGCTGTTTCATCGTGCTTGCGGAAATAATATTACCACGATATTTTTCCGTTTCTTTTTCTTCTTTTTCAGATGTTGCCTCTATGGTGTTGCTTATGGCATACTCGTTATCCCTGATGAGCTGCTTAACATAGCCGCAGGCAGTACGCCAGTTTACACAGTATAGTTCCGCTCCATTAGCGTCAGCAAAGACAACGCCCTTGGAAGTCGCAGACCATTTGACTACATCAGGCATTTCAGCAAGCTCGATAGGGTGTGAACCTTTATATACAGCATAGGTATACCGCATAAGCACCTTAGCTGACTTGTTGATGTTATAGAACTTGATAACTGCCTGCTTATTAACTTTTTTATAATCCGCCTGAAAAATCTGTTTAAGCACTGTTTCCTGTTGCTCAGCGGTAAGCGTCAGACGTTCAGCTTTTTCAGGAACTTCTACAAATTCATTGTAGTCAGGCTCAGG
>ERZ836441.660-NODE-660-length-39143-cov-5.788145_pt1 | contig 39143 bp, 31 predicted proteins | sample MGYA00519686_ERZ836441 | MGnify/ENA primary metagenome ERZ836441 (study PRJEB31850, sample SAMEA3708800) | human gut metagenome | biome: human gut; feature: human-associated habitat; material: faeces | place: China | collected 2014 ...
CGCCCTTTGGAAACCTTCGGGCACAAATACTTAGTTGTACTCTTGAAATATCGATTTTGTTAGCTTGACAGCCTCGTGAATGTGTCTTAGAACTCGGAAATGATCTCCGTCCAGACCTGATCGTAGAGCTTCGTGTCGTCGCCCAGATACTTGAACACCTCGCAGTGATCCAGCGCTTCCTGCGACGGGTTATTGACCGGGGAGGCGTTGTATTCGTCCGCGCCGATGATGTCAATCGCGGCGGTGTTCGGAATCGCATAGCCGACGTATTCGTAGTTCATCGCGGCGATATCCCCGCGGCAGAGGAAGTCGATGAACTTTTCCGCGCCGGAGACGTTGCGCGCGTTCGCCGGGATGCAGATGGAATCATAGAAGATGTTGCTGCCCTCTTCCGGCACGACGTAATCCAGCTCGTCGTTCTCGCTCATGCAGAAGGTCGCGTCGCCGCTCCAAACCATCGCGACGGCCGCCTCGCCCGCAATCATCTTGTCCTTGACCTCGTCCACGACGTAGGCCAGCACCATCGGCTTCTGCTCGATGAGCAGGTTCTTCGCGTCTTCCAGATCGGCCGGGTCGGTGGAGTTGAGGTCGTGCCCCGTCATCACCAGCGCAATCGCCAGCGTGTCGCGCGGGGAGTTGAGCATCAGCATATCCATCGTGTAGGCCGGGTCCATCAGGGTATTCCAGCTGGTCGGCGCTTCATCCACCATCTCCGTGTTGTAGAGGATACCCATCGTGCCCCAGGTGTACGGCACGGCGTATTCGCTCTGCGGGTCGTAGCCCTCGTTCATAAAGCGCGGGTCGATGTTGGCGACGTTGGGAATGTTTTCCCAGTTGATCTTCTGGAGCAGATTCTCCTGAATCATGCGCTCGATCATGTAGTCGCTGGGGATAATCACGTCGTAGCTCGAACCGCCCATCGCGATCTTGGCGTACATATCCTCGTTCGTTTCAAACGTCTCATAGATGACCTTGATGCCGGTCTCCTGCTCGAACAGGTCGAGCACTTCCGGCTCGATGTAGTCGCCCCAGTTGTAGACGCTGATGGTTTCCTGCGCCGCCAGCGCAAAGAGCGGGCAGAGCGTCAGCGCGGCGGCAAGCAGCAGCATGGTGAGTTTCTTCATGTTTGATTTCTCCTTTTCTTTTTTAGCTTGCTCAGATTGAGCCGTAAACGCGAAGCGATGTGCGGGAAACCCAAGAACCTCGGGTTCCCGGCGAGGGGCTTAGGGGGCAGCGTCCCCAGTCGCCCCTTAGTACGGTATCTTCACTTCGTCGAGCTTCCTCTGGCTGCGGCCATCCTTGCGGAAGTCGCGCAGGTTCAGCCCGATGAGCAGAACAAACACACAGGCAAAGATGATCGTGGACAGCGCGTTGATCTTCGGCGAAATGCCGCGCTTGGCCATCGTGTAGATGGTGATGGACAGGTTGCTCACGCCCGAGCCCGTGGTGAAGAAGCTCACCACGAAGTCGTCGATGGACATGGTCAGCGCCATCACAAAGCCGGAAAACACGCCCGGCATGATGTCCGGCAGAATCACCTTGAAGAAGCCCTGCATCGGCGTCGCGCCCAGATCCTGCGCCGCCTCGGCCAGATTCGGGTCGATCTGGCGCAGCTTGGGCATCACGCTCAGCACCACGTAGGGCACGCAGAACGCGATATGCGACAGCAGCAGGGTCAGGTAGCCGAGCTGAATGTTGGCCATCGCGTAGAGCAGCATCAGCGAAACGCCGGTGACAACCTCGGAGTTGAGCATCGGCAGATTGACGATGTTCAGCAGCGTCTTGCGCGGGAGGCGCTTCATCTGGTAGAGCGCAATCGCGCCGACCGTGCCGAGGAGGGTCGAAAAGACGGCCGCCAGCAGGCCGACGGAGAGCGTCGTGCTCAGCGCGGACATGATCGCCGCGTCGGAAAACAGCTCCTTATACCACCTGAGCGTAAAGCCGCCCCAGTTCGCGCGGGATTTGCTGTCGTTGAAGGAATAGAGAATCAGCAGAACGATCGGCGCATACAGAAACGCCATAATCAGCGCGATATACGCTTTTCTGAGCTTTTTCATCAGAGGATGCGCACCTCCTTCCGCGGCTCTTCTTCCTTGTCAATGCGCTGAAGGCCGCCCATGAACGCCAGAACGACCACCATCACCAGAAGCGAGAGCGTCGAGCCGAAGTGCCAGTCGCTCGATTTGCCAAACTGGTTCTGGATGATGTCGCCGATGAGCGGCACCTTGCCGCCGCCCATGAGCTGGCTGATAACGAACGTCGTGACCGCCGGAACGAACACCATCGTGATCCCCTCCAGCACGCCGGGCAGGGAATACGGCAGCGTCACGCGCAGGAAGCTCTGCACCGGGCTTGCGCCGAGGTCGGCGGCGGCCTCCAGCAGGCTGTGATCCGTCTTTTCGATGACGGTGTAGATCGGCATAATCATAAAGGAGAGGTAGTTGTAGACCATGCCGAGCACGACCGCCTTCTCGTTATAGAGGAAGATGATCTTCTTGCCCACGCCCATGCTCGTCAGCCAGCGGTCAAACGCCGGAACTGCATCGCGCAGCGACGCGATCCAGCTGTTGAGAATGCCCGAATTTTCCAGAATGGACATCCAGGAATAGGTGCGCAGCAGGAAGTTCATCCACATCGGCAAAATGATGAGCATCAGCCACAGGCCGGGGCGCTTAAAATCCCTGCCGCTGAGGATCAGCGCGACGGGATAGCCCAGCAGCAGGCAGATGATCGTGGTGAACAGCGCGATCTTGAGCGAGCGCAGCAGCAGCTTGAGGTAAGTCGGTTCAAGCATGCGCCTGAAATTGGCGAGGGAAACGACCGTCTGCTTCTGCGGGCGTTCGGCCGTCACCGTGCCGTCCTCAAGCTGAAAGAGCGTCTGGCCGTTGTCGCCCGCAACCTCGACATACGCCGGGGGTTCCTCCACGGTCACGCCGTACCAGACCACCATCGCCAGCGGAACGGCGATAAAGAGAACCGCCCAGAGCACAAACGGCACGGCAAGCGCCTTATTTTTCTTCATGGCCGCTCACCTCACACGCGCGCGGCATGCCGCTTGAGAATGTCCGGCGAATAATCGCTCTTGCGCATGACCTGAATATCCTCCGGCGCGACGGTGAGCTTCACCTGCGTGCCGACCGGGCGGGCGTGGGTGGAATGTACCAGCAGCACGCTGTCGCCCACGCGCACCTTCATCTCGTAATGCACGCCCTTGAACAGCAGGGATTCCACAACGCCCTGCGGCACGCCCTGCACGGGATCGTCGGCGGGCTTGAGCTTCACGTCCTCCGGGCGCAGCACGACGTCCACGTCCGCGTTTTCGCCAAAGCCCGTATCCACGCACGGGAAATCACACCCGAGGAAACGCACCAGCTTATCGCGCACCATCGTGCCGGCCATGATGTCGCTGTCGCCAATGAAATCCGCGACGAAGGCGGATTGCGGCTCGTTGTAGATATCCTCCGGCGTGCCGAGCTGCAGGATGTGCCCCGCGCTCATCACGGCCACGCGGTCGCTCATGGTCAGCGCTTCCTCCTGATCGTGGGTGACGAAGATGAAGGTGATGCCGCTCTCGCGCTGGATGCGCTTGAGCTCCAACTGCATCTCGCGGCGGAGCTTGAGATCCAGCGCGCCCAGCGGCTCATCCAGCAGCAGCACATCCGGCTTGTTAATCAGCGCGCGCGCAATCGCCACGCGCTGCTGCTGGCCGCCGGAAAGGCTGGAAATGCGGCGCTTTTCAAAACCCGCCAGACCGACCAGCGCCAGCATGCGGCTGACCTCCTCGGCGGTCTTTTTCTTATCCTCCTTGCGCAGATCCGGGCCAAAGGCGACGTTCTGCGCGACGTTCAGATGCGGGAAGAGCGCGTAGCGCTGGAACACGGTGTTGATCGCGCGCTTATACGGCGGCAGGCCGATGATGTTTTGCCCCTTATAGAGGATTTCGCCGCTGGTCGGCTTTTCAAAGCCGCCGATGCAGCGCAGCAGCGTCGTCTCACCGCAGCCGGAGGGGCCGAGCAGCGTCACAAACTCGTTTTCGCCGATATCGATGCTCACGCCGCCCAGCGCGGTGAAGCCGTCTTCAAAGACCACGCGAAGATCCCGAATGGAAAGAATCGTCTGATTATCCATGATATCCTCCTCAAAAATTCGGCGGGGTGCAGACCCAAATCACCGTCGCCGGGGTCTTTCCCGTGTTTTTCAAATGATGCTGCTGGGACGGCTTAAAGGAAAAGCTGTCGCCCTTGCGCACCCGGTAGCTCTTGCCGCCCAATTCCAGCGTCACCGCGCCGGAGAGCACGTAGCCAAATTCCTCGCCCATGTGCGGCAGATCGGTTTCGGTCTCTGCGCCGGGCTGAATCGTCACCAGAATCGGCTCGATGTCCTTCTTCTGCGCGTTGGGAATCAGCCAGTGGATGGTCACGCCGTCGTCTTCCTTGACGAACACATCCTCCTTGCGGCAGACGGGATCATCCCCCTGCTCGTCGGAGAAAAACTCGTGAAACGAGCTGCCCAGCGTGGTCAAAATATCCTCCAGCGTGGAGAGCGACGGCGAGGTCTGGTTGCTTTCCAGTTGGGAGATAAAGCCCTTGGACAGCTCGCAGCGATCGGCCAGCTCCTTTTGCGTCAGGTTGTTTTTCTGGCGGAGGCTTCGCAGCTTGCCGCCGATGTTGATGCCCACAAAAACGCCCCCAGTTTAGTCATGCGTGACTTTCAGGTTAATATCGCGATGCAGATTAAAACACATTTCGCCCCCCGTGTCAAGCGTTTTGAAAAAACTTTCCGCCCGATTCTTCGTTTTGTTCGGTTTTTTGTGCTTTTCCCCGCGCGGTTTTCGCCGTTTTTTCAATTATTCCTTGATTTTTATGTTCCTGTTAAGTGAATCTGAAATCTTGCTTTTCCTAAACTTTGCGCGCCGCTTTTCCCTGCCGGATATTGACAGACGGGCGCGTTTCTTTTATGCTATTTAAGGAAGTTATCTCATTCCAAGGAGGCGGCTTTTCATGCGTTCTCTTTCCGTTCTGCTCTGCGGCTACGGCTGGTTTGCCGGTATTCCGGAGGGCGAAACCAACAACGCCGAGCTGATTGCCCGCGCGCTGGACGGCGAAACGCTCGTCTGCGGCGATGTGCGGGCGACGGTGCGCGGCATGACCATGCCCGTGCTCTGGCGCGGCGCGTTCGAGCCGGTTCAGGCGGCCATCGACGCGCAAAAGCCCGACCTCGTGCTGGCGCTCGGCACGGATGCGCGCGCCGGCGCGCTGCGCCCCGAGCCTTTCGGCGTCAACTGGCGCAGGGGGCGCGACGCGGGCGACACCCCGGAGGAAAATTCCCCGATCTTCTCGGGCGAGGCGGAATGGCTGCGCGGCACGCTCCCCTATGCACAGATGGTGCGCGCCATGCTCGCCGCAGGCGTGCCCGCCCGGCTCGGCGCACTGACCCCCGCCCCGGCGGACGCACCACTGACCGTGCAGAGCACGACGGGGATGTACCTTTGCAACTATATGACCTATCGCCTCGCCAAGCTGAGCCGCGAAACCGGCCTGCGCGCGGGCTTTATGCACGTGCCGACCCAGACGGCCTACGCCTGCCGCCACCGCGAGCGGATGCTGGCCGCCGCCGCGGATGAGGAAGCCAAAGAGAAGCTGCTGACCGCGCCGATTGCGGGCATGGAGCTTGAAATGATGGTCAAGGGAACGCGCGCGGCGCTTGAAGCATGCCTGCCGTCGCTCTCCCTGTAAGCCGCAACTCAAACGGAAATCAAAAAGGAGGTTTTGAGTATGAAGTACGAGATCAAAGGCGGAAACCTGCCCGTGGTGATCTGCACGCTGCAACCCGGCGAAACCATGGTGACCGAAAGCGGCGCGATGAGCTGGATGAGCCCGAACATGAAGATGGAGACCGGCGCGAAGGGCGGCCTCGGCGGCGCTTTCGGGCGCATGTTCTCCGGCGAATCCATCTTCCAGAACCGCTACACGGCGCAGAAGGGCGAGGGGCTGATCGCCTTCGCCTCCAGCTTCCCCGGCGAGATCCGCGCGGTGGATATCGCGCCCGGCCACAGCATCGTCGTGCAAAAGCGCGGCTTCCTCGCCTGCACGGAGGGCGTGGAGCTGTCCGTGTTCTTCCAGAAGAAATTCGGCACGGGCTTTTTCGGCGGCGAGGGCTTCATCATGCAGAAGCTCTCCGGCAGCGGCACGGCGTTTCTGGAGATCGACGGTTCGACGGTGGAATACGATCTGGAGCGCGGCCAGTCGATGATCGTGGACACGGGCTATCTCGCCGCGATGGACGACACCTGCACGATGGAGATCGTCAGCGTGCCGGGCGTCAAGAACAAGCTGTTCGGCGGCGAAGGGCTGTTCAACACCGTCGTGCACGGGCCGGGGCATATCATTTTGCAGTCGATGCCGATTTCCGCCGTGGCGAGCTGTTTGAGCCCGTTCTTCCCAAGCGGAAGCAATTAACGGCCGCCGAAAGGGCGCACGGCACACAGACAAACAGCATACAAAAAACGATTGGAGTGCACATCATAGCCGCCCCAATCGTTTTTGCTTTTACGCTTTTGATCATGCGTCCTTCTTCGGCGCAAGCTCGCTGAAAAGCAGCGCCGCGAAGATCACCGCAAAACCCACGCCCATTTGCGGCGTGACCTTTTCCCCCAGCAGCAGGCAGGAAAACAGCACGCCGAACACCGATTCCAGCGACAGCAGAATCACCGCATGCGAGGCGGGCGCCATGCTCTGGCCGATGTTTTGCAGGCTCATGCCGATGGTGGTGGAAAACACCGCGATATACAGCAGCCCGCCGACGGAGCCGGGGCTGAACGTCATCGGCATGCCACGCTCAAAGGTCAGGCTGTATACTGCCGCATACAGCCCGCAGAACGCGAATTGCAGCACGATCAGCGCATAGAGGTTCGTCTTCCTCTGGCATTGCTCCACCGCGATGATGTGCGCCGCGAACAGGAAACCGCAGACCAGCGTCAGCAGATCGCCGACATTCAGCCCCCCGGCCTGCCCATCCAGCGACAAAAGCCCGATGCCGACGAGCATCAGTGCCGCCGCGATCAGGTTGCCCTTTTGCAGCTTCTGGTGAAACAGCAGCGCGCAGCCAAACGGCACGAGCAGCACGTAGATCGTCGTCAGAAACGCATTCTTGCCCGCCGTCGTATATTGCAGGCCGATGGTCTGCACGATATACGCCCCGAAGAGCGCCAGCCCGACCAGCGCGCCGCGCGCCACGTCCCCGCGCGTCAGCCCCCTCAAGCGCTTATGAAACAGCGCGCCCGTGATCGCCGCCGCAATCAGATAGCGCATGGCGATAATCGCCCCCGGCGGAAAGCTGTCCAGCGCGTTTTTCACCACAGAAAACGCGCAGCCCCAAATCAGCGCCGTCAGCAAAAGCAGGCCGTCGGCCAGAATCTCGCGTTTTGTCATCCGTTCATACACCCTTATACTAATTCGCAGTTAAAATGCTTAACAGAGCGCATCAGATTTTTTGTTCTGACGAAGCCAAGTGAAGTGAGGCGTACTGGAGGTACGTTGAACGGAACGAGGCAAAGTCAGAGCGAAAAAGATGGTGCGCGGATTAAGCCATTTTAACAAGAATTCGTATTATTCCCGATTTTTGCATAAGCATGCAAGCAGGCTTTATTTTAGCATAAACCCGCGCGGAAGAAAAGCTCTTTACACCTTCTTTGTTTTGGTGTATCATGTTTGATAAGCGAATATCGTTATTCAACCGCATCTGATATAAGGAAGACGTAAAAAGGAAGATATAAAAAGGAGATTTTGTTATGGACGATAAAACCATTCCGTCTCTGGTTCTCCCCGGTGAGGAAGCCCCTCAGCAGGCCGCCGCGGCCGTTCAGGAAGCGCCCGCCGCACAGGAAACGCCTGCCCAGCAGGAAGCGCCTGCCGCGCCCGCCCAGCAGGATGCGCAGACCCCTGTGGACGCGAAGGATGATTCTCTGAATTTTGATAACCTGTCGCCCGAGGAGCAGGCCGCCGTGCTGGCGTTCGTGGATCGCATCGACATCCACAACAGCGAAACGGTGCTCAAATACGGCAACGCCGCGCAGACGAAGATTTCCCAGTTCTCCGACAAGATTCTCGAGGACGTCAAGACCAAGGACACCGGCGCGATTTCCGATATGCTGACCCAGCTTGTCGCCGAGCTGAAGGGCTTCGACGTGGACGAGGGCAAGAAGGGCGGCCTGTTCGGCCTGTTCAAAAAAGCCGGCAGCAACATCGCCCAGCTTCGCGCGAAATACGACAAGGTGGAGGAGAACGTCGCGCAGATCATCGCCACCCTGCAGGGGCACCAGAAGCAGTTGATTTCCGATTGCAAAATGCTCGACGAGCTGTACGCGCAGAACGAGCAATATTACCACGAATTGACGCTCTACATCATCGCGGGCGAACTGAAGCTCCAGAGGCTGCGCGAGGAGGAGCTTCCGCCGCTTCTGGCCAAGGCGCAGCAGACCGCCGACCCGGCCGACGCGCAGATCGCCAACGATTTCAGCCAGCTCATTTCGCGGTTTGAAAAGCGCATTCACGACCTCAAGCTCACGCGCATGGTTTCCGTGCAGATGGGGCCGCAGATCCGCCTGATGCAGAACAACGACAACGTGCTCGCCGAGCGCATCCAATCCACCGTCGCCAACACGATTCCGCTCTGGAAGAGCCAGATGGTCATCGCCATGGGCATGCAGCACGCCGAGAGCGCGCTCAACGCGCAGAAGGCCGTCACCGACATGACCAACGAGCTGCTGCGCGCCAACGCGGAGCGCCTCAAGATGGGCACCATCGAAACGGCGAAGGAAGCCGAGCGCGGCGTTGTGGATATCGAAACCATCCGCGCCGCGAACACCGCGCTCATCGACACCCTGACCGAAGTGCAGAAGATTCAGCGCGAGGGCGCTCAGAAGCGCGCCGCCGCCGCCATCGAGCTTGGCCGCCTGGAAAAGGAACTGCGCGACAAGGTGCTTGAAATCGACAATTAAACCGGCGGATGCCCCCTGCATCCCCGGCTCTCCTCCAAAGGGACTGTCAAGCTTAACCCGAACATTTCAAGGAACAAATATCTAAGCATTTTGGAATATGGGGCTTTGCCCCATCGCCCCACCAAAGGGCTTTCCGATCGCCCTTTGGAAACCTTCGGGCACAAATACTTAGTTTTTCTTGAAATATCGGTGTTGTTAGATTGACAGTCCTTTATTTTGCAGAAAGGAGCTTCCCCTTATGAACACACGGGGCAAGCGTTACCATCCCGTCAAGCCAGCCCGCAGCTACAAGGAGCAGCTCGCCCGCCTGACCGACATCCACGGCCTGACGATCGAGGACGAAGCGCGGGCGCGCTATATCCTCTCCACCGTCAACTATTACCGCCTGACGACCTACGGCAAGCACCTGCGCCGCACGGACAACCCGGATCTCTTTCTGCCCGGCGTATCGCTGGAGACGCTGTACAGCCTGTACCGGTTTGACATGAACCTGCGCCACCTGCTGCTCCCGGTGCTGGAGTTTTTCGAGGTGCAGCTCCGCGCCAAAGTCGCCTATCAGCTGGCCATCACCTACGGCTCGCTGGGCTATATGGACGCGGAGAATTTCCGCGCCGAGGTTTTGCCCAACGGCGCTTCCGTCCACAAAAGCCTGATCGGCAAATTCAAAAACGAGGTCAAGCGGCAGGGCGCGCTCCCGTTCGTGCGCCACCACAAAATCAAATACGGCGGCCAATTCCCGATTTGGGCGGCCGTCGAGCTGTTCACCTTCGGCATGCTCGGCTCGCTGTTTGACCTCATGCGGGAGGGCGACCAGCGCGCCGTCAGCCGGGAATACGACCTCTCGCCGGAGGCGCTTTCGCGCCTGATCGCCGCCGCCGTGGATGTGCGCAACATCTGCGCGCATTACAACCGGCTCTACAACCAGATTCTCCCGGATCAGCCGCTCCTGCCCAACCATCTGCGCCTGTATGAAAGCGACCGCCTTTTCCCGCTCCTGCTCGTCTTCGCGCATGCGCTGGGGCGCGAGCGCGTGTTTGCGCGCCTGCTCACGGGGCTTTCGCTGCTGGAAGCCGATTACCCCGAGGCCGATTTGTCGCTCTGCGGGTTCCCCGAGGATTGGCGCGCCGTTCTGGAGGCGGAAGCCGCGCAGGCCTGAGGCGGCGCAAGCCCTTTTTACTTTCCGACGCAGAATTTCGCAAAGACCTCGTCGATGACCCTTTCGCTCATCGTTTCGCCCGTGATTTCGCCCAGCGCATCCAGCGCCGCGGACAGATCCACCGCCGCGACGTCCAGCGGCATGCCGTCCTCAATCGCCGTCACCGCGTCGCAGAGCGCCGCGCGGGCGCGTCCGGCCGCCTCCACATGGCGCGCCTGAGAGAGCGCCGAGGATTCCGCGCCATCCGCCGGAACGAACGCCGTCAGCGCGTCCCGGAGCGCTTCCATGCCCTCGCCGCGCGTCGCGCAGACCGTCACCATCGGCACGTCGCCAAAGGCCGCGCGCACGTCCGCCGCCGTCAGCCGCTGCGCGAGGTCGCCCTTGCTGAGCACGATCATCTGCGGCGCAAGGCCGAAAAGCGCCGCCTTGTCTTCCTCGGTCAGCGGGCTTGCGCTGTCCAGCACCAGCGCCCGCACGTCCGCCTCCGCGAGCGCTTTTTTGGCGCGCTCCACGCCGATGCGCTCCACCGCGTCGCCCGTCTCCCGAAGCCCGGCCGTATCCGTCAGCAGGACGCGCACCCCGCCGATCTGCACGGCCTCGGTCAGCGTATCCCGCGTCGTGCCGGGAATATCCGTCACAATCGCGCGCTCTCCGCCCAGCAGCGCGTTCAGCAGGCTGCTCTTGCCCGCATTCGGCCTGCCGCAGAGCACCACGCGCAAGCCCTCGTCCTCGATGCGCCCCGCCCGCGCGTCGCAGGCCGCCGCCAGCTTCGCCGCAATCGCCTTGCAGGCCGCCGTCACCTCCCGCGCGGTCTGCGTCTCCTCCACCTCGTCCGGGAAGTCGATTGCCGCCGCCATGGCCGCCAGCAGGGACGTGATCTCCTCCCGCGCCGTCCGCACGAACGCGGAAACGCCGCCCTCCATCTGCCGCACGGCGCTGCGCATGGCGCGCTCGCTCCCCGCGCGGATCATCCGCATCACGCCCTCAGCCTGCGCCAGATCGATGCGCCCGTTCAGAAACGCCCGGTAGGTGAACTCGCCCGGCTCGGCCATCCGCGCGCCCGCCGCCATCAGCAGCCTCAGGATCTTGCCGACCAGCGCCTGCGAGCCGTGGCAGTGAATCTCCGCCACGTCCTCCCGCGTGTAGCTGTGCGGCGCGCGCATCAGCACGGCCATCGCCTCGTCCGCAACGCTGCCATCCTCCATCACATAGCCGTAGGTCAGCATGCGGTTTTCCAGCGGCTTCCCGTTCTTCGCCCGGAACACGCGCGATATGATCCGCCGACAGTCCGCCCCGCTCACGCGGACAATCGCCACGCCGCCCTCTCCCGCCGCCGTCGCCTGCGCCGCGATGGTATCCCGATTTTGAAACATGCGCCGTTCCTCCCTCTGTGTTTTCCAATCTGTTTTGATTATACCACGACCGTCCGCGGTTGAAAAGCGCGCAAACCGGCCGCCTTCCTTCATCGAACCTGCCGAAAAGCGCCCGTTTGATGAACTTTTTCCCTGCTTCTCTTGATTTCGCACGAAAAACTGTGTAGAATAGAGGTTATGGCTTACGTCCCTTTGCGGACGGCTTGTTTTTCTTCACAACCAAAGGAGGTTCCGCATCCGATGCAAAATGTGCAGCGAATTGTTCTGGTGGACTTCGGCGCGCAGTATACCCAGCTCATCGCCCGCCGTGTGCGCGAAGCCAAGGTTTTCTGCGAGGTTGTTTCCTACCTGACGCCGCTTTCCGAAATCCTTGAAAAGAAGCCGGTGGGCATCATCCTCTCCGGCGGCCCCGCTTCCGTGCTCGACGCGGATGCGCCGCATATCGACCCGGCCATCTACGAGCAGGGCATCCCGGTTCTGGGCATCTGCTACGGCATGCAGTTGACGGCCTACACCCTCGGCGGCACCGTCGAGCGCGCCGCCCAGCGCGAATATGGCCGCATCCCGGTGGATTTCGACGTCAACAGCCCGCTGTTTGCCGGCATGAAGGCGCAGTCTGTCGCGTGGATGAGCCACACCTTCCACGTCACCCATGCGCCGGAGGGCTTCACCTCCATCGCCCACAGCGAAAACTGCGCGTTCTGCGCGATGGCGAACCCCGAAAAGCGCATCTACGCGGTGCAGTTCCACCCGGAAGTCACGCACAGCGAAGAGGGCCAGAAGGTCATCGCCAACTTCCTGTATAACGTCTGCGGCTGCACGGGCGACTGGACGATGAGCACCTTCATCGACAACGCCATCGCCTCCATCCGCGATCAGGTCGGCCCGAACGGCCGCGTGATGCTCGGCCTCTCCGGCGGCGTGGATTCCTCCGTCGCGGCGGCGCTGATCTCCCGCGCCATCGGCGAGCGCCTGACCTGCGTTTACGTCGATCACGGCTTCATGCGCAAAAACGAAACCGAATCCGTCCGCGAGGTCTTCACCAAGCAGTTCCCGGTGAATCTGGTCATCGTGGACGCGCGCGACCGCTTCCTGACCAAGCTGGCGGGCGTTTCCGACCCGGAGACGAAGCGCAAGCTGATCGGCGGCGAGTTCGTCTACTGCTTCGCCGACGAGGCCAAGAAGCTCGAGGGCGTGGAATTCCTCGCGCAGGGCACGATTTACCCGGACGTGATCGAATCCGGCTCGGTCAAGGGCAGCGCGGTGATTAAGTCGCACCACAATGTCGGCGGTCTGCCGGCCGATGTGCGCGCGAAGTTCACCGGCGGTCTGGTGGAGCCGCTCCGCATGCTGTTCAAGGACGAGGTTCGCAAGGTCGGCGAGGAGCTGGGCATGCCGCACGACATGGTTTGGCGTCAGCCGTTCCCCGGCCCCGGTCTGGCAATCCGCATCATGGGCGACATCACGGCGGACAAGCTGGAAACCGTTCGCGAGAGCGACGCGATTCTGCGCGAGGAAGTCGCGCTGGCCGGTCTTGAGCGCGACGTCAACCAGTATTTCACCGTGCTGACCAACACCCGCACCGTCGGCGTGATGGGCGACGAGCGCACGCACGATTTCGTGCTGGCCATCCGCGCCGTGACGACCGACGACTTTATGACCGTCGATTGGGCGCGCCTGCCCTACGACCTGCTCGCCAAGGTCAGCGCGCGCATCGTCAACGAAGTGCCGCGCGTCAACCGCGTCGTGTACGATATTACCACCAAGCCGCCGGCAACGGTGGAGTGGGAATAATCCGAAACGGTCAAAAAAGTCAAGTATTGTTCGGTTTTTGAGTGCATCAAAAGCCAAACGATACGAATTTGATACTTTCGGTCTTATTCTTCAAAATTTGAGGAAGACATGAAAATGCCCTCCGAAACGGCAAAGTTTCGGAGGGTTTTTCATGTCTTTATTCTTTTCTCCACGCTTTTTTCGGTTTGAACTTTCCGCAGTCGTCGGCGGTGGAAGGCCAGTTCAGCTTCCATTCCTGATATTCCTCGCGGGTGATCTCCCTGCGCCGGAGCTGCTGCTTGCGGAGCATCCACTCAGCCATGAAGCTGTCAAGGATATTGTAATCAAAGCAGACTGCCACGCGCTTATGTGGCAGGTCGGCATCCGTGTTATCGACGGTTTCGACAAGGTGCATCCATGGGTACTGGTCGTCCAGCTCAAAGAGCGCGTGAAGAATCCCTTCCGCGTCGTTCATCGTCGGGTCTTCCAGATATGCCACGCTCACATCCAGCGCCGCAGCGATTTTCCGCATCAGCTCTTCTTTGGGTTTGCGGGAATTGTTTTCATACTGAGCAATGCGGACATCCGCGCTCTTTTCATCGAAGCCGACCGCCATTCCAAGCTCCTTCATCGTCATCCCGCGGAAATTCCGCACCCGTTTGATTCTATCCCCCACTGCCATAGCGGTGTTCCTCCCTGATTCATCTCGTTCCCGCTCAGTATACCACACGAAAAAATCCCGCTCAAGGGATACTAAATAAAAAAAGTTAGAGATTTTTCTTCAAAAGGGCTTGCTAAGTATATTTGTTTAGTGTATGATAAAAGCGTCGATACTAAGCAAAAATATATAGTATCCGGAAAGTGAGGAACACACCATGAAAACCAACAACTCTATTCTCGTCACCGCGCCGGAAATCGCCAAAGACCTCGGCATTTCCACCACCAGCGCATACAAGCTCATCCACAAATGGAACGCCGAGCTTGAAGCGAAGAACTACACGACCATCTCCGGGAAGGTCAGCCGCAGATACTACTATGAACAGATCTACGGCATGGAAGCCCCGGCAGACAACGGGGAGGTGATGTAATGCCCGCTTACAAGGACACCAATGGAACCTACTTCGTTTCTTTCTACTACGAGGATTTTCGCGGCGTAAAGAAACGGAAAATGAAACGCGGTTTTGCCCGCCGGCGCGACGCGCTGGACTGGGAACGCCGCTTTCTGCTGCAAAGCACCGCCGACCTGAGCATGAAGTTTTCGGACTTCGTTGAAATCTACCGAAACGACAAACAAATGCGCATCCGGGAAAGCACATGGGAATCCAAGAACAACATGATCGACCTGAAGATTCTGCCGTATTTCAAGGATCGCCCGATCAACGCCATCGAGCCGAAGGACATCATCGCATGGCAGAACGAAATCATGAACCTGAAAAAGCCGAACGGTGAACCGTACTCGACCACTTATCTCAAATCCATCCACAGTCAGCTCAGCGCAATTTTCAACCATGCGGTTCGCTACTACCGCCTGCAAAAGAATCCCGCCGAGATCGTCGGCAACATGGGGAAGGATTCACACAAGGAAATGCTGTTCTGGACAAAGGACGAATATCTGAAATTCGCCAAAGTGGTGATGGACAAGCCGACTTCCTACTATGCCTTCGAGGTGCTGTACTGGTGCGGCATCCGGCTGGGCGAGCTGCTGGCGCTGACCGCTTCGGATTTCAACTTCGAGCGGCAGACGCTGACCATCAACAAATCCCTTCAAAACATCAAGGGCAGCATCATCATCACGCCGCCCAAGACGCCCAAGAGCAACCGAACGATCAAAATCCCGCAGTTTCTCGTGGATGAGATGCAGGACTACATCAAGTCGCTGTATGGGCTGGAACCCGACGACCGCATCTTCCCCATCTCCAAGGCATATCTGCACCATGAGATGAACAGGGGCGCGAAAGCCGCAGGCGTTAAACGCATCCGGATTCACGATCTCAGACACAGCCACGTTTCCCTGCTGATTGAAATGGGATTTTCCGCCGTCGCCATCGCCGAGCGCGTCGGGCACGAAAGCATCGACATCACTTATCGTTACGCCCATCTTTTTCCCACCAAGCAGACCGAAATGGCAAACCGGCTCAACAGCGAATGGACAAAGGAGGAAGATAAACCGTGTCCCGAAAAGTGATGGACTGCTGCAACCGCTGGCGAAGCAAAACCGTTTCCTTCCGCATGTCGCCGGAAGAAGACGCGCTGCTTGACAGCATGGTGCGGCTCTCCGGCATGACCAAGCAGGACTACATCATCGCAAGGCTGCTGAAATTTGAAATCACCGTTCAAGGCAATCCCAAGGTGTACAAAGCCATGAAGCAGGAACTCGCGTTCTTCTGCGCCCGCCTGTCTGAATCCGGTTTCCTGCCGGATTCGGATTGGGCGGCGAGGCTGGATCATCTGCTTTTGCTCCTTGACGGTATGAAGGAGGTTTGAATCATGCCCGACCAGAGAAATATGCTCGACCAAACAAAAAAGACCGCCCCGATTCCGGCTGTTGGCGCAGCCGGGGAGCAGTCACAAAACAATAAAACCAATGACATTATACCAAAGGACAGGAAAAATAACAACTCCCTGCACACGCTTTCCATGACAGAACTCTACGACACGACCTATCCCCCGAAAGCCGCCATCATCGACGGTCTGCTCTACGCCGGAACTTATCTGTTCGTCGGCGCACCGAAGATCGGAAAATCCTTCTTCATGGCGCAGCTCAGCTACCATGTCGCGACGGGAACTTCCTTGTGGCAATACGACGTGCATCCGGGTGAAGTGCTGTATCTCGCCCTTGAGGATGACTACGCCCGCATCCAGAAACGCCTGTACAAGATGTTTGGTTCAGAGGATACGCCAAACCTGCATTTTGCGACGCAGTCCATGACGCTTGGCGGCGGGCTGCTCGACCAGCTTGAAGCGTTTCTTGCCCATCATCCCGAAACCAGATTGATGATCGTGGACACCTTGCAGAAGATTCGGGAAATCGGAAGCGACAAATACAATTACGCCAACGATTACGAGATTGTCGGTCGGCTCAAGGCGTTCAGCGACAAGCATAATCTCTGCCTGCTCATCGTCCACCATACGCGCAAAATGGAATCTGAGGACAGCTTCGACATGATCTCCGGAACGAACGGTCTATTGGGCGCGGCAGACGGTGCGTTCATCCTGCAAAAGAAGAAACGCACCGACACCAACGCCGTGTTGAGCGTCGTCGGACGCGACCAGCAGGATCAGGAGCTGCTGCTCCAATTCGATCACGAAAAATGCGTCTGGAAGCTCATCAAAGCGGAAACCGAGGTCTGGCGAACGCCGCCAGACCCCGTTCTCCTCTCCGTTTCCAAGCTGGTCACACCGCTTTCTCCCGAATGGCGCGGCACACCTTCCGAACTCCACGCCCAGCTTGCGGACGTCCCTCTGCTCACTCATATATTGACCCGACACCTGAACGCCAACGCCGATCTTTTGTACAATGATTATGGAATTTTGTATAAAACCAAACGTTCTCACGCCAATCGCATCATCATTCTGACTCTTGAAAAAGCAAAAGCGTGACGCTCGCGTCGCATGCGTCGCTATTTTACACATTGGCTCATTGTCAAAAATAGCGACGCAAGCGTCACAAGCGACGCGGAAGGGAGAAAAACATGAAAAACGTCCAGATTTCACAGGATCTGTTCTGCGACTTAATCCTCTATCATCTCTATAACAATCCATCCGCGGAGGAAGCCATTCGCCGGGAGCTTTCCCGAAAACTTGACGCCATGTTCCAGCGCGACTGCTTCACCCGGTACAAAACCGCCGCAACCGAAGCCGAACGTGAGCAGGCGCGGCAGCGTTACCTTGAGAGCATCGGGATGCCTGTTGACTTCCGTTGGTGAATCCGTTCGTTCTCCGCCACTGACAGGAGCGTGACACGCTCCTGTTCCTGCCGTGAGAGCGGTACGCCGTCGGGAGCGCACTCTGCCCGCGTCGTGCCCCCCGTTCCCCCTCGGAGAGCGCAAGGGCACTTTTGATGCGAAGTGTCAAAAGTGCCTTTGCGTTACTCTTGACAAGAGTAACAGAACCCCGGCAACCCAGCCCCGCACAAGAAAGGAGGCTCCGTGAAAAGAACCATCTCCGCCATGCGCGGCAAAGGCTCGCTCACCCACAACCGCAGGGACTTCATCGCTGAGAACGTCGATTCCAGCCGAACGCCGCTCAACATCGAATACCACAACGAGGACATCCGCGCCGTCTATCACGAACTGTTTGACAACGCACTGGCTCGCTACAACGAAAAGCAGACGCGCAAAGATCGCGTGATTGACGATTACTACGAGAAAATCCGCACAGGCAAACAGGAAAAGCTGTTTGAAGAACTCATCATCCAGATCGGCAACAAAGACGACATGAGCGCTTCATCCGAAAACGGACAACTTGCCCGGCAGATGCTCGACGAATACATGCAGTCGTTCCAGCAGCGTAACCCGACGCTCCGCGTGTTCTCCGCGCATCTGCACATGGATGAAGCCACGCCGCATCTTCATATTGATTTCATTCCGTTCACGACCGGCAGCAAGCGCGGACTCGAAACCCGTGTATCGCTCAAAAAAGCATTGGAAGCACTCGGCTTTGCGGGCGGCACAAAAAGTCACACTGAGCTGAACCAGTGGATCGAATCCGAAAAGCAGGCGCTCGCTTCCATCATGGCGCGGCATGATATCGAATGGGAGCAGAAAGGAACGCACGAGGAACATCTCTCCGTTCTGGATTACAAGAAGCAGGAGCGCTCCAAAGAAGTCGCCGCGCTTGAAAATCAGATTGACACCTTACAGGAACAAACGGCCGTCGCTGCAACTACACTTTCCGAAAAGCAGGAACAGCTCGACGATATCGCGCCCATTCTCAAAAATACCGAGAAGTTTGTCCGGAAATACGACGATCCCGAACGGCTGCTTCCGGAAGCCGGAATGCTGGAATCCGGCAAGGCGTTTCGGGAGAAAAAGGCGCTTCCGATTCTCGGAAATCTCCTGAAATACGCCCGTTCGCTCTTTCGGGAAAACACGGAACTGAAAGCCAAGGTGCAGAAGCTCGAAAAGGAAAATACCGATTTCAAGTCGGCAAACTGGAACCATGCCAATGAAATAGTCAAACTGAAAATGGAGAATCGGGAACTGAAAAAGGACAAAGGCAAGCTGGATGCGCTGGTTGGCAGAATCGGGAACGATGTTCTGCGAAAGCTGCTGAGAGAAACACCGAAAGAACAACCGAAACACAAGGAGAAATCGCTATGAGAAGAATTATATCCTGCCAGTTCAACATTGACACCGCCTGCGTGGATGTCGAATATGAAGATGGCTTTGTGCTTTCCATCTATACGCCCACCGTCGAGGACGCGGTCGCGCACACCATGCAGCAGCGTTCCGAGCTGGATTGGCTCATCTACAACGACCCGCTGGCGTATGTCAGACTGGTTATGAGCGGGAAAAGTGAGGAATATCTGAAAGCGGTTACGCGGTAATTGAATGGAAGGAAATCCGTTCCCGTCAGGTGGTCGATGGGGACGGATTTCCTTTTTGCATCCTGTGTAATCTATACTCTGAAAAATCTTGAACGTTCGCGCCATTCGTGGTAGAGTAGGAATCAGAAAAACAAGGACAGGGAGGCGGCAATATGACGTCCGTATTTTTTATGTTTAAAAGAATACGACCCTTCTCCATAAAAAAACTAAGCAGCCTATTCAATTCCAACTGAAAAGGCTGCTTTCTTATTCATCTTAATTCTCGCTAAAGCCAAAATCCTCCACCTTGAGCGCACGGCAATTTTCTGTTACTGTGCGTACAATCGGAACAGGAGTTCCATCTTCCATTTCGGCTTCAACATGCAACTCAATCGTAACCTTCGACCCTTCAACCTGCATCAGATGATTAATCACTTCATCCATCAAATTTCCTACGTTTTTCACAACTCTCGTGGAATCCAAAGTGGCATGAAGCGTAAAGTGCCTGTTCTGTGGTTTAGGAGGTTCCGTCGAGGGGATTGGCTTTTCTCCGCCCGGATCATCCACAGTTTTTCCCGAATTATTGGAAATCCTATTTCCGCCTGCCGGCTGAATCAAGTCATTGTTAGGGGTATTATTCTGCTTTTCCTGCCTATCAGAATTGATTTGTTTCAGTGCTGCCAGCAACTTAACAATATAACCCGCTCGATCCACAGAGCTTACATATTTGTTATACTTTAATTCTCTGTATCGGCCATCCTGTATTGCTTCCGCATAGGCAAAACATTCATCAGAGCTTACACCCTCTTGAATTGCTGTGACAAGAACATCATAAGAAGCCAAACGCGGCAAATAGCAGTAGGTACAAAGCAGTTTCCATAATTCGCCCACATTGATTTCATTATGTTCTCGCCAAAGCAGATTATCCAGTTCCATTTGCAGCATCGTGGGCGCCCAATGGGAAACCAAAAGCTCATTTTGCTGCATTTTTCTTGCTGTTTTCACGAGAATACCATCATCGCCGCCGCGAATACTGATGCTATCCCAAATAATCTGTTTCAAATCCACAGCCCGATCAATATAAGGTACAAGCAAATGACAGAACACTTCACGAATCTGAGCTTCAATCTGTGTATTGCTTCGATTCAGATTATTTTCTGTTTCACGATTCTGCGCCGCATCCAGATTCAGAATATCCTTGTCATCCCGAATTGACAACCATGCAAGATAGCGTCTGACTTCCTGACGCAGCACATTGATCGTATTCTGATCCGGTGCTACAAATACCAGCATGTTGCGATAGATTCTTGGGGTACTGCCGCGTGTATTCAGAATATTCTCCGCAGCCTGAATTGCCAGATCATTGGGCGTATTCGCCTTGTAGGCATCCTTGCACTTGAGAATAACAAGCCCGATATCCTGATCGTCGCTGACCTCCGAAGAATTGTTTGGGCAAATGTGCAGACGACCAAACGGTCTCTCCTTGCGAATCGTTTTCAGACGACGTTCGATTTCAAAATCGACATCTTCGCTCTTTTGCTGCGTCGCTCGATCTTCAACCGTCTTACGCAGCGTCGGGCGTGTATCATACCAGAAACGATCCCCGGATGGGTTACTGTATAGATAGGTCAGCGAATTCTGGAGCACATTCAGCGCATCATTGAACGTTGCAATATTTTCCCCAGGCTGTACAACGCCAAGGCGAATGCGCGACGTTTCCAAGCCTCGAATCGTGTCCCTTCTCGTGCTTGGCGCAGAACCCAGCATAACCGTGCGGGCAACACGTCGCGCTGCCATAACTTGACCGTAACGCGAAACTTCCTGATCCTTTTGATAGGGAATGGACGCCTTACCGTCTACTTCGTGATCGACAATCGCATTCCAGTTGTCGCCCACATGCCGCGTCAGTTCGTCGCGAATATTTGATTCATCCAGCGAAATCGAACCGGGCATAATCATCAAGCCGCCGTCCTGATTCATCCACAGATTATGCACAACCGCAGCCATCAATCGCAGTACACCACGCGTCTTTTGGAACCGCTCAATCGTCGCCCAATCTTCATACAGACGATCAAAGATTTCAGGATGAATCGGATAGCAAGAGCGCATCCGATTCAAATATTCTACTTCTTTTGCCTCATTCGGGAAGTCTGCGCTGTTATCCTGATACATCTGGCTGAATGCTTTGCAGACCCGATCCCTCGCCGCTTCATCTTTGCAATTCAGAAACAGACGGCGACGGACAATTTCAAAACCTTCGTTGGCTGCAACCGGCTTCCAGATGGCTTCCATACGGCCAAAGGTATGTTCGATAGCCTGCAATGCCTGTTGACCGCCGCTTCCTTCCTCGCCGATCTCGATATTGGATTCCGGAATGGACGCCACAACAAGGCTGTTTTTGCTGGCTCTGGCTGCTTCCGTAATTTCCTGAATAAAGGAAATCAGATTATCAAACGTGCCAGCGGGCAAGCCATCTGCTTTCCAGAGTTTCTTTGCATAAGCAACCAGCTCGTCAATCAAAATCACACATGGGCCGCAAGCATCAAACAGATTCTTAATTGTCTCGCTGCCCGGCGAAACGCCCTTCTTATCCGCTTCTTTAATCAAATCATAGAGCTTGGGATTACCGTCATCCTTGGCGAGCTGATACGCCATTTCACCCCAAAGCGTGTTGACCGTGATGCCCGGCATATCTGTCGGGCGTTTGCTCTTTGCCGGATCAAGCGCCGTGCCCACCAATACGGCCACACGGCAGATGGGTGGTCTGCCGACATCGGCGGCCTCCAGCACGCCTTTTATATTTGGGGTCTGGTTAATTGGCGCACGTCCACGCAGAAGATGATACAGAGCCAGCATGCTGTGCGTCTTACCGCCGCCAAATGCCGTTTTGAGCTGAATCACCGGCTCTCCATCCTTGCCGCTGACACGACGAAGCGCCTGCACCAGCAGTCCCTTCATGCCGTCGGTCACATACGTTCGAGAGAAAAATTCCACCGGATCTCGATACTCATACGCACCCTCTCCGCGGGCGACCTGCGCTAGATCGGCTGCGAACTCCGCGTTTTTATAGCGCCCGTGCGCCACATCGGGATGCGGCTCAATCACATTTCGCCAGCAGGGAAGCCCATTGGCAGGCGTCTTCTGCATAACACCGACAGACTTCTTTGTCGTTTCCACATCGGTGCTGTTGCTCGTCGCCGCCATGGATCCCAGCTCCGAACCATATGCCACTTTACGGTACAGCGTCTGAATTTCTGCCTGCGAATCCGGATCAATCCGGCTCATCAGCAGGGACATGGTATCCAGTGCGCGTGCAGCTTCCTGATCTGTGAAATCCTTTCCATCAAAATGCGCCCAATCATTGCGTGCAGACTGAATCTCGCTGATCCACGAACGCGCAGACGGCGGCAGTTTATAGCGAAACAGATTCGGCCAGTGTGCAATCATCAACCCCAGACACACCGTCATATCCATCGCATCCTGTCGCTCGTCATATGCCTTGTAGGGCGACAGTTTAATCACGTCGCGCTGGTCTCGCAGTGCGCCTAGCACACCATCCTGCCACCATCGGTCGTCGATCTTATATTCCGGGATAGATTGTAACTGCTGGAGAATGTATCCGGACAGCGTCTCCCGCATGATGCCCAGCGCCTTTTCAATAATCTCGTGGTTCGTCATAGGTCATCCCCCGTGCTTCTTATCCATGTACCCTAGCTTTGACTCCCGCTTAAAACTTACCGGCAACTTAAATTGTCGATCGCCTTTCCTTGAAAGCTCTTTTATTTTCAAGATATAGCTTCATTTTTTCATTTTGGTTTACATCTTATCGCTGATTGTGTAAAACTTACCGGCAACTTAGCGTTTATCGTTTGCTTTCTCTGCCCTTTTCACTTTTGAATGATTGCGAAGTTTTTTCGTTTTTTGTTTCCCGCTTTGCTGGGCGATTAAAACTTACCAGCAACTTAAATCAAAACTGCGTTCTTTTTTCACGCTTTCATTATCAAAGCATTGCTTGTCTTTATTCGCTTCAATTCGATTTTTCGCCCATGTCGTGAAACTTACCAGCAACTTAGCGATCATCAAGCCCATGTCGGAATATATCGCATATATCTTGGTGCTGTTGTCGGATCAGCTTGCTTAATCATTCCCCGATCAACCGCGACCTTTATAATCCGCGACACACTCGATTTATAGCTGTTATCCAATCCAAAACGTTCTCTCAAAGAAGAATTATTCATCTGCTTGTTTTCGACAAAGCGAATACAAGCATGCATATAACAAGCCCACAGCTTATCCTCCATCTGCATATTACTGAAATCCATCGTTGAATACAACGTTACTTTTGTATTATCTTCATAGACATCAATCTTAGGTGCAGGCAGGTGCTGAAGCTCACAACTGATGATGATTTTATCCCATCCCGTTCCGGATTCTTCACAAATATGGAAACGCCGCATCAAGGCAGCCAGTTTTTCATTTCTGGAACGCGGTGGATTATCAATGATGCGTGCTACATCGACCAACGGACTGCCCGGATTCGTCATTTCAATCCGATCCGCAAAGATTTCAATCAACGGGCCTGCGCCCTTGACCGAAAAGTCCTGATGAATCAGGGCATTGGCCATCGCTTCACGAATCGCAATCGGCGGGTATGCAAAGACCGTGCTGCGCCGTCCGTCTTCCATCATCTCTCTGGCGGGCAAAAGAGCCAGAATATATTTCATTACATTTTCATAGCAAATTGCATAGCCGCTTCCTTCGGTGCTTTCACGCAGCATCTCCAAGCGATTTTCGCCTTTGTACTGAACAACGCGGACTGCCTTGCGCGATACCGTAGGGAACGACGTCATCTGCTTCGCCAACAGCAACGCGCCCAAGTTGGTGATCGAATACTGCCCGTCATCCTGCCGAATCAAGATCGCATCTTCACAGAGATAATGAGCCATGCTCTCCATCTGCGCAGGCATCGGCTTATTTTGAAGTTCAAAATAGGCCGGAACGTTCAAATATCCCATTACATCAGTCAGCGCAAGATTTTGCATCGCCGGAAGGATCTCAAAGTGAGAATTTCTCAAATGATCCCACAGCGTCGCTTTCATATTGGAAACGTCATTCAATTTCTTGGTATGGCTCCCAACGCGGATGTATTCGGTCCTGTTAAACATGACCGTTCGTTCCACCGCTCTGGTTATTATGAGCACAACGATGGGTTTATTCTCAATGCATCCTGTTTCAAAGCAAAAATCGGCATTATCCGAGAGCTGCGTTCTCAGCCAGATGCTCAAGTCTTGATTGCCCTTTTTAGCCGTTTCCGGATTAAACGTTGTGCCCACAATTTGATGCGTTTTATCATCTATGCCCCAAATCAGATAAGCCTTGGAGCGATCGCAAAACGCCGCGCCATTCGCCAACGCGCTGATATCTTCACCGATCATCTGTGGGTCTGCATTATTTGTCTTAAATTCCAACCATTCCTGTTCACAGGGCAGAAGGATCAGCCGTTTTACAAGACTTTCTATATTTGCCATACCCTTTTCCTCAACCTTTACACATCCAGCTTCATCTGCACCGGCATCTCCGCCTGCATCTGCGCTGCCATGCTCTGGATATCCGGCCACGCAACGACGAGGTTATTATACGCATATCCTTCCTGTGCCCATTTCTTGCGCTCGCAGATGGTATACAGGCGATATGCCAGCGCCTTGGCATTTTCCGCGTTGGAACCGCGCAGCTCCACCACAACCTGCGCACATTCCTTCACGCCGCCGCGCTCCATCGCGCAGGCAAGCTGCTGGGTCAGCAGCCAGATGCATTCCTCGTGGCTATCGACCTTCTCCGGAATTTCCTCGCGGGTCAGCAGGCGAACCTCGCCCTTCGCCGCCATCATCACGCCGCGCTCTGCCAGCGCCTGAACGCTGGTGTTTTTCGCACGCGCCAACACATCCGCATCGCCAAACTTGAGGTTATTAAACGCATATTGGCTGAACATATCGACGCAGAAACGGCTCTCGCGGTCGAGTTCGCCTTCCTGCTCGTTGTAATAGGCGTCCAACTCCTGGTTGATGATTTGCAGCGCTGCTCGGACGGTCATCGGCTTGCCGTCGCTTTCCAGCACGCTCTTATAGCGGCTGAACACGCCAATGCCGGGACCGATCGCGGATTGCGCCAAGTCAACAGGCGCGATATTCGCAGACTGGAGTTTTTCGAGTGCCGGGCGCATTTCACGGTGCAGCGCGTTGATGAAGTCGCGGCGGGTGCAGCTCATGGCGGTTTCCGGGCGCTTGCGGCAGACGAGGACGATGCTGGACGCGAGGGCGTTTGAACCCATAGCGATTGCCCTTGAACTCATCTCCGTTCTCATAGGCCATGTACCTGTAATTGCAAAGCCGGAACGAATGATAGCGGACAGCATGGTTTCCCAGCCCGTAGACGCGGTTTTTTCCCCACTCTTTTCGTCGCTCTCGCTTTCGCTCTGTTTAAACGCATAATAAATCGTGACAGGCACATCTTCTCTCGCATAAGTATGAATTTGACAGCAGGTTTTATACATGCCGTCTTCAAAGAAGTTTCTCGCTCTTTCCACGCTGCCGTCATGTCGATATGGCGTTGCTACTAGTTCTTCATTTTTAGGGACAAGCATCGTTCTAAACAATTTTGGATATGTACTTTTAAGAGCCTGCCTCATCCAAACGTAGAAATAATCCGACAAATCCGCATAACCAATGTTATCATAATATGGCGGATCTGTCGAAACCATAACATCTCTAATCCCATTATCACTTTGTGCATCAAACTGTTTTGCAAAACCTATTTGTGTCGCAGGTAAATTTTGCAAGCATCTTATAATCCATTCAATCATATTATCATAATATCCCGATGAATTACTGAATGGATTCGCCTCCGCATAATCCCAACACATAGGAATGGCTTGACGCGCAAACGTGTGTCCTATTTTCTCTCCCGAGTTATGCCAATTACAGATACTAGAATGATAATCAGCGAGTTTTCCCATTAAAAAAGCAAAGTACACACCCACCGCTTCGCCATACGCTCTCGCGCCAATACCACCTTCGGCAAGCGCGATATGATCGTTGTTCATGCCAGCCGCGACTGCATCCGCTTCGGCTTTCTGCTGAGCTTCGCCGACCAATTCGGAGAAAGTTGTCAAAGCGGTTAATTGGCGATTGGTAAAAAGTTGATGAAATTCTGTTAAACCATATACTTTTGTATTCATGTGTCCTGGATAATACGCCAACTCTCCGTCTGGATATTCAATCGGCTTATCCACTTTTGATGCTGTAATCTGTTTAGAATCTGGCGAAACGTACAGTCTACCCTTTGTGCCTTCTGCAACTACCGCCATGAGGTTAGCCATCATTCTTCCCTCACAGCTTTCATTTCTGATATATGCAAAATCTACAGAGGAACCGCACTTCAAGCAAACCGCGCCTTTTCGGCTTACTGTTCCTTCTTCTTTTCCTTTTTCATATTTGACGACATAATCAAAGCCACTACCATTATACCGCGGTTCAACCCTTGCTTCATTTCCTTTCTTTTTGGATAAAACAAAAGACCGAACCAACGGCATCTCACATCCACACGCCGGATTCGGACACTTCACCGTTCTCGCCCAAATCCACGCGATTACCGTTGCTTCCCCGCCGCCCTGCTCTTTCGGTACCTTGACCTTCGGATAGAGATGCCCGATGCGCTTATAGGCTTCCTGCTTCATCCATTCGCCGTAATAGCGCACGTCCTCCGCCACCCCCGCCGCACCTTTCCAACCGGCGTTGGCAGAGCCTTGCCGTCCTGCGTTCGGGTTTACCGGGCGCATACCCGCAAACTTCGGCGGAATTTCAATCATCGCCTTGTTAATCATAACCGCGACAGGGTTCAGGTCATGCGCATGGGCTTCCAGCCCCAGTCTTTGCGCCTCCAGCGGAATCGCGCCGCCGCCCGCGAAGGGATCGAGCAGCGCAGGCGGATTGCCATCGGTAGATTTGAGGATTTCAGCCTTTGCTTCCGCCAAAATCTCCTCGTCATTGCTGTTTTCCCACTTGACCAGCCTGGTCAGGATGTCAAACAAGCGCTCGCGTTCCTGCCGCTGCGCCTCTTCGGTCGGAAACTTTTCGGGATGGCTGGATGGATCATCCACCAGCGATGACCAGATCACCGCACGGGCGGTTGCAAGCGGACGACGCGCCCACCAAAGGTGGAGCGTGCTGGGATGCCCGTGACGGATGGATTTCTCGCGGGCAGATTCTGCATTGATGGCTTCCAGCGGAAGAGCCACTTCGATAAGTTTTTTCTTCGGGGGCATGGGGAACGCACTCCTTATACAGGACAAAACCTGGTTTTCACTGTTTCTGTCCTAAAATTTGATACAAACACATTTGCCCATCCATGTACAGAAAAAATGGGGTTTCCACTCAGGAAACCCCACCAACTGACTGACCGCTATCTATTGCCCGCGGTCAGGGTAAACTCTTGGTATGGAACCCCAAGCGGTTGCAGGCGTCAGTTTATGACCTGCTGCAAATTTGTTTGCTTATATGTACACCTACCCGTATTATACAGAGTTTCGCCCGCTGTGTCAAACAAAATTGTCTCTCTGTCAACATGATTTTACAAAATAACGCCATTTCGAATCAATTCGGCAATCTCATAGTTCACGCTGCACGCGCCGACGTCCGGTGCATGAACAAACGGCCTTTGCAGATAAATCGTATGCGTCGTGTTTCCATCCACTTCGACAATCGCCAGAATGTATTCTTCCGGCTTGTTGAGTGCCGTCAGAATTTCGTTTCGCGTGACGGTCACGGTGGTCGAGCCTTTTTGCCTGCCCTTGACCTCGATAAACCGCAGGCATGGTCCGCGCCCCCGTTGTTCCTCCGGAATGACCGATTCGATATCATAGCCCACGTTTTGCGCACTGACGTCTCGCGGCAGGAATCCTCCATCCGCCTCGCGCTCCATAACCGCTTTCATCGCCGCCATTTCAATGGCCTTTCGGTCTTTTCCGAACAATCCGCCTACGTTGCCCATGCCCATCAGTCGGTTCAGCAGCCCTTGAGGAATCACCAGTGCGCCACCGGCAATAACCGGCGGACACGGCGAAATACGCTTCTCCTGCTCCAATTCGGCAAGGCGTTTCTGCATTCGCGCCTGCAATTCATCCGCACGGCGCTGGGCATTGGCGCTGTTCAGCTTATCGCTGCCCTTCCCCGCCGCTTCCTTCTCTTTCAACTCAATCGCACGCATATCCCAATATTGAATTTCGCAGGTCAGGCGTTCTTTTACCGCCTTGGCGATTTTATTCGCCATCTGCTGTCTGTGCGTTTTGACTGCCTGATAATGTTCCGGAATGATGTTGGCAATCGCGTACTGCATCGCGCGTTCTTCCACACCGTCGCACAGCCACGCTTGCTGACGTGCAAAAGCCAAAATCTTTTCCGTTTCCTGTTCATCCGCTGCGCGATAATCCAGATACGGCGCATAACCGCCGCTTCTGGCTTCGCCCTGCTCATTTAACTCAACAAATTGCAGCTCTTTATTGATGATTCTTCGGGAACCGTTCGGCAGCACATGCCCATCCTGTACGGAATCTTCGATATAAAACAGTAAACGTGCCCGATCATCAGGATCGTTTTCGTCAATCAACACGCTGCCTCGCTTAAGTACATCCGCGTTTTGCTCACGAATCAAGTCAATCACGGCTTCCATCAGCGGATGACCGGGGCAGATCTGGTCAGCTACCGGTGTGCCCTGCACATTGCAATATTGTTTATCAAAACACACCCTCTCGTATCGCTGGGCAACTCCCACACCAAAACCGATGATCTGATCGCGTGCACGAACTTTGTAAGGAACATTGGTAATCTCGTATCTTCCCGGTTCCCGTTTGCGAATTGAACCGCCCAGCGAACGGAATGCTTCGATGAAAAAAGCCTCGATGAAGTGCGGCTGGAGCTTATGCGCCTCGATGCGCTCCATTTCTTCGCGGATTGCCATCACCTTGTGGACATCCATCGTGTCCTCGGTCAACGCACGTTCTTCCAGCAATTTTCCAAGCGCATCGCTGTTGATGGAGCGATCCACCACCTGATAGAGTTTGGCACGCGTTTCCGGCGAATTGCCGTAGCGAATCGCTTCAATGAGCAGTTCACGCAGGCTTCGATTGTCAAATGTCACCTTGCCCAAAATATCGAATACCTTACCGCCAAGCGCATTTCTTTCTTCTTCCAGCTTTTCAAACAATCGTTGATATACTGCGCCTTCTCTTGTTTCCTTGGAAACCAAATTCCAGAGATAACAAACCTCCGTCTGTCCAATTCGATGGATACGGCCAAAACGTTGCTCAAGCCGATTCGGGTTCCATGGCAAATCATAATTGACCATCAAATGCGCACGTTGCAGGTTGATGCCTTCGCCTGCCGCATCGGTTGCAATCAAGATGCGTACATCCTTGTCCTGCTTAAATAATGTTTCGATTTTACGCCGCTCATCACGCAGCATACCGCCATGAATCGTAACCACCATGTCGTCGCGTCCGAAAAGCATCCGAATTTTGCCTGCCAGATAATTGAGCGTATCTCGATGCTCAGTAAAAATGATGAGCTTTTCCCTATTACCGTTTGCATCCTTCATCAACTCGTTATCTTGAAGAATAGAGGAAAGTTCGTCCCATTTCCGATCCGTTCCACTCATGCGAACCTGATTTGCCATGCTTTCCAGCATCTTGAGCTTTGCAATTTCCATTTCGAGTTCGGAAATTGTTGTCGCAGCAGAAGCTTGGTCTGCAACCGTGTCCTCCTTCGCTTCCAGTTCGTCCGGCGGCAGATCGTCCAAATCATCCTGATCGTCCGGCAAATCAAACTGCCATGCTGTTTCCGCTGCTCGTTTTCCTAGTTTTTCCGCTGCAAGACGGGTTTCAAGCCTCTGTCTGCGGCGATAAAGCGATTGATAAATTGCCTCCGGCGAAGAAGCCAAGCGTCTTTGCAGAATCGTCAAAGCGAATCCGACCGATGAACGCCTTGTTCCGTCCAAGTGATCCGCTCGATTAAACTCGCCCTGAACATACTCCGTAACAGCAGCATATAGTCTGGCTTCCATCGGGGACAAGTCGTAATTGACCGTATAGGCAATCCGTTCCGGAAAAAGCGGCGTCCCGTCAAATTTAAGCAAGTCTTCCTTGACCAGTCTACGCATGACACCGGAAACATCAATGCTCTGGTTGCTCGTCCTACATGCACCTTCGAAACGGTCCGGATCGACCAATGACATAAAAAGCTGAAAATCTTCTTCTTTACCGTTGTGTGGTGTAGCCGTCAGCAGCAAAAAATGGCGGGCAATGCCAGAAAGCATCTTGCCGAGCTGATATCGTTTGGTATAACGCACCTCGCCGCCCCACATCGTTGCCGACATCTTATGCGCTTCATCGCAAACAATCAAATCCCAGTCCGTCATTTTCAGTTTATCCTGAAGTTCCTGATTGCGTGCCAGCTTATCCAATCTGGCAATGCAAAGATTCACTTCTGTGAAAATGTTGCCTGTTACCGATGATTCCAACCGTTCATTCGTCAAAATTTCAAAGCGTAAATGAAATTTTGTAAATAGTTCATCCTGCCACTGTTCTGCCAAATTGCCCGGAGAAACAATCAGGCATCGCTTCACATCTCCGCGAATCATCAGTTCTTTGAGCAGCAAGCCTGTCATAATCGTTTTGCCCGCACCCGGATCATCCGCCAGAACATATCGCAACGGCAATCTTGGCAACATTTCTTCATAAACAGCAGAAATCTGGTGTGGAAGCGGCTCTATCGCAGAAGTGTGCACAGCCAAATATGGATCAAATAAATGTGCCAGATGAATACGATAAGCCTCGGATACCAGTTTTAATTGATTTCCATCCACATCAAAACTCCACGGAAGACTCTTCTCAAGCACATGGAGAGATTCTTCATCTTCCCTGTACAAAAGCTGTGTACCGGTCATTCCTTGATGTGTCTTGTAAAACACCTCCACCGTCGCCGTTCCATACCACTTCGTTGAAACAACCGTCACCGATTCATTTGGATAAATTCCAGTCACAACGCTTCCAGAAACCAGTTCTTCCAATCTTGACATCTTTCGTCCCGCCTTTTCATCGATCCAATTTAACTTTTTCAGTATATCACCCCTCATTTAGATCATCAAGATTCATCCGTAAACAAAACCCATTTTCGCTATTCTTTTAAAGGTGCTTAAACCTCTTGATCTAAATACTGCGCTAAGATATATGCAATTTCTTCCGTATTGAGCCTGATTTAACTTGCTGACGTGAATATTTAATTCACACCGCCGTTGATGCTTCCCCGTGCCTAAAAAGTTATCCCATAACTTTCCGCATTGATTTTTCTTCTTCTTTTCGAAAAGCAGGAATACCTCTGCCTCTTTTCCGTCATTCTTCCAATCACAATGTTGCTTTCTCAATGACCCTTTCTGTGTGACGAGAAGCTATTCCGACAATTCCGCCCCACCTGATCTTCGATGCTGCCATTGATCCGATTGATGCGAAAGGCATAAAACTGCCGGACTTTGAATAATATATAGAAGATATGGCGAATAACAACTTTGAAGAACCATTGGGGAAAAACAAGGAGGAATGATAATGGACGCTGTCGGAAGAAAAACATTTTGGGACACACTATGTTCTCTGCATACCTACGATTATGAAAGCGCAAATAAACTAGTTGCAGTATCATCGTTTTCTCAAGAACTATGCCGTTTTCGTGCTGTAAGCGAGCAATCCCTATTACAGTTGCAGAATAATGAGCAGTTCTTTTCGACAGCCGATTATTACGACGATCCATTTGATACTTTCTTCTATATCAACTTTAAGGCATTGAAGGATAGTTATGACACCGTAAGAATCATGCTTGATCAGAATAATACGAGTCCGATCAAGGACTTATTAACCCATTATGGATTTGGAAATCATCTTGATGCAATTATTCAAGTCCTTAAAATGACTCATTGTGATGTTGACCGCTTGAAGATTTCCTTGAAAGATATCCGAAATCTCGTTCAAAAACAAATTTACTCCATTTGTTTCTGTGAGGATTCCTTGAACGAAACAATGTGGTTGAAATACGCAAATCAACACAGAGGTTTCGTTCAGGTTTACGATTTCAGTGATCCCGATACAAAGCTCTGTGGGAAAGAACCAAACTGTACAGCATGTAGCGTAGCAAAGTATCCTCCCATGCTCTTTCCGGTTTACTACAGCAGTGAAATGTACGACGCAACTGCGTATGCCCTAGCCATCCTCGCACGCGAAATTCTAAAGGAAAATCTGTCGCTTCTTCCTCCGGAAACTCTCAGTGCTTTCGTCCATGCAGTATCATGGGCGAATGAAAAAATTTCTCTAATAAAGAAAGAATGTCATCAATATGACCAAGAATGGCGAATGCTTTTGCCAACACCATATACAGATCGTCCTCGCATAAAACTAAAACCAAAAAGCGTACTGATCGGTTTGCGCACATCCGAACATCACAAACAGCTTATTATTTCTGCTGCGCACATTGCCGGAATACAAGAAATCTATCAGGTGGTTATCAACGATAATAACCTACTCGGCAAGGAGAAAATTACAAAGGAATAGGCTTCTATTCAACATAGGTGATTCATGGATAATCCGGGATTTTAAAAGCAACTAAGCGTTCTATTTTTCATCCGATCTACAGCAAGGAAGAAAGGCTATATCAACCTCAGAAAAAATAAGAGTTTGAGAAAGATGATAGCTGCTAAGTTTGCAGAAGAATTGTTATTGATAACGACACAAACGCCGCCAACACACAGGGCAGCGCAACCGTATTCATCGAATTCATGCTCGAAATGATTCTTGAAGCGCTGAAAAACGTCTATGTGAAGCAACATATCAAGTCGCCGGAAGATCAACTGCTCGTTCTGCTCAAGTCCGATCCGCTCATGACCATTCCCGTCATGGCGGAGCATCTCGATCCGAGCGATCGTCAAATTCGCCGTCTGATTGCATCTTTGAAGGCGCAAAACAGGCTTCATCGCGAGGGTTCCAACAAGACCGGACGCTGGGTCGTGTCCAGAAAGTCCCGATAAACGTCCGCATAAATGTCCGTATAGAAACTTTCGTTTCTTTCGTGACTCGTCATACGCGGTAACAACTTTTTCGCTTGTCCTTCATCTTTTGGCTTGACATTCGTGCTGTCTCCCGGTACAATGGATGCATAGAGGCTCACTCAAATTGTCCCCATTTTCGAGGTCAATTTGACACGCTACTTTTCCGCTACCAAAACAATTTCATTTTCAGGATAAACGAGCCGATTTTCCACAAAAATCGGTCGAAATCCGCTGGTTTTCTAAGCAAATATGTTTAGAAAACAGTTCCCTTTGCCGAGTGGGAATAAAACCACAAGCCCTGAAAGTCAAGCAATAGCTCGATTTTCAGGGCTTTTCTTTATTCTTTGAGTGCAAAATGAGTACATTTTAATTGCCACCATCAGATTTCACATCGTACTCTTCTCGTTTTTTTCCTCGGGATTTCTCTGACGTTTACGCTTTTCTTCCAGCATTTCGGCAAATACAGGGCCATAATCTTCCGGATCGTAATCTCCATCCGTCTCGATGTCATAATCAAAGTCCATCGGGAGAACCAGCGGCTTCAGCTGCATCAGCATTTGTGTTTTTTCCATTTTCTGCTTTCTCTGCTGAATAACTTGCTCCTGTTCTTCTGACGGATGTTCTTTTCCTTCCCGAACAGCCTGTTCATACGCAGAAACAACGGCTTCATATTCAGAAAAGAAATTCATAATTCTAGGATCATTCGCCGTCAGCCAGCCCTGTTCCAGCGCAATTTTCGCATTTGGGGATTCCACATTAAAAAAGCGTGCAATACTCGGATTGACCTTCATTTTTGCCGTAGACGGCTCAATCTTTTGCTCTCCGTTCTTTTCTCCTTCAATTGTGATAATCCCAGAATGGAAAAGCATCATCAATAGGCTTATCACTTCCGGAAAGCGTCCAACCGGAAAAACAACATCATAATCTCCACTGATTGCACTATAGGTCACATTAAGTGCTTTAGCTATGCGTTCGATCTGTTCCGGTTTGGGAACCATTTTTCCCGTTTCATATTTACGAATTGAAACGGGATGAATCCCCGTTTCTTCAGCCAGACGGTCTTGCGTCATCCCTCTATGCTTTCTACAGAACTTTATCCGTTCTCCAATATCCATGTTTCATCCTCCTCATAACGAGATCACTACATTTTTATTATAGCATTTTCTTTTCTTATTGACCATAGTGAATTTTATTGGACGGATTCTCATCTGTAGGAGTACTTTGGAATGTGGAGGCGTTCAAAAAAGCTGGAAGACGAGCTGTGGTTTTGTAGCGGCGGATGTGTGCCGGGAGCTGAAGCTTGGGAACAGTATCGATGTTAATTGGGTTCTTCTTTTCAGTTCACGACCGATATATTTTTCCTTCTTTTATTTTGTAGACTTCATCACAGGCTTTTGAGATATCTGTTGCACTATGACTCGCAAGCAAGATGCACTTTCCCTCTTTTTTCAGCTTTTGTAATAGCTGATGCACGTCCTCTACGCCGTCTTGATCCAGACCATTAAACGGTTCATCTAAAATCAGATAATCCGGATTTTCCATGATTGCCTGCGCAATTCCCAACCTTCCGCGCATCCCCAGTGAATATTGTCCAACAGGTTTAAGATTGTCTGGGTCAAGTCCCATTTCCGTAATCACTTTTCGAATATGTTCGTCAGCAGCTTTTCCCGAAACTCTCGAAAGGATTTTCAGGTTGAAAAAAGCATTATAGCTCGGCAAAAAGCCTGGATTTTCAATAATGACGCCCATTTTATCTGGAAAATCAACATCTTTCCCGACTATGCAGCCATCAACCACAATCTTTCCCATTGTGGGTTTAGCAAATCCGGCAATGCACCTCATCAGAGTTGTTTTTCCGCTTCCGTTCACACCCACCAGCCCATAAATTTTTCCCATCTCTAATCTTAAATTGACATCATTCAAAACGGTTTGTTTTTTATAAATTTTCGTGAGATTCCGTATTTCAATCATGCCTTTTCCCCATTTCAATTCTTATTTGCTGCATAAATTGGCATTTCCATCCGTTTCGCCACAACAACCAGTACGCCAGCCAATGCCGCGTCAATCAGCATGTATCCACACATCATTTTGATATATGCGCTCCACTCCTGTTTAGGATGCGATACAACAATCAGTCGAAATAGCGCCCACATTTTAGGCAGAAAAAAGTCTGGCGTATCAACCATTAAGATGGTATCCAGCATCAAAACGACGCTATACAAAATAACGCCCTGCGGCCCGTATCCTAACAAGCCGCACAGCAGAATACTCCATGTCATGGTTAGCCAAAACAAGAAAATCGGTACAATCGACAAAAGGCTTGTCTGAATCGGCGTTAGATTCTGGCGAATCCATGCCGAAACGTAGCTGAGTTCCGGCATTTCTCCTGCCGCTATTCGGACATTGTCACTCCATCCCTTGCCCTGAACAACAACGGGGATGAGCATCAATGCAGTCAACGCAATCAGCACTACAAGCATCAATACGACCAACAGCAGACAATACAACATCTGTGCTGCAATCCAACGCACTCTTGTTGACCGTATCAATGTATATTGTTGAAAAGGGATTCTCCTCGGCAGTTCAGACACCATGATTAAAAATGTTACGCTGGTCAGATTAAAGCTGTTAAACCCTGTCATTAAAAACCATGCAATGCTTTCTTCCATGTTCATTGTGTAATTTTTACGCGCTAAACCCGTCGCATAACCGCGAACCGTCAAGAAGCAGCAGCACGCGATAAAAACCATCATCAACAGCGTTCTTGGTGTTCGCCAGAAAGCATCCAGATTTCCTTGAATCATCGCCGCCGTTGATGAAAGGATATTCCCTCTTTTCCGTTTATCCATTGCAGGCAATCTCCCTCAATTTTCTGATATACAAGAACACACTGACTCCCGCTAACACGACATAAACAAGAAACGCCTTTCCTGCCAGAGCCCATGTTAAACTGTCGTTATAGAGTGAAGCCGGAAATGGAAACGTTCTTCCAAACACCGCATGTGGCAGCCCGCTCATCCACAAATAATATATACACGACGGAATAACCAGCACCATCAACTTGTCCCGCACATATACCGCAGTCGTGACACCTACGATTGCCCATATACCGCCCGAAAATGCAATCATCAGTGTCATCCAGATATAAATCGGGAGTCCGCACAGGATATATTGCCACGAGTTATAAATACAGCCGTCCGCAAAATCAATGACCAGATAATCGTATATGTTCACGTCGCATGGTTTCGCAATGATATTCCACAAAACGGCCTGCGCTGCAAATGCGCAGCCGGCAACGATCGCGCCGCTTAAAAATGCTGCAATCAACTTACCTTTCGCATACTGAGCCACAGAGCTTTTGAAAATCCTCTGTTCAGCGAACAGCGTTCTGATTTCTTCTACTTGCAAAGGTGCAGCCGGAATACTGGCAAGGAACGGCATCAGCAGCATAATTCCGCCAAAGAAAATCCCGCCAATCGTAAGTTGGAGAGCCGATTCCCGATACGCAAAATCCCAGTCCCATATTTCAATCCATATAGGTATTGAATATCCATTAAAGCACAGCAGCATCACCAGCAATGCCAGATAAATTTTGCCATCACTGAAAATGAGCTTCATTTCTTTTTTCATACGCGGTCTTTTTCTCTCCTCCTTGAAATTTTTTGAGGTCTATGTTTATTGTACTGAATCCCACGTCACAATTTTCGGCATAACACGGCGTTTCGCACTTCTATCGTTGTAATCCATCAATTCACCCTTTTGAGCTTCAAAAACAACTTCCGCTCTTTCAATGCCATCATCCACAATCTCACCACCGGCGCCATACTTCGGTTCAAACTCCTTTTTAACATTCCGCGTATATCCACCCTTCACATACCAAACCGGAAGCAACCAAAATACATCTTTCTCTTGCGGATCCAGATACGGGGCATAGGCAAGCTGTACCTTGTCAATGTTCCGCAGGTGTCCCGCTTCGATTTCTGTTTCAATCGCTTTTTTTGCATCTCCAAAGGAAAGAATCGGAACATCCTCATACGGAGTATCTACAACTTGAAGAAGAGTTGCCCACAGCTTAAAACTGTCTGCATCCCATATTGCTCCGCTTACGCCTGCCGCATCCGGCCATGCTTCCTTTCCTCGAGTGTCATAACATTCTCGGCACGATTGATATTGAACGCCTGCAAATTTCTGATACAGTTCAATGCAATATTCTCCCGTTTTGCTGATAGGCTGAGTATACACCCGCTCTCCATTGGTTTTTTTATACTTCCAGACACGGTCATACACCGTTATAGGCCCCAAAACAAAATCATCTTTCCCATAGCCCGTTAAGCCTTTTAACTTGTTTTCAAGCATTTCAATCGCTTGCTGCGCGGTTAAAGGGTGATCTTCCGCTTGAATCTGGGGAATTTCACCATCTGCAAAGTAATATCTGTTCTTGTAATCCTCATTGTTTCCCAGAATTTCCGGTTCTCCATCCTTCGATATGACATAAAGCTGCCCGACTTCATTGTAGACAACCTCCGAATATAGAAGCAGCTTTAAGTCATTTACAGGTGAAGCACCCGTTACCCGAATAACCGGTAGTTTTTCTACATCCGGCACATCAATTTGAGCATCAATCTGAATGGTTCTCCACTTTGTTTCATAGCTTTCCGTCCATCTTTCCGGCGTGTTTTCCTGAACTTCCTTGATGGATTGCCATTCAGCTTTCGCTGTTCCTCTGTTCACCCCAAATAGTGCAACCAGTGCAAGAGCCGCCATCATCCATGTGCGCTTTTTCATCGTATTCTCCTCTCTATTGCAAAAGGGAGCGAATACCGCTCAGCATTCGCTCCCTTTGTCAATCTGTTCAGTTCACCTTGAAATAGCCAGAAATGACAAATTCTTCGAGGCCTTCATAAGTGTTATAAATCTTCATCAAAACGAATTTCGCTCAGCTCTGCATTTTTCGCATATGTTTTCAAAAATCGTTGAGCTTGCTCATAAACCTGTGTGTGACTCGATATCACATAGCACCTCATTTCAGGCTGTGAAAGTCTAAAAACCTGTCCTCCGAGCCTAAGAGAGATAACAGAATTCGAGACTTCTCTTTCCTCACTTTTAGTTGTCTCTAAAATAACCTCTTTGAATAAAGCCGTTTCTTTATCTGCACTTATATACTCAGAAATTCTACTCCACAATTCACTTCCGTCTTTCTGTGAAAACAATGGTGAATTTGGAAACCTGCTTGAATTTTCCAGTACGTACAGATTTGTTCCATGTTCATCATTATAATCTGACACTTTATCAGCTATTTCAAGAAGTACCTCCCAGTTCAATTCTTTTTCAGGAACAGACAATCCCATTTCCTTCCATAGTTCCAGATTCTGTACCTTGAATTCTGTCCTGTAATTTTTTATCGCGCATCCGTACACATCATTTCCAAACTTTATGGTGCTAGGCACATCATCAATCTCTATCGGAAGTATGTCTCCATTCTCCGCCGCTTTCTGCATTTGTTTATACGTCATAATCCGAATATCTGCTGGTTCATCCTGTACAGAGTACTTTATTTCATCTCCATTTTGAACGTACTCTTCTATCGTACACCTCATTCGTTCAGATTCTGCCGTATATTCGATTACAAGTTCTTTCTGCGCCAATGCACAGCTGCATATCAACAGTAAAATCCCAAATGCCATTATTGGTACACGAACAAAAACCGCGCTTTCTTTTTTCATGGGGGTTTCTCCTTTTTTCTATCTACCTATATAGACAACTCTTCCTGCCGTTTTATCTCCATTTTCAAAATTTTTTATTTTATTTGTTTCACGCTTTCCGCAACTTTAAGAATTTGTTCCTCGTTGTCTCCGTCCATCATAACCGAAAGAATCCTATTGTTTTCGCTCCATATAATAGAAGATGTTTTTTCTTTAATCGAGACGATTGCATCACTTCCATGTATTTTCGTATGGTATACCCGCGCATTTTCGGTATCCACATTCATTTCGTTGTTTTCAGACATTTCTTCAAAAATCAAGCGAACGTCCGAATTGTTTTTATCGCGCATATACACAGAAAACTCACGTCCGAACGAACTATCAACGCTTTCAATCTCAAATTCAGCCGGGATATAGGATGGATAGTACATTCCTTCCCATCCATTAGGAACATCAAAGGCTTTTTGCTCATCTT
>ERZ836441.684-NODE-684-length-38342-cov-14.946875_pt1 | contig 38342 bp, 36 predicted proteins | sample MGYA00519686_ERZ836441 | MGnify/ENA primary metagenome ERZ836441 (study PRJEB31850, sample SAMEA3708800) | human gut metagenome | biome: human gut; feature: human-associated habitat; material: faeces | place: China | collected 2014 ...
GCGCTTACTTTCAGCGCCTTACTCCGTCTCGATGAGACCGTAGCCGCCGTTGTTGCGGTGATACACCACGCAGATATTGCCGGTCTCCACGCTGCGGAACACATAGAAGGAGTGATCCAGCAGGTTCATCTGCAAAATGGCCTCCTCAGTGCTCATAGGCTTCACAGCGAAGTGCTTGGTACGCACCAGATGATACTCCGGCTCCTCTACCACGTCAAACTCAGCGGGGATGTTGGAGGTCAGAGCGTCGGGGCGCAGATTCCGGGCCAGCCGGGTCTTGTTCTTGCGGATGCGGCGGTCGATGAAGGCCACCGCCTCGTCAATGGCGCCCCGCATATCCCCGTCGGGGTCCTCCTCCTGCGCCCGAAACAGCGTGCCGTTGGCGGCCCGGATGGTCAGCTCCACCACGCAGCGGTTCTTTTTTTCTACGGCGAAGGTCACAAAGGCGTCTGCCTCCTCCGGGAAGTACCGATCCAGCTTGCTGATCTTCTTCTCGGCATATTCCTTGATAGAGTCGTTCAGCGCAATTTTCTTACAGGCAAATGTGAACTTCATGTGGCTTGCTCCTTTCCAAGTGTCCTTTGCAAAAAGGGGGAAGGGTCGGGGAGAGGTTTCCCCTTATCCTTGTGGGCATTATACCATGTTGCATACTGCTTGAAAAGGTGCTTTGTCTATTTTTGTGGATAATTCACAAAAAGTTAAAATCCACGACAAATTCGACAGGAAGCGGAAAAAGTTCCTGTTTTCCGCCAAAAGCTCCTATTTACAAAACTGTCGGACGGGTATATCATAAGCATCGGAAGCTTTCCAATATCCCACCCGCTTGGGCCGCTCTGCTTGCAGGGCGGCTCCTTTTTATGGAAAGCCACAAAATCATCCCATCAGCACCTGCGCTGCGGCATCACAGCCGAGAGAAGAACCTCCTTCATCCATAGATGTTCTTGCACATTTCAGCAGATATGGTATACTGTAAGCCAGAAAATAACAGGATAGGGAGGGCTGATTCGGATGCGTATCACCCGTCGTGAGAAAAAATTCTGGGAGCAGCACCTGAGCTGCGTTCGCCATATCACACTGGACCCCAAGGGTCCGGGCGTGGTGCGGCTGCACATGATCCCGCCACGGGCGGAGGGGAAGGACGAACCCTTCCTTCTACTGCTGAACGGGGCCAAGCTGATCCCGCTGAATCTCAGCTGGGCCATTCTGCTGGCCAACTTCATGGCGGCCTTGGAGAGCTTCTTCACAGAGAGCGACAACGCCCCGGACCGTGAGGTGGAGCAGGCGGATTGGGAGCGCCTGGCGGAGGAGGCCGTGACGGCCACCCGCAGCGTTTACCCCCGCACCAAGCCGGAGCGGCTGCGGGAGGACCTTGCTCTGCTGATGGAGAGCCTCATCGCCATCGCACGGGGGCAGGAGCCGCCGGTGGAGGTAGGGACCCTAAGTCTGGGGGACTATGCCCCCTATATGTCGGCACCCCACCGCATGGACCTGATGGTCAGCGCCATGACGCAGGACGGCGCATGGCACTGCAATCAGAAGTGTCTCCACTGCTACGCCGCCGGACAGCCCATGGGCGAGAGCCGGGAGCTGACCACCGCTCAGTGGAAGAAGGCGCTGGAGCGCCTGCGCCACGCCAATATCCCGCAGGTGACCTTCACCGGCGGAGAACCCACCCTCCGGGCGGATCTGGTGGAATTGGTGGAGACCGCCCAGTGGTTCGTGACCCGTCTCAACACCAACGGTCGTCTGCTGACGCCGGAGCTGTGCCGCCGGCTGTATGAGGCAAGCCTTGACAGCGTGCAGGTGACGCTGTACAGCGCCGATGCCGCCGTCCACAATACGCTGGTGGGCGCACCGGGCTTCGATGACACGGTGCAGGGTATCCGCAACGCTGTGGCGGCGGGCCTGATGACGTCGGTGAACACGCCGCTGTGCAGCCTGAACCGGGATTATGCCGCTACCCTCCGCTTCGTGCATGAGCTGGGAGTGCGATACGTCACCTGCTCCGGGCTCATTCCCTCCGGCGGCGCCGAGACGGAGGCCAGTCAAGCCACCCGTCTGACGCCGGAGGAGCTTACCGACGTGCTGCGTCAGGCCGTGGAGACGGCGGAGGAGCTGGACATGGAGATCGACTTCACCAGCCCCGGCTGGCTGCCGGAGGAGACGCTCCGGGGGCTTGGCCTGCACCTGATCCCCAGCTGCGGGGCCTGCCTGAGCAACATGGCCGTCACCCCCGACGGGCAGGTGGTCCCCTGCCAGAGCTGGCTGGGCGGCACCACGCTGGGGAACCTCCTCACCGACGACTGGTCCGCCATCTGGGACGGCGAGGCCTGTCGGGCCATCCGGGCCAAGAGTGCCAAGCTGGAGCATATCTGCCAGCTGGGCGAGGGAAACAGAGAGGGGTGCTGACCATGAAAAAGACCATTTGCCGGGCGCTGCTGTGTCTGCTGCTGGCGGCCTGCCTGCTGCCCCTGACGGCCCGCACTGCCCACGCCGACCAGATCTACGACGAGATCGTCAACTATCAGGTGGACGTCACTCCCAACACCGAGGACGGCAGTCTGGCGATCCAGGTAACGCTGGACTGGAAGCCTCTGGAGGATCTGCCTGCCACCATCTCCCAGCAGGGCGGGGCCAAGGTCGGCATCCCCAACGGCTCCATCCGGGAGATGACGGCCCTCACCGACAACATCCAGAGCATCGATCACGACAACAGCCTCGCCTACATCGACTTCACGCAGGGATACAGCGCCAACGAGACCTTCCGCTTCGCTTTCCGCTGGGTGCAGGAGTATATGTATGCCCTCAGCGACAGCGGAGCTGTATCCTATGACTATACTCCCGGCTGGTTCGACAGCGCCCCGGTGGACGTCATGACCCTGACGTGGCACGACCCAGCCTCCGTGGCGGGCGTTGGCTCCGACGGCCAGACCGGCGGAGACCATGTGCTCACCGCCAGCAATATGGAACCGGGGGACCGGTTGAACTTCACCGTGGAATATGCCAGCTGGCCCTCCACCCTGTATTGGGAGAACAGCCGGGATAATCTGCCGGATAACAGCCGGGGCGACGATTCCTATGACGATTCCGATAACTGGGTATTCACCGTATGCGTGATATTCGTTCTGGTGATCTTCTTCGTGGTCCGGGCCGCCGTCTACGACGGCTATGCCGGCGGCTTCGGCACCCGCTACGTATTCGTCCACGGCCTGTGGTATCCCGCCGGCCCGGATGGCCGCCATCCCCGTCCCGGCTCCGTGGGTACCAAGCATAAGCCCGCCCCGCCCCGCAGCAGCGGCTTCGGCGGCGGAAAGCGTGGCGGCGGTTTTGGAGGCGGTGGCTTCGGCGGAGGCAGCAGCCATTGCGCCTGCGCCTCCAGCTGTGCCTGTGCCTGTGCTTGCGCCTGCGCCGGCGGCGGCCGGGCTGGCTGCAGCGCCAAGAATCTGTATGGCGCCGTGAAGCTCAGCGAGGAGCTGACTGAAAACCTGTAATTTATCCCGATTACGCAGCGTGACCGCCCCGGTTGCGCTGCGTAATTGTTTGCGCTGTGGGTTTACCATGGATGACAATGTTGCCCGATCATAGAGCACCGTTTTCGCACGGAGGATGTGGCACCGGCAAAACTCGCCCCCAAAAAATAGGCAGGCAGAAGCCTTACGCTTCTGCCTGCTTATTTTCAATTATCTTCTCCTGCGTCCGCTGCCCCGCTTCCCCGCCATATAGCGGTTCAGCTCCGACTGTTTGCTGTCGGACTGGGTCATGAACTGCTTCAGCTTGTCCTCGAAGGACGGCTCCGCCGGGGGCTGCATGGCCACTGTGGCCTGTGCCGGACGGGGAGACCGCCCGCCGCTGCGGGGGCCGGGACGACCGCCCTGGGGCCGGGCCGATCGGGCCGGCTGCGGGCGTTCCTGCTGGGGTTGGGCCTGCTTGATGGACAGATTGATTTTCCCCTCCGGGGAGACGGAGAGGATCTTCACGGTGACCTCCTGCCCCTCGGTGAGGTAGTCGTGGACGTCGCTGACAAAGGCAGCGGCCACCTCTGATATGTGGACCAAACCGGACTTCCCGCCGGGTAGGCTCACGAATGCGCCGAATTTGGTGATTGCGGTGACTTTCCCGCTGATGATCGTCCCAACCGCCAGTTCCATATACTTCTCTATTGACTCCCTTCGGTGTTGAAATGGGGATGCTCAGTTGTTCACGTCCGGAAAGATGCGCTCGCCGTCCTCCGCCAGCCCCAGCCGGTCACGGGCCAGCCCCAGAATGTAGTCCGGGTCGTCGGCGTGGGACAGCGCATCCTTCAGGGAGTTGTTCTCCTCCTCCTTCTGCTCCACCTGAGTGCGGAGCCGTGCCTCCTGCTCCTTGGCGGCGGAGAGGTCACCATAGACTTCCACCAGCTTATAGGCCATCACGCCCAGCAGGATCAGCAGCACCAGTGCGCCCAGCAGACCGCTCCGGCGTTTTTTTGTGTTTTTCTTCCGTGCCATAGCGGTCTCCTTTCCTGTGCCTTGCAGATGGGGGATACTCCCACCGATACTGTTTCATTGTAGCGTATTTTTTCCAAAAAAGAAAGTGTTTTTTCAGGGAATTCCCGATTTTTTTCGCCAACTTTACACCAAAGTGCAGCGGAAGTGCCAGCAGCCGTCCAAAGGCGGCGGCAGCGGCGGCCCAAAAGTCCCACAGCGGCCGCAGCAGCGGCGCCAGCAGCAGAAAATACAGCCCCGCTCCGCCGCAGGCTCCCAGCAGCAAAAAGAGCCGTGCCTCGCCCCGGCTCACCGCCGTCAGGAACCACACCATCAGCACCAGTCCGCCCCCGGTGAACAGGGCATCCGTCAGGTGGATCAGCCGACCCCGCCGCAGGGGCCGCAGCAGATCATAGACCACCCCACCCAGCATCCCCAGCAGCGCCGCCTGCCCCAACAGCAGCAGCTGGGCGGAGACATAGTTCTCCATCCCCTCAGCCGAACAGTCGGGACAGCAGGGAGGTGCGCCCTGCGGCAGGCTCCTCATAGCTGATGGAGTCAATGTGGCCGTCCACATGGAGCTCTCCGCCGTCCAGCGTGAGCTTCCCGATGTGCAGCCCCTCGCCAGTGACCACCAGCTCCCCCACGCAGGTGGACATGACGATGCACGTCTCGTCGAATCGGGCCACATCCTCCACTCCGGATACCGTCAGACGCTCCCGGCCATCCAGCTCCAGCCGGTGGTGCAGGGGAGCGCCGGTGATCTCATATGCCATAAAAAAAGCTCCTTTCATACACATACATACTACGATATGTGTATGAAAGGGACTCTTCGGTTATGACGGGCTGTCCATGATCTCCCGGTACATGGCGGCGGCCTCGGCCTTACCCACATTGTCCGCCACGGTGAGCACCTCCACCTCCAGCGTCCGCTGCCCGAAGCGGATGGCGATGCGGTCGCCGGGCTTCACGTCGTAGGAGGCCCGCTGCACCCGGCCATTGACCATGACACGCTCATTGTCGCAGGCCTCATTGGCCACGGTACGGCGCTTGATGAGCCGGGAAACCTTCAGATATTTGTCCAGACGCATGAAACGTCGCTCCTTTCATGAAAAGGTCGGTGTGCCGCAGCACACCGACCGAAACCATATAAAACCTTACTTCGCAACGGCGTCCTTCAGAGCCTTGCCGGCCTTGAAGGTGGGAACAGCGGAAGCGGGGATCTCGATGGTCTCCTTGGTCCGGGGATTCAGGCCGGTGCGGGCGGCACGCTTCTTCACCTCGAAGGAGCCAAAGCCCACCAGCTGGACCTTGTCGTCGTTCTGCAGGGCCTCGGTGATGGAAGCCAGAGTAGCGGTGATGACAGCCTCGGTGTCCTTCTTGGACAGGCCGGCCTTCTCGGCGGCAGCGGCGATCAGTTCGGTTTTATTCATGGTGATTCCTCCTAAAAAATGTTTCTTTGGTACGTCTATATCCTAAAACGATATCCATCGCATTAAGATCGCTTGGCCTCGACCCACAGGGCCTCCAGCGTCTCCAGCGGCAGTTGATCCACGGATTTCCCCATGGCGGCTGCCCCTTCCTCCACCGCCCGGTAGCGGCGGATGAATTTCTCACAGGTGCCGTGGATGGCGACCTCCGGGTCCACCCCGGCAAAGCGCCCCACCTTCACGGCGGCAAAGAGCACATCTCCCAGCTCCTCCGTCACGTCGCCGTCTCCGGCGGCGGCCCGGTGCAGCTCGGATACCTCCTCGTCCAGCTTGTCCAGCGCCCCGGAGATGTCCGGCCAGTCGAACCCGTCACGGGCGGCCTTGCTCTGGAGCTTCTCCGCCCGCCACAGTCCCGGCAGGCTCCGGGCCACGGCATCCAGCGCCTGAGCGGTGGTCTGCTGGCCCTTCTCCCGGCGCTTGATGGCCTCCCAGCCCTCCAGCACCGTATCGGCGTCCTGCACCGTCTCCTGTCCCCCGAACACATGGGGATGCCGGAAGAGCATCTTGCGAACCTCACCGTCGGCCACATCGTCCATGGTGAAATCGCCGGCCTGCCGCTCAATATCGGCATGGAATACCACCTGCAGCAGCAGATCCCCCAGCTCCTCCTTCAGCAGGGCAGGGTCCTCCCGGTCGATGGCCTCGGCGGCCTCATAGGCCTCCTCCAGCAGACTGCGCCGCAGGGAGGCATGGGTCTGCACTCGATCCCACGGACAGCCGTCCTCTGACCGCAGCAACGCCACGATGCGCAGCAGATCCGAAAGACCGTAATGCTCCTTCCTCTCAAAATCTATCATATTTACGCTCCTATTGCAAGACTTTTCGTCATTTGTGAGAAATCCTTAAAAAAATCCAGATGGTTTTCGCCGCTTTCTAGCGGCAAAAACGGCACATAGCTCCTCTCGGCGCACTGCCCCCAGCAGCAGGACGAGACCGCCGTACACCGCAGCGGCTGCCGCTACGGCTCCCAGCACGGCCAGCGGCAGGGAAGCCCGGTGTACCAGCATCCGGTAAAAGCCGGAGGCCGTCACCGCCATGGCCCCCACTGCCACCAGCGTCCGGAGAGGAACGCCCCAGCGAAAGACTATCCCGGTGGTGCGTCCCACCGCCAGTAGGTTCATCCCCGCAATAAGCGCATAGCAGAGCAGTGTTCCCACGGCGGCGCCCCGGATGCCCCAGGCGGGGTCCGACACCAGCTGATAGCTGACAGCGATCTTCACCGCCCCGCCGGTGAGCAGCGTTACCACCGGGATGTGCTCGTGACCCCATGCCTGCAAAATACCGCCGGAGACCACCATCAGGCACACGCACACGGCAGCCAGCCCCAGCACCCGCAGGTGATGGGCGGCGGCAGCGGCGGTCTGCACCTGAGCGGGGTACAGCAGCCGCAGGACAGGCCCCGCCAGAACGGACAGCCCTATCCCCGACGGCAGCGCCAGCAGCAGTGCCATCCGCAGGGCGGTGCGGGTGTGGCGGCGGGCCGTCCGCCGGTCGCCCTGTCCCAGCGCTCCGCTGATGGCCGGCACCAGACTGACGCTGATGGGATAGAGAAAGGAGGGCGGCAGGGAGAACAGTGTCAGGGCGAAGGCGTACTCCCCGTATTGCCGGTTGGCCTCCTCCAGCCCCAGACCCAACCGGCTCTGGAGGGCATCCATGGCCACGGACTGATCCAGCAGGGTGATGAAGCTCATGCCTCCGGCCCCCAGCGTAATGGGAACGCCGATCTTCAGCAGCTGACCCAGCACCTCCCGCCGGGAGGGTGGAGTGTCGCTGCCCATGCAGGAGGGCAGCCACCGCAGGGTCAGAACCAGCAGCGCCAGCAGTGAGCCTACGGTCACACCTGCCATGGCCCCGGCGGCCCCGATCTCCGGGGAGACGCCCCGGACAGTCAGGAGATACCACGTAAGGCCCAGCCCCACCACCAGCTTCCCGGCGGATTCCACCACCTGACTGACGGCGGTGGGCAGCATCTGCCCCTGCCCTTGGGTGTAGCCCCGGATAGCGGACAGCAGACATACCGCCAGCAGCGCCGGGGCCAGTACCCGGATGGAGGGGGCCGCCAGCTCATTGTGCAGCAGGCCCGACAGCTGCCGGGGAAAGGTCAGCATCACACCGCTGCCCACCAGCCCCAGCGCCAGAAATAACGCCAGCGCCACATGGAAAATGCGCCGCTGCCGCCGGGGTCTGCCCCTGCTCTGGGCGATGAGGCGGCTCATGGCCAGCGGCAGACCGGCGGTGGAGAGAGTCAACAGCACGCCATAGACGTTGTAGGCCGCCTGAAAGCAGCCCATGCCCCGACTCCCCAGCAGGTTGCCCAGTGGGATCTTATACAAGGCCCCCAGCAGCTTGCTGACCGCTACCGCCGCCGTCAGCAGGGCGGCACCCCCCAGAAAGCCCATGTACCCTCCCGTCCGGGGATGCTCATCCCCTCATGTTCTCATGGAATTGACGGAAGGCGGAGAGATTTTCCTCCAGCTTTTCGCTTCTCTGGATGTATTCCGTGGGGTACTTGGTGTGAAATACCCGCTCGATGCGCTGATGCACCGGGTCCACCATCTTGGTGGAGCCACCGGCCCCCAGTGAGAGGATGCTGTGCAGCTCCTCCATGATGTAGATATTATACAGCCCCTCGGCTCCGGATATGCACCATCCGGTGTTTTCAAAGCTGCCGGACATATATTTTTGCCGGTACAGGTAGTAGGGGTGGAAGTCCGCCTGCCGGAGGGCGGCGTTGGCGTAGTCCAGCATCTCGCCCACCGCCTCCGCCGAGGGGATGGTGAAGTTCTCCAGCAAAATGCGGCTTCCCTTTTTCAGGCTCAGGGTATGGACGGTGATGTTGTCGGCCCCGTAGGACAGGCACTTGTCCAGCGTCCGCCGGAAGCCCTCCGGCGTGTCCTCCGGCAGGCCGGCGATCAGATCCATGTTCACATGGGGAAAGCCCATGCCGGTGGCCAGTGCCATGGCCTCCTCCACGTCACGGGCCGTATGGCGGCGGCCGATGGCGGTGAGGACGTGATCCTCCAGTGACTGGGGATTGACGCTGATGCGGTCTACGCCGTGATCCAGCAGCACTTGCAGCTTCTCCCGGTCGATGGTGTCCGGCCGTCCGGCCTCAATGCAGTATTCCACGCAGCCCGACAGATCGAAGCTGCGATTCAGGTGGGTCAGCAGCCGGTCCATCTGATCGGCAGAGAGCGTGGTGGGAGTACCGCCCCCCATGTAGAAAGATTTGATGTGCAGCCCCGTCTCCTGCACCATTCGGGCGGCGTCGGTGATCTCCCGGTGCAGCACCTCCAGATACGGCTCTACCAGTCCCAGCGTCCGCTCCACGGACTGGGACACAAAGCTGCAATAGGCGCAGCGGGTGGGGCAGAAGGGGATGCCAACATACAGGGAGATATCCTCCGGCTTCAGCTCCGCCTTGGCTCTGCGGGAGGCCTCCGCCGTCTCGATACACAGGCGGCGGCGCTCCGGCGAGACGAAGTAGGTGTCCCGCAGGACCCGCTCCACCTGCCGCTCCGTCATGCCCTCCTCCAGCATCCGGGAGGCCAGCTTGCCGGGGCGGATGCCCGTCAGCGCCCCCCAGCTGGGGGTGATGCCGGTGATCTCCCGTGCCGCCTTGAAGAAGCTTAGCTTCACCGCCTTCTGGCGAAGGCGCTCCGCCTCATATTCCGTCAGCTGCGGGTCCACGGCGGTCCGGGAGATGCCACGGGCTGTCTGGCCGTGGTAGGTGATGGTGGTGACGGCGGTGTTATAGCGGGGGGAGCGGCTCAGCGTCACCAGCGCATGATCCTCCCCATCCTCCGCCGGCTCATAGACCGGACGCTCCTCCGGGAAAAAAGCCAGCAGACTCTGCTCCACGGCGTACCGGTCGTCGTGACCACGAAAGATCAGCTTCATGGCGTCCCTCCGTCACAGGGAGAGCCGCCGGGTCATAAAGGGGTTCACCCGGCGCTCGTAGTCCAGCTCCGTGGCCCCCTCATGGCCGGGATAGACCTTGTAGTTGCCGGGCAGCGCCGCCAGCCGGTCCAGCGAGGCCAGCATGGCCTTGGGGTCGCCGCCGGCGAAGTCTGTGCGGCCGCAGGAGCCACGGAACAGGGTGTCGCCGGAGAACATCACGTCCCCTACCAGCAGACATACGGAGCCCTGGGTGTGGCCCGGCGTCTCCATGACACGGATGGTGAGGCTGCCCAGCGTCAGGGTGTCCCCCTCCTTGTAGTAGCGCTGGTTGTGCTCCGGCAGGCGGGAGAACATCATATCCATGTGCTTGGGCGGCTGGTCGGTGACGTCCTTCTCGTGGATGTACACCGGCACGTCGGGGTATTTCTCCAGCAGAGGCCGGACGGCGGTGGTGTGGTCAAAGTGACCGTGGGTCAGCAGGATGTACTCCAGACGGCAGCCGGAGCGGCTGACCATGTCGGCCACCTGCTCCGGCTTGTCACCGGGATCGATGAGGGCGCAGACCCCGGTCTCCTCGTCGCACAGCAGATAGCAGTTGGTGGAAATAAAGCCCACCCGGATGGAATCGATTTTCATGGGATATTCTCCTTTATCAAGCATCGCTGGGATGTGAATGGTCGTGTAGAAGATAGCGTGGGGGATCGTATCAAGAGAAAAGATAGATATCAGCAAAGCGGAGCCGGGATATACTCCGCCGATGGAGCATATTGGTCAGCTGGAGAGCTGGTCGGTGTCTACGATCAGGGTCAGAGGGCCGTCATTGACGGACTGGACCAGCATATCGGCGCCGAATTCGCCGGTCTCAGTGTGGAAGCCCTTTTCCCGGCACAGAGCCACGAATTTTTCATACAGGGGGATGGCCACCTCCGGTCGGGCGGCGGCCAGAAAGTCCGGACGGCGGCCCTTGCGGCAGTTGCCGTAAAGGGTGAACTGAGATACCACCAGAATTTCGCCGCCCACCGTCTCCAGGCCACGGTTCATCTTGCCGTCCTCGTCCTCAAAAATACGCAGGCCCACCAGCTTGTCCGCCAGCTTCACGGCTTGGGCCTCGGTGTCCTCATGGGTGATGCCCAGCAGGATCAGAAAGCCCTGTCCGATCTGGCCGATGGTCTTGCCGTCCACGGTAACGGAGGCACTTTTTACCCGTGTCAGTACAGCTCTCATGGAATATAGTCTCCTTTTTCGACAATATATGCGATGATTTTGATGAGTTGGAGCAATTTCGAGGGAGTGTCAACCGATTTTCACGTCGCAATGTGGCTGGAGATCGGTAGACACGACCATATGCGCTTTTGCACACTTTGCCAGCTATCGGAAAAGTGTGGCGCCGGAGGCGCATTTATCACCCGGCGGGGCGGGTAACACGCATGACACCGGAGATCTGCTCCAGCCGGCGCATGACAGCCTGCAGCTGCTGGCTGTCGGATACATCCACGGCCAGAGAGATCAGAGCGAAGCCGTCGGCGGTGGAGCGGGCGTTGAGAGAGGATACGTGGACCTTGGCGGCGGAGAGGATGGTGGAGATATCCACCAGCAGATTGGGCCGATCCTTGGACACTACCTGCAAATTGGTGCGGTAGGATTCCCGTGTTTTGCCGCCCCAGGAGACCTTGATCCAGCGGCCCGCCTCCTCCGGCGGACGGCGGGCGGGGTCGGCGTTGGGGCAGTCCTTCCGGTGGACAGAGACGCCGTAGCCACGGGTGATAAAGCCCACGATCTCGTCGCCGGGGACAGGAGAGCAGCACTTGGAGAACTTCACCAGACAGTTGCTGAGACCCTGCACCACGATGCCCTGCTCGCTGTGCTCCCGGACGGGGACAGCGGGGCGGGTCACCTCCGGCTGGCCCTCCACCGGCACCTCCGCCTGACGCTCTGCCTGATGCTGGTGCAGGATGCGCTGGATGTCCTCCCGCAGACGGCCGATGAGCTTCAAGCTGGTGACGCCGCCGTAGCCAATGGCGGCGTACATATCGTCCAGACTCTTGAAGGAGAGCTTTTTCAGGATGACGGGGAGGTTTTCCTCCGCCGTCAGCTCCTTCAGAGTGACGCCGCAGCGCTTCAGCTCCGACTCAAAGGAGGAGCGGCCGTTGACGATGTTCTCGTCCCGGCGCTCCCGCTTGAACCACTGGCGTATCTTGGAGCGGGCGTTGCTGGAACGGGCGATCTTCACCCAGTCCCGGCTTGGGCCGTGGGCGGACTGGGAGGTGACCACCTCTACGATGTCGCCGTTTTTCAGGCGGGTATCAAAGGGGACCAGACGGCCGTTGACCTTGGCCCCCACCATGTGGTTGCCCACGGCGGAATGGATGTTGTAGGCAAAATCGATGGGAGTGGCCCCGGCGGGGAGATTGATGACGTCGCCACGGGGGGTGAACACGAACACCTCGTCGGCAAACATATCCACCTTCAGGGAGTGGATGAAGTCCTCGGCGTCGGCGCCCTCCTGGTTCTCCAGCAGACGGCGGACCCACTCATAGCGGCCCTCGTCCCCGGCCCCCTGACCGTTCTGCTTATACTTCCAGTGGGCGGCGATGCCGTATTCGGCCACCTCGTGCATCTCACGGGTACGGATCTGCACCTCAAAGGGGATGCCGTTCTGGCCCACCACGGTGGTGTGGAGACTCTGGTACATATTGGGCTTGGGGGTACCGATATAGTCCTTGAAGCGGCCCAGAATGGGCTTATACAGGTCGTGGATGATGCCCAGCACATTGTAGCAGTCGGACACCGTGTCCACAATGACCCGGAAGGCGAAGAGGTCGTATACATCGTCCAGAGACTTGTTCTGGGTATACATCTTGCGGTAGATGGAGTAGGGGTGCTTCATGCGCCCGTAGACGTAGCCGTCGATGTGGGCCTCCCGCAGGCGGCGGGTGATCTGGTCGTGGATGGAGGACATGAAGCCGTCATACTGAGCGGCCTTTTCATTCAGAGCCTCCACGATCTCCCGGTAGCTGATGGGATCCAGATATTTCAGACTCAGGTCCTCCAGCTCCCACTTCATCTTCTGCATTCCCAGCCGGTGGGCAATGGGGGCATAGATCTCCATGGTCTCGAAGGACTTCTGCTTCTGCTTCTCCGGGGTCTGGTACTCCATGGTGCGCATATTGTGGAGCCGATCGGAGATTTTGATGAGGATCACCCGGATATCTTTGCTCATGGCCATGAGCATCTTCCGGAGGTTCTCCATCTGCTCCTCCTCCTTGGAGGTATAGTGGACACGGGTCAGCTTGCTGACGCCCTCCACCAGATCCGCCACTGTGGGAGAGAAGAGCCGGGAGATGTCCTCATGGGTGGCGGAGGTATCCTCGATGGTGTCGTGGAGCAGAGCCGCCTCGATGGACTCGGAGTCCAGATGCAGCTCCTCCGCCACGATCTGGGCCACCGCCAGCGGGTGGGTGATGAAGGGAGAGCCGTCCTTCCGCATCTGCGCTCCGTGGGCCTTGGCGGCGAACTCGAAGGCGGCCCGGATCTGCTGGAAGTTGGCGCTGGGGTTATAGCGGCGGACGGTGTCCTCCAGCTTGCGGTAGCGCTGCTCCAGATCAGCCCAGATCTCCGGGCGGATCTCCGGCACCAGAGACGCCGGTGCGGTGGTATTCTGGGTATCAGTCATGGTGATCGCCTCCCCGTTTGGGCTGCATGACCTCATGCAGGCCCTGTAAGTAACCGGATTCCTCCAAGCGGACGTGTTTCCCCTGGCCGGTGAGTGTGATGGAAATGGTGTCGCCCTCTTGCCGGAGGGTCAGCAGCTGCCGTTCCCGGAACACCTCCAGACAGAAGGCAGTCCGAAGGAAGGGGTCGGCCCCCTCCAGCCGGGCGGACAGCTCCCGCAGCAGCGGCAGGTAGCAGGCGGTGAGCCCCTCCGGGGGGACGGTGTGCTCCAGCGCCCGCCACAGCTGCACGCACTGGCTGCGGGATGGCAGCAGGTGGACCGCCTCCTTGGGCAGGAGCCGGTCGCCCCGCAGACAGCGCTCCAACAGGTGCAGGCACTCATCCTCCCGTGTACTGACAGTGAGGGACGGGCGGATGTCCACCATTTGCAACTGTACCGTGCGGTTGCCCCGAAATTCGTTGATCTGCAGATAAAAGGCCGCATCCACCCGGCTGCCCGCCGCAACGGGACAGGTGTCGGGGGAGACGGAGAAGAAAATACCGTCGAACTGGCTGCTGCCCTTGCTGAGCCGCAGCTTCAGGTGGCGATTCTGGCCCACGCTCTGCAGCCGCTCCAGCGTGGCGCCCATCAGGCAGAAGAGAGGGCGGGCATTGCCGGCGCCGTAGGGCTCCAGCATCCCCAGAGCCTCCACCTCCGTCAGGGTGACACGGCTGGGACAGGTGAGGGCGGCATCGATCTCCAGACATACCTCCGGCGCTCCGCCGCCCTGATATTCCCGCACCAGCTGGTTCATCCGCTGGCGGAAGGCGGGGATATTGGCGACATCGATGGTGAAGCCCGCTGCCAGCTCGTGACCGCCGAAATCCAGCAGGAGGTCGGAGCAGCGCTCCAGAGCGGCGAAAAGGTTGAAGCCGCCCCAACTGCGGCAGGAGCCCTTGCCCACGGTGCCGTTTAAGTGGATCATAAAGCTGGGACAGGCGTATTTTTCCGACAGGCGGGAGGCCACGATGCCCACCACCCCTTGGTGCCACGTGTCGGAGGCCAGCACCAGAGCGCTGCGCTCCTGCGGCGGCAGATGGTCGATCTGTTCCACTGCCTGGGCATAGATGGTCTGCTCCACCGCCTGACGCTCCCGGTTCAGGGCGCACAGCTCACGGGCCAACCGGGCGGCCTCCGCCGGGTCCTGACACAGCAGGAGGTCGGCAGCCTTGTCCGCTGCCCCCATGCGGCCGGCGGCGTTGATGCGGGGGGCCAGCACGAAGCCCACCTGCACGGAGGTGATGGCCTTATCCATGAGGCCTGCCTCCTGCAGCAGGGCGTGGAGGCCGATGAAGTCCGACTGGGTGATGCACTCCAAGCCACGGGAGACGATGATGCGGTTCTCCCCGGACATGGGCATCACGTCGGCAATGGTGCCGATGGCGGCCAAGGTGCAGTAGCGGGAGAAAAGGGCCTCCTCCCGGCTCTCGCCGCCCAGCGCCAGCACCAGCTTCAGCGCCACGCCGCAGCCCGCCAGATAGGGGAAGGGATAGGTGCAGTCCGGCCGGTGGGGGTCCACCACCGCCACGGCCCGTGGCAGGGTGTCCTTGCACTCGTGGTGATCGGTGATGACCACATCCATGCCCAGAGAGGCGGCGAAGTCCACCTCCTCCACCCCGGTGATGCCGCAGTCCACGGTGATGAGCAACTCTACCCCCTGCTCATGGAGGGAGCGGATGGCGTCCTGCCCCAGCCCGTAGCCGTCCTCGATGCGGCGAGGAATATAGTGCAGCACATCGACGCCCCGGCTTTTCAGGTAATCCACCAGGATCACCGTGGCGGTGATGCCGTCCACGTCGTAATCCCCGAACACCGCCATGCGGAGGCCCTGCCCGATGGCCCGGCTGATGCACTCCACCGCCCGGTCCATGTCCTTCATCAGGAAGGGGGAGCAGGTCAGATCCCGGCCCCGCTCCAGAAAGGCGGCGGCCTCCTCCGCCGTGGAGATGCTCCGTGCCGCCAGTACCTGCGACACCAGCTGGGGATAGCCAGCCTCGCCGAGACGGCGGATATCCGCTTCCTCCGCTGGGGCGATATGCCATTTGGAAAACTTCATCTGCCAGCGCTCCCTTCCGCATACTACTATAATCAACTATTATAACAAATTCACCGGAAAAGGACAAGCAGAAAGTGCGGCCGCAGCGGGCTTTTTGCGGGGCAAAGGAATGGGAAAACGGTTGCAATGGATGGCGGGAGGGCGTATAATGACTGCATCTGTATAGGAATGAGGAAAAGCATCATGAGACCTGACGGAACCAGAGTGAAAGACCTGCCGCCGCTGGTGGCGGCCATCCCCTACATCATGCCCAAGCGCTACGATGCGTGGAACTCCATCACCGAGAACATCGACGAGGAGGCTGTAAAGGCCTACATCCGCCATTGGCGGCGGGAGGGCGTACGCTTGAACCACATGAGTGTCATCATCGCCGCCTACTACCGGGCGGTGCTGGATAATCCAAAGCTGAACTACTTCGTGATGAACGGAAAAATTTATCGGCGCAACCACTTCTGCGTCTCCTTCGTCATTCTCAAGAAGCGATCCGACGGGGTGGTCAACGAGACAGCGCTGAAAGTGTATTTGGAGCCGTCGGACGATATTTTCTCCATTGACAGGAAAATTCGGGAGGTTATTGCCGCCAACCAGCATGAGCACCAGTCCAACAGCACCGACAAGTTCGCACGGTTCATGTTCTCCGTGCCGGGGCTGCCAAAGTTCGTGGTGTGGCTGGCGTATCATCTGGACAAGCACGGGCTGCTGCCCCGGAAGATCATCGACCTGTCGCCCTTCCACACCAGTATGTTCATCACCAATCTGGCCTCCATCAAGACCAGCTATATCCATCACCACTGCTACGAGTTCGGTACCACCAGCGTGTTCGTGTGCATGGGCAAGCCCGTGCCGGACTACATGGGCGGTGACCTGACCCGGAAGGTGATGCCCATCGGCGTGGTGATGGACGAGCGCATCTGCACCGGATATGAGTATGCGGCGTTTTACAGCGATTTCAAGGGCTACCTCCGGGACCTGAGCCAGCTGGAGACCCCCTTTGACGGCAGCCGCCCCCAAAAGGAGGCGGGGGAAAAGACTCCGGCCGGTGTGTCCTGACACCGGGCGGAAGCATAGGATAGACGGCCCCTGCGGGGGCGGGACAGGAGGAGACACCCCATGTATGAAGAGCACATCCGGGCGGCAGCCCGGTCCATGGCGGAGAATATGCAGCGCAGCCCCGTTCCCATGTACGGCAAGGGCCTGCGGCTGCCGGACAAGGGGGCAGTGATCGGACTGCTGAAGGAGATCCGGCGGCTGGTCTTTCCGGCCTACTACGGCGACCCGGAGCTGATGACCCTTCCGGTGGAGGACTACACGGCGCTGCTGCTGGAGCGCATCGAGGGCCAGCTGGCCCGGCAGATCGCTTTGGCCCTGCCGGAGGAGCAGGAGCAGCGGGCGTCGGTGCTGGCCCGTGAGGTGGTGGAGGCCCTGCCCGGCGTGCAGCGGCTGCTGCTGACGGATCTGGACGCCACCTTTGAATCCGACCCGGCGGCGGCCTCCAAGGAGGAGATCCTGTTCGCCTATCCGGGGCTGTTTGCCATTTTCGTATACCGGGTGGCCCATGAGCTGTATCTGCGCCAGATTCCCATGATCCCCCGGATCATGAGTGAGTACGCCCACAGCCGCACGGGCATCGATATTCACCCCGGCGCACAGATCGGCGCCCACTTCTTCATCGATCACGGCACCGGCATCGTGGTGGGCGAGACCACGGTCATCGGGGAGAATGTGAAGCTGTATCAGGGCGTGACGCTGGGAGCGCTGTCCCCTCGGAAGGGCCACGCCAGTCTGCCGGGGAAGCGGCATCCCACCGTGGGCAGCGACGTGACCATCTACTCCGGGGCCTCTATTCTGGGCGGTGAGACCACCATCGGGGATCATGCCGTGGTGGGCGGCAACGCCTTCCTGACGGATTCGGTGGCGGAGGATACTCAGGTGGTGATCCGCACGCCGGAGCCGATCTACCGGGAGCGCAGGCACCGGGAGAAATGAGATGCCCCCAGCCGGATGGTGTGCAGCACCGCCCGGCTGGGATTTTATTTCGCCTTGTTTGGCTGCCTCCGATGAGTCACTGTTTTGCCTCCGGCGGGTGCCTTTCTGATAGCAGTCCTTTTTTCTGTCTCCGACAGCCTACTTTTCGCCTCCGGTAGGTAACTTTCTTTCGCTGCTGAAGGAAAGTTACCCGCCGGAGGCATAAAAGAAAAACTGATGGCAAAAAATATGCCGCCGGTGGCAGCAGACAGCCCCCTCTGCAGACAAAAAGGAAGAGACGATGTTTCCATCGTCTCTTCCTTTTTAACATGTGCAGCATGAGCACTTACAGTGCCGTGATATGGATGCACCGGGCGTCACAGCGGCGCAGGGCAATGACGGCATCCAGCACCTCATAGGCCACCGGATCACCCAAGGGACTGATCTGCACCGCCCGGACGATCGTGCCGGGGATGAAGCCCAGCTCCAGCAGCCGCTGACGCTGGGAGTGCGTCACAGCCCGGATGGCGGCCCACCGGCCCGCCGGCAGGGTATCCAGCGTATCTGCCACGGAAAAGACCTCCTTTTAGGGGAGTGGTCTATCCTATGCCGCCTGTAGGGCGGCGGTCACAGCCACGTCTCGTCGAAGCCATAGGGCAGCAGCTCCTTCAGGGCGAAGTGCTTGGCCTCCCCCTTGCCATTGAGGCAGATGACCTCCATCTGGGGGGCGAATTCCTGCATCACCTGCCGGCAGGAGCCGCAGGGGACGCAGTAGTCCTCGCTCTTCCCGGCGATGACGATGCGTTTGAAATCCCGGTGGCCCTCACTGATGGCCTTGAAGATGGCGGTGCGTTCGGCACAGATGGTGAGACCGTAGGCGGCGTTTTCAATGTTGCAGCCGGTGAACACCGTGCCGTCACTGCACTCCAGCGCCGCACCCACGGGAAAATGGGAATAGGGGCTGTAAGAACGGTCCAGCATGGCAATGGCGGCCCGGCACAGTTCCTGTTCTGTCATGGGATGACCTCCTTTTGCACTTAGGTGGGAAAGCCCTTTTGGGGTCATTGTAGCGCATTTTGCCCGGCCCGTCAAGGCAGGCCTCAGTCCTCCAGCAGCAGGCGCAGTGCATCATCCGTGGGAAGCTCCAGCTCCGGCACGGCGGCGTTCAGTCCCTGTACCTGCTGGGCAGTGAGGGAATAGACACCGTCCTCGTCCGGATCCAACCCCTGCTGGGACAGCCACTGGCGGGCCTGCTGGGCCAGCTCCGGGTGGCCCGTGAGCACATAGTCCGCCGGGCCGGAGGATTCCTGCCTCTCTGTGCCGCCGGAGGCGAAGGTCAGACCGCCGTCAGAGGGGGTGACCTCATCGGTGAAAGTATCCTCGTTGGCGCCCACAGAGTTGTTGGCGGAGGAATCCGGCAAAATACCGCTGAAGGGAGAGTCGCTGTCCTTCTCCACCTGATAGCGTACCAGATAGACGCCCAGCACCACCACGAGACACGCCGCCATGCCCATGACGGCCCGCAGCCACGGCGACCGCCGTCGATGCTGGGGCGTGGCGTGGACACGGTTCATGATATCCGGAAGCAGGTCATCCAGGACGGGATCGGTATCGGCCCGCAGGGCCTGCTCCATGGCCAGCAGCTGCCGGTAGTAGCTGCGGCAGCCGGGACAATCCCGCAGATGGGCGAGTACGGCGTCTTGTTCCGGGCCGACCAGCTCCCCGTCCAGCAGGGCCTCGATCTGTTCCTGATTGCAGTGCATACTCACCCCTCCTTTCCATTTGGTAAGACGGCAGAGTCGGGAAAGAAGTTCCCCTGCCGCAGGAGAATTTCACGCAGCTGGCGGCGGGCACGGCTGATGCGGGATTTCACCGTGCCGCTCTCCAGTGACAGGGCCTGTGCAATCTCGTCGTAGCTCAGCTGCTGTACCACCCGCAGCAGCAGCACCTGCCGGTGTTCCGGTGACAGCTGATCCAGCGCCCGCTGCAGGGCCTCCTGCTGCTCCCGCTGCTCCGCCAGAAGCTCCGGCTGCTGGGGATCCGGCCGCTCCGGCGCCTCCTCCAGCGGGAGGTTCCCCAGATGGTGTTTTTCCCGACGCAGGAAGTCGATGGCGGCATTGGTGGTAAGCCGGTACAGCCATGAGGAGAAGCGGCTGTCGCCCCGGAAAGCCGGCAGACCACGCCATGCCGCCAGAAAGGCGTCCTGCGTCACCTCACGGGCGTCTTCGGCGCTGCCGCACATCCGCAGTGCCAGCCGGTACACCGGCCCTTCGTAGGCCACCACCAGCTGCTCGAAGGCGTCTGCGTCACCGTGTCTGGCACGGGCGATCCACTGCTGCTCGGTCATTTCAGGTCCCTCTTGATGCCGGCGGTGATGCGCTCCATATCCTCCAGCGTGTTCATCCGCACGATCTGTTCCTTATAATAGTTGGCATGGGGGACGCCCTTGAGATACCATGCGTACTGCTTCCGGGCCTCCAGCATGGCGATATGCTCCCCTTTATCCTCGGCGGCCAGACGGATCTGCCGCACGGCCACATCGCAGCGCTCCGCCAGCGGCGGCAGCGGCGGGACGGGACGGCCCTCCAGCGCCGCCTGAGCCTGCTGAAAGATCCATGGGTTGCCGAAGCTGCCCCGGCCGATCATGGCGGCGTCAGCGCCGGTAAAGTGGAGGATAGCCACGGCATCCTCCGCCGAGAACACGTCGCCGTTGGCGATAACGGGGATGGACACCGCCTGCTTCACTTGACGGATGGTGACCCAGTCCGCCTGTCCGGCGTACATTTGGGCGCGGGTGCGGCCGTGAACGGCCACCGCCGACACCCCTGCCTGCTCCAGCATCCGGGCCAGCTCCACGGCATTGATGCTGCCCTTGTCCCAGCCCCGACGCATTTTCACCGTCACCGGCACCGGGCAGGCCTTCACCACCGCCTCGGCAATGCGTGTGGCCTTCTCCGGGTCCTTCATCAGGGCGGAGCCGTCACCGTTGGAGACCACCTTGCCCACGGGACAACCCATGTTGATGTCGATGAAATCGGCGCCGGACAGCTCGGCGGCCATGCAGGCGGCTTCCGCCATGCAGGCGGCGTCGCTGCCGAAGATCTGCACCCCGGCAGGATGCTCCCCCGGCCCCAGACGCAGCAGACTGCGGGTCTTGCGGTCCTGATAGCACAGGGCCTTGGCGCTGACCATCTCGGTGACGGTAAGCCCTGCCCCCAGCTCCCGGCAGATCTGGCGGAAGGCCAGATCGGTGACCCCGGCCATAGGGGCCAGGACCAGCCGGGAATCCACATGGATGCGGCCGATGTTCATGGTGTCTCCTCGCTTTCGGGTGATATTGCTCCCCAGTATAGCACATGGCGGGAAAAAAGAAAAGACGGGGAAAAAGAAACCGGAGGGGAGCACCGCTCCCCTCCGGCAGGTGTCATATTTTTTCCGGAAGAGCCAGATCGTCGGTGCGGACCCATTCCTCCACGTCCACCACGGTGAACTCCTCCGGCGTCCGGCGGATCACCACACGGGCCAGCCCCGCATTGATGACCATGCGGCGGCACATAGGGCAGGAGGTGGCGTCCGTCAGCAGCTCTCCGGTCTGGGCATTGCGGCCCACCAGATACAGCGTACCGCCCACCATATCCCGGCGGCTGGCGGAGATGATGGCGTTGGCCTCGGCGTGGACGCTGCGGCACAGCTCATAGCGCTCGCCCCTCGGCACCTGCATGGCCTCCCGTGTGCAAAAGCCCATGTCCACGCAGTTTTTCCGCCCACGGGGGGAGCCGTTGTAGCCGGTGGAAATGATCTCGTCGTTCTTGACGATGATGGCGCCGTAGACCCGGCGCAGACAGGTGGCACGCTCCAGAACGGTCTGGGCGATGTTCAGGTAGTAGTTCTCCTTGCTGATGCGGTTCATAACTTCCCCTCCTGACGGAATTTTTCCTCATTATATCGGATTCCCACCGGCGACGCAAGCATAAAAAATTTACATTTTTTGCCCGCTGCCGCCCCTCGACCGCCATTGACAAACAAAAGTGTGCGGGGGTATAATACAAGCACACCCGTGTATATGAAAGGAGATCATGAACATGGCATTTTTTGAAGAACTGGGCAAGAAGGCACAGGCCGTCGCCGGCGTAGCGGCGGAAAAGGCCAAGGATCTGGCGGGCGTCGCCTCCGAGAAGGCGAAGAGTGTTTCGGATTCTGCCAAGGCCAGCATGGAGATCATCTCCGAGCAGCGTGAAATGGAAAAGAATTACCGTGCCATCGGTGAGTGGTTCGTGTCCGAGTATGAGGGCGAGGTCCCCGATGCCGTGAAGGATGTGGTGGCCGCCGTCATCGCCTCTAAGGAGCGCATCGGCGAGTTGGAGGCCGCCAAGGCTGCCAAGAAGGAAGAGGAGTCCTGCCCCTGCAGCTGCCAGGAGCAGCCCGCCGAGGAGACCCAGCAGAAGGCCTGCCCTGTGTGCGGTGAGTCCTCCGACGGCAAGTTCTGCCCCAAGTGCGGCGCCCCCATGGGCGAGTAAGCTCTGTACCTGAAACCGCCCCCGCAGGTCGTGACCTGCGGGGGCGGTTATTTTTCTGGAAGATTATCCCTTACTTCTTGATCTCACCGTTGGCGGCGGCGGTCAGATAGGCATTGATGAAGCCGTCGATATCACCGTCCATGACGGCTTGAATGTTGCCCATTTCATAGCCGGTGCGGGTGTCCTTGGCCAGCGTGTAGGGCATGAACACATAGGAGCGGATCTGGCTGCCCCACTCGATCTTCATCTGTACGCCCTTGAGGTCGCTGATCTTCTCGGCGTGCTGCTGCAGCTTCAGCTCCGCCAGCTTGGCCCGCAGCATCTTCATGGCGTTGTCCCGGTTCTGGAACTGGCTGCGCTCCGTCTGGCAGAACACCACGATGCCCGTGGGCAGGTGGGTCAGGCGGACGGCGGAGGAGGTCTTGTTGATGTGCTGACCGCCTGCACCGCTGGAGCGGCAGGCCTGCATCTCGATGTCCTCCGGGCGGATCTCGATCTCGCTGTCGTCGTCCAGCTCCGGCATGACCTCCAGCGCAGCGAAGCTGGTCTGGCGTCGGGCGTTGGCATCGAAGGGAGAAACACGCACCAGACGGTGAACACCGTTCTCACTCTTCAGATAGCCGTAGGCATTCTCCCCCTCGATGAGGATGGTGGCGGACTTGATGCCCGCCTCATCGCCGGCCTCGTAGTCCATGAGCTGATAGGTGTAGCCGTGGCGCTCCGCCCAGCGGGTATACATCCGGTAGAGCATCTCCGTCCAGTCCTGGGCCTCGGTGCCGCCTGCTCCGGCGTGGAAGGTGAGGATGGCGTTGTTGGCGTCGTACTCGCCGGACAGAAGCGCCGCCAGACGGCGCTCGTTGATCTCCTTTTCCAGCGCCTCGTAGCCGGAGGTGACCTCCGGCAGCTGGGAGGCGTCGTCCTCCTCCTGTGCCATTTCGCACAGGGTCAGGGTGTCCTCCCAGTCGGACACCAGTCGGTCATACTTCTTGACCTTGCTCTCCAGCCGCTTGATCTGCTGGGAGACCTTCTGGCTGCGGTCCACGTCGCTCCAAAAGCCCTCCTGCTCCGTCTCCTTCTGGAGCTGCGCCAGCTCTTCACGGGCCTTGGGAATGGACAGGGCCTTTTCCAGCTCCTGAAGGGTCGGTTCCAGCGCCTGAAGCTTCTGTTTATATTCGTCGTATTCAATGACTGCCATAGGGTCGTCTCCTTCTTGTGTCAGATTTCCTTAGCCTTTCTATTATATCCGAAAGAGGTCGGGCTGTAAAGGGGGAGGACGGGGAAGTTTGCAAAAACCAGCCGCAGAGGGAAGGCTCTGCGGCTGGGGGCGTTTTCAGGGCTTCAGTCGATGATGCGGGAGAAGGTCATGCCGCTCTTCTGCATATGCACGTCCAGCCGTACCCGGTCGCCCCGGATATAGCTGCGGGTGTACTCATAGACCCGGCCGTCCTCGGTCTTGGTACGGCGCTGATGATAGAAGGCGCAGCTGCCCGGCTCCACGCTGAGGAGGTTGGCACGGGGTGCATCCAGCATCACCGCCTCATAGGTATCCTCAGCGGAGAAGGGGGTGATGCCCACGTGGTACAGGAGACTGTAAAAGCTGTGGGTCTGCACCATCTCACGGGTGAGGTTGGGGTAGATGAACTGGGGATAGTAGGACGTCTCCAGAATCAGAGGCTCACCGTCCACATTGCGGACACGGGTGAAGCAGTAGACCGACGTCCCCTCCCGCAGCTCCATCTTCTCGCAGATGGCACGAGTGGGGACGATAACGCCGAAGTCCACCAGTGTGGAGGAGGGCGTCTTACCCAGCGAGGAGACTTCGGTGGTGAAGGAATAGCGCACGCCCCGGCGGTTGGTGTTGGGGTCGGCCACAAAAGTACCCTTGCCCCGCTTGCGGACCACGAGGCCCTCATCCTCCAGCTCACCGATGGCCTGACGGACGGTGTTGCGGCTGACATTCAGCGCCCGGCAAAGCTCCGCCTCGGAGGGCAGCAGATCGCCGATGGCCAGTGCGCCGGAGGAGATGCTGCGCTTGATGATGCCCACCAGCTGGGCATAAAGAGGGATATCACTGCTCAGAGACAGAGACTCACTGAGAATAGCATTGGGTTCCATAAAAAAACGGTTCCTTTCATATGGGTTCTCCCGTTTGTATTGCATATGTTCGGGATGTTCTGATTGTACCATATACATTTTGGAAAAGATACCATCTAAAGAGACAAAAAAGGTGACGTTTAGCGGGAAGATTCAGCAAAGCGACGAAAACGAGCGAAACAATAATCAAGCGGAATGTGGAAAATCCATTTATCGGAGATTTCGGAAGAAATCCGTCAGCACCCGGCGGCAGTCCTCCGCCAGCACCCCGCCCACCAGCGCCGGCGGATGGGGGAAGTCCTCCATGAACAGGTTCAGCACCCCGCCGCAGGCACCCATCTCCCGATCCCGTGCGCCGTAATAGACCCGTGGAATGCGGGCGTTGAGGATGGCCCCGGCGCACATGGGACAGGGCTCCAGCGTCACATAGAGGGCGCAGTCGTCCAGCCGCCAGGTGCCGAGGGCCTCGTTGGCCTGCCGGATGGCCTCCATCTCGGCGTGGGAGGAGGTGTGCTGCTTCTCCTCCCGGCGGTTGCGGCCCCGGCCCACGATCCGGCCCTCCCGGACGATGACGCAGCCCACCGGTACCTCGCCGTGGGCGGCGGCCTCCTGGGCCAGTGCCAGCGCCTGACGCATATATTCCTCGTGCATGGCGCACCTCCTGAAAATTTCGGCTTGTCCCACGGCTAAAGTCCTGCATATCCGGATAAAATATCCGTACAATGAAAGGGAACGGGGAGGACTTGGACATGGGAAAAAAGGTGGAGCATCCGCTGGATATCCTGCGGGAGGAATTGCAGCAGACCAATGTGGCGCTGAAGTGCGCCTACGATAAGTTCAACTATGTCACAGAGCCGGAGCTGGTGGAGGCCAGCATCTACGAGATCAGCGCACTGAAGGCCCGATACAGCTACCTGCTGCGGTGCATCAAGGAACAGGAACCGGCGGCCCGCTCCGGGGATCGGACGGTATCACTCGCCGCCGTGGCGGCCTCCGCAGGGAAGGGAGGGCCTGTATGTCCGGTATAGAGATCGGCGCACTGTGCGTGGTGGGGGCGTTTTTACTGTTCGCCGCCGTGCGCCTGTTCCGGGGGCCGGTGAAGCTGGCCCTGCGGGTGCTGGTGAACTCGGCGCTGGGCTTTGGGGCGGTGTGGCTGCTGAACCTCACTGCCGCCGTCACCGGCATCCGGCTGGGGCTCAACGTGTTCAACGCCCTCTTCATCGGGGTGCTGGGCGTCCCCGGCTTCGGTCTGCTGTTGCTGCTGCAATGGGTGCTGGCGTGACAAAACGACAGGATATTACATATTATCTGCAAGATAGAAACGGAAATCGCCGGTCAGCGCTCCTGCTGCTCCAGATTCCAACCGTAGAGAGGGTAGCGCTGGAGACTGCCGAAAAGCTTCTGCTTGATGTCGGGATAGCGCCCCTCCAGCTGGTGGATCAGATCCTTCACCTCCTGCCGACGGGTGGAGCCGTTGGCGGGACAGGGGTTGTGGACCACCGGCAGGTGGAGCCGCTCCACCGTGCGGCGGATGTCATCCTCCCGGCAGTACAGCAGCGGGCGGATCTGGGTGATGCCCGTGCGGTCCAGATACGTCACCGGCTGGAAGCAGCCGATGCGCCCCTCGAAGAGCAGATTCATCAGCAGCGTTTCGATGGCATCGTCGTAGTGATGCCCCAGTGCGATCTTGTGGATCCCCCGCTCCGTCAGCGCCGTATTCAGGCTGCCCCGCCGCAGCTTGGCGCAGAGGGAGCAGGGGTTCTTTTCTTTGCGCTCTTCAAATACGATCTGGTATACCGGCACATGGATGCGGGTGTAAGGGACCTCCAGCTCCCGGCACAGCTCCGCCACGGCGTCAAAGCTCATGCCCGGCGTGCCGGTCTCCAGCGTGATGGCCTCCACCTGAAAGGGGAGGGGGTAGAAGTCCCGCAGCCGGGCCAGAGCCATCAGGGTCAGCAGGCTGTCCTTGCCGCCGGAGACGCCCACGGCCACCTTGTCCCCGGCCTCGATCATGTGATAGTCCTCCACGCAGCGGCGGACCTGTCCTAAAATATGCTGCATATGCTGCCTCCGGGAAATAAAATTGCGTTTTTAGAAAACGAGCGATAAACAACGAAAACAAGAGATAATCGCAGATGTTCTAATGGTAAATTAAAACGCTGTTGACATTTTTGCGGGGGTGTGTTATAAGTATCCTTGCGCTGTTTGCGTGTTTTCTCTCCCCATGATAGCAAGGGAGCACGGAAAAGTAAAGCAATACATTATATAAATTGGAGGAAATCACCATGTCCACTTATATGGAAAAAAAGGGCAATGTTGTCCGCAAGTGGTACGTCGTGGATGCCGCCGGTAAGCCCCTGGGCAAGACCGCCGTCATCGTCGCTGACCTGCTGCGTGGTAAGGGCAAGCCCACCTACACCCCTCATGCCGACTGCGGTGACAACGTCATCGTCATCAATGCCGGCAAGGCCGTCCTCACCGGCAACAAGATGGAGCAGAAGTACTACCGCACCCACTCCGGCTGGGTGGGCGGCCTGAAGGAGACCAAGTATCGCCTGCTGATGCAGGAGAAGCCCGAGGTCGCCGTGCGTGTGGCCGTGCGTGGCATGATGCCCCGCAACATCGTCACCAAGGACTCCCTGAAGCGTCTGCACATCTACGCCGGCGAGCAGCATGAGCATCAGGCTCAGAAGCCCGAGCTGGTCAAGTAAGGAGGAAAAAGAGAATGTATCAGTCTAAGAATCCCTATATGTACGGCACCGGCCGTCGTAAGTCCTCCGTGGCCCGTGTGCATCTGTTCCCCAACGGCACCGGCTCCATCACCATCAACGGCCGTGATATCGACGATTACTTCGGTCTGGAGACCCTGAAGATGGTGGTTCGCCAGCCCCTGAACACCACCGGCACTCTGGGCAAGGTGGATATCGTGGCTACCGTCGAGGGCGGCGGCGTGTCCGGTCAGGCCGGTGCTCTGCGCCATGGCATCAGCCGTGCGCTGCTGCTGGTAAATCCCGAGTACCGTGCCGCCCTGAAGAAGGCCGGTTTCCTGACCCGTGATCCTCGTATGAAGGAGCGTAAGAAGTACGGCCTCAAAGCCGCTCGTCGCGCACCTCAGTTCAGCAAGCGCTGAGCTTACGAAGAGACTGCTTCCAAAGCCTTGGAGCGCCAAGGCTGCATAGGACAGGCAGCAAGCCTGCCTCCCATTGGAACAAAAAACGGCGTGACCGCATGGTCACGCCGTTTTTCTGTGTTCTGCTTTACGCCGCCGGGACGGCCTTGGCCACGCTGTAAGCCTGCAGGATGCTGCCCTCGCCCTCGGCATACTTCACCGTCACCGTGTCGCCCACGTTGAGGATCACGGCCTCCGGAGCCTCGGCGGCGGAGATGGTGTAGTACACCGTGCCGTCGGAGAGCTGGAGGTAGTACCAGGTGTTGCCGTCCATAACGGCGCTGCGGAGGTCAGCGATGACGCCGGTGACCTCCCCCTGATCCGAAGCGGAGGGCTCCGTATCCGCCGGGTCAATGAGGTTATACCGGGCCAGCATCTGGCGATAGTTGCTCTCGCATTCCGCCACGCTGCCGCCGGTGGCCACGATCTGGTACTGGCTGACGTTGACCATGGCGTACATCTTCACCAGACCGGCGGCGTCCTTCAGCGCCATGAAGTAGCTGGGCTGATCTGCGATGTTCAGCAGCAGAGGGAAGGTGGCGGTGTAGTTCATCTGCTGCACCTGCCCCCGTGCCGAATCCATGGCGGAGTACTCCTCGGCGCCGGCCACGGAGTAAAAACGTGTCTCCTTGGTGCGCTGGTTGGAGAGGATGAAGCCGATGTTGGACTGATCCGACACCACCGACGTGATGCCGGTGTACATATACACGTCGTCTCCGATGGCGATGTAGTTATAGCCATCGGTGGTAACGGTGACATCCCGCTGGCCGAACAGGGAGTTGATGAAGCCGTGGATATAGGTACCGTGGTAGTCGTACTGCTGGACGATGAGATCCGCCGTGTAGACGTGATCCACCCAGTCCGGCACATCCTTGGCGTCATAGTACTGATGCTCACCGGTGACGGCGTTCACCAGCACGGCCCCGTTGATGTCCGTGCCGCCGAAGAGTCCGATGGTTTTTCGGATCCGGGGGCAGACCCAATAGGGATTGCCGTCCTCGTCGATCTCGAAGGCCGGCTTGTCAAAGATATAGGTGGGGTAGTGGAACTGCAGATAGCGATAGAGGTTGCGGCCGAAGTGCTCGGCGGTGGTGTAGCGGATGCCCTGCTCCAGACGCACCACCTCCACATTCTGGGTCACCATGTCGATGATAAGATAGGCGGGCAGACCCTCAGAGCGGTTGTTGAACCACTTGATCCAGTCCCCGTACCGCAGGGGCGTCACCCGCACCGGGCGGCCCTTGTAGTTGATTTGCGTGTACTCCTCCGCCACCTCGAACTGGGACACCATGTCCGACAGCTCACCCAGCTTGCGGTTGCCCAGCTTCTCGGCGGAGTCCTTGTCCAGCATGGGGATCTGGTCATAGCTGATCTCCTCCACCTCGGTGGCGAAGTCACCGGTCTCCACCGTCAGCAGATCCCGGTAGGCCCCGGCCCGGATCACCTGCCAGCCCACGATACCACCCACGATGGCCACGGCCACCAACGCCACGGCGATTATCACGGGGATGCGGCACTGCTTCTTCACGAAGCCAAAGTAGCCCTTGGCCCCGCTGCCCTGAAACCCGGAGGTCAGCACGGCGCAGCCGCAGTACACAGCGCAGCACAGCAGCATGAAGAAATAGAACTCCTCCGCCTGCAAATTGATGGGCGGCAGCACCACATAGAAGTACACCGCCGCAAAGATCAGCGTCACCGCCAGATTGACGAGGGTGCGGCTCAGGGGCGTGCCGATGGCCTTGTGCTCCTTTTTGGGCCGTGGAGGCCGCTTCCCGAAGGGACTCTGCCTGCCGCCGAAGCCCTGAAAATTGGGGTCGTTCCAGTTGGTGTTCATAAATGCTCCTTTCGGGAAACAGGCTGCGGCCGGTCTCCTCTGTCATATTCTGCAACTACTTGTAATATTATAAGAAAAATATACGAATCGTATTCATCAAACCACCTGAAACAGATAGAATTTCAGGTAATTGGTCTCCTCCACGCCCCACAGAATGGGGTGGTCGCAGCACTGCTGCCGGGCCTCGATCTGCCGCAGCTGCACCCCGGCGTCCTTGGCCGCCGAGCGCAGCATCTTCAAAAACAGCTCCTCCGTGGCGAAGTGGCTGCAAGAGCAGGTGGCCAGATAGCCGCCCCGTGGCAGCAGCCGCATGGCCCGGTAGTTGATCTCCTTATAGCCGGTCATGGCCCGCTGGGTGGTCTTGCGGCTCTTGGTGAAGGCCGGGGGATCCAGAATGATGAAGTCGTACCGCTTGGGCTGTTGCTCCAGCTGGGGCAGCAGGTCGAACACGTTGGCCGCCACGCACTCCATCACGTCGGAAAGCCCGTTGCGCCGTGCGTTTTCTCTGGCACATTCCACGGCGAACTCGGATACGTCTACCGCCGTGACGTGCTTGGCTCCGCCCCGTGCAGCGTTCAGGGCAAAGGAGCCGGTGTGGGTGAAGCAGTCCAGCACCGTCCGGCCACGGGCCAGCTTGGCCACCGCCTGCCGGTTGTACTTCTGATCCAGAAAGAAGCCGGTTTTTTGCCCGTTTTCAAAGTCCACGGTGTAGCGGATGCCGTTTTCCTCAATATCCACCGCTGTAAAGTCCGGAGCCTTTTCACCGCCCACGGGATGCCAGCCCTTGCCCTGTTCCATACCCTCCAGACCACGGATGGCCACGTCGTTGCGCTCATATACACCCACCACGTCCTGTCCGTCGGAGCGCAGCACCTCCAGCAGCAGGGAGAACAGCTCCTCCTTGATGAGCTCCATGCCCAGACACAGCACCTGCGCCACCAGCACGCTCTCGAACCGGTCCACCGTCAGACCGGGGAAGCCGTCGGCCTCCCCGAAGATCACCCGGCAGCAGCGGCTGTCCTCCGGCCCCATGACGGTCTTGCGATAGTCCCATGCGTACTGGATGCGCCGCCGCCAGAAGGCCCGGTCGAACCGGTCATTGGGGTTCCGGGACAGCACCCGTACCCGGATGCGGGAGCGGCTGTTGAAAAAGCCGCAGCCCAGCCAACTGCCCCGGCGGCTGATGACGTCCACCAGCTGTCCGTCGGACACGGGGCCGCTGAGTCCCGTGACCTCCCCCTCATAGACCCATGGGTGTCCGCCCACCAGAGCGGCCTCCCCCTTGGGGGTGATGGTGATCTGCGGATAGGGACGCTGGGCTTTCATAGCGGCCACCTGCTTTCTGTCAAGGTTTCTTCATTATATCACAGCTTTCTGCCTCCGTAAACACCGCCGTCCACGGAAAAATCCGCCGGACTCCATTTCCCGACAGCTTTTCCCGCCGCCGGTGGCTACAATAGGGGAAAAAGGAGGGCTTGTCCATGAAGTTTCACCTCCCGCTGCCCGGCAGACGGCTCCGCCGCATCCTGACGCTGCTGGGACAGGCGGCGCTCTGCTGCGTCCTCACCGCTACCCGGCTGGGAGGACTGTACGCCCCCTTCAGTCTGGCGGCGGCCGCCGCCGCAGGGCCGGGCCTGCCGGGCCTGCTTTCCCTGTTGGGTGTTACCGGCGGAGCGCTGCTGTTTCTGGATTTTCAACCGGGGCTGCGCCATGCCGCCGCTGCCGTGCTGCTTTTCGCCGCCCAGACGGCCTTCTGTGATACGAAGCTCTACCGCCGCCCCGCCTTCCGGCCCCTGACGGCGGCCCTCTCCCAGCTGCTGATCCAGTCGGTGTACCTGCTGTACCGCCCTCTGAGCCAGTGGGTGCTGTGCCTGACAGCCTCGGCGCTGCTGGCGGCAGCCACGGCCCTGCTGACCGCCCACGGAACGACCCTCCGGCAAAAGGGACTGCTATACGCCGCCGCCCTGTCGTTGGCACTGGTGCCGGTGACGGTGGAGGGCCTGTTCTCCGTGGGGAAAGCCCTGCTGATGGCGGAGCTGCTGCTCCTCTCCCGCCGCCTGCCGCCCCTGACAGCGGGATTGGCGGGGGCCTGTGCGGGCCTTGCGGCGGATCTGGTACCGGAGACACCGGCGCTGCTGCTGACGGTGGCCTATGGCTGCGGCGGAGCGCTGGCCGCCTTCTATGGCCGCCTGCCCCGCATCCTCCCGGCGGCGGCCTTTTCTCTGCCCACCATCGCCTTTGCAGTGCTGTTGGATGTCGGCCCGCCCCGACAGCTGCTGCTGTCATGTCTGGCGGGCGGTGCGGCCTATCTGCTGCTGCCCCGGCGCTGGCTGCCTCCCTGCGCAGAGCGTGCCGCCCGGGCGGATGCCCCCGGAGAGACGGCAAGGCCCCGGCGGCTGGAGCAGTCCGCAGCGGCACTGCGCTCCCTGTACGACAGCTTCTTCCGAGACACGGCCCCGGCCCCGCCGGAGAATCCCTCAGTGATCTTCGACCGGGCGGCGGAACAAGTGTGCCGCTCCTGCGTCCTGTGCGCCAACTGCTGGCAGCAGAACTATAACGCCACCTACAACGCCTTCAATGATGCCTGTCCGGCGCTGCTGCGCCGCGGCACGGCCCAGTCGGAGGATTTTCCCCTGTACTTCACCGCCCGGTGCGTCCATCTGCGGGAGTTTGTCGCCGCCGTCAACGAGGAACTGCGGCTTTTCCTCCTGCGCCGCCAATATCATCGACAGCTGACCTGCTCCCGCCGTCAGGCCCAGGAGCAGTACGCCCAGATGGGGGATCTGCTGGCGGCGGCGGCCCACGCCCCGGCGGAGGAGCCCACCGGCCCCGTGGGCTATCGAGTGTCCTCGGCCCTGCGTCCCAAGGAGGGACAGCAGCTGTGCGGCGACCAGCTGGCCACGGTGGAGACCGGCGGGATGCTGTACCTCCTGCTCTCCGACGGCATGGGCAGCGGCCCGGAGGCCCACCGGGAGGCGGCGCTGACGGTGCGGCTGCTGGAGCAGTTCCTGCGGGCGGGCATTGAACCGGCTCCGGCCCTCAAGACCCTGAACTCGGCGCTGGCCCTGCGGGGGGAGACCGGCGGGGCCTTCACCACCATCGATCTTCTGGCTCTGCGCCGCTCCACCGGCGAGGCCACCCTCTATAAATACGGCGCTGCGCCCTCCTATCTCAAGCACACCGCCCACGTTACCCGCTTCACCGCCCATTCCCTTCCGGCGGGGCTGCAGGCCACGACGGAGCCACCGGAGGTCACTCGGCTGGCCCTCCCGGCAGGCAGCTATTTTGTCATGATCTCCGACGGCATCGCCGACGAGAACAGCGACGAGTGGCTGCAAAATCTGCTGGCGGGGTGGAACGGTACTGACGTCCACGCCCTGACGGCACTGATCCTGTCGGAATCCCGCAGCCGCAGGGGACTGGAGGACGACTGCGCCGTGCTGGCGGTACACCTGCCCCTGCCGGGAGAAAACCGCCCCCGGCAGGTATAACCGCCGCCGACGCCGGAAATACTCTATCTGTCAAACATCACCGGACAGAGGAGGGCGTGGCCTTGGTAAAAGGTATTTCCAGACGGGTGATCGTGGTGGAGTCCCCCGATCCCCATATTTTCGAGCAGGCGATCTTCATTCTCAGCAACGACGCCGCAGGCGGCGGCGTCTCATCCCAGCAGGTGGTGGAGCAGGCGGTCCGCATCGCCAAGAGCTACGCCCGCACCCACGGGGCTCCGCCCCGGCGCAGACGGCTTACCACATGGATGGCGGCGCTGCTGGGCGGCGGTGTCATCGGCCTGCTGTGGCTGGTGCTGGCCCTCGTCTGAGGGACGGCGTTTTCAATGCTTTATCCATTTTTTCTCCTCACTTGGGGCGGACAGCTGACTGTCCGCCTCCCTTTTTTGCCCCGTTAGCTTGTGCCGCAGGTCAAAAAAATACTCCGGCGGGACACAAGGCGTGTCCCGCCGGAGCAAACATCTTATTCGTCCCCGAAGCGGAGGATATCCTGCGCCACAGGCTGGTAAAACAGCCGCTCCACCTCCGAAAATTCACGGGTCTGCCCCATGATCCACATGAGCTTGGCCACGGCGGCCTCGGTGGTCATGTCGTAGGCCTCCAGCAGCCGGAGGGTGCTCTTCAGGTGTCCCCCCACATGGTATACCGTCAGGTCGCTGCCCTCGTTGGGGACCTGCGTGGTCATGACCACGATCTTGCCCCGCTCCACCCCACGGCGCACCACGTCGTAGAGGTGTCCGCCGTCGTATTCCGGCAGGCCGCCTACGCCGAAGCTCTCGATGATAAGACCGTCGTAGCGATCCAGCATGAACTCCGCCAACGCATCCTCCGTGCCGGGGATCAGCTTCAGCAGCCCCACATGGGGGTCCAGGCGGTCATAAAATAGCGGGCGGGGGCGGCTGTCACAGCGGATGTATTGCAACAGATGCTCATCCTGCACCACCGCCAGATCGGGGTAATTGACGCTGGAGAAGGCCCGGAAGCTCTTGGAGTAGGTCTTGCGGGCACGGGTCCCTAGAATGACCCGGCCGTTAAAGACGATCTGCACACCGCCGCAGCCCCGGCAGGCATAGAGAAAGGCATCGGTAAGATTGCGCTTGGAGTCGGTGCCGTCGAACCAGATGGGCTTCTGGGCACCGGTGAGGATGATGGGCTTGGGGCTGTCCTGAACCAGATAGCTCAGGGCCGCCGCCGTATAGGCCATGGTGTCCGTGCCGTGGCTGATGACGAAGCCGTCGTAGTCGTCGTAGTGTTCCCGGATGGCTTGGGCCGTCCCCAGCCAGTGGGTGGGATGGATGCTGGTGCTGTCCAGACTGTACAGCTGGATGCAGTCCACATGGCACAGCTGGGCGATGCGGGGAAGATAGGCCAGCAGCTGGTGGGTGTTCAGCTCCGGTGTCAGGCCCTCCGGCGTCATCTCCGAGGCGATGGTGCCGCCGGTGCCGATCATGAGGATCTTTTTCATGGGGCGGGCTCCTCTCTCACGGCCTGCGCCGTGGGAAGTAAATGGAAAGGGCTTTACAGCTCTCGATTTTCCAGCGCTGCCAAGCCGAACCGGGCGGCCTGCAGCAGACGGGGCTTTTCCTCCGCCGGTGCGGCGTCGTATCTTTGGCGCAGGTCTCGGAGGAACAGGCCCCGCAGGGTGTCCTCTCCGCAGTGCTCCCACAGATCCCGGCAACGGGTGGTGCGGTCCTGCAGCTCCAGATAGAAGCAGGCCGGGGACAGGGCGTCATAGAGGGCGTCCAGCCGGGGCGGCTCCTCCGTCTCACCGGTGAGGACCATGCGGAAGATGTCCGCCTCCGGGTGTGGGGGCAGCTCCCGGCGCAGGGCCTCCAGCGGGTCAACGCCGGTGACATCCGCCGTCAGCCACTGATACCGGCGGCGGGCAAAGGGAACGAAGGTGAGCTTCACCTGTCCCGGCTCCACGGTGCCGGTGAGGAAGCCCTTGTCCCCCAGCTCGTCGAAGCCCCGGCCCTCCGGGCAGCCGGGATAGGCCCAAAAGGTGCGTCCTGCCTGCTGCACGCCGCCGAAGGCGTGGACGTGGCCCAGCGCCAGATAGTCGGCGCCGCTCTGCTCCACATCCTTCAGGGTCATGGCCCGGTAGCGGCTGTCCCGGACGCCCACCTCTCCGTGGAGCAGCAGGATGCGGGCCAGCCCCTCATCCTCCGGGTCAAGAGAGCCGGGAAGCCCGGCGGGAGCGGCGGGGGCGGTGAAGGCGGCTCCGTATACCACGCAGCCGTATTGAGGGAAGGGGAGCCGCTGGAGCCGCTCCTCCCGGAAGATGTGGACGTTTTCCGGCCACAGCAGCCGGGCATAGGGGCTGGAGGCGGCGTAGTAGTCGTGGTTGCCGGGGGCGATGACGGCGTGGCCCCGGAAGCGGGCCAGCGACCGGGCCAGCTCTTGCACCGTCTGACCGTAGAGCTGGTCAGAGTCAAAGAGATCTCCGGCCAGCAGCAGCAGCTCCACGCCGTGGTCATTGGCGTAGTCTACCAGCCGGTCCGTCAGCTGGCGGGCTTCCTGACGGCGCAGCCGGGCCTTCTCCTCCGGCAGGGCGGTAAAGGCGCTGTCCAGATGGAAGTCCGCCGTGTGTAGAATTTTTGCCATAGCGTCCTCCTTTTATGCCTCCTGCCAGCTGCGGCAGAGGTCTACCCATCGGCAGAACCGCTCACCGCAGCAGCGCTCCAGCTCCGGGCAGGTCAGCTCAATGGCGGAGGCGGCGCTGCCCACGGCGGGGAACACCGTCTCAAACCGCCGCAAAGACTCGTCCAGATACACGGACACGTCCTCCGGCAGGGCGAAGGGGCATACGCCGCCCACGGCGTGGCCGATGTGCTCCACGGCCTCCTCCGGTGTCAGCATCTTGGCCTTGACGCCGAAAAAGTGCTTGTATTTGCTGTTATCGATGCGGGCATCCCCGGCGGCCACCACCAGAATGGGCCTCTCTCCCACCTTGAAGCTGAGGGTCTTGGCGATGCGGGCGGGGGCCACCCCCAGAGCGGCGGCAGCCAGCTCCACCGTGGCGCTGGAGACCTCCAGCTCCCGGATGCGCTGGGTCACCCCATAGGGCGTCAGGTACGCCCGGACCTTTTCAACAGACATGGCTCATTTCTCCTATGTGATAGAACCTGCGTGACGGGTCCTATGTGACAAATTTTGTGCGGCAAATGTTGTGCTCAGCGGATATCCACCCGCTCCACCGCTGTACACAGGCCCGTGGCACTGTCCAGCGTGAAGATCGCCCCCTGAGCCTTGCAGGGGCCGGAGGCAGGGCGGAAACGGCCCGGCAGACCGCCTAAGAACATCTCCACCGACTGCTGGGGCTGGATGCCCAGCACCGACTCCACGGCGCCGGTCATGCCCAGATCCGTCAGGTAGCCGGTGCCCTTGGGGAACACCCGCTGGTCGGCGGTGGGGACGTGGGTGTGGGTCCCCCACAGGGCGGAGACCCGGCCGTCCAGATAGTAGGCCATGGCCAGCTTTTCGCTGGTGGCCTGAGCGTGAAAATCCACCACCGTGAAGGTGGGAGCGTCCGGCTCCGCCAGCAGGCGGTCCGCTGTGGTAAAGGGGTTATCGCTGCCCCATGACAGATCGCAGCGGCCGATGAGGGAGATGACCCGGATGCGGAAGCGGCCGCAGTCGTAGACTCCCACACCACGGCCCGGCGTGCGGGAGGAGAAGTTGGCAGGCCGTAGGATGTAGGGACTGTCCTCCAAATAGTCAGCGATCTGCATTTTGCCCCAGGTGTGGTTGCCCAGCGTGATGACATCGGCGCCGGCGGCGAAGAGATCCTCCGCCTGATCCGGGGTCAGCCCTACGCCGGAGACATTCTCACCGTTGACCACGGTGAAGTCCACGCCGTGGACCTTCTGAAAGGGGCGCAGAGTACGGGCCAGATGGCGGGTGCCATCCTCGCTGGTAACATCTCCCAGTGCCAGCACACGAAATTCCATAGGGTATCCTCCCAGTGAATTGGTACATTCTGCGGACAAAAGTGGACATGGTAACTGGACATGGCCCTGTCCGCTGACAGTCCTATTATACCACAAAACTGTCAGGGCGCAACGTCTTATTCCCGGCCGGAGATGATAGGGCTTATTTCCAGCCAAGGATGCAGAGGACCATCCCCGGCCGAGACTGCGAAGGATCATTCCCAACCGCCTGCTCATAGGCGGCGATGTCATCGGCGCAGAATACGCCGTCGGTGCTCGGCTCCGTCAGGTCCCCCAGCGTGGTATGGTAGGCGGTCATATAGCGGTGAAGCGCCTGCTGCTGGCCGTCGGTGAGGGGAAAATCATCGGTGTCGATAGAACCACTGACGGCGGCGGGAGCGACGGGGGCAGCGACGGCGCTGTCCGACGGGGCGGCTTCCGACGGGGCGGCTTCCGACGGGGCGGCTTCCGACGGGGCAGCCTCCGATGGGGCGGCTTCCGACGGGGCGGCCTCCTGAATGGCTGTGCTGCTATCGACACCATCCTTTTCGGCGGAGGCATGGAGCATTGGATACAGGGCGATGGCCGGCAGCAACAGCAGCAGGGCCAGCGAAAGAATGAGCGGAATGCGTTTCATGGCAGAGTCCTCGATTTTTCGGGTTTTGAGGACAGGATACCGCCGCTTCCTGAAGCAAAGTTAAAGGACATAAAGGAACGGCGCACCACTGCTGCGGTGCGCCGTTGGGGATAAACCGTATGGAAGGATGTTTACTTGGCGTATTCCACAGCCTTGGTCTCACGCAGCACGTGAACCTTGATCTGGCCGGGATACTCCAGCTCGTTTTCGATGCGGTGGGCCAGCTCACGGGCCAGGATCACCATCTGATCCTCAGAGACCTGTTCGGGCTTCACCATGACACGAACCTCACGGCCCGCCTGAATGGCGTAGCTCTTCTCCACGCCGGGATAGCTGCTGGTGATCTCCTCCAGCTTCTCCAGACGCTTGATATAGTTCTCCAGATTCTCACGGCGTGCGCCGGGTCGGGCGGCGGAAATGGCATCGGCTGCCTGCACCAGACAGGCCACCAGCGTCTTGCACTCCACGTCGCCGTGGTGGGCCTGAATGGCGTGGAGGACGTCCTCCTTCTCCCGGTACTTCCGGCAGAATTCCACGCCCAAGGAGACGTGGGTACCCTCCATCTCATGGTCCACGGCCTTGCCGATATCGTGCAGCAGACCGGCACGCTTGGCGGTCTGGACGTCGGCGCCCAGCTCCGCCGCCATCATACCGGCGATGTGGCTGACCTCGATGGAGTGCTGCAGTACGTTCTGACCGTAGCTGGTGCGGTAGTGCAGGCGGCCCAGCAGCTTCTGCAGCTCCGGGTGGATGCCCCGGACGCCGGTCTCCAGCACGGCCCGCTCACCCTCGGAGCGGATGACGGCATCCACCTCACGGCGGGCCTTCTCCACCATCTCCTCGATGTGGGTGGGATGGATGCGGCCGTCGGCAATGAGCTTCTCCAGAGCCAGACGGGCGACCTCGCGCCGCACCGGCTCGAAGCAGGAGACGGTGATGGCCTCCGGCGTGTCGTCGATGATGAGATCGGCACCGGTGAGAGTCTCCAGCGTCCGGATGTTGCGGCCTTCCCGGCCGATGATGCGGCCCTTCATCTCGTCATTGGGCAGGGGAACCACACTGACGGT
>ERZ836441.688-NODE-688-length-38284-cov-11.209265_pt1 | contig 38284 bp, 40 predicted proteins | sample MGYA00519686_ERZ836441 | MGnify/ENA primary metagenome ERZ836441 (study PRJEB31850, sample SAMEA3708800) | human gut metagenome | biome: human gut; feature: human-associated habitat; material: faeces | place: China | collected 2014 ...
GGCCGTCTGCGGGACCAGACCTTTGATCCCACAGAGTTCCCGGACATCGAGAGCTGCATCTGGTTTTTACAGAGCAATGTCATCCGCACCACAGGAATGGACTGCCCGCTGCCGGATGGCGATGCGGAAACGCAGGCGCAGGCTATGTTTCGCCATCTGGACAGGATCGGCGGACTCAGACTGCTGGAGGACTAAGATGGCAGAAACTCTGTATTTCGCCTACGGCAGCAATATCAATTTAGAGCAGATGGAGCATCGCTGTCCAGACGCCCTGCTCGTTGGGCCGGTGACATTGGAGAACTATGAGCTGCAATTCCGCGGCCACGGCTTCGCCACTGTCGCACCCAAGGAAAGCAGCGTTGTTCATGGCCTCATGTGGAAACTCCCACTCACATCCGAGCAGACTCTGGATCGCTATGAAGGCTATCCCCGCCACTACATCAAGGAAACGGTGACGGTACAGACCGCGGATGGCTTGAAGATTCCCGTCATGGCTTATATCATGGCGGAACCGATGTGCCGCCAGCCCGCGCTGCCATCTCCGTACTATTACCGTGCGATCCAGCAAGGCTTCGAGGCCAACGGCTTGCCGGTGGAATCGCTGGAGGAAGCGTGGAACAGGACCATCGACGAGATCTGGTCGGGAAAGACAGATAAGCCAAAGAATAGGAAGGTGGACCGAAATAAAAATCCGGAAAGGTAATTTTCTCATCTCCAATAGCAGTGAGGCTTTATTCAGTACGTTGTGTATGATACAATCGAATGATCAGAACGATAAAGGGGCGCTGCAAGTATGACATATAGGGAAAAAATCTCCGTCGCAAGAGAACTTAAAATTCATATTCCGGATGCACTGGCGTCTGGTAAAGCCATTGTTGGCGTGTACGGCTTTTTTGCGATAAAAGACGAAGTGGAAGAATGCTTTTATATCGGAAAAGCAACAAATATGGCAGGCCGGATATTAGGGGCCAGCGATGGCCATGTCTATATGTATTTGCAGCAGAATATGACGAAGTTTGTTCCAAGAAAGATTCACGAGTACATTAAGCAGGGGTATCGAATCGAAGTCAGAATATTGGAACAGATTGACTATCATGACACATCATTTTCAAAAGCAGCGCACCGCCTTGCCCTTGCGGAACTGCAAAAAATCGTGGAGTATCAAGAAAAAGGCCAATGTCTTGATCAGCGCCCGGAAGGGGCAGGACATTATGTGGAGAATTATTGGGAGAAGCATTATTGCATAAAATGACAGCAGCGTTCGGACTCATCCGCAGAGTGTTATCAAAAAGCCTGTTTGCAATTTCCGCCGTGTGTGTTACAATGTCCTCTGTTTGTGAAAGGGGTGCGGATATGTTTTACACGATGGAGGAAGCAGCTGTCCTCGGCGGTTTCCTGGAACTGTATCTGGAACGGGCCAGCGTGGACCCGGCCGTGCGGGAACGGCACCGGAAATTCCAACAGGGGCTGCTGGGCGGCGCACTGGAACGGGCCGATTATGAATGGGCGGCTGCGGCGCTGGGCTTCCTGCGCCCACAATGGTGGCCGGAGCATGAAGATCATCGGGCGTTGGAGAATGCCCTGCTGAAGACCCGGACACTGGCATCCAAAAAAGAATAAGAATCACCATTTGCGGCAACGGCAGAGGAATCTGTCGCTGCCGCTTTTCTTTTGGGAAGGAGGAAACCATATCAGCACAGAAAAAATGAAAGTCCTTGTGGTGCGCCCCATGGAAATGCCTGAAGTGCAGGAGATCGACCACACTCTTTCTGCCATGCAGGAGCTCGTAGGCGGCACCATTCAGGCAGTTTACCCCTTCGATGACCCGGTGGCGCTCATCGCAAATGACGAGGGCAAGCTGCTTGGCCTGCCGTGGAACCGCGCCCTGACTGATGATCACGGTGTGCCGTATGACATTGTCTGCGGCACATTTTTTGTTGCCGGTCTTAAAGAGGATGATTTTGCCTCGCTGACGGAGCAGCAGATTGAAAAGTACAAGGACAAATACAGCAACGAAATGATCCTCTCTGTTCCGAAACAGCCGGAGGCACATAAGAAACCAATGAAAAAGGAGAAACATGAATATGAAAGATAACTGCATTTTGACCGCCGAGTCAGTCACCGAGGGACATCCCGACAAGCTCTGCGACACCATCGCGGACGCGGTGGTAGATGCCTGTCTTACGCAAGACGCCGCTGCCCGCGTTGCCTGCGAGGTCATGGTCACAGCCGGAAAGATCATCGCCGCAGGCGAGATCACGGCAGCGAAGATTCCGGATATCCCTGCCATTATTTGCAGGACGGTGCGGGAAGCCGGATACGGCGGCAGCGACTATGAGGTGGAGGTCATCACCCATGAGCAGAGTCCCGACATTGCGGAAGCTGTGTGTGGCGGCACGGATACCGGCGCAGGAGATCAGGGAATCCTGTACGGCTTTGCCTGCGATGAAACAAAGGAGCTGCTGCCTCTGCCTGTGGTGCTGGCCCATCGACTGACCCGCCTGTTGACCGATACCCGCAGGCAGGGCATCATCCCCGGCCTGCGTCCGGACGGCAAGGCACAGGTGTCTGTGGAATACCGCTCTGGAGTCCCGTGCCGCGTTGCCGCAGTGGTGGTATCCTGCCAGCATGAGGAGGAACTGCCCCTGCCGGAACTGCGCCGGGACATCCTGCGCCATGTGATCCGACCCGCCATGCAGGAACTTCCGCTGGACGAACATACCGAAGTGCTGGTCAATCCATCCGGTCGATTTGTCCAGGGCGGTTTTGAAGCGGACACCGGACTCACCGGACGCAAGCTGATGGTGGATACCTACGGCGGCCTCGCCCCTCATGGCGGCGGCGCGCTGTCCGGCAAGGATGGAACGAAGGTGGACCGCAGCGGCGCGTACATGGCCCGTTATATTGCCAAGAATATCGTGGCGGCGGGACTGGCAAAGCGCTGCACCGTCAGCCTTGCCTATGCCATCGGTAAGGCACAGCCTGTAGCGGTGACGGTGGATACGGAGCATACCGGCATCTATTCCGATGACGTGTTGGAACAGGCAGTCCGCACGGTATTCAACCTGACGCCGGACGGCATGATCGGAACGCTGGGACTGGATCAGCCCATGTTCCAAAAGTTCTGCAATTACGGTCACTTCACCCATGCGGACGCGCCCTGGGAGTGCACGGATATGACGGAGGTGCTGGAGAGTGTCTGCCGCGCCAAGGACATGGGCGTATCGGACCGATAACAGAAAAGGCCCGCGAGAGATGGTCTCTCGCGGGCGTGTTATCACTGCACGGAATCCTTGAACGCCTTGCCGGGCTTGAAAGCCGGCGCCTTGGAAGCGGGGATTTCAATGGTGGCTCCGGTGGCGGGATTCTTGCCGGTGCGGGCGGCACGCTCCTTCACCTCGAAAGTGCCGAAGCCCACCAGCTGTACCTTGTCACCGGACTTCAGCGCAGTCTGCAGCGTGTCGACAAACGCATTCAGAGCGGCGTCACAGTCCTTCTTGGTAAGGCCGCTGGCTTCCGCCATGGCGGTGATCAGTTCTGTCTTGTTCATCGTATTTCGTCTCCTTTATATCTAAAATGACCGGAAATGGTATGCGTTATTATAGCAGACTCCCCACCTGCTGACAATACTGCCAGCAAAAACAGAATCAGAGAGGATGATCACGATTTCAAAAGAAAAGAAGAACACCCTGCATATTGCGTCCTGCTCCTTCGGCAAAGACAGCCTTGCCACGATCCTGCTGGCGCTGGAGCATGGGGAACCGCTGGATGAAGCGGTCTACTGTGAGGTGATGTTCGATAAAAGAACCTCCGGCGAGGTGCCGGAGCATCGGGCATTCATCTATGAGACTGCGCTCCCCAGGCTGGAACAGTTGGGGGTCCCTGTCCGTGTGCTGCGTTCGGATATGACCTATCTGGACCTGTTTGCCGGAGCCATTACCCGCGGTCCGAAAAAAGGACTACGGCGCGGATTCCCTCTGTGCGGGCATTGCTACGTTCAGCGGGACTGCAAGCTCCGTCCCATCCGCCGGTATAACAAGACTCTGACGCCGGATGCTGTGCAGTATGTGGGCATCGCCAGCGATGAGCCGGTGCGCTTGCGCCGCTTGCAGGGAAATCAGGTGTCCCTGCTGAAAAAATATCACTACACCGAAGAGGATGCAAAGCAGCTCTGCCAAACGGCAGGGCTGCTTTCACCTGTCTATGCGTTCACAAACCGTGGCGGCTGCTGGTTCTGCCCGAATGCCAAGCGGAAGGAACTGCGGCACCTCTATGACAACCATCCGGAGCTGTGGGCGAAAATGCTGGAGCTGCAGGCCATGCCGGGAAAGGTGTCCGAGAAATTCAACCGCACGGAGCGCTTTTCCGACATCAATGCGGCATTCCGAAAAGAAGATGCCCTATACTCAAAAGCGGCATAAAAAAGAAAAAGGAGATGAGAATCATCAGCAATCAGAAATATGAGATCACAGACATGGCCCATGAGGAATATCCGTTCCTGCACCGCATCCGCGCGCTGCGGGACATCTGCGGCGAGATCCGCGCAGGCGACATAGGCGGTTTCGTGGAAAGCGAGAGCAACCTGTCCGCGGAGCCGGGAGACTGCGCATGGATCTTCGATGACGCCATTGCATCGGGCAATGCCTATGTGGATCGGGACGCCTGTCTGCGGGGCGACGCCATAGCCTGTGGCAGCGCCTATGTTTCCAAAGGCAGCGTGATGAGCGGCCACAGCCGCGCCGAGGACAACGCCTATCTCCGTGGGGCCTCCATGACCGGAAAAGCGCTGGCTTCCGGAAACGCGCAGATCATTCACGATCCCCATACGATGGGGACTCCCATCCTGTCCGGCAACTGCAAGGTGTATGGCACGGTGCAGGGGGATATCCGCATCACCGGTTCTGCCGTGATCCTGCCCTGCGAGGAAGTCCGCAACGATACAAGGGATACCTTTGTCCTGAGCGGCAAGAGCCGCAGCGTGATCCGCGGCATCGGGCGTGAGACCTTGAAACCTCTGCAAAAAGAAGTAAGTCCTATGAAAACAAAAACGCCAAAGAAACGAGGTGTGGAGCGATGACCGTGTATGAGCAGGAATTGCGAAAGCTGTTTGATCACAGCAATCTCGTGGATCGGCCTCAATTTTCCGGGCGTGTGTGCGTGGGAGATCTCGGAAAGGACCTGCGTGTACGGGCGGAGTTTCTCTCTACCCATATCTCCAGCCAATATGACGCCATCCGCCTCACGGTGCTCAACCGCACGGAGGGCGTGGTGGATCGGACGCTGCTGCGCTTTCAGGATATCTGGGGCAAAAAGCAGGTGCCGAACAACCCGAACTTCCGCAGCGGGGTCATTCCCCACCTGTGGGATGACTACGGAAAAGTGGAGTGGTACGCCTATCACCCCACTGCCGCGGACTATGCCGCTCTGCGGGATGCCGTCGGTCAGTATCTGTCCGCATTCCGGGAGCGCACGCCGGAGCTGGAACGGAGCGGCCCCAAGCTGGTCTATATCTGTGCTCCGCTGCGGGGCGATGTGACAGGCAATGTGGAGTTTGCGCGGCAGAAAGCGCAGGAGGTGTTTGCGGAGGGGAATATCCCCATCTGTCCGCATCTGCTGTTCCCGCCTGTCGCAGATCCCACCGATCCCGCCCAGGATGAGAAAGCCAGAGCAATGGGGCTGCGCCTGCTGGAATCCTGTCAGCAGATGAATGTGTACGGTCCGGTCTGGACGGATGGGATGTGGCGGGAGATATACAAAGCCGGCGAGCTGGGCATCCCCATGATGACGGATCAGAAAACCATTGGACGGACGCCGCCTGCCAGACGCCCCGGCAGAAAGGAGCGATAAATGCCGATTGAAAAGATCACCGCGGACGATCTGCGGGATATGGAGCATCAGGAGGGACTGGTGCTCCAGGGCTGCGGCGGTGAGGCGCGGGAGTGGCTGGATGGCATCAACGACCTGTTGACTCAGAACGGCATCCTGCAGAATGGCAGCCGCTTTGAGACGGTCAAGGTTTTTCAGCACGATGGACTCACCAATCTGCTGTTCCCCTTCGAGGGCATTCAGGTGGATATGGGGAAACTGGCAATGTGGCGCTTGCAGACCCACGGCGCATTCGGCGGCACATGGCTGTCCGACTATGTTCCCAACAGACTGGGTGGATTCCGCTCCGCCCGGCTGGAGAATCCCCGCCCTCTCTGTCCTCTGCTGGGGCAGGACGGCAATATTTTCAATCTGATCGGTCTTGCCGCCAGAGTTCTTCGGCAGAATGGCATGGCGGCAGAGGCAAAGGAAATGCAGACCCGCATCATGGGCGGAGCGTGCCACAGCTACGAGGAAGCACTGGGAATCATCAGCGAATATGTAGAGACGGAGCTGTCTCCGCCCCGCGAAAATCGAACGAAAAAGAAGGAGAAGCATGAGCATGAGCGATAATCAGAAATGGAGCATCCTCCAGGGGGATGCTCTGAAGGTGCTGGGGACCTTTGCCCCCAACACCTTTGACGCGGTCATCACCGATCCGCCCTATGCGTCCGGTGGGCGAACCCAGGCGGAGAAAAACAAATCCACCGCCCGGAAGTATTCCAGCATGGGCGAGAACGCGCCGCCCCCTTTCGATGGGGACGCCAAGGACCAGCGCTCCTGGACCCGTTGGGCGGCAGAGTGGCTGTATGAGGCAAGAAAGGTGTGCAAGAGCGGCGCGCCGGTTTGTATGTTCATTGACTGGCGGCAACTCCCGGCAGCCACCGACGCCCTGCAGTGGGCGGGCTGGATCTGGCGGGGCACCGCTGTCTGGGATAAGGGAAACAGTCGTCCGCAGAAGGGTCGCTTCCGCCAGCAGGCGGAATATATCGTCTGGGGCTCCAACGGTGATATGCCCATCAGCCGCCCGGTCCCATGCCTGCCGGGGGTGTTCAAGTATGGCAATCCCCAGAGCCGCATCCATCTGACGGAGAAGCCGCTGCAGCTGATGCGGGACATCGTGAAGATCACGGAACCGGGCGGGCATATTCTGGACCCCTTTGCCGGCGGCGGCACCACAGTGCTGGCGGCTGTGCAAGAGGGCTATACCGCCACCGGTATCGAAGTCACGGACACCTATGCGGAGCTGGCGCGGGAGCGTATCCAGGCCGAGCTGGAAAAGGCGGCATGAGCCACCGGACTGTCTGGCAACAGCACTTGCTAAAACAGGGATAAGTCGGTATAATAAAAACAATAGAATGGTGTTACAAGCGAGGACGCAGGTATGAATAATCGAAACGCACAATATGATCCGGAAACGGGAAAGCCGCTGGACCAGTCCTATTTGGAATGTGGACTGCCGGAAGACCTCCACGAATCCATCCTGAGAATGGAGGAATCATGGAACATCATTGATAGCGGCAGGCAGGATAACCATTGGGATCTTTGGTGGTGCGACCTGAATGCGCTGATCAATTCATATGAAGTAGAGCAGGTCATCTCATCAGAACAGGCATGGTATCTGAGAGAAAAATATCTCCGTATGGGAAAGGAGTGAGTATAGTGCTTGATTTTACAGCCTTACCCACCCGCAATAAGTTTTATGCAGGAGCGAATGGCGCAAAGATCGCAGTCATTTATGATGGTGAACAGTATATGCTGAAATTCCCGGCACCCGCTCCTAAAAATAAAGAGTTGAGTTATGCCAATAGCTGCATTTCAGAATACATTGGATGCCATATTTTCAACAGCGTTGGTATTGCCGCACAGGAAACGCTTCTGGGAATCTACAGAAAAAACGGTGCGGAAAAAATTGTTGTTGCCTGCAAAGATTTCACTTCACCAGGAATCGTGCTGCAGGACTTCGCATCTCTGAAAAATACGGTGATCAATTCCGGACACAGCGGCTATGGTACAGAACTGTCTGATATCACACAAGCTATGGAGGACCAGACAGCCTTTCCACCTGCGCTGCTGAAACAGCACTTCTGGGATATGTTTATCGTAGATGCCCTGATCGGCAACTGGGATCGGCATAATGGCAACTGGGGATTTCTGTATAATACCATGACGGATGAGATCCACTTGGCTCCTGTATATGACTGCGGCAGCAGCCTTTACCCACAGGCTGACGAAAGCATCATGCGAAATACACTGGAAAGCCAGAAGGAGCAGGATCTTCGGACCTTTTCTCTACCTCTCTCCGGCATAAAGATCAACGGACAGAGGATCAATTATTTTAACTTCATTTCGTCGTTGTCTTATTCGGATTGCAATGCGGCACTGAAGCGAATCCTTCCGAGAATCAACATGGAGCAAATATTTACGATCATTGACGAAACGCCATTTGCGTCTGATTTGCAAAAGCAGTTTTATAAGACCATGCTGCAGGCCAGAAAAGAGCGAATTCTTGATTTCTCAATGCGAAAATTGGAGAAACGGGAGCGTTCAGCGCACGACCATGATTTTGAACGGTAATAATGACAGGCAGGGTGTCATCAAGACACCCTGCCGTTTCTATTTTGGGTGTTACATTGACACCCTGTGCGGAAGGACCCTGCGAAACCGGATGTCTGGCGCTGCCGCCAGACATTTCTTTTTTCTGGAAAAGGTGCGGACCGTGTCCGCCTGTATTGGAATCAACCTACCTCTCAAAAAACGCCCCGCCGTCGGCGGGAAACAGCCAACGCCGCCGATGGCGGCGCTGGCGCAAGCATAGCGTTTGTATGACAAACGCGCTTGCTGGGGGCATCCCCAGTCCCCAATGCCGCCTGCGGGCGGAAGATTTTGCGGCAGTGCCGCTGGAAAGGAGGGCGATATGCCCGGAAAAACACACATGGTCTCCGTCCGGCTGACGGACGCGGAGCGCAGGAAGCTGTCGCAGATCTGCGCCGTTTCCGGCCTGCCGGTCAGCGCGGCGATCCGGGAGATGATCGGCGGCGTTACCATCCGTCAACGGCCACCGCAGGAGCTCCACGACCTGTATGTGGAGATCAACCACATCGGCAATAACATCAATCAGATTGCCCGCAAAGCCAACGCCGGCTTTGCGACGAAAGACGATATGAGAGAGCTGCTGTTTTTGATGAAAGCCATCGAACAGAAAATGGCGAAGGTGGCGGAGCAGTAATGGCAGTCACAAAGATCCTTGCCCGCAGAGGCGGTTTGGCGCAGGCCATTGCCTATGTGGTCAACGGTGACAAGACGGAGGAACAGGTGCTGACTGCCGCGCAGGGGTGCTCAATCGGAAGCGCCTGCGCCGAGATGCAGGATGCCAAGATCCGCTGGAATAAAACAGACGGAGTACAGCTCTATCATATCATCCAGTCCTTCCGTCCAGGCGAGATCACGCCGGGATTGGCGCTGGAGATCGCGCAGGAATTCGTGCGGGAGCATCTGCCGGGATACCAGGCAGTCATCGGCATCCATACAGACCGGGAACACATCCACGCCCATATCGTATTCAATTCCGTCAACCAGCTCACCGGAGAAAAATACCACAGCAACGCCCGAAGCTACTACCAGCAGATCCGTGCCATTTCAGACCGGCTCTGCCGGGAGCATGGCCTGTCCGTTATCATGGCGGGAGAGTCTGCCAAAGCCATCAGCTATGTGGAATGGCTGCGGCAGTCCAAAGGGCAGCCCACCTTCCGCTCCATGCTGGAGGCAGATCTGCGGGATGCCATCCGGGACGCCAACGACCTCGGCCACTTCTTTCTGCTCATGGAGCATAAGGGGTATGAGATCCATCATGGTGGCAGGCTCGGCTTCCGCCTGCGGGGACAGGATCGATACCAGTACCCCGGCAGGCAAGATCCGCTGTTCACAGAGGACGGTATCCGCACTGCCATCCAGGGCAACCTGGAACAGATCGAAGCGGGGCTACGGCCTGTCTTGCCTGTGCGTCCGGCGTATCAGCCGTACCGGAAACATCCCAGATACAGCGGCTTCCTTGCTCTCTATGTCCATTATCTCTATCTGCTGGGCAAGATCGAAAAGCGGCAGTACCCGCCCCGCATGACGCCGCATCTGCGGCAGGCGGTCATGCGCTTTGAGCGGTATCAGGCGCAGTTCGCGTTCCTGCGGGAAAATGACATCACAACGCCTGCTGACATGGCGGCATTCGAACAACGCACAGAGGAAACGCTGGGCAGATTGACAAAGCAGCGGACCCTCCTCAATATGCGGAAGAAGAAACGCCAGCCGCTCTATGCGGCGCTGGCAGACGCGGAGGCGCTGGAACCCAGCAGGGCGTTATACGAGGAAGGGCTCACCGGCATGGAGCAGGAATTCGAGCAGTATATGAAAGCCGTGAAGCTGCTGGAGGACAGCGGCATTCCGCAGGAGGTGCTGAAGAAAGAAAAGGCAGAAGTGTATGAACAGCTCTCAGAGGTGAATCGGGAGATCCGGGCGGAGCGGGAAAAGTGGAAGCTCTGCCGGGAGATCTGCCAGCAGACGCCTATAATGGAGCAGGACATCCAGAAAACAGAAGAACACCAGAAGGAGGTGCGGGAGCATGAACATCGGAGGCGGTGAAGCAGCGGACCAGCTGGTACGCATGATGCTCTCCGGCAGCGAGGTCGCTGTCCGGCTGAGCGGCTCCGCCATCAAAAATATGCTGGCGCTCACCATGGCGCTGGCGAAAAACCACAAGACCATTTCCGGTAAAGTCAATCTGGTCAAGATGCTGAAGGAGACCCGCGATGTGCGGCGATTTTCCATGTCACCAGAACAGTATCAGCAATTCAGGCAGCGGGCAGGAAAACAGAAGATCCTGTTCTCTGCCATCCGTGATTCGGATAACAAGGGAAAAGTCGTGGATGTGATCATGCCGGTAACGGAGATCGACCGCGCCAATATGATCTTTGAGCGCATCCGCTATACCGGACAGCCGGAGCAGGCACGGCAGGATGCCCCCTCTAAGGAGCAGGAAGCCCGTGTGGGACAGGAGGCGCCGCAGCGCGAACAGAAACGCCCCCGGCAGGAAGAAACGCCTGTAACGCCCCCTGTGGGCGAGCGGCAGGGGGTGCCGCCAAAAAAAGGATCTCGGTCGGAAACAGACTTGCCAGATACCAAAGGCAGATCGACCTCATCCAGCGGCAGGGAAACGGCTGCCGGGACGATGACGAATGAGCGGCCTTCGGTTCTGGAACGGCTGAAAGGCTATCAGGCACAGTTGGATACCCGGCAGAAGTCTGCCCCGGCCAAGGAAAAGGTCCGTCAAAAAGTACGACCGGACAGGACAAAGTAAGAAAGCCGTTTCGTCAGCGAGGCCGGCAGAGTATTCCGCTCTGCCGGCCTCGTATTTTTTACGCAGGAGGTGATGCGGCTGAAAAAGACATCCCAAACAACGGATCTGGTACTTGCCCTGTTCCTCTATATCCCTGTGGTATGGGCGGCGCTGCTGATCGCCCAATCCCTTGGCGGCGGTCTGCCGGAGTTGCTATCAAACTTAACTGCCGCGCTGGAACGGCCTTTCCAGATCCAATGGACAGACAAGAGCTTGTTGTCCATTCTCGTCTGCACCGGCGCGTATCTCATGGGGCTGTGTCTCTATGCTTCCGGACAGGGCAGGACACGGGACGGAGAGGAACACGGCTCTGCCGCATGGGGCTCGCCCCGGCAGCTCAACGCGCAGTTCCGGCAGAAGCAGAACAAGATCCTCACTCGCCATGTGCGGCTGGGGCTGGATAGCCACAAGCATCGGCGCTCGCTCAATGTGCTGGTCATTGGCGGCAGCGGCGCCGCCAAGACCCGCGGCTATGTCAAGCCCAACATTCTGGAAGCAAACAGCAACTATGTGATCACGGACCCGAAGATGGAGGTGCTGACCGCCACCGGAGGATATCTGAAACGGCAGGGATACGACATCCGAGTGCTGAATCTGGTGGATCTGTCGCAGTCGGACGGCTATAACCCGTTCCGCTACCTGCGGGATGAAAAAGACGCGCTGAAGCTGGTCAACACGCTGATCCAGGCAACGACGCCCAAGGGCAGTCACGAGTCTGATCCGTTCTGGTCGAAGTCCGAGACAGCACTGCTGCAGGCCATCATCCTCATGCTGTTCCAGGAAGCACCGGAATATGAGCAGAATTTTTCCATGGTGATGCGTGTGCTGGAATATGCCGAAGTGAAGGAGGACGATGACGAGTATGTCTCCCCGCTGGATCTGCTGTTCCGGGCAATGGAGTATGAGAACCCGGAAAGCGTTGCCCTGCGGCAATATAAGGTTTTCAAGCAGGCGGCGGGCAAGACGGCAAAATCGATTCTGGTGTCTGCCGCTGTGCGGCTGGCACCCTTCAATCTGCCGCAGATCAAAGCTGTCACCGACCATGATGACATGGATCTCTACACGCTGGGAGAGCGAAAGTGCGCTCTGTACGCCGTCATCCCGGATAATGATACGACCTTTACTTTTTTAGTGAGTCTTCTGTACTCCCAGATTTTCCAGACCCTTTACTACTGCGCAGACCAGATCCATCACGGAGCCTTGCCCTGCCATGTGCATTTCATCTTGGATGAAGCGCCATCGGTCAATCTGCCGGGGCTGCCGCGGGAGCTTGCGACCATGCGCTCACGCAACATCTCCTGCAGCACCATCATCCAGAACATGGCGCAGATCAAGGAGCTGTATAAGGACTCATGGGAAACCATCCCCGGCAACTCGGACACGCTGCTCTATCTGGGCGGTAACGAGGCAAGCACCCACAAGTATATTTTCGAGGCACTGGGTAAGTCCACCATCGACACCAAGACCCACGGGCAGACCAAAGGGCGGTCCGGGTCTTACTCCACCAACTTCCAGATCAGTGGGCGGGAACTGCTGACGCCGGACGAGGTACGGATGCTGGATAACCGGTATTGTATTCTGTTCATCCGCGGCACACGGCCGGTGATGGACGAAAAGTATGAGCTCATGGAGCATCCCGCCATCCGCTATACGGTGGACGGCGGCGGACCGCCCTACATCCACCACGGGACGGCGGAGCCTCCTATTACGGGAGAGCCGCTGTTCCAAACTGATTTTGACAATAAAAAGGAGAATGCTGCAGCATGAAACATGATTTGAACAACAAAAATTTCGAGAGAAAGGCAAAGCGGATCTATTCCGTCTTTGCCTGCGTTGCCTTGCTTCTGGTCGCCACCGCAGTGCCTGCGCTGGCGGCAGATGACCCGCTGACGGTGGTCAACAACCTGTCTGATTTCATTTTCTCGCTGATCCGCGCCATTGGCCTCATCCTGCTGGGCTTCGGTATTTTGCAGGTGGGCCTGTCTCTCAAGAGCCATGACCCCTCCCAGCGCGCCAACGGTATGCTGACGGTGGCAGGCGGTATCGTCATTACCTTTACTAAGGAGATCCTCTCCCTCATCACCGGCTGAAAAACGCGGCAGGGTGAACGGCATGATACCGTTCACCCTGTTCTTCCCGTAGGAGGTGATTTTGAATGGGAAGTGGAAACTGGATCGTAGACAATTTGAACTCTGCGCTGGAAATGTGGAACGGAAGGCTGGCAGAGATCTGGCAGCTCATCAGCACCTCGCCGGAGTCCTTCAAGGGCGGCGGTGTCTGGAATGTCATCGTGAACATCAACGATGGATTAAAAGCTGTGGGGTATGCGCTGTTGGTGCTGTTTTTCGTAATGGGCGTGGTCAAGACCTGCGGCAGCTTTACCGAGATGAAGAAGCCGGAAGTGGCCTTCAAATGCTTCATCCGCTTTGTGCTGGCGCAGGCGGCGGTATCGTGGGGCATGGAGCTGATGACTGGCGCGTTTCGCGTTGCCCAGGGCATGGTGGCGACCATCATGGATTCCTCCGGGCTGACGGCGATGTCTGCCACCACATTACCGGATGAACTGGTGAGTGTCATCGAGGATGTGGGCTTTATTGACTCCATCCCCCTTTGGGCGGTGACGCTGCTGGGCTCGCTCTTTATCTGGGTGCTTTCCCTTGTCATGATACTGACGGTATATAGCCGCTTTTTTAAGCTCTATATCGCAACGGCCATCGCACCCATCCCGCTGGCCAGTTTTGCGGGACAGCCCTCCAGCAGTATCGGCGTAGCCTTTTTGAAAAGCTATGCCGCCATCTGTCTGGAGGGCTGTGTCATCGTATTGGCCTGTGTGATCTTCTCTGCTTTTGCCTCGTCCCCGCCCGCCATCGCGGACGATACGCTGGCGGCAGCCACCATCGTATGGAACTATGTGGGTGAGCTGATCTTCAATATGCTGGTGCTGGTAGGCGCGATCAAGATGAGCGACCGCATCATCCGGGAGCTGATGGGCCTTGGCTGATTCAGCGCCACAGGCCCTCTGTGCTGACGGTGTCTTCGCCGTTCTCCCGTGCTTTGCGAACACGGTAGGAGAAATACTCCATAGCGGCAGCGTCATCCCGTGCCTGCATAACAAGATCGCAGACAAAGCGGATCAGCGAAAGCAGCCAGGACAGCACTACCAGCCCTACAAGGGCGAACAGGATGCGGTCTGCCAGCACGGTATGGGCGCGATACCAGCCGTGGAACACCGTCAGCATGGACACGGTGTACAAAAGCGGGATGGTCATCCGTGTCAGCGCGGCCAGCCGGGAGAGAAGCGCCAGGACGCCAAGCCCGGCGATCATCAGAAAAGCGATCATATGTCACGACCTCCTTCATCGGGTTTGTGGCATAGTACCATGACTGCACAGACAAAGCAAGAGTCTGTTCAGCAAAACTCAGAAAAAACTCGGAGGTGATCCATTGGAGGTCCGCATCAACAAAGAAGTACGAAATTACCAGGAGAGTCTATTCTTCGGGCTGTCCCTGCGGCAGTTGCTGTTCGCACTGCTGGCGGTCGCCGTGGCAGTGGGCGTATATTTCGGCCTGCGCCCTGTGCTGGGGAATGGGGAGATTGGCTGGGTCTGCGTGCTTGCAGCCTTTCCCTTTGCCCTGGGCGGCTTTTTTCAGTATAACGGCATGACGCTGGAACGCTTTCTGCTCGCGTATATCCGCTCGGAATTCCTGTTTCCCCGCAGGCTCGTGTTCAAATCGGACAACATATACGCCAAAGCTCTGGAAAATTCAACGATAAAGGAGGCTCTCAAACTTGATTAAAACTCTGCAAAATACACTGAAGCAGGACAAAGAAAGATTTACGGTTCCGAAATCTGTACAGGACATCATCCCCATCCGCCGCATCTGGCCGGATGGGGTCTTTCAATTTGGCAGCAAGTATTCTAAAACACTGCGTTTTAGCGACATCAATTATGCCATTGCCTCGAAAGAGGATAAGACAGCCATGTTTCTCAGCTATTCCGAGCTGCTGAACGCGCTGGACACCGGCTCTACCACGAAGATCACCATCAACAATAAGCGCCTGGACCGGCGCAATTTTGAGCAGGAGATCCTCATCCCGCCCAAGGGAGATGATCTGGACGGCGGACGCAAGGAATACAACGCCATGCTGCTGGATAAGGTGACGGACTCATCCAACAGCGTGGTGCAGGAGCGCTACATCACATTGTCCGTCCACAAGAAAAATGTAGAGGAGGCCCGCGCATTTTTTGACCGCACGGTCCATGACGCCTCTTCCCGTCTGAACCACATGGACTCCCACTGCGAGGAGATGGATGCGGCAGACCGCCTCCACATCCTGCATGATTTCTACCGTGTGGGTGAGGAAAGCGAGTTCCGCTTTGACCTCCGGGAGAACATGAAGAACGGGCGCTCCTTCAAGGACGCCATCTGCCCGGACAGCATGGAATTCAAAAAGGATCATTTTATCATGGGCGGTAAGTATGGCCGGGTACTGTTTCTGAAGGAGTATGCCAGCTACATTAAGGATTCCATGATCAATGAGCTTACCAGCCTGAACCGAAGTCTTATGCTGTCCATCGACATCATCCCTGTTCCTACCGATGAGGCGGTGCGGGAGATGCAGAACCGCCTGCTGGGTGTGGAGACCAATGTGACCAACTGGCAGCGCCGGCAGAACGCCAACAATAACTTTTCTGCCGTTGTACCTTACGATTTGGAGCAGCAGCGCAAGGAGACCCGTGAGATGCTGGACGATCTCACCACCCGCGACCAGCGGATGATGTTTGCCGTGGTGACGCTGGTGCATTTGGCAGACAGCAAGGAAGAGCTGGACAGTGATACGGAAACGCTCCAGTCCATTGCCCGCAAGCACCTCTGTCAGCTCACGACGCTGAACTGGCAGCAGGCGGACGGGCTGGTGACGGCGCTGCCGCTGGGCCTGCGCCGCATCGATGCCCTGCGCACACTGACCACGGAGGCGCTGGCTGTTCTCATGCCCTTTAAGGCCCAGGAGATCTGGGACCGGGGCGGCGTGTACTACGGGCAGAACGCCATCAGCAAAAATCTCATCGTGGCGGACCGCAGGCAGCTTCTCAACGGCAACGCATTCATTCTGGGCGTCTCCGGCTCCGGCAAATCCTTCAGCGCCAAGAAGGAGATGGTGTCACTGGCGCTGTCCACGCAGGACGATATCATCGTCATCGATCCGGAGTCGGAGTACCGCCCCCTCATCGAAGGACTGGGCGGTCAGGTCATCAACATCTCCGCCACCTCACCCAACCATATCAACGCCATGGATATGGAGCAGGGCTATGGGGACGGAGAAAACCCCGTGGTGCTGAAATCCGAGTTCCTGCTCTCCCTCTGTGAGCAGCTCATTGGGGCAGGCAAGCTGTCTGCCAAGGAAAAATCCGTCATCGACCGCTGTACCGCGCAGGTGTACCGGGACTATATCCGCAGCGGCTATCACGGCGCGGTCCCCACCTTGCAGGACTTCCACGCGGAGCTGCTCCGCCAGCCGGAAAAGGAAGCACAGGATGTGGCGCTGGCCATCGAACTGTTTACAGACGGCAGTCTCAACACCTTTGCCAAGCCCACCAATGTGGACACCAATGCCCGTATCCTCTGCTACGATATCCGAGACCTTGGCAAGCAGCTCCTGCCGGTAGGAATGCTGGTGGTGCTGGACAGCATCTTCAACCGCATCATCCGCAACCGTGGGCTGAAGCGCAGCACCTGGATCTATATTGATGAGATCTATCTGCTGTTCCAGCATGAGTACAGCGCCAATTTCCTCTTCACCCTGTGGAAACGTATGAGAAAGTATCAGGCTTGCGGAACGGGGATCAGCCAGAATATCGAGGATCTGCTGCAGTCCCACACGGCCCGCACCATGCTGGCGAACTCTGAATTTCTCATCATGCTGAACCAGGCGGCCACAGACCGGGAGGAGCTGGCGCGCCTGCTGAACATCTCGGATAATCAGCTCTCCTACATCACCAATGTGGACTCTGGGCGTGGGCTCATCAAGTGCGGCAGCGCCATCGTGCCTTTCGTGGACAGTTTTCCCCGTCACACCAGGCTGTATCAGATGATGACGACCCGCCCCTCCGACCTTATTGCGTGATGTGCTATGAAAAAAATCAAAGAAAAACCCACGCTCTCTGAACGCATCAAGGAAAAGGCGGTATCGACACCCAGAGAACTGCTGCACAGAGGTCTTGACGACGGCTCTGAGCGGCTGCGGACGCAGCTGCGGGATACGGCCCAGCACGGGCAGGCAGACGAGTACGGCGGCGACACTATTGAGGATACCGCCGCCCGCGGTCTGCGTCGGGCAGAAAAGGAACTCACCCGGCAGCGGAAGAAGAAACCGCAGGAGCAGCCGCCGGAGGGCGGCGCTCCTGCTGCCGATGCCACAGAGCAGAAGTATTCTGCTATCAAGGGAAAAGATACCACTTCTGCCGGGTCGCAGTCGCAGGCTGTAGCGGAGCGTGGACGGCAGCAGGCGCGCCAGAACGCCGCGCAAAAGGCCGCCAAGGTCAAGACAAAAGATACCTATATCGGCGCACAGACAGAGACACAGGTCACAGTGGCAGCGGAACCGCAGCGGCAGGGGCAGAGAGTATTCATGGAGGAACGCGGGCGCAAAGCTGCCCGATGGCAGGCAGAGCAAAAGCGAGCCGTATCGCGCCACCAGGTCAAGACGGCGCAAGCCGTGCGTTCAGATGGGGGCGGCAGCGCCATGCCGGACAGAATGAGTTCGGAGCAGATACCGCACATCAAAGAACGGGCTGAAACCAGCTTGCCCAAACCAGCGAGGAAAAAGCACTTGCCGATGGAGCGTGACATCGTCTCTGTTTCGCCGCGTTCTAAGAAGATAGCTGATACAGCGAAAACTTTGGAGTCCGCACAGAAGCAGGCGGTTATGCTGCAAAGCAGCGCCCGCACCGCACGGGAAGCAGCGGTGCAGACAGCGCGGTATCAGCAAGCCGCGAAAGCGGCGCAGGCCACCGCACAGAAAGCATCCCAGGCGGCAGGACGGGCGCTGCGGGCCATCCTGTCCGCCGCCAGAAGCCTTGCGGCGGCGATGATGGCGGGCGGCAGCACGGTCCTCTCAATGGTGTTAGTCATCTGCCTGATTGGGCTCCTGATCGCGTCACCGTTTGGGATCTTCTTCTCCGGTGAGGACAGCGGCACCGGATATACGATGCCGGAGGCTGTGATCATGCTGAATGCGGAGTTCACAGACCGCATCGAGCAGATCAAGGCGGAGAACTCCTATGACGAACTGGATATGGACAACGCGGGCAGTGCCGCTATGGTGGCGAACTGGCGGGATGTGCTGGCGGTCTATGCTGTGCGGACAACGACAGATGCAGCGTCGCCGGACGAGGTGGCGACGCTGACGGAAGAAAAGCTGGATATTCTGCGACAGATTTTCTGGGACATGAATGAGATTTCCTATTGGCTGGAGACAGTCCCCGGCGGTGAGGATGAGGAAGATACCGTGATCCTGCACATTCGGGTTGCGGTGAAAGATCATCTGCAAATGGCAGAGGCATATCACTTCACGACTGAGCAGAAAAAGCTGCTGGAGGAACTGATGCAGCCGGAGTATGAGGAACTCTTCATGCGGCTCACCGGCAGCTACCAGGATATTGCACTCAGCGATAAGGAAGTTGCAGAGATCATGAAAAAGCTCCCTGCAGATCTCAGCGAGGAGCGCAAACAGGTGGTGCTGACGGCGTATCAACTCTTGGGCAAAGTCCATTATTTCTGGGGAGGGTGCGCTTTGTTCCTTGACAATCTGCGTAGAAATACGCAATAAAACAAGGCAGATTTCATAAGAAATCTGAACTCTATGCTTGATTTGGCAGGGGGAGTACCTGCCTGACCCGGTGTGACGGGTAACAAAAACTCTGAGACTCCGGCACGCATATCACAGTGTCATGTGATGTGTGCGAAGCCCGGTAAAGAGCGGTAGTGCGGTCTGAGATGGCTGCACCCGCAGGAGGCTATAAATCGGTCATGTCCAGTATGTCTTGTTGCAACCGACAAAAGTCCTGAGAGTAAGGCTCGTAAAGAAGAGGATGATAATACAGCCATCAGCCCCGGAATGGGGTGCTGCCGCTGTTCGACGCTTCCACCCGCAGAGAACAGCAGAAAACCATTGAGGTCGAATGTCTTTGGCAGAAGTTCACACCAGCCAAAGATGGCAGTCGGGCCAGAGGGATGGACTAAAACCAACATGTAAAGCTAAAGCATAGGGAACAAAGGAACCGTGGACGGGCACATGGAAATGTAAAAGGGATGACACTCTCGCCCGCGCAGGTAGGAAATGACCTGCTTATCCACGGGGCAGGAGCCCGTAGTAGTGATGAAGCCCCTGTAATGGGGGTGGAGCGAAGGGGCATAGTCAATGCAGATTGTATGTGAACAGGAAGTCGAGGAAGCCGTAGGCATACCTGACTAAAACCAGAAACACCAAGTCCGGAGGGAGGCGGTGCGTATGGCACAACAATTCGACAGTCCGAAAACCGAAACACAATTACGCGAACTCCAAGACAAGCTGTATCAGCACAGCAAAGAGGTCTACGACGCAGGCGGGAGGCCAGCGTTCAAGGGACTTCTGGAAATCATGTCAGCAGAAACAACCATTATCACAGCAATTCACAACATCAAAAGCAATCACGGCAGTGAGACTCCCGGAGTAGACTTCAAAACTATGCGAAAGGACTATCTGGAGAGACCCTATCAGTGGGTAATTCAGGATATTCAAAACGCATTTAAGCACTTTGAAGTCCAGAAGATACGCCGGAAATATATCGACAAACCAGGAAAAGCCGAGAAACGTCCGCTGGGCATACCTACTATTCGAGACCGCATCGTACAGGAGTGTATGAAAATTGTGCTGGAACCGATTTTGGAAGCACAATTCTTTGAGCATTCTTACGGGTTTCGGCCCATGCGCGATACCGCGATGGCGCTGGCGCGCATCAATCAGGTAGCGCACACATCTGCTAAATACTGGATTGTTGAGGGAGACATAAGCAAATGCTTTGATAACATTGACCACGGAATTCTTCTAAACCGCCTGTACCACATCGGTATCAGAGATAGGCGTGTGTTGCAAATCATCAAGGCTATGCTGAGAGCCGGGATCATGGATGAATGCACCGTAAACGAGTACGGAACCCCACAGGGCGGAATTATCAGTCCGCTGCTGGCCAATGCCTATCTGGACATAATGGATGAGTGGGTCACAAAGCAGTGGGAACATAAGAAAACTCGACGAACTTACCGGACTGCGGGAACCAAGCGAAGGTCACTTTATCAAACCTCTCTGAATCCGGGATGGCTCATACGGTACGCAGACGATTTTGTCATCATCACAGACACCCGCGCCCATGCCGAACAATGGAAATCCAGATTGCAAACATTTCTGCAAGACAAACTCAAGCTGACATTATCCACAGAAAAAACGCTGATAACAGATGTGCGGAGAAAACACATCCACTTTCTCGGCTATGAACTCAAAATGATACCAGGAAACAGCAGAACAGGCTATATTACAAAGACAATACCAGACAAAGAACGGTTACAGCGGAAAGTTGACAGTATCGCAGAGGATATCAAGAAAATTCCCAGAAATTTTAGCAAGGAACAATTCATCGGGGAAATCAATCGCATCAACAGCCAAGTTCGAGGGATTATCCAATACTACCAGTGCTGTACATGGGTCAGCGTCGCCTTGCGGCGACACTCCCACCGATTGCAAATAATTTCCAAGGCGCGCATAAAGCAATACGGTGGCAGATGGATACCGGCAAATCAAACGCAAAACCTATCCCATGTTCATCAAAAGCACCAGCAGAAAATCCCCTCGATAAAATATCGCGATATCTATGTTGGCTTTACCGCCCTCTCCTTTTGCCAGTGGGAAATGACGCCCGTGAAAACACAGGCAGAAACGCCATATTCGGAAGATGGCAGACAGCGTTATTTCAAACGCACAAAAAAAGAAACGCATGAATACGCGGCTGGATGAGATGTACTCAGAGAGTACATCCCGCGCTGTCTGTTACAGCAAATGGGGGAAACTCAACAATTTCGAGTTCATTATGAACAGGGCCTATGCGCTTAACCGTGACAGGCTTAAATGCCGGGTCTGCGGTGGTTGGTTAATATCAACTGCGCCTTGCGCTCACAGAGTCAACCCCTATCTCCCGCTGAATCAAGTGAACCGTGTCAACAATCTGGTCTCTATGCACAGAAAATGCCTTGAAGCTGTGAACGACCCTAATCAGGATATCGGTGAGTTCGACAGCGAAGCGCAAAAGAAAATCAAAGGTTTTAGGAATAAACTGGTTACTTCACATACACGCAACAAATAATCTGCACTGATGGTGCGCCGTGTGCGGTGAAAGTCGCAAGCACGGTGTGAAGCGGGGGAAAATCCACCCTGACTGTCCCGGTAACACCGGGATAAAAGCGGTGGATTACCTATCGCTATGAAGTCCCTGGTGATCGGCTGGGACTCCCGCTGGGGCCAGCTCACCAAGGTATGGGCGGACAGCAACTCCACCACCGACACATATCGACCCTATGGATTGGACTGCAGCGGATTTGTCGATTGGGTATTTTACAATGTCACGGATGGAGAGTACGTCATAGGCCACGGCGGCGGTGTCCACATGCAGCACACCTACTGTACCCCCATCTCGTGGAATGAGGCCCAGCCCGGCGATCTGGTGTTCTATCCCGATGATGAGCATGTGGGAATCGTAGGTGGCAGAGATGAAAGCGGAAACATGCTCATCATCCACTGTGCGTTCAGCCAAAATAATGTGGTGATCACCGGCCTGGAGGGCCTTACCTCCATTGGACATCCCTTGTATTACGGGGAATAAAATAAATCTCGCGGTGAGACACAATTTCTGTCGGAATCAGGTCTCGCCGTGAGATTTTTTAATCTTCAAACAGTTTGGAGACTGGAATTTCCAGCACTTCCGCAACCTTAAGCATGATTTCCATGGACACACCGAAAGCCCGGGTTTGGCTTTCAATCTTTGCAACAAATGACTATGATTAATTTGCTGGCCGATATTCAGGCGAAAATGGCAGAAGGTTAATCAACGGGGTACGAGCGGTGGCCAAAGAAATACAACCGCAAAGAAACTGCCCGGACAGTTTGTCTTTTGAAAAAAGAAATCAGTAATTATGAAGAAGATCGGCTCAGCAGCCGCTTTGCAGCGCTATACGATACTATTAAGCAAATGAAAAAGAATGGTTGAGATTGGATCATAGTTTACCTTAAAAAGTAATTCTCGGTGCTATATGGGGCAGGATCCAACGCTTTTGTTGTCTCCTGCCCCATATTTGTTATATCTGTTGTGTAATTAAAATTCCAAATTATGACCGTCTTTTTTAGAAAATAGGTGGACCACATTTCCACCAAAAATAAACGAAATGGAAGTGCCACTTTCCGAAGGGATATACTGGGCTCCATCCATACCCGAGGTCTGGGCAACAATAATGCTATCCCGACCATTGATATCCACATGAAGATGGACCGCACTCCCCATCATCTCTGAGACTTCTACCTTGCCATGCACCCCATGTTCACCATTCTCCAACAGCATAATGTGCTCAGGCCGGACACCGAGAATAATCTCTTGGGGGGGTACACTAGCTTGATACAACCTTTCTTGTTTCTCGACGGTAGGCACTACTCGAATACCGCCCATCAAAACAGAATATACGCCGTCTTCATCCCTCTTCAACTCCGCATCGTAGAAGTTCATCTGTGGGACCCCTATAAAACCTGCTACAAAGAGGTTGACCGGGTGATCGAAAACCTCTTGAGGTGTTCCAATTTGCTGGATAACACCGTCTTTCATGATAACAATGCGGTCACCTAAGGTCATTGCCTCGGTCTGATCGTGGGTAACATAGATGAATGTGGCATTGATACGCTGGCGTAGCTTGATGATCTCAGCGCGCATCTGGTTACGCAACTTGGCATCCAAATTAGATAAGGGTTCGTCCATGAGTAGAACTTTGGGCTCTCGTACAATAGCTCGGCCAATGGCCACCCGCTGCCTCTGGCCACCTGACAGCGCCTTAGGCTTGCGCTCTAGATATTCCGTAATTCCCAGGATCTCCGCCGCCTGATTCACACGACGGTCGATCTCCTCCTTAGGTAACTTGCGGAGTTTCAGTGGAAATTCCATATTGCCCCGCACCGTCATGTGGGGATATAGGGCATAGCTTTGAAACACCATAGCGATGTCTCGATCCTTAGGCTCCACATCGTTGACTAGTTTTCCGTCAATATAGAGCTCACCCCTGGTGATCTCCTCCAACCCTGCCACCATCCTCAGCGTGGTAGATTTTCCGCAACCGGAGGGCCCGACTAATACAATGAATTCCCGATCACTGATATTCAGGTTGAAGTCCTGCACCGCGAGAACGCCTTCGTCCGTTACCTTGAGATTACTTTTCTTTTTCTCGCTGTGTGGATATACTTTTTCAATATGCTGTAAACTGACTTCAGACATAATAAGCACCCCTTTCTGAGATGGTTTTCATTTTAAATGCCAGATATCCTGGTCATATTCCGCGATAGTACGATCGGAGGAAAAGAATCCAGAGCGGGCAATATTGACCAGCATCCTGCGGCTCCAGGCGTCCCGGTCCTCGTAGTCGGTTAGGCAACGCTCCTTCACCGCAATATAGTCCTCCAGGTCTAAAAGGGCCATAAAGTAGTCTTTGGAAATAAAGTCCTTGTAGAGCCGGCTAAGGCTCTGGGCATCACCCATGGTCAGCAGCTGGGGGCTGATGATGAAGTCCACCAGACGCTCCACCTCTGGCTTCTGCCAGTAGTCGCTGCTACGGTAGGCGCTATTCTGATAGAGGTCAATGACCTCATCAGCCGAGCGGCCGAAGATGTAGATGTTCTCCTCCCCCACCAGCCGGGAGATCTCCACATTGGCCCCGTCCAACGTACCCAGGGTGACAGCACCGTTGGCCATGAGCTTCATGTTGCCGGTACCACTGGCCTCCTTGGATGCCAAGGAGATCTGCTCGGACACATCGCAGGCGGGCACCAGGAGCTCGGCGGAGGAGACATTGTAGTTTTCCACCATCACCAGCTTCAGCCAGGGGGACACCTGAGGGTCCTGGTCGATGAGCCTGCTCAGGCACAAAAGCAGGTGGATGGTGTCCTTGGCTAGGGTATAGGCAGGGGCGGCTTTGGCACCGAACACCATAGTCACCGGCCAGGTTGGGGTACGGCCCTCCTTGATCTGCAGATACTTCCAGATTGCATACAAAGCATTCATCTGCTGGCGCTTATACTGGTGCAGCCGCTTGATCTGGATGTCCAGGATGCTATCGGGGGTAATCTCCGCCCCGCGCCCCTTCAGCCACCGGGCCAGTTTCGTCTTGTTTTCCCCCTTGACGGACAGCAACTGCTCACGGAGAGCGCTGTCCTCCATGTGGTCCATCAGCCCCTCCAGCTTCCCCGCATCCCGCTTCCACTCCGGGCCAATGGCCTGGGTGATGAGATCGGAGAGAGCAGGGTTGCAGCCCATCAGCCAGCGGCGGAAGGTGATACCGTTTGTTTTATTGTTGAACTTCTCTGGGTAGAGCACATAGAAGGAGTGCAACTCCGTATTTTTCAGGATTTCGGTGTGCAACTCGGCCACACCGTTGACCTTGGCGCTGCTGTGGATATCCATGTGGGCCATGTGGATGACATCGTGCGCATCCCAGATGGCAAGCTTGGGGGCATCGCTGCGTTTCCGGGCCCGCTCATCCAGGGCACGGATAAAAGGCAGTAGCTGGGGGGTCACCTGTTCCAGATAGGAGGCAGGCCATTTCTCCAGGGCCTCGGCCAGGATGGTGTGGTTGGTGTAGGCACAGGTACGCTCTACCAGATCCATGGCCCGCTCTAGCTCCACCCCCCGCTCGGTTAGCAGACGAATGAGCTCCGGAATCACCATGGATGGGTGGGTGTCGTTGATGTGGACAACGGCGTACTTGTCCAGCTCTTCCAGGGCGTGCCCCCGCTCCTCCAGTTCCTGCAGAATCAGTTGGGCACCAGCGGAAACCATGAAGTACTGCTGGTATAGTCGCAGCAGCCGCCCCGTCTCGTCGCTGTCATCGGGGTAGAGGAAGGAGGTCAGGTGGTGGGAGATGTCCGTTTTGTCAAACTGGATGCCATCCTTGGGGGGGTGGGCGGGTTGCTCCACGTCAAAGAGGTGCAATCGGTTGCAAATGCCATTCTCATAGCCGGGAATCTCCAGGTCGTACAGTCTGGCGTTCAGAGAGAAGCTCCCGAACTTTACCAGGTAGGACACCCCGGTATCCAGCAGCCAGGACTCCGGCGCAATCCAGGGGTCGGGCATCTCAGTCTGCCGGCCAGTGTCCAACCGCTGACGGAACAGGCCATAGTGGTAATTGAGGCCCACACCGTCCCCGTTGATTCCCAGGGAGGCGATGGAGTCCAGAAAGCAGGCGGCCAGGCGGCCCAGCCCGCCGTTACCCAGGGAAGGCTCCGGTTCCTGATCCTCAATCTGGGCCAAGGAGCGGCCGTGAGCGGCCAGTAGAGCCTCCACATCCTCTAGTAGGCCCAGGTTGATGAGGTTGGCCCTCAGCAGCCGCCCCACCAGAAATTCCGCGGAAAAATAGTACAGTTTCCGCTTCCCCTGGGCGTGGCCCATGGGCTTTTGTAGATCACGCACCGCGGCGGTCAGGGCGTACATCAGCTCCCGGTCGGAGCTCGTGTCCAGGCTGACCCCATGCCTTGTCAAATAGGTATCCAAATAAGGTTGGATGCTCATGACTTTTCTCCCTTCCTTTCCTGGGGCAGGCGCTCATAGAGCTTCATCTGCCGCAGCAGGCGTTTGGCCAGAGCCGGGCTATCAAAGCCGGGCAGCGCCCGCCACTGCCAGTTACCCCCCAGCGTAGAGGGGGTGTTGATCCGCCCCTCTGAGCTCAGCCCTAGCAGATCCTGCATTTGAACAATGGCGTAATCGGCAGTACTACTCCAAATAGCTCGCATCATTCCCCAATTTTCTCCTTCAATAGAATCAAGATGCAAATATTCGCGAGCCAATGCTACATCTTCTGGGTTTGCGGTACTAATCCACCCTAAAGCAGTGTCGTTGTCGTGGGTGCCGACATAGGCAACACAATTGGTAGGGTAATTATGGGGCTGATATGTTCGCCCTCCCCCATCCCGGCTATCAAAGGCAAACTCCAGCACCTTCATTCCAGGATAGCCGGTGTTCTTCAAAAGTTGATGTACCGAGGGGGTAAGAAAGCCAAGATTTTCTGCAATGATGGGCCGCTGACCAACTACCTTCTCCACTGCACGGAAAAAGTCCAACCCAGGCCCAGCTTCCCATGTACCTTCTTTGGCTGTCTCAGCAGAAGCCGGAATAGCATAGTAAGCATCAAAGCCCCGGAAATGATCGATACGAAGCACATCATAAAACCTAAACTGGAAAGAAATACGGTGCAACCACCAGTGATAGCCATCTGCCCGCATCTGCTCCCAATTAAAAAGAGGATTGCCCCACAACTGGCCATCTGCAGAAAAGCCATCCGGTGGGCAACCAGCCACCCGGGTAGGATGCAGATCAGCATCCATCTGGAACTGATCCGGATGTGCCCATACATCCGAACTGTCTTCCGCCACATAAATAGGAATATCGCCAATGATAGATATCCCTTTGGCTTCCGCCAGACTTTTCAGCCGTTCCCACTGCTCAAAAAACAAAAACTGTACGCCTTTCCAAAAGAGAATATCAGATTCCATCTCTGCCTTGGCCTGTGACATTGATTCTCTTTCCCTGTGTCGAAGTTCTTCCGGCCACTCTTTCCAAGGTCTTCCTCCAAAATAACTTTTTAAAGACATGAAAAGGGAGTAATCTTCCAGCCAATAACTTTCTTTATCGCAAAAACACTGCACCGCTTGTTTGTTATTGGCCCAAAGCCGATCCACTGCTTTTTTGAGTACCTGGAAACGTTTTTGATACAACAATCCATAGTCTACACGGGCGGGATTTGTACTCCACTGGATGCCTTGGTACTCTTCGGGCAATAATAATCCCACCTTGGCCAAATCATCTAGATCAATCAAATAGGGGTTCCCTGCATAGGAGGAAAAAGGTTGGTATGGAGAGTCGCCATAGCCAGTAGGTCCAATGGGCAATAACTGCCAATAAGTCTGACCACTTTCTGCCAAAAAGTCTAAAAACTCTCTGGCAGATCTCCCCAAAGTTCCGATTCCCCACGGTGAGGGTAATGAAGTGATTGGCATCAGAACGCCGGCACTTCGCATATCAACACCAACCTTTCTGTGACTCTGTTATCTTGTTTCCACAAAAGAAACGCTTTCACGTTCCACTAATTCAAAATCAATTGTTTCATAAACCGGAGTTGTTTTGTAATGAATCGCCTGGAGTAAGGTTTGTACTCCCCGGGCTGCCAGCTCCGCGGCATCCTGTCTAACGGTTGTCAGTCGGGGGATACAGAAGTTAGCAGTATCAATTCCATCATAACCTACGATCGAGATATCATCCGGGATCCTCAGTCCCAAATCGCATATGGCACGCATAGCCCCTAAAGCAATAACATCGCCCAGTGCAAACAGGGCAGTGATATCCGGCTCTCGCCCCAGTAGCTCTTTTGCCGCCGCATATCCATCTGCCATGGAGAACCGACATGGGACATGGTTAGCTTTAGGGGCAAAAGGCAACCCTAACCGCCTCATACAAGCCTCAACACCCCGGAGGCGTTTAACACTAATTTGCTCAACCGCCAGGTTTCCTCCCAACACACCGATCTTCTGATGTCCATGACGGTATAGGTACTCAATAACAGCCTCTGCAGATGCGGTGTCATCTGTGGAGAAGCTAGATAGATTTTCAAAACCTAAAGCATGGGCGTCATTGGTCAGCAACACACAAGGAACCGTAATTGGATGAAATTCTCGTCGAAAACAGTCCAAGTCCCCTCCAAGGAAAATAATTCCTTTGGGCCGACGGAGCTTGACTAACTGCACTGCATACTGTACTTCGTCGGCCTCCTCATCCAGATAGGCCACATAAATCTCTTCACCGTTGTTTCGAAAAAGATCCTGCACACGTTCCAAAATTCCAGCAAACAAGAAGTTTTGAGATCCTTTTACCAATACGGCAACGGACGATTGTGCCTGCGTCTTCAGATACTTTGCATTAGCGTTTGGCTCAAATCCCTGCTCATGTACTACAGCCAGAATACGTTCTCGAGCCTTCTTACTGACATCTGGATGATTATTCAGAACCCGGGATACAGTACCTAACCCATATCCCGAAAGACGCGCAATATCTTTTATCGTCATAGTCTCACTTCCAATATTCCATGTGATACAGCCCCGTTACCCCTTGACCGCACCCGCGGCCACGCCTTTGATAATGTACTTCTGGCAGGACAGGTAAAATACGATCACAGGGATTACCGCCATGATGAGGGCGGCCATAATGGCACCCATGTCAACCCGGCCGTAGGAGCCTTTCATATATTGTATCACAATAGAGATGGTTTTGTACTTTTTCAGATCCAGGGTCAGGTAGGGCAACAGGAAGTCGTTCCAGATCCACATGGTCTCCAAGATGCCCACGGAGATGTAGGTGGGCTTCATGATGGGAAGAACCACCGAGAAGAAGGTACGGATGGGTGAACAGCCGTCGATCATGGCGGCCTCCTCGATCTCAATGGGGATGGACTTGACAAAGCCGCAGAACATGAACACCGCCAGCCCCGCGCCAAAGCCCAAGTAGATGATGATGAGACCCCAGGGGGTGCCCAGACCCAGCCGGTCGGTGACCAGGGAGAGAGTGAACATGACCATCTGGAAGGGGACCACCATGGAGAAGACGCACAGGATGTAGATGGCTTTGGTGACCCGGGTCTTCACCCGGGTAATATACCAGGCGCACATGGAGGTGCAGATGAGGATGACCAGCACCGAGCCCACGGTGATGAACACCGTCCAGCCCACCGCATCCAGAAAGCCGTACTGGTCGATGGCGGCGGTGTAGTTGTCTAGGCCTGTGAGGGTGGTCTCATTGGGCAGCTGGAAGGGCTCCAGGCTGATGTAGGACTTTTTCTTAAAGGAGTTCATTAGCACCACCACGATGGGCAGCACATAGACGATGCACAAAAAGGAGAACAGGCCGGTGCCCAAGCGGCTGAGATGGGCTTGTTTTTGTTTCATTGCTGTACCTCCTTGGAGCGGGTGACCCGGAGCTGAAGCAGACCGATGCCAACCACCAGAATAAAGAAGACCACGGCCTTGGCCTGGCCCACGCCCTCCCAGCCGGTACGGCCGTAGAAGGTGTTGAAGATGTTCAGAGCCAGCAGCTCGGACATCTTGGCGGGCTCGCCGGCGGTTAGGGACAGATTCTGGTCAAAGAGCTTGAAGCCGTTGACCAGGGAAAGGAAGGTGCAGATGGTGATGGAGGGCATCATCATGGGGATGGTCACCTTAAACAGCCGCTTAGGGCCGCTGGCGCCGTCGATCTGGGCGGCCTCGATCACATCGCCGGGGATGGACTGGAGCCCGGCGATGTAAATGATCATCATATAGCCGATCTGCTGCCAGGACACCAGGATGACCAATCCGGCAAAGCCGTACCACTCGTTGAGATTGAGGGCGGTGGAGTAGGCTGCCAGGATGCCGTTGAAGATAAGCTGCCAGATGTAGCCCAGCACGATGCCGCCGATGAGGTTGGGCATGAAGAACACGGTGCGAAAAATGTTGGTACCCCGCATCTTCTGGGTCAGGGCCAGGGCGATCAGGAAGGCGATGATGTTGATGACCACCAGGGAAACCACCGCAAACAGGGCGGTATACCAGAAGGCGTGACGGAATATGGTGTCCTGAAAGGCCCGGACATAGTTTTCCACCCCGTTGAAGGTGGCGTCGGTCACCGTGGTAAACTTGCAGAAGGACAGCCAGATGCCCATGAGGAAGGGCACGATGAAGCCGATGGTGAACGCGGCCAGGGTGGGCAGGAGGAAGATGGGAAAATACCGCTTGATTGCCTTTTCCAAAGAAAAGCCTCCTTACATAAATCAGTCAGTAGGATGAAATGGAGACAGCGGGCAGGCAAACACCCGCCCGCTGTCAAAGCGTTGGTTTCAGAGATAGGGTTCCAATCAGCCGTTGACGGCAGCCGCCTCGGCGGCCCAGCCGTCCACGAAGGCGGTCACCACGGCGTCCCAGTTGGCATCGGTCTGGTCGGCGGCATAGGTGGTGAGAGCGGAGCCCACGCCGTTCTTCCACTCCTCAGAGGGCATGGTGGCGAAGTTCCAGGACACGGGCTCATAGCCGTCGGCCACATACTGGTTGCCGATGTTCACCAGGGGGTTGCTGGACTCCAGGTTGCCCTGGAAGGGGATCACAAAGCCCATGCCAGGCTGGCCGGAGGGCATGGCGCCCTCGCCGCCGCACATGGCGGTGGTGCCCACCTCAGAGGTGACACACCAGTTCATGAAGTCCAGGGTGGCCTGGATGTCGGCCTCGGAGGCCTTGGCGTTGACGCACCAGTAGTTCTCGGTGCCGGTGCACAGGCCCTGCTTCTCCTCGCCGTCCACGCCGATGTAGATGGGCAGCATGCCCAGGTTGTCGTCGCCCAGCTCGGCCACGTCGTTGTAGGCCCAGGTGCCGTTCTGATAGAACACGGCCTTGTTGGTCACAAACTCGGCCACGGCGTCGTCGCCGGTCTTGGTGGACAGCAGAGTGGGCTCACAGGTGGCGTTGTTGATGTACAGGTCCCAGATCTGGCGGTAGTTGTCCAGGTAGGTGCCCTTGATGGCGTCGGTGGAGCTGATGCCGTCAGCCTTGTACTCATAGTAGATGGGCAGGTTGGCCAGGTGGGTCTTGAAGCGCCAGTCGGAGGAGCCATCCATGCCGGCGGAGGTGAAGGCGGAGAAGCCCAGCTCGTCCTTGCGGGCGGTGATGTCCTCGGCCACCTTCTTCAGATCGGCAAAGCTCTTGATGTCGTCGGCGGAGTAGCCGGCCTGCTCCAGCAGAGCCTTGTTGTAGATGATGCCGTAGGTCTCGATAACGTAGCCGATGCCCGCCATCTTGTCCCCGTCCATCAGGGCGAACTCCTCGCTGGTGAGTTGGCTGGCAATGTCAGAGCCGGTCAGGTCATAGCAGTAGTCCTTCCAAGCGGCCAGGCCCACGGGGCCGTTGACCTGGAACAGGGTGGGAGCATCGGTCTTGGCCATCTCGGACTTCAGAGTGGTCTCATAGCTGCCAGAAGCGGCGGTAAGGACGGTGACCTCCACGCCGGTCTCCTTGGTGTACAGGTCGGCCAGTTCCTGCCACTGAGCATTCTGCTCAGGCTTAAAATTCAGGTAGTACACTTTTCCGCCGGCGGAATCGTTGCCAGAGCTTCCTGTGTCGCTGGGCGTGGATGGTTTTGTACCACAACCACTCAGCAGTGACAAAGACAGTGTAGCGGCTAAACCGAGTGCAAAGAGTCTTCTTTTCATTTCCATTGACCTCCTAATAATTTTACATTGACTTTATTCTGGAAATGTTCCCGGAATCGTTTCCGGTTTTGCTGAAGTTATTATACATCTTTTCAGCAATAATCTCAACAAAAATTTTATTTCTCTTTTGTTTTTTGTCTGAATCACAAATATACATACTATGATATCGTGTATATCAAACAATTTTTAATTAGATCACAAGCACAATATATATGACAAACAATTTTACGGTCGCCTTTCTATCAGCTTACCTAATGTCTACCTCGTATATCTTGAGATTGTATATTCCGCCAAGTCTCAAAGTAAAAATCGGTCCAACAAATAGATACGCCTACTGTCGGACCGATCTTTGCATCAATTATAGTATTCCTTATGGTTCTGCGTTTTCTTTACTTGACTATGCTGGTAGAATCAATTGGGCGCACCTTGTAAAACGCAGACAACACAGAAATGGTATCAGTCTGCCAGATAGCGAATCCCTTGAATGCCATGGATGCCCAGACCTGGGTCGTTGGAGACGGTGATCTTCCGCTCGTTGAACACCGCGCCGCCCAGGATGGGGTCCTCGCTGCACAGCACGGGGCCGTCCAGGTCGATCTTGGTGATGATCTGCTTGGCGCAGGCTAGATGGACCGCCGCGTTGACACTGATCTTGGCCTCCAGCATGCAGCCGATCATGCACTCCACGCCGTAGACCTCGGCAGCGGAGGAATGTTCAAAAAAGACGCACTGACCGAGTTCTTCGACGAAGTGCGTCAGAAATGTACCTTCCAGTACTGCTTCTTCGGCCACTATCACAGCAATATGGTGATCGAGAAAAGATATGCCATGCTATATGAGCAGATCATAAGACTGAAGTAAGACAAAGGGCTGTGCTGACGCACGGCCCTTTTTTCGCCTCTGTTTGCACACGGCTTTGTCAGTATGTCATATGAGGGTTCGGAAATGGCTTAAAAAAGCGCAGAAAAACAAAAACACAAGTTGCGAAAAACCCTGAATCCATTGAGCCGCAAGGCTTTCCAGGCTTTATCTTTTTCGGCAACAAAAGACAAAAAGGATGATTTCTTATGAAATCATCCTTTTTTATTCGTGGGTGAGCGATTTGCAAGTTGGGATCAAATGTCCTGCTCCGCCGGATGGCAGATGTGTTCTTCTTCCTCCTGCTCGAAGGAATAGAGTCCATCGGTCTCCAACTCTTTCACCATGCCCCACGCCAGCTTGAAGCCCGCTGTGAAGCTCATCAGTGTGGACTCAGCCAGCAACGCATTTTGCGCGTCCAACAGCCGCAGAAGCTTTCTGCGTCCCGCGGCATCCATGTCTCGCCGCAGTTCCTCTTGGGCGTATTCGACCTGTGCGTCCAATCCGCTGTGTTCCTGCCGGTCGAAACGCTTTTGCAAAGCCTTCATGTAGTCGTACATTGCGGCACCTCCTTTTTGGCAACCACAACACATACCACAACTCCGTGCGCAAAGCTACTGCTATTTTCCAATGTGCTGATCATATTCATATCTCCAGCATCCCTTGCAGTCCCGCGCTGGCGGCCTTTTTGTTCTTGTCGAAGCATGGGTATAGATGTCCAGCGTGGTGGAGGGCTGGCTGTGGCCGAGGATGCCCGCCACCGTGGCGACATCCGTGCCGCCCGCGATCATCAGACTGGCGGCGGTGTGCCGGAGGGAATGGACGTTCAGCTCCTGCGGCAGGCCGTTCTTCTTGAGGATCAGCTTGAAGCGGTAGGTGAAGGTGGTGGGCGTCATGGGGAGCTGCGCTCCCTGACGGCGGAACAGGAAGTCATCATCTGTCATCTCCCGTTGGCCATAGGTTTCGGTGATGTATGCACATTCCTGCCGGTACTCCCACAGAAGACCTTCCATCTCAGCGGAGAAGTACACATAGCGGTTGCCCGCGCGGGTCTTGGGTTCCATGACGAAGATTTCCTCATTCGTTATTACTCGTAATCCACCACATATTTTCGCTGTACAATCAGCATGACGGAAAACTCCCGTTCAATAATGCTGCTTGCTGCCGCAAATATCGGGAGGCTCGAATCAAACAACCCTTGATGAGCAGCCACATATGTCCCTAATTCATCGTGCGGAATTTTACAGTGGTCAAGCCTTTTGGGGCGATGCTCTCGCATCTCGCTGGCCTTATTCCAGCGGTGGAGCTGGGAACGGTCACGGTTCAGCAATTCCTCCAATTCATCGTAAGGGATGTCCCCCAAAGCATTGATAAGTGTAGACAGTGCTTTCAAAATTGTAAGTTCTTTCGTGGTGCGCTTGTCTGTCAGTACGAAATTATACTTGCAATTTTTGCACTTAAACCGTTGTACTCCCCGCACCGTACCATTTTTTACGGTATCTGTCGATTGACATTTCGGACATTCGTGTTTTTCATTTATTTTGAGAACTCCTTCAAAAACTTTTATCTATCTATTGGTCAATGGATAAGATCAAAATAAAAAAGGCGCTATATTGATTGCAAAACACCATACGGAAAGAGGTCAGATATGAACGTAGCTTTTGATCCAAAATTGATCGATCATCTGGAACTGCGAGAAAAGGCACTCAAAGAGCGTGATGCCAGAGCATTGTATCAGATGGCTCAGATATATGCAAGCATGAAGGGCAAAAAGAACGAGAAGAAGGCCTACGAGCTATACAAGAGTTCTGCAACACACGGATATGCCAAAGCACGATTCATGATGGGGCTGTGCAACGAGAAAGGGATCGGAGTCAAGCAAAGCCTTCCAATGGCGATTACCTGGTATATACGGGCGGAGATCAGCGCTGCCAGTGATATTGCAGACCGTTCGGATACTGCCGATGAAATGGATCGGGAGCGGCTGCACATTTTCCGTGAGGAGCCGGGCTTTGCCACAGAATTAGATGACGCCGCGTATGCTCGACCCGATGTGCTGGAATCTGTTACGATAGAGGAGATCGCCTTTGCTGCCGAGCCGGGAGATCCTTACGCACAGGATTGTTTGGGACACAATTACTGTTTGGGAGCCAATGGTCTGGAAAAAGATCTTGAGGCAGCCGAGTATTGGCATCGGAAATCTGCCGAGCAAGGTTGTGAGGCTGGTATACACCATCTGGCACAGTTTTATAAGCGAGCGGAACGATACGATGAAGCTGTAGAATGGTACCGCAAATATGCGGAACTGCGCATCAAACAACGTGAAGCATATTTTGGCGGTTCGTAAAAAAACAGGAAGGAGCACCGAAAATGGATTTGAAAAACATATCGACTGCTGAGCTTGTCCGCGAGCTATCCAACCGGGAAGGCGTGGAGAACATCTTGGTCGAGCCGTATCAGCCCTATCAGATCATTGTGGGAGAGACCCATATTTCCGATTCCGGTCCCATTGTGCTTCTGCGAATCTGGGACTGACAAGAGTGTCCCCCGTGGTAGATCGACAGCTTATTAAGGCGCCTGAAACAGCCGCAAGTCATCATTTTGGTGACTTGCGGTGTCTTTGTCCGCATTCTGATCCGAAATCGGCGCTGAAATTCAGTACAAATCATCGTGATAATGACTATACGGGGTGAACGTAATTTGTGTAATCATACGAAATTTGCTCAAAAGGCCCCATTTTAGCCTATATAATTTTATATAATCAGGTCTTATTATAAAGGGTGCTATACTGACGGCAAATACCGCAAAGGAGAAAGAAATATGAGTTCATTTGACAAGGTGATCGGGTACAGATCCATCAAGCGGGAATTGCTGCAAATCTGCGATATGATCCGCAATCGAACGATCTATGAGGAAATGGGCGCTCGTTTGCCCCACGGACTGCTGCTGCATGGCAACCCCGGTTTGGGCAAGAGTCTTTTGGCAAATTGCTTCATAGAAGAATGCGGACTGAACACGGTTACGGTGCGTCGGGACAAAGGCGGCGACGCCTTTATCGACAGTATCGCGCAGGCGTTTGCAAAAGCAAAGGAAGAAGCACCCTCTATCCTCTTTCTTGACGACATGGATAAATTTGCCAATGAGGATAACTCCCGCTGTGACGCACCGGAATATGTGGCAGTGCAGGCGGGAATCGATGATGTAAAGGAAACGGATGTATTTGTGATCGCCACGGTAAATGAGATTTGTAAGCTGCCGGATTCCCTGCGTCGCTCCGGTCGGTTTGATCGGAAGATCGGGGTGTGGACGCCAACGGCAGCCGATGCCGAAGCAATTATCGCCCACTACCTATCAAGGAAGCGGGTCTCTGATGACATCAACATGAAGGATCTGACAAAAATGATGAGCTATCATTCCTGTGCTGAGCTGGAGACGATCCTGAATGAAGCGGCGATCCGCGCAGCCTTCGCGCGGAAGGACAGCATCGGGATGGAGGACATGGTCGGCACGGTGCTGAAGCAGCAATACGGCGCCTCGGAAGATGTTCCCCATAATTCTGAGGAAGCTGTCAAAAAGGCCGCGCTTCATGAGGCGGGTCATTTGGTGGCGTGTGAAATTCTATCCCCCGGAAGTGTTGGGTTCGCTTCCCTGCTCCCCTCCAGAGAAAATCGCTGCGGCGGTTTCGTCCATAATTGTAATGTGTGCTGCCCGATTCCTGTGAAGCGATCGTTGCGCTGGCCGGTAAAGCCGCCGTGGAGATGCAGTATCCGGGGCAGCTCGCAGTGGGCTGCGGCAGAGACATCAAGCGCGCGGTCAACTGCATCCGTGAGTCGGCCGCCAATGTGGGAACGATGGGATTTTCTCTGCTTGATGTTGAAAGTGAATCCTCTGTCAGTATGTCCGAAAGCCTGAATGCCCGCAGCGAGACAGTGGTGCAGGCAGAACTGGAGCGGTGCTATAACAAGGCGAAAAGCATTCTCTCCCGGAACGAATTGTTTCTTGAAAAAATCACCGAAGCGTTTATCGAGAAAAAGACTCTGCTCTATTCCGACATCCAACGCATCCGCAGCGCCACCGTAAAGGACAGTACCGAGATAGCGCAGGAGACGGTTTCACAGTATCACAACGAGGACGAGGATTTGGACGAAGCGCGCAAGGAAAGTATCCGACGCATACTGGAGGAGCACAGAAGGAATCAGTGCTATTGACCGCTGTACCACGCTTGTTATTTTTCACAGTGCTTGATATGATACCAATATAGAAAAATTAAAAGTTTGGAGGAAAAAGATTATGACCGCAAAGAAAATTACAAATCGATCATTCTTCACTTGTTCAGCCGAAGAACTTGCACCTAAACTACTTGGAAAAATTTTATGTCACAAGGAAAGTGATGGCTTCGTAATTAAGTGTCGTATCCGTGTTACAGAAGCATATCCAACAGATGATGTTGTCAATGATGCAGTACGAGCTGCCAAGGCTGGGAAGAAGACGAGTCAACTTAGCGAAGGAGGTCGAGTTTATGTGAAGAGTACACGCGGTTCTTGCCGTTTTGATATCATTGCCGGCCAGCAAGGTGATAGCGAAAGTGTGCTAATTCGAGGTCTTGACTCCTATGCCGAAGGCCCATTTATCGCATCCGATGCATTAAATATCACCCCCATTTTAGATGGAACAGATTTGCTTTCTTCAGACTCGGACATTTGGATTGAAGAGGATGGTACTACTGTCGAAATGAATCCTCCCACAACGAGAATTGGCTTATCTGAATCGCAAGAAAGGCTGCTGCGTTTTTCTGCAAAATCTTTTACCTTTGAATAAGAAAAGACAACCTATGCTGTCCTTCTCTTCTCGCTTATCAAATCATCATTCCGCAGCCGCTGCCAACCTCACCGCCGCGCTTGACGCCCACAACATCCCTTACCGTTTTCTCCCTAACGCCAAAGACATCTGGCTGCGGGACTTCATGCCGGTGTGGACAGACTCCAGAAAGCTGGTGTCCTTCCGCTATGAGCCGTCCTATCTGAAGAATGATCCTGATCTGAGAACCGATTTTCGTAAGGATCTTGCTCCGCAGCTCGGCCTGCCGGTTACATATAGCCATATCAACCTTGACGGCGGGAACGTGGTGTTCTCGCCGTCCGGGGCGCGCGTCCTGATCAGCGACCGTGTCTTTTCCGAAAACCCGGAGCGCCCGCCTGCCGTGCTGGTGCGTGAGCTTTCGGAACTGCTGGAGGCGGAGGTTTTGATCATTCCCTCTCTGAAAAGCGACATGACCGGTCACGCCGACGGCATGGCGCGGTTCCTCGATGACCGCACCGTGCTGTGCAATCGGCCACTGTCATCCTGCGGCTTTGAGCAAAAGGTAAAGCGGTCTGTGCGGGACTATGGCTTGGATGCGGAGGATTTCCCCTTTGTCCCGACCGGTGGGATCAGCGCCGTCGGCTGCTACCTGAACTACTTGGAGACAGAGCAGACGGTTTTCCTGCCGGTGTTTGGCATCGAGCAGAATGCCGAGGCCGAAACTTCCGCGCGGCAGATTTTCCATAAGAAAATCGTCACCGTCAACATCCGGGAGATCGCCCAACAGGGCGGCTGTCTGAACTGCATCAGTTG
>ERZ836441.692-NODE-692-length-38055-cov-13.125842_pt1 | contig 38055 bp, 38 predicted proteins | sample MGYA00519686_ERZ836441 | MGnify/ENA primary metagenome ERZ836441 (study PRJEB31850, sample SAMEA3708800) | human gut metagenome | biome: human gut; feature: human-associated habitat; material: faeces | place: China | collected 2014 ...
CCGCCAAGGGCCACACCCTGACCGCTGTGGCAGAGGTGCCTGCCACCTGCGAGACTGCCGGTGTGAAGGCCCACTGGAAGTGTGAGGTCTGCGGCAAGCTGTTCAGCGATGCCGAGGGCAATACCGAGACGACGCTGGAGAAGCTGGCTATCCCCGCTACCGGCCATGCCTATGGCGCCCCGGTGTGGAAGTGGAACGATGATTTCACAGCTTCTGCCACCTTCACTTGCGGCAATGATGCTTCCCATGTGAAGAACGTGACGGCCACCGTCACCAACGCCGTGACCACCGAGGCCACCTGCGAGTCGACCGGCGTTCGCACCTACACCGCCAAGGTCACCTTCGAGGGCAAGGAGTACACCGATACCAAGACGGAGGTCATCCCCGCCACCGGTCATGCCTATGGCGCCCCGGTGTGGAAGTGGACGGATGGTTTCGAGGCCACTGCCACCTTCACCTGCACCAACGATACCACCCATGTGGAAAACGTCACGGCAGAGGTGACCAGCGCTGTCACCACGCCCGCCGCTTGCGAGACCACCGGCGTCCGCACCTATACCGCTAAGGTCACCTTCGAGGATAAGGAGTATACCTCCAGCAAGACCGAGGCCATTCCCGCCGCCGGTCACACCCTGACCGCTGTGGCAGAGGTGCCTGCCACCTGCGAGACCGCCGGCACCTCCGCTCACTGGAAGTGCGACGTCTGCGGCAAGCTGTTCAGCGATGCCGGGGGCAAGACCGAGACAACGCTGGAGAAGCTGACCATCCCCGCCACCGGCCACGCCTATGGCGAGCCTGTGTGGAGCTGGACGGATGGTTTTGAGGCCACTGCCACATTCACCTGCGCCAACAACGACGCTCATGTGAAAAACGTGACGGCCACCGTCACCAACGCTGTGACCACCGAGGCCACCTGCGAGACGGACGGCGTTCGCACCTACACCGCCAAGGTCACCTTTGAGGGCAAGGAGTACACCGACACCAAGACGGAGCCTGTCCCCGCCAAGGGTCACCAGCTGACCGCCGTGGAGGCAGTGCCTGCCACCTGCGAGACCGCCGGTGTGAAGGCCCACTGGAAGTGCTCCGTCTGCGGCAAGCTGTTCAGCGATGCCGAGGGCAAGACCGAGATGACGCTGGAGAAGCTGGCTATCCCCGCCACCGGCCATGCCTACGGCGCCCCGGTGTGGAAGTGGACGGATGACTTCAAGGCCACTGCCACCTTCACCTGCGCCAACGACCCTTCCCATGTGAAGAACGTGACGGCTACCGTTACCAACGCTGTGACCACCGAGGCCACCTGCGAGTCGACCGGCGTGCGGACGTACACCGCCAAGGTCACCTTTGATGGTAAGGACTACACCGATACCAAGACGGAGGTCATCCCCGCTCTGGGCCACGACTACAAGGATGGCAAGTGCAGCCGCTGCGGCGCTGAGGAGCCTACCACTCCCGTGGAGCCCGGCAAGCCCCAGCAGCCGGAGAAGCCCACCACGCCGGATACCCCCGCCACCGGCGACAGCAGCAACATGACCGCCCTGTGGGTGGTGCTGGCTGTGGCTGGTCTGGGCATCATCGCTCTGGTGGTGCTGCTTGTCACCAAGCGCAAGAGCAAAAAGGACTAAATCGGCCTGTTCCAACGAAAAAAGGCGCTCCGGCAGTTGCCGGAGCGCCTTTTTCTCTGAACTTTCCGCAGCATCTTTTTACGGCCGGGGCTTTTCACCACCTGCTGGATGTGCTATACTGAATCCATTAACCTGTGCATCAAGGAGCCGCTTATGAAACGTGTCGCCAGTATTCAGGATATTTCGTGCTTGGGCCGCTGCTCGCTGACGGTGGCGCTGCCTGTGATCTCCGCCATGGAGGTGGAGTGCGCCATTCTGCCCACCGCCGTACTCAGCGCCCACACCATGTTCCCGGACATCCTCTGCCGGGACCTGACGGCGGATATTCTGCCCATCGCCCGATACTGGCAGAGCCAGCAGGTGCGGCTGGACGCCGTCTACACCGGTTATCTGGCCTCCCCCCGACAGGTGGAGGATGTCTGCCAGGCGTTGGAGGTGCTGGCGGGGCCGGATACCCTACGCTTCGTGGATCCGGCTATGGCCGATGGGGGAGCGCTCTACACGGGCTTTGACGAGGATTTTCCCCGCCACATGGTCCGCTTGGTGGCGCAGGCGGACGTGGTGACGCCCAATCTCACGGAGGCCTGTCTGCTGACGGGAACCCCCTACCGGGAGGACTACGACTTGCCTCAACTGCGGGATATCCTGCGGAAGCTGGCGGAGCTGGGGCCCCGTCACGTGGTGCTGACCGGCGTCCCCTATGGCCCGGATAAGTTGGGCGTGCTGGCCTATACCCCGGCGGAGGATCGCTTCTTCGAATACGGCAGCCGCCGCATTGACGCCCATTTCCCCGGCACGGGGGATCTCTTCTCCTCCGCCTGCGTGGGTGCTCTGATGCGGGGCAAGCCGCTGGAGGAGGCCCTGCGTTTGGCGGTGGATTTCACGCTGCTGTGCATCCAAGTCACCTGCCGGGATGAAAACGCCCCATGGTACGGGGTGGAGTTTGAAAAAGCACTACGGTATCTCCCAGAGCTGCTGGAGCGATAAAAACAGGAGGGAAAAGCCGTGTTTCGAGACATCCGGAAGAAGAAAAATCAGATCAGCACGGAGGCAGCGGAGCAGCTCCTGCGGGAGGCCCGCCGGGGCGTTCTGGCCGTAAACGGCCGGGAGGGCTACCCCTACGCCATCCCCATCAACTACTATTACGACCGGGAGGCGCAGAAGATTTACTTCCACGGCGCCCGTGCCGGTCACAAGGCGGAAGCCATCCGGGCCTGCGACAAGGTGTGCTTCACTGTCTACGGCGGCGAGACGATCCGGGAGGAGGCGTGGGCGCCGTACCTCCGGAGCGTCGTGGTGTTCGGCCGGTGCCGCCTGCTGGAGCAGAGCCCGGAGACTATGGCGCTGCTGAAGCGCTTCGCCATGAAGTATTACCCGGAGGAGCAGTTGGCAGACGAGGAGATCCGGCAGGATGGCGCTGCCGCCCAGCTCTTCGAGATCGAGATACACCACCTCAGCGGAAAAGAAGTGCAGGAGAAGTAAGCATATCCTCCCCGGTATGCAGCTGCCGGAACCGCAAAAGAAAAACAGCACCCGCGGGCCCAATGGGTCTGCGGGTGCTGTTGGTGCCGGTGACCGGACTCGAACCGGTACGCTGTCGCCAGCGGTGGATTTTGAGTCCACTACGTCTACCAATTCCATCACACCGGCAGAGGAGACTCTACTATTATAGCCGAAGCGGCGGCGGATTGCAAGAGTAATTTTCCCGCCCATCACTCCGTAGCTACGGCCAACAGCTCCGGAACGGTGTCCACGATGCACCGGGCGCCGGCCTGCTCCAGCAGCGCCCGCCCCCGGAAGCCCCAGGCCACTGCCGCCAGCGGAAGTCCTGCCCGGTGAGCCATCTCCACGTCTACCTCGCTGTCGCCCACATACAGGGCGTGCTGGGCATCCACCCCCAGCTGCTCCATGGCGCTCCACACCATCTCCGGTGCGGGCTTGGAGGGGATACCGTCTCGCTGCCCCAGTGCTGCCAACCCCGGAAAGAACCGGGCCGCCAGCGTGCGGGTGGTCTCATCCGGCTTGTTGGATACCACCGCCAGCTTCAGCCCCCGTTGCCGCAGCTGCTCCAGCAGCTCCGGGATGCCTGGATAGGGGCAGGTTTGGACGCAGTTGTGGGCCTGATAGTAGGCCCGGTACTCCGCCAGCACCTTCTGCTCCTGAGGATATCCCTCCGGCAGCGCCCGGTGGATCAGCGGCCCGGCACCGTTTCCAACGAAGCGCCGCACCTCCTCAAGGGTTCGCAGAGGCAGCCCGTGAGCCGCCAGCACGTGGTTTACGGCGTCCTGCATATCCGTCAGGGTGTCCAGCAGGGTGCCGTCCATGTCAAACAGGATCGCATGATATCTGCCCATGGCCGCCCTCACCCCCGGATCAGGGTGGTCAGACCGGCGTGGGCGGCGGCCTGCTCCGCCTCCTTCTTACTGTGGCCCTGACCCTTCCCGATGGGTTGCCCGTTCAGCAGCACACGGGAGGTGAATACCTTGGCGTGGTCCGGACCGCTGGCGGAGACCAATTCATATTGCAGCGTCTGGTTGCTGCGCCGCTGCACCAGCTCCTGCAGCTCCGTCTTGTAGTCCCGGCGGCGCTCCTCCACATCCGTCTCCCGCTCCTTATCCAGCAGGACCCGGTGAATGAGCGCACGGGCCGCCTCCAACCCGCCGTCCAGATACACGGCGGCAAAAACGGACTCCGTGGCGTCCGCCAGAATGGACGCCCGCTGCCGGCCTCCGCCGGCCTCCTCGCCCTTGCCCAGCTTCAGATAGGATCCCAAGTCGAGACTCTGGGCCACCTCGTGCAGACTCTCCTCGCAGACCAGTGCGGCCCGGATGCGGGTCAAGTCCCCCTCCGGCAGATCCGGGTGCTTGCGGAACAGATAGTCCGCCGTCACCAGACCCAGCACGGCGTCCCCCAGAAACTCCAGCCGCTCATTGCTATGAATGCCCAAGCTGCGGTGCTCATTGGCGTAGGAGCTGTGATATAAAGCGCCCTCCAGCCGCTTCCGATCCTGGAAGGTATAGCCCAGACGCTCCTCTAAAGTACGCATTGCATAACTCCTTTCCGGCCGGAAAAGAAAGCCCCGTGGACAAACTCCAACGGGGCGTTCTTTCTTCACGGTCGTGTCAGCTCATCTTATTGTACAGATAACGAACGCAGTCACCGACGGTTTTCAGCCCGGTCAGGTCGTCCTCGTCGATCTCACCGACGTTGAATTCTTCTTCCATGGCCATTACCAGCTCCACCAGATCCACAGAGTCAGCGCCCAGATCATCCACAAAGGAGCTGTCCATGCTGATCTCGTCAGCATCAATGGCGAACTGTTCAGCGATCAGATCCTGCATCGTCTTGAAGATGTCTTCCATCGTCATAAGATGATTCCCCTCCTTTCGGGTATCGCTCTGAAAGATAATACGGCAATTACCGCCGTGTGTCAACACCTTTTCTGTGAATATTTTCCCGAAGTGGAGTTTATTCCCGTTCCACCTTCATCAGGGCCACATTTTCCTCGATATCCCTGATAATGCCGCTGCGGGCCACCTGCACCGCCTGCCCCATGGCGTTTTCGATGGCCTCGGCGTTGGAGGAGCCGTGGGCCTTGATAACCGGCCGGGAGATACCGATGAAGGCGGTACCGCCCACCTTATTGGGGTCCAGCCTGGCCTTGAAGGCGTTGAGCCCCGGCATGACGCACAGGGCCGCCAGCTTGGTCAGCAGGTTCTTCTTGAACATGGCTTTCAGAGCGCTTCCGGCGAAAGAGCCTACGCCCTCCATGGTTTTCAGCAGCACATTGCCGGAGAAGCCGTCGCAGACGATGACGTCGCACCCGCCCTTGATGGCCTCCTTGGCCTCAATGTTGCCGATGAAGTTCAGGTGTCCCGCCGTGTGGGCCTCCCGCAGCCAGCGCAGGGTCTCCTTCTGGAGATCGGTGCCCTTGCTGTCCTCGGTGCCGATGTTCAGCAGTCCCACACGGGGCCGCTCTACCCCAAGCACCCGGTGGGCGTAGTAGCTGCCCAGATAGGCGAACTGTACCAGATATTCCGGGGTACACTCGGCGTTGGCGCCGCAGTCGATGAGTACCGCCTGACCGGTGGTGGTGGGAATTACCGGGGCCATGGCCGCCCGACGGATGCCCCGGATGCGCTTGACGATGAGGGTAGCGCCGGTGAGCAGAGCGCCGGTGCTGCCGGCGGAGACCATGGCGTCGGCCCTGCCGTCCCGCAGCATGGTCAGTCCCACGCCCATGGAGGTGTCCTTCTTCCGGCGGAACACCGTGGCGGGGTCGTCGCACATCTCCACCGTCTCAGTGGTGTGGACGATCTCCATGCCCTGGGGCAGCGTCTTTTCGCCGCAGGCCTCCAGCGCCTGCAAAATAGCGGTGGTGTCGCCGGTGAGGGTGACGTCCACGCCCCAGCGCTTCTGACCGGATAGCGCACCCTTGACGATCTCCAGCGGGGCATTGTCGCCGCCCATGGCGTCGATGATGAGCTTCATGACAGGATCTCCTCCTTCCGGGCTTCGATGATGGCCAGCGAGCGTTGGCTCAACTCGGCATTCTTGTTGCGCTTGCCCTTGACCCGGTGGTCCAGCGGCGGGATGATGCCGAAGTTGATGTTCATGGGCTGGAATACCCCCACGGTCTGATTGCTGACATACAACCCCAGAGCGCCGATGGCCGTTTCCTGCGGGAAATCGATGGGAGCCTGCCCCTTCAGGCGGCGGGCCGTCTCCACTCCCACCAGAAAGCCGCTGGCGCAGGACTCCACATAGCCCTCTACGCCGGTCATCTGTCCGGCAAAAGCGATACGGGATTGGGACTTCAGCCGGTAATACCGATCCAACAGCCGGGGGGAGTCCAGATAGGTGTTGCGGTGCATAACGCCGTAGCGCAGGAACTGAGCGTCCTTCAGAGCGGGGATCATGGTGAATACCCGCTTCTGCTCCGGCCACCGCAGGTGGGTCTGGAAGCCCACCAGATTGTAAATGGAGCCGTCGGCGTTGTCCCGCCGCAGCTGTACCACGGCGTAAGGCTCCTTCCCGGTCTTGGGGTCCGGCAGGCCACGGGGCTTCAGCGGCCCGAAGCGCAGGGTGTCCTCACCCCGGCGGGCCATGACCTCCACCGGCATACAGCCCTCAAAGACCTGCCCGTCCTCGAAGCCGTGGACTTCCGCCTCCTGGGCGGTGGTCAGCTCCTGCCAGAAGGACAGATACTCCTCCTTGGACAGGGGGCAGTTGATGTAGTCCGGAGTACCCTTATCATAGCGGGAGGCGAAGTAGGCACTGTCCATATCCACGCTGTCAAAACTCACCAACGGAGCGGCAGCGTCGAAGAAGTTCAGAGTGGTCTGCTGTCCGTCTCCCAGCAGAGCCAGCAGGCGGTTCGCCAGAGTGTCGGAGGTCAGCGGCCCGGAGGCCACCACCACCTCGCCCTCCGGCAGCTCTGTCACTTCGCCGGGGACCACGGTGATGAGGGGGTGATTCCGGATCTCCTCCGTTACCATCCGGGCAAAGCCCTCCCGGTCCACCGCCAGAGCGCCTCCGGCGGGGACGGCGGTGGCGTCGGCGCAGCGGAGGATCAGGCTGTCCAGTCGCCGCAGCTCCTCCTTCAGCAGGCCCACGGCATTCTCCAGCCCCGCTCCCCGCAGGGAGTTGGAGCAGCAAAGCTCGGCAAACCATGGGGTCACATGGGCGGGGGTCATCTTCTCTGGCTTCATCTCCCGCAGGGTCACGGGGATGCCCCGCCGGGCCAGCTGCCAAGCACATTCGGAGCCGGCCAGACCGGCGCCGATCACAGTTACAGGCTCCATTTATTCCTCCGTTTCAGCGTCAGCCTTCTTGGCGGCAGACGTGGTAGCTTTCTTAGTAGCGGCCTTTTTGACCGTAGTGGTTTTCTTGGCCGTCGTTGCTTTCTTGGTAGTCGTGGCTTTCTTGGTGGTAGCCCTCTCGGCCGCCGCCTTTCTGGAGGCCGTCGCTTTTTTGGCTGCGGCCTTCTCCACTGCCGTGGATGCTTCGGCAGCCTCCTCCGTAGAGGGCTGTTCCGCAGCGGCCTTCGCCACGGCGGAGGCAGGCTTTTTGCTCGCCGTCTTGGCCGTGGATTTTTTGGCGGCGGTTTTGGCCGTGCCGGTTTTCTTAGCGGTGCTTTTCTTTGCCGCAGTTTTCTTAGCTGTGGTGGTTTTCTTGGCGGCGGGCTTGTCAGATGCCTCCGTTTGGACAGTTTCGGACGTCGGCTGACCGTCCGCTGCGGTACCATTTGTCCCGCTTTCTGTCCCATCGGACGCAGCAGTCCGCTTGGGATAGCCTCGCTGATCCTCCGGCAGGAAATTTTCGCACGCCGGGTTGATGCAGAAGGGACGCTTGAACCCCCGGCCGGATTTTTTGAACATGGTGTGGCCGCAGACAGGGCAGTCGTCCTTCACAGGTACGTCGAAGGTGACGAAGGAGCAGGCAGGGAACTTCTCACAGCAGTAATAGTTATACTGCTTGCCGGATTTCTTGCTGACACCGGTGCGCTTCATGAGCCGGCCGCCGCACACAGGGCAGCGGCCCGGCATCTCCACCACCAGAGGCTTGGTGAACTTGCACTCCGGGTAGCCGGGGCAGGCCAGGAACCGGCCGAACCGGCCGGACTTGATGACCATGTTCCTGCCGCAGAGGTCACACTTCTCCTCGGTGACCTCGTCGGGGACCTTCAGATAAACACCCTCCATGTCCTTCTCCACCTGATGGAGATTGGACTCGAAGCCACCGTAGAACTGGTGCAGCAGCTGCTTCCACGGCAGCTTGCCGGACTCCACCTCATCCAGCTCCTCCTCCATGTGGGCGGTGAACTTCACGTCCACGATGTCCTTGAAGCGGTCGCACATAAGGCCGTTGACCACGTCGCCCAGCGGCGTCATTTTCAGGTACTTGCCATCCTTGATGACGTACTCCCGGTCCAGAATGGTGGACACCGTGGGGGCGTAGGTGGAGGGGCGGCCGATGCCGTTTTCCTCCATGGCCCGGATGAGAGAGGCGTCAGTGAACCGGGCGGGGGGCTGGGTGAAGTGCTGGGCCGGGTCAAAGCCCGTCAGCGTCACCACCTCGCCCTGTGCCAGCGGGGGCAGGGCGGGGGCCTTTTCCTCCTTCTCGTCGTCCCGGCTCTCCTCGTATACGGCGGTATAGCCGGCGAACTTCAGGCTGCTGGCGCTGGCCCGGAAGCTGTGGGCTCCGGCGCCCAGCTCTACGCTGACGCTGTCATAGATGGCGTTGGACATCTGGCTGGCCAGAAAACGGCTCCAGATCAGGCGGTACAGCCGATACTGCTCGCTGGTAAGATCGCTCTTGACCCGCTCCGGGGTCAGATTCACGTCGCTGGGGCGGATGGCCTCGTGGGCGTCCTGCGCCCCGGCCTTGGTCTTATACTGCCGGGGGGCGGCGGGACAGTAGCCTGCGCCGTAGCGCCCGGTGACGAAGCTGCGGGCCGCCGCCTGCGCCTCGTCGGAGATCCGCAGGGAGTCGGTACGCATATAGGTGATCAGACCCACGGTACCCTCGCCGGTGATGTCCACGCCCTCATACAGCTGCTGGGCGATGGCCATGGTGCGCCGGGGAGTCATGTTCAGTTTCCGGGAGGCATCCTGCTGCATGGTGGAGGTGGTGAAGGGCGGGGCGGGGGAGCGCTGCTTATCCGTGCGCTTCACGCTCTTGACGGCGAAAGGCAGATCCTGCACCTCCGCCTGAATGGCGCTGACCTCCTCCTGAGAGGTGGGCTCGTATTTTTTGCCGTCCTTGCCGTAATATCTGGCCCGGAAGGGGACGCCGCCGTCGTTTTTCAGCAGGGCGTCCAGCGTCCAGTACTCCTGGGGGACGAAGTCCTTGATCTCCTTCTCCCGGTCTGCCACCAGACGCATGGCCACCGACTGCACCCGGCCTGCCGACAGGCCCCGCCGGATCTTTTTCCACAGCAGGGGGGACAGCTCATAGCCCACGATGCGGTCCAGAATACGCCGGGCCTGCTGGGCGTCCACCAGATCCTGATTGATCTCACGGGGGTGGTGGATGCTCTCGGTGACCACCTTGCGGGTGATCTCGTTGAAGGTGACTCGCTTGGCTTTTTCGTCGCTGAGGTCCAGCAGGTTCTTCAGGTGCCAGCTGATGGCCTCACCCTCACGGTCCGGGTCGGTGGCCAGATATACGGTGTCGCTGGCCTTGGAGAGTTTTTTCAGCTCATTGATAAGCTCCTCCTTACCCCGGATGGGGCGGTAGTTGGGCTCGAAGTCGTGCTCGACATCCACGCCCAGCTTGCTTTTGGGCAGGTCACGCAGATGTCCCATACTGGCCCTGACCTCGTAATCCGGTCCCAGATACTTGCCGATGGTCTTGGCCTTGGCAGGGGACTCCACGATCACCAGATTTCGGGCTGCTTTTTTTGCCATGTTCTTATCCTTCCTTTTTACAACCGGATCTCCACCGTGCGGACGAAGCGCCGTGCTCCGTGCTGCGTGGCATATCCGTCGATCTCTAATACCGTCAGGGCTGACAGCACCCGCCGAATGGGCAGGTCGGCCCGCTCCGCCACGTCATCGGTGAGCAGAGGGGCATCGGTGGTCAGCACCTGTAGGATGCGGATCTGATCGTCCGTCAGACCCGCCGTATCCGCCGTCAGGTCCAGTACCGGCAGGGCGGGGGGAGTTTCCTTCTTCTCCGGCTTCGCCGGGGACGATTCCTCCGCCCTTTGAGCGGGGAGACTGTCCTGCTCCGGCACCGGAGGAAGATTCTCCGACGAGGGGCGCAGCCGGTGGGGGAACCGGCTGCGGTACCCCTCCAGAATGTCCCAGCCGCAGGTCACAAGTCCTGCGCCGTCCCGGATGAGGCGGTTGCTGCCCCGGCTGTTGGGGGCGTCGATGGGGCCGGGGACGGCGAACACGTCCCGTCCCTGCTCCAGCGCCGTATTGGCGGTGATGAGAGCGCCGCTGCGCTCCGGGGCCTCCACCACCAGCACCGCCAGACTCAGGCCGCTGAGGATGCGGTTGCGGACGGGGAAGTGGCTGCCCATAGGCTCCGTTCCCGGCGGGTACTCGCTCAGCAGCACGCCGGTGGCGGCGATGTCCTCGTAGAGCCGCCGGTTCTCCGCCGGATAGACCACGTCCACGCCGCCGCCCAGCACGGCCGCCGTAAAGCCGCCGGCCCGCAGAGCACCCCGGTGGGAGGCACCGTCGATGCCCCTGGCAAGGCCCGACACCACCACGGCACCCTCCTTCGCCAGCTGGTAGCCCAGCTCCTCGGCGGCGGAGATGCCATAGGGGGTACACGTCCGGGTACCCACCACGGAGACGGCGGCCTCCTCGTCGAACAGGGGCATCCGACCCCGTCCGTACAGCAGCACCGGCGGGTCATAGATGTTCCGCAGCCGGTCCGGGTAGAGGGCGTCCTGCATGGTCAGCAGGAAGATATCCCCCTTGGCGCAGCGGGCCAGCACGTCCTCGGCCCGGTCTGTGGACTTGTCCGACAGCAGCGCCGCCTGAGAGGAGGACAGCCCCTCCACCGGAGGGAGATCCTCCGGCTGGGCGTAGTATATGTCCTCCGGCGAGGGGAAATGCTCCAGAAGCAGAAGCTTGCTGCGGTTGGTCAGCCCCGGCAGGGTGGTGAGCCATACCCAGTATTTCAGAGCAGCCATGTGAGATCCCTCCTTATCGCCAGCTCTCCCACAGCAGCACCGCTGCGGCAATGGCCGCATTCAGAGATTCGCAGCGGTCCGACATGGGGATACGGATGGTTTGATCGCACAGGTCCAGCACCTCCCGGCTCAGGCCACGGCCCTCGCTGCCGATGGCCAGCGTGCAGCGTGTGTAGTCCGCCTGCCGGGCGTCCACGGTGTCCTCCCGCAGGGCGGCCCCGTACAGGGGCAGGCCGCTGCGGTGCAGCAGGGCCGCCAGTTCCTCCGGTGTGCCGGAATAGATGGGGCGGCGGAACACGGCCCCCATGGAGGAGCGCACCGCCTTCCAGCCGTAGGGGTCGGCGCAGCCGCCGGTAAGCAGCAGGCCGTCGGCGTCGAAGGCGTCCAGCGTCCGCAGGATGGTGCCTACGTTGCCGGGGTCCTGCACCCCGTCCAGCAGCACATACCGTCGGCCGGTGAGAGTCTGGGGCAGGGGAGCCTGAGGCAGGCGGCAGGTGAAAAGCACCCCCTGAGGGGTCTTTACCGGGGAGATGGAGGCCATGACGTCCTCCGGCACCTGTACCTGCCGGATATGCTCCGGCAGCCGGGGCAGGGGGGAGGTAGACACCACGGCGGTGATCTCCGCCTGCCACAGCAGGGCCTCCTGCAGCAGCTTGGGGCTGTCGCAGAGGAATTCCCCCGTCGCCCGCCGGTAGGCGGCGGAGCCGACCAGCTTGCGAATATGGCCCATGAGGGGGTTGTGACGGCTGGTGATATGCTCCATAGGGACTCCTTTCCCGGCGTTTTTATGCACCGAAGGGATGATTTGACACCTTATTCTAAAGGATTCCTCCGGTAATTTCAAGCCCTTTCTGCCGGGAAGGGCAAAAAAGAGGGAATTTTCCACGGAATATTCCCAAAAACTTCTTGACTTTTGGCGGATATCCGGTATAATAATTAGGCCTGCGTATGCGGGCAAATCCTTGCTCTCACCGGAGCGTGAGGGCCATAAGTCCAAAAGGAGGTGCAAAAAGTATGGCTAAGATTTCCGCCAACTATGAGGTCGTTTACATTCTCGACCCGGCACAGGGTGAGGAGGCTATTGCCGCCAATGTGGCAAAGTTCCAGGCTCTGGCTGAGCAGCACGGCTGCTCCGACGTGGTCGTGGATGAGTGGGGCAAGCGTCGTCTTGCTTACGCCATCGATTACAAGACCGAAGGCTACTATGTGCTGATGAGCTTCACCAGCGCACCGGAATTCCCCAAGGAGCTGGATCGTATCCTGGGTATTACCGAGGGCGTGATGCGTTCCATGATCGTCTGCAAGGACGAGTAAGGGGGAAGCACAATGCTGAACAAGATTTTCATCATGGGTCGCCTGACCAGGGACCCGGAGCTGCGGCGTACTCAGAGCGGTACGGCGGTCACCAGCTTCTCTTTGGCCGTGGATCGGGACTATAAGTCCCAGAGCGGCGAAAAGGAGACCGATTTCATCGATGTGGTGGCTTGGCGCAGCACGGCGGAGTTCGTCTCCAAGTATTTCACCAAGGGCCGCATGGCCGTGGTGGAGGGGCGGCTCCAGATCCGTGACTGGAAAGACAAGGAGGGCAACAACCGCAGAAGTGCGGAGGTGGTTGCCGACAATGTCTATTTCGGTGATAGCAGACCCGGCGGTGCCGGTGGGAATAACGGCGGTTATTCTCAGGCTCCTGCCTACGGTGCTCCCGCCGGAGGGTATTCCGCCCCGGTGGGCGGCCCGTCCGATTTTGCCGAGATCGACGAGGAGGACGGCGATCTGCCGTTCTGATGTGCCAAGGCACATGAAATCTTTATAAGGAGGAATTTTCCATGGCTATGGAACGTGAAAATAGAGCGCCCCGTGGCAACGGCCGTAAGCGCCGTAAGGTTTGCCAGTTCTGCGTGGATAAGTGCGAGCATATCGATTATAAGGATGCCGCCAAGCTGCGCCGCTTCATCAGCGAGCGCTCCAAGATCCTGCCCCGCCGTACCACCGGTACCTGCGCTATGCATCAGCGTCAGCTGACTGAGGCCATCAAGCGTGCCCGTCAGATCGCTCTGCTGCCCTTCGTTACCGAGTAAGTTGGTCATCAAAAAGAGCCTGCCAGTTTGGCAGGCTCTTTTTTTGTCCCGGAGCCGGAGGTTTTGGGACGGGGGGGATGATCTGGCCCGATGGGAGATCAGGACAGCAGCGCCTGAATTTCAGACAGACTCCGGGCGAAGTGGATGCCCTGCTGGCGCTCCGGGGAGGAGAGACCGGAGGCGATCATATGGTCCAGAAGGGCCTTCAGGTGGCGATAGTAGCCGTCCAGATCGTAGAGGATGCAGGGGGCGGACAGCTGGCCCAGCGATACCTGCGACATGACCTCCGTGATCTCCTCCAGTGTGCCGGTGCCGCCGGGGAAGGCGATGAAGGCGTCCCCCAGCTGGATCATTTTGGCCTTGCGCTCCGCCATGCTTCGGGTGACGATGAGTTGGGTCAGACCGTCGTATTGCAGCTCCTGCGCCATGAAGCACTCCGGCTCCACGCCGATGACGCTGCCGCCCTGCGCCAGTGCGCTTTGGGCCAGCAGGCCCATGAGTCCGGTTTTGGAGCCGCCGTAGACCAGTGTGTGGCCCGCGGCACCGATCCATGCTCCCAGTTCCCGGACGGCCTGCGCCAGATGGGGGTCGGTGCCGCAGCTGGCGCCCAGATATACGGTGATGTGCATAGGCGATACCTCCGTGGGTGATTTGTGTCAGTATAGCACGATATGGAGAGAAAAACAAGGACAGGCGGGGCCTGTCCTTGACTGAAGTGCGGGGAATGGGGATATCAGCCCCAGAGGGCGGTGAGCATGGGGATGATCTGCTTTTTCCGGCTCATGACCTTGGGCAGGAACAGGCTGTTGTCCTTGGGCTCGGCGGAGAAGGCATTGCGGATGACGTCGTCGCTGCCCACATACAGCAGCTGTGTGCCCTCCATCAGCACGTCCGTCAGCATCAGGATCACCATGTCGTAGTGGTGCTCCGTCTGATCGTGGCGCATGGCCTCCAGAAACTCCTCCCGGCGCTGGAGCATATCCTCGGAATCCAGACAGGTGATCTGGCCCACGCCCAGATTCTGCTCGGCAATGTGGAACTCCTTGAAGTCGCTGTGCAGCAGCTCCTCGGCGGATTTACCGTCAAAGCTGCCATCGAAGAGAAGCTTGCCCAGCTCGTTGAGGGAGACGTTGGCAATGCGGGCCATGCGCTCGGCCATGGCCACATCCCGCTTGGTGCAGGTGGGGGATTTGAACATGACGGTATCGGATAGAATGGCTGCTGCCATCAGGCCCGCCATAGCCGGGGAGGGCATGACGCCGTGCTCCTGATACATTCCGGTGATGATGGTATTGGTGCTGCCCACCGGCTCATTGCGGACCCGGATGGGCTGGGTGGTCTGGATATCCGCCAGACGGTGGTGGTCGATGATCTCCAGAATCTCCGCCTGATCCAGACCCTGTACGGCCTGCGCCCGCTCATTGTGGTCCACCAGCACCACACGCTTGCGCCGGGGGCGCAGCAGGTGATACCGGGACAGGGTGCCGACGACCTTTTCGTTCTGGTCCAGCACCGGGTAGCAGCGGTAGCGGCTCTTCAGCACCACTTCCCGCACATCGTCGATATAGTCCGACAGATGGAAGCAGACGATGTCGTCAGTGTGGCAGGGGCGGGAGATGGGGATGGCCTGATAGATAAGACGGGCCACCCGGCTGGCATCGTAGGGGCTGGAAATGATGCAGGTATTTTGAGCGTCTGCCAGCAGCGCTTGATCTACCTCCGTCTGGCACAGGATCAGGCAGCCTACATTGGTCTCCAGCGCCCGGCGAATCATGTCCGGCTGGTCGCCGCACAAGACGATATGCTCCCGACCGTTCCACAGCAGATTCTCGCAGCTCTGGGGCAGGGCAATGACCACGTCGCCGGTAACAGAGTCCACCAGATCACCGGTGTCGTTGAGCACACGGCCCTCGATGACGCTCAGAAGATTGAACAGGGGCAGTGCCTCCACGCGTGGCTCACTGATGGTGTTCATGCTGTATGTGGCGATGTCGCCGGCGGAGAGGGTCCCATACAAGGTGCCGTCCTCGTTGACCACGGGGATGGCGGATATCCGCTGTTCCCGCATGATGTGCCATGCTCGGTCCATGGTGACGGTGGCGTTCAGGGCAGGCGGCGTATCATAATCCAGATCCGCCACCTGTGTGCGGACATTTTGGATCAGCTGGGGTGGCTGGAGACCGAAGCGATCCAGCAGACGCTGGGTCTCGTCGCTGACGTGGCCCAGATAGGCCGCTACGTAGTCCCGGTCGCCCAGAGCATTCCGCAGAGCGGCATAGGACATGGCAGCCACGATAGAATCCGTGTCGGGGTTCCGATGCCCGACCACATAGATCTCGTTCATACAATAGCTCCTTTTTTGTTCCGTGGGAGTGATTCATGTACTGATTATAATTATTATACGGCGTAAGGGAAATTTGTCAATGCGGGGATATGCCGGAAAAGAGGAGAAAAAAGGCTTCCAAATCCGGCAAAGCGGCGAAAACGTGGGAAAAGCGGCACTGTGCGTCGGTTGTATACAATGTGCGGGGATGTGTCGCTGTCTCTTGACCTTTTGAAAAAGCGGCGGTATAATAAACGGACTGTAAAGAAATTTTATCCAAAGGAGAGGGGTGCCGAATTGAAGAGCAAAAACCAGAGCATGGACATGACGCAGGGCGTCATTTGGAAGCAACTGGCGTATTTTGCCCTGCCGCTGTTTTTAGGCAATCTCTGTCAGCAGCTGTATAACACGGCGGACAGCATCATTGTAGGAAAATTTGTGGGCAAGGACGCCCTGGCGGCGGTGTCCAGCAGCGGGAACCTCATCTTTATGATGACGGGTTTTTTTATGGGCCTGTTTGTGGGGGCCGGCGTTATCATCAGCCGCTATTTCGGCGCCAAGTGCTATGATCGGCTGGAGGCGGCGGTGCATACCGATCTGGCCTTCGCCATGGTCTGCGGCGTTTTGCTGATGCTGGTGGGCATCTTCCTGACCCCCCAGATCCTGGTGTGGATGCGGACGCCGGAGGACGTGCTGCCCCAGTCCATCCAATATTTCCGATTGTACTTCATGGGCAGCCTCTTTATGATCGTCTACAACGCCTGTATGGGCATTTTGCAGGCGGTGGGCGACAGCCGCAGTCCCCTGCGCTACCTCATCATCTCCTCCATCACCAATGTGACGTTGGATCTGATCTTCGTGGGAGCGCTGAAATGGGGTGTCAACGGCGCCGCCATCGCCACGGTGGTGAGCCAGATGGTCAGCGCCGTGCTGTGCTTCCGGAAGCTGATGCAGGCGGACGGCCCCTATCGGCTGGTTCCCAAGCGCATCCGCTTCGAGCTGCCGATGCTCAAGCAGATCACGGCGCAGGGCATCCCCTCCGGTGTGCAGAACTCCATCATCGCCATCGCCAACGTGGTGGTGCAGTCCAACATCAACACCTTCGGCTCCGATGCCATGGCGGGCTGCGGCTCCTACGCCAAGGTGGAGGGCTTCGTGTTCCTGCCCATCACCTCCTTTGCCATGGCACTGACTACCTTCACGGGACAGAATCTGGGTGCAGGGCAGTATGACCGGGCCAAGAAGGGCGCACGGGTGGGCTTCACCTGCTCCATGCTGCTGGCGGAGCTTATCGGATTGACACTACTGCTGGTGGCCCCCTATGCCATCGCCCTGTTCAACGATGACCCGGCGGTCATCGCCATCGGCGTACGGCAGACCCGGACGGAGGCGCTGTTCTACTTTGCACTGGCCTTCGCCCACAGCATCTCCGCCGTGATGCGGGGAGCGGGCCGGGCCAAGATGCCCATGTACACCATGCTGGTGTGCTGGTGCGTCATCCGTGTGACGTATATCACGCTGGCGCTGAAGGTGTGGCCGGATATTATCACCATCTTCTGGGCATACCCCATTACGTGGTGTCTCAGCTGCGTGGTGTTCCTGCTGTATTATCTGAAGGCCGACTGGGTCCATTCGTTCCAGAAGGCGCACTGAAGCCTTTCACATAAGTAAAAGGGACGTCCGGATAACCGGACGTCCCTTTTGCTGTCATAGATTCTTCACCTGTAGGGCACGAATGGCGTTGAGCACAGCGATGACCATGACGCCCACGTCGGCAAAGATGGCCGCCCACATATTGGCGATGCCCACAGCGCCCAGTACCAGACACAGGCCCTTGACACCCAGCGCAAACACGATGTTCTCGTACACGATCCGCAGGCACTTGCGGGAGATGCGGATGGCCTTGGAGATCTTCAGGGGGTCGTCGTCCATCAGCACCACGTCCGCCGCCTCAATGGCGGCGTCGGAGCCCATGGCACCCATGGCGATGCCGATATCGGCACGGGACAGCACCGGGGCATCGTTGATGCCGTCGCCCACAAAGGCCAGCTTACCGTCGGAGCTGTTCAGCAGGCGCTCCACCTGCGCCACCTTATCCGCAGGCAGAAGCTCGCTGTGTACCTCGTCCACGCCCAACTCTTCGGCCACGTGATCGGCCACCCGCCGGATATCGCCGGTGAGCATGACGGTCTTTTCCACGCCCGCCTGCTTCAGGGCGGCAATGGCCTCCTTGGCGTGGGGCTTCACCACGTCGGAGATGACGATGTGGCCGGCGTACTGACCGCCGATGGCCAGATGGATGATGGTGCCGACGCTATGGCAGTCGTGCCACGCAATGCCCAGCCGGTCCATGAGCTTACTGTTGCCCACGGCTACGTCGGTGCCGTCCACCTTGGCGGTGATGCCATTGCCGCTGATCTCCTGCACGTCCGTGACACGGTGGCGGTCGATCTCGCCGCCGTAGGCCCGCTGGAGGCTCTTGCTGATGGGATGGGAGGAGGCGCACTCCGCCAGAGCGGCGTACTCCAGAACTTTCTTCTGGGGCATGGTGTTGTGGTGAACGCCGGTGACGTCAAAGACGCCCTGGGTCAGGGTGCCGGTCTTGTCAAAGACCACCACACGGGTTTTGGAGAGGGTCTCCAGATAGTTGGAGCCCTTCACCAGCACGCCGGCCCGGCTGGCACCACCCAATCCGGCGAAGAAGCTCAGGGGGATGCTGATGACCAGCGCACAGGGGCAGCTGATGACCAGGAAGGTCAGGGCGCGGTAGACCCAGATGCCCCAGTCGCCGCTGAGGCCCATGACCAGCCGCACCACCGGCGGCAGCACCGCCAGCACCAGAGCGCCGATGCAGACGGCGGGGGTGTAGATGCGGGCAAATTTGGAGATGAAGTTCTCAGAGCGGGATTTGTGGGAGCTGGAGTTCTCCACCAGCTCCAAAATTTTGGAGACGGTAGATTCACCGAAGGCCTTGGTGGTGCGGATCTTCAGCACGCCCGTCATATTGACGCAGCCGCTGATGACCTCGTCGCCGACGGCGGCATCACGGGGCAGACTCTCGCCGGTGAGGGCGGCGGTGTTCAGGGTAGAGCTGCCCTCCGTCACTACGCCGTCCAGCGGGATCTTCTCGCCGGGCTGCACCACGATGATGCTGCCCACAGACACGTCATCCGGATCAACCTGCACCAGCTTGCCGTCCTGCTCGATGTTGGCATAGTCCGGGCGAATGTCCATCAGGGCGGTGATGCTGCGGCGGCTCTTGCCCACGGCGTAGCTCTGGAACAGCTCGCCGATCTGATAGAACAGCATCACGGCCACGGCCTCCAGATAGTCGCCGCTTTTCTCGTAGACGGCCAGTGCAATGGCACCCACGGTGGCCACCGCCATCAGGAAGTTCTCGTCGAACACCTGGCCCTTGATGATGCCCCGGAAGGCCTTGCGGAGAATATCATAGCCGATGATGAGATAGGCCGCAAGATACAGCACCGTCCCGGCCACACCGCCAATGGAGAAGAGCTTCACCACGGCCACCAGCACCGCCGTGGCAATGATGCGCCAGAGGACCTTCTTCTGCTTCTTTGTCATGTTGGTCACTTCCTTCCATAAAACGTGCCGGAGGTCCTCCGGCACATTTCGTTATCTTACAGATAGATCTCGCAGTCGTCCTCGACCTTTTTACAGTTTTTCAGCACCGCCTTCATAACGGCCTTGGGGTCGCTGCCCTCAGAGAACTCCACGATCATCTTCTGGGTCATGAAGTTCACCACGGCGTCCTGCACGCCCTCGGTCTTTTTGGTGGCCTCCTCCATGAGGTTGGCACAGTTGGCACAGTCCACTTCGATCTGATAGGTCTTTTTCATAAAAATGCTCCTTTCGTGCGGCGGCTTTCAACCATTAAGCACTTGTTTAATCTTGATGATTGTACTATAATAGATGCCGACGAGAAAGTCAATGCGGAAAGACGCTTCCCTTCCAAACGGGCGAAAAGTCCTTCCAAACGGAACAGAAAGGCGGGAGAACCATGGGAGAATTGCCCCATCATCATGAGGACCGGAAGCGACTGGAGCGGCTGCGAAGCTTCATTCAGGAGCCGGAGAGCTTTCAGGAGGTGGCCAATCTCTGCCGCCTGCTGTCGGATAACAGCCGGGTGCGGATCTTCTGGCTGCTGTGCCACTGTGAGGAGTGCGTCATGAATCTGTCGGCGCTGGTGGGTATGAGCAGCCCCGCCGTCTCCCACCATCTGCGGCAGCTGAAGGACAGTGGCCTCATCGTCAGCCGCCGGGTGGGGAAGGAGGTCTACTACCGGGCAGCGGATACGGAGGTGGCCCAGCTGCTGCACCAGATCATCGAGCGCACGGTGGAGGTGACGTGTCCCCAGTCGGACAGTCAGCTGGTGTCCGGTGCGCCCCATCTGCCACCGCTGGATCAGCACGACTACTGCGGCAGCTGTCCGGCGGAGCAGCTGGAGGTCATCCGGCAGGTCCATCGGTTCCTGACGGAGCATCTGGACAGCCGCATCACCATTGAGCAGCTGTCCCGGCAGTTTCTCATGAACCCCTCCACTATGAAGGAACTGTTCAAGGAGGTGTACGGCAGCTCCATCGCCGCCCATATCCGCCAGCACCGCATGGAGCGGGCCTCCGCCCTGTTGCTGGAGAGCGACGACAGCGTGGCTCAGATCGCCCGGACCGTGGGCTATGAGAGCCAGAGCAAGTTCACCTCGGAATTCAAGAAGGCGTTTTCCATGCTGCCCACGGAGTATCGAAGGCTCCATAAGCAGGCGTAAAAAAGATGCGGAAGTCATATGGCTTCCGCATCTTTTTTATAGGGATCATCTCTTTTTGGCACGGGCCAGAGAGAAACCGAACACGATGCCGCAGAGACCGCCCACGATGTGGGTCATCTGGGAGATGTTGTCGCTCTCGGAGAGACCGTCCACCACCTCGTTGCCCAGATACAGGGCCACCACCAGCAGCATGGTCAGAGGGATGCCGCCCCGGCGCATCTCGGTGAAGGAGTTCAGCACGATCATCATGAACACCACACCGCTGGCTCCCAGCAGCGCCGTACCGGGGAAGAAGATGAACTGCACCAGTCCCGTCACCAGAGCTGTTACCAGAATGGTCATCAGCAGGTTGAGGCTGCCGTACTTTTCCTCCAAGCCCGGCCCCACCAGCAATAGCAGCAGCATATTGTTCATGTAGTGGCTGTAACCGGAGTGGCCCAGCACATGGCCGAAGAAGCGCACATAGGTCAGCGGATCCGCCAGCGACGATCGGTATACACAGAAGAACCGGGTGGTGCTGACGCCGCCTGTCCAGCCGTCCAGCAGCAGGACCAGCAGGCTCAGCAGGGCAAACAGCAGCACCACCGGGGCATTGAATCGGATCACCAGTTTTTTCACGCATCATACCTCTTTCCAAATGGGAATATTTCGATTATAATAGATTTATCCAAATTTGTAAACCGAGGGGGAAGCGTTGTTGAAAAAAGCTTGGAAGATCGTGCTGGCTGTGGTGCTGGCGCTGCTGGTGGTGGTGCTGGGGTACGTGGCCTATGTGTTCATCGACTATCACCGCATCGGGGATCAGGAGCTGACGGTGGAGCGGAACGCCGCTGCCACCGTGGAGGCGGGGAAGGAGTACGGCATCCTCTCCTATAATATCGGTTTCGGCGCTTATGAGGACGATTACAGCTTCTTCATGGACGGCGGCACGGAGTCCCGTGCGTGGTCTGAGGAGCGGCTTACCGCCAATATCGAGCGCATCGGGGCGTTTTTGCAGCAGCAGGATGCCGACCTGTACCTGTTGCAGGAGGTGGACCGGGACTCCACCCGCAGTTACCACGTGGATGAGGGCGCCATGCTGACGGCGCAGCTGACGGGGCTGGGTTATACCTGGGCGCAGAACTACGACTCGCCGTATCTGTTTTACCCGCTGGACCAGCCCCACGGCAAGTCCGTGTCGGGCCTGCTGACCCTCTCCTCCTTCGGCATCACCGAGGCCCGGCGGGTGGAGCTGCCCATCGAGGCCGGCGTGATGAAGCTGGTGGATCTGGATCGGTGTTACAGCGTTCACCGCATCCCCGCTGCCGACGGCCGGGAGCTGGTGCTGTATAATGTCCATCTGTCCGCCTACACCTCCGACGGTACCATCGCTGTGGAGCAGCTGGAGCTGCTGCGGGCGGATATGCAGGCGGAGTATGAAAAGGGCAACTGGTGCATTGCCGGCGGCGACTTCAATAAGGATCTGCTGGGCCAGTCGGAGGAGATCTTCGGCGGCTCTGCCGAGGGCTACACCTGGGCGCAGCCCCTGCCGGAGGGTATCTGGGACGGCACCAATCTGTCGCTGGTGGCTCCGCTGGACGAGACGAACCCCGTCCCCAGCTGCCGCAACGCCGACGCTCCGTATCACGAGGGACAGTACGTGCTGACGGTGGACGGCTTCGTGGTGTCGGACAACGTCACCGTGGAGCAGGCTGTGGTGGAGGACACGGGCTTTGCGTGGTCGGATCACAATCCGGTGTCCATGCGTTTTGTGCTGAACTGAGCGAAAGAGGGAGGGCGTCTGCGCCCTCCCCCCTCGGTGGAGGAAGGCATATCAGCGGGAACGAAAATTTCCCTGAAAATTATTGCAATTAGGTGTTGACAAATGCGGGCTTTTGTATTATACTGACCAAGTCAGTTGCGGTGAGCAAGCGACGCAAGTGAATATGGGGGTATAGCTCAGCTGGGAGCCCGGTTGAAGCGGTAAACAACCCCCGCACTTAAAACTCAATATTTACACTCTCTTCCATATGGGGGTATAGCTCAGCTGGGAGCCCGGTTGAAGCGGTAAACAACCCCCGCACTTAAAACTCAATATTTACACTCTCTTCCATATGGGGGTATAGCTCAGCTGGGAGAGCGCTTGAATGGCATTCAAGAGGTCAGCGGTTCGATCCCGCTTATCTCCACCATCACAGAGAGTGTGAAGAAAACCTCACTTCTTTGGAAGTGGGGTTTTGCTTTATGCAGCGATTGCCGAAATGTCCAGCCCAGCGCTGAACTGCTCAAAGTCAATGTTGAAGTCGATATGCAGTCGATAGTCCCGATACACCTCCACGCGCCGGATCAGGCAGCTCACGATCATTTTCTTTGACTCTATGCTGGCGCTGTCGTACATATCCGCCCATGATATAATATCGTCGTATTGAGCGTTTAAGGCGTCCAGCATGGCCTGTCCCTCGTCGTAGGCCGCCTGCGCCGCCTCCATAGTATGCTGAACTTCGAGACATTTTGTCTCACAGTCAGAGATCAGAGAACTAAGCAAGTCCTGCGGAAAAGCGCTTTCGCCCCGGAGGGATTTAATGACCTCCGCCCGGAGCGTATCAAGCTCGGCGGCAGCCTTGGCATAGTCGGATTTAGCACTTTTGAGAAGCGCCTTCCGTTCTTCCATCTTTTCACGATAACGGATATTGACGATCTCGCTTTTGGGGATTGCTTTCATCCGCTCAAAGATCTGCCGCACCACCTTATCAATGATACCGTCAAGGATATGTGCCGTGTAGCCAGTCTGTCCGTCACACTCGGTTTGTTTGCGGGTCTTGCCGTAGCAGATATACCGCACACGCTTTACAATGCGATGAGCATCTTCCTTGCATGGATAAGCCTTGCCGTTGGTGGTGAGCGCCAGCCGGGAGCCACAATGCCCGCAAAAGACATTCCCGGCCAGCAAGGACTGACCACGGGTATTCAGCGGTACACGCCGTTCCTGTTCGGCGGAGTTGGCACGGGAGGTACGAATGTGTTGTGCGGCCTCGAATAGCTCCGGCGTTATGATCTGCAAGTGGGGCAGCGTTTGGGAGCGGCTTTCGCCGCTGCGAAGCACTCCGGTATATGTCAGATTGCAAATGATACCCCGGATGCTGGCGTGATGCCACATTTTACCCGTTCTCGCCCGATAGCCGAGGTTATTTAAGTAGGTGGCGATCCGTTGAGCACCGAAACCCTCATGCACATACTTGTCAAAGATAATCCGTACCACAGCAGCCTCGGCCTCGTTGACAGCCAGCTCAAAAACCTCGTGCTTGCGTTTATTGAAGCGCCCGCTCTTTACAAGGTCATACCCATAAGGAGCAAGACCGCCCTTGAAACCGCCGTCCTCGACGAGCTGGCCGAGAGCGGTTTTTGTGCGAATTGAAGTCTTTTCGCTTTCGCCGTCAGCCTGCCAGAAGCGGATGTAGTTGGTGAGCTTGTCCGTGTGATTATCAAAACGCTGCTCACCCTCTTGCGTACTCCAGACCCGGATGCCGTTCTTAACAAACCATTCCACCACGAAAGGCGTTTCGTCAGCGATACGCCCGATACGGTCAAACATGAACACAAGCAGAATATCAAATTTTCCCTGTTTGGCTCGTTCCTTGATGATTTGCAGCTTGTCCCGGTTTTCGGCTCTAACTTTATGCCCGGACACGCCGTCCTCCTGCTCCTCGTGAACAATCGTCCATCCCATTTTTTCACAGAAGCGATGGCACTCTCTGCGCTGCATGGGAATGTCGGCTTGGCTTTTGTCATTGTAGTCCACCTGCTTGTCGGTGGACACACGGTATAGGCAATCAACCCGATTACCTGTCATCATTCTGTTTTCTATCATATTGATCCGTCCTTTCATTTGTCGATGGGTCAATGAAAAAACGCAATCAATACGCGGGGAATATGAAGTTTTCAAGGTACATAGGGACTACCCCCACTATTATTATCCCTCTGTTCGGGAGGGATTGCAAGGATGTCGCCGGAGCTATTTTTTGCCGTATTGTTGGCAAAGGAAGATAGTAAAATCTGCTTTATATGATGGAGCGCTGCCGCATTTTTGCAGTCTGCAAAGCTGGCGGTGATGGCGTAGCCATCCACAGCAAATGCGGTATGTTGTTTTCTCTGCTGCATAAAGACCTCCTTTTCAATTCTCGGCAACAGGGAAAGGCCAGCGCCTCATAAAAGCGCTGGCCTGTGACTTATGACCTTGGGACGAAATGTCCCAAGGTGTTTTTGAAAGGCGGGAGCGCCGCACCCGCTCCTGTTGGCCTGTCATAAGACAGCTCATATTCAATGCGGCGCTCCCTCACAGCGGACAGCGACGATCCGTGACGGAGCATCAACTACTTTGCTGCGGAGAGGTAAAAACTACCTCTCATATACCAAGGACAAAAATCGGGCAAATGGAGATACCCTTAGAGATATTTTTTCAAATATTTTCTCATGGCCGCCTTGCCGCTTTTGACGGAATGGCGAACGGCGCTCTTGTCAACGCCCTGCTCCCGGGCAATCTGACGGTAGCTCTTGCCGAGGATCAGATGCGCCTCCACCCGGATGCCCTGCACCTCCGGCAGAGAATTGAGGGCGTTCCAGAGGTGGACGAACAACTCCATGCGATCCAGAAGCTCCTGCGGTGTCGGCTCATGCAGGCAGGCCGAGTATTCGATCCCATCGTCACAGTCGAGGGAATACTGCGCCTTGTTGCGGGTCGTGCGCCGCTGATGGGCTGCCTCATACAGCTTGTCCGCCTTCAGCTCGGCGGCCACTTCGTCGGAAACTTCGATGTATTCATCATGGGTGTACCAAGCGTAAAAGTCCTTCAGATTGATGGTCGTCATTTGTATTTCCTCCATTCAGTTCATGTGTGGGTGGGTGAACAGAACGGAGGCACGGCGGGGATCGACAGCCGGGACTGGCTACCTTGGGACAATTTGTCCCAAGGTACAGGCATATAAAAACGCCCGCACAGCATGACGCTATGCGGACGCAAGCAAATGAACATCTTGTTACATGATGTTTAATTTCATGTTCAAAGCCGGACTGCTCCGATGGAGGGGCTATGCTTTTTTTAGCTGGTGCAGATCATGGACGCTATGAAAAAGAAACATGGACACGGCAGACAAACCTCCCATCGGCCACCGTGTCCCTGCAAGTCGTCATAGGTTTGCAAGCGCAAAGAAACGGCGGCTCTGAAACTCAAAGCCGCCGTTTCAAATAGGCATGTCAAATTGTCTGCTGTACGACGGCTTTTTTTCTTTTGCCGTCGTACGGCATGTACTTTTCCATATCTCAATTCAAATCAAACTTATTCATATTTTTTCCCAACAACATATATCGGAAGGAATATGCTACACAGCATGATTACCACGAGGACATACCTTCCGATATTTTCCCATACAACTACCGCTACACTACTTGCCAGAAGATTGAGAATTGGCATCAGAATCATGCTCAGGCACAAAGACAAGCGGAAAGCCTGCACAATATGCGGCCAGTTACGGTTATTGAAGTTAACTCCCGGAACATGCATACGGAACGGGCCATCATAGAAAATATTTACGTTGTTTTCGTCATAAAATCTTGAAAGTTTCATCCGTACAAAGCAGCAAAAATACGCACCAAATACTGCACACATGAGCACAGACACTATCAAGGAGTCCATACAGGGCGTTGCCATTGTATGGTTCAGAAATGTGCTGATGCCGCATATCAGAAGTGAGACTCCATAAATGACAATCCACTTGCTTTTAACATGATATGCTCTTTCAGGCGCTTCGTCCGCATAAGTGATTGCCGTCTTAACAATATCCTCAACTTTATCAGGTTTTAGTACATCATCGTTCGGCAATCTCTCACACATCAAAAGTTCCGTAACGGAAACATCCAACAGATTTGCCAGCGGGATCAATAGAACGGTATCGGGCAAGCTAACTCCCGTTTCCCATTTGCTTACAGCCTTATCAGATATACAGAGTTGTTCTGACAACTCTTTTTGAGTGATTCCTTTTTCTTTGCGAAGTGCGGCGACAAATGCGCCAAATTTCTTCTTGTCAATATTGAACATTGATTTTGACCTCCTGTGATTGCTAAGAGCATTATCGCTCTAACGCTGCCATTTAGCAACCGAATGGCAAGCGAGTATATCATTTTGGATGTTGAATGATAGTAGAGTTGTGATATTTCTTTCGTGAAAGGTACCTTATTGTTTATTTTATCATTACAGTATTACAAGTTCAACTGTGTACATGAAATGAAAAATGAGTACGAATGAAATGTAACACCGTTCAAATACTATCGCCCGAAATGTAAAATTACATTAGGTGGTGATGACATGAAGAACGAAAAAAGCGAACGAAAATTTGATTTTCGTCCGATGGGGCTTGCAATCAAGAAAGCCCGCGAGAAGAAAGGCATGACACAGGAGCAATTGGCTGACATCATCGGGCGGGACACTCGTACTGTCATGTACCACGAAAACGACGGTCAACATCCGAGCTTAGATATTTTCTATCAACTGGCAACCATGTTCGACCTGTCAGTAGATGAATACTTCTACCCCGATATGGGAGCCGGTGAAGCCGCAAAGAAGCGGATCAACATTCAACTTAATTCTCTCAACGAAAGCGAACTGCGGCTCGTTGAGGGTATTATCAATGCAATCATAGAAAACCGTGAAACGGAGGAAGCGTAAGAAACGGCGCTGCCTCCGTTTTTCGTGGGGGTTCCGGGGACGCACTAACGGCAAGCAGGGCAAGTGTGGCCACACTTGCTATTTTTGCATCCCGGCGGGCTGCAAAAACGCTTGTTGGGGAGCCTCCCCAAACCCGGCTTTGGGACTTTTTGTCCCAAAGTAATTTGTCTGCGTCACCGTGCGCTATCGCTCCTGTTCCTTTTGGCGCTGGCTGTCCGTAACGCCCAGCAGATGGTCAATGTTGGCCTTAACCGCCACGGCCTGCCGCATTTTCTCCTGCGCCGAGCGGTACTCAATATAGAGCGCCTTTTTCCGCGCCGCCAGTTGGCGGCGTTTTTCTTTTAGCTCTGTCATCGTGGGCAGTTTCTCTCCGCCCAGCAGCTCTCCCATTGTGGCCTTGGCCGCCCGGTAGTCCGCCAGCTCCGCCTCATGCTCGGCAAGGTATTTCCGGCTGTACTTGGCGGCCTTGTACCCATCAAAGACAGGGCGGGTCTTGGCGTACCGCACCACGGCTCCCATCAGTTCGGATGTTGTGGACAGGTCAGCCTCCGTCCGCCGGAGCTGCTCAGTCAGGGAATGAAAACGGGAAACGGCGTCCTCGGCCTTGGCAGAGAGCTGGTCATACTCGGTGATATTCTGCTCCTGCATGAATTGAAGCGCCGCCGCCATCTGCTTGAGGTTATAAACCTTTGCCCACCGCGCATAGGCCGCGCCTTTGCCGGAGCGCAGCCGCTCCCGTATATCCACGATCAGATTGACACGGCGAGGGGCAGCAGGCGCGGGAACAGGCTGCTCCGGGATCGGTCGCACCCCGGCGATGACAGCCTTGATGTCCTCGGGATCGTAGCCGTCCCCGAGGGTGGATGCCCGCAACCGGGTAGCCCGCTCCTGCCCCGGAACAAGAAAAGAGATCGTACCGCCGCGCCCATGCTTGACCGTGAAGCCGGACGCCTCCATGAGCCGGAGGAAAGCGTCAAAATCGGCGGGGCGTTTTGCAAGAGCTTCATTGATGGCACGCCGCAGCTGTTCCTTGTATGAGGGCTGCCGCTCCGCCCCCAGCCATGCCCCGTAATGGAGAAAGCGTCCCTTGCTGTGCAGTTTGGGATTGGTGATGACGGACAGATGATTTTCAAGGCAAATGCGGTCAGAGAGCCGCCGTACCGCACGGCCAGAGCCGATGAAGTCACGGAACTTCCGGGTGCAGTCCAGCGAGGTCGAATTGTAATAAATGTGATTGTGGATGTGCGCCTTGTCCGTGTGGGTGGCAATGAAAAAGGCGTATTTGCCCTTTGTCCAGCGCATCGCCGTTTCATAGCCGATGCGGTTGGCCTCCTCCGGCGTGATCTCCCCGGGCTTGAATGACTGGCGGATCTGATAGCACAGCACATCCGCGTCCCGCCGCTGCTCCCGGCCTGTGGCGGCTTTGTACTTTGCTTTGCTTAAAAGGAACTCAGCATCGGCGGTCATGTGGTCGCAGCCGTAGGACGAGATCAACTCGCCGTTCTCGGTCTTGTCTGGGTTTTGCCCGTAGTCAAACCGCTCTTTCAAGGACTGCGCGATGGTTTCGCCCTTGCTGATTTTGTGCTTCTTGTAGTATGTCGTGGCCGTAGGCAGCCCTCCTTCCGATATGACAAACGGCGGCTGTGGTCAGCCGCCGTCGTTTCAGCTTTGGGACATTTTGTCCCAAAGTATCAGCCGATGATGAAGTCCCGCAGGGCAAACTTGGCCGAGTGCAGCTTGTCCACCAGCCACTCAGCGATGGCGGGAACGCCAAAGGGAGAAACGAGGAACGCAAGGACGAGGAACACGATCCCGCCCACCGTCTGCCCGCCGATGAACAGGATCAGGGAGAGCAGCGTCAGCACAATGCAGCCCATCTCACACACGGCGGACGCCACGCAGAACAGAAATGTAACCATAGCGGCCAGCAGGGACAGCGCCACCATTACGGGGGCGGCAAGGATTTTGAGAACGATCATAGCAGCTACCTCCATTAAATAATCGGGTTGGATTGTCCTTCTACCCATATTATACCGCCGGGAAAATAGGCACACAAGGATGTCGAGCTTTCACCACCTTGGGACAAAATGTCCCGAAGTTATAGTTTTTTCTGTGGAAATATTTTTGAAACATGGTATGCTATTATCAGGACAAAAGAAAAGGAGTATGTGCTATGCGGATGAGCGAGGGGCGCGAAACATTTAATCGCCTACTAAACTGGGATAGAGGACAGGCTCCGTCTGAGCGACTGGCCGCAATAATTCTTTCAAAAGAGGGCTTCAACGGTGTTGACCCATCTCACCCGTTAGGTGGCAAAGACGGCTTAAAAGATATGACGCTATCCTCTGACGGGAAGTGTTGGATTGGCGCTGTTTACTTTCCTCGCGGTCAGCAATCTTTTCCTGATATAAAGAAAAAATTCGCCCATGATTTAGACGGCGTGAAAGCTAATAACGCAGAGGGATTGGCTTTTGTAACTAATCAAGAGCTACGCCTTGGAGAGAGAAAAATCCTGACTGAATTGATGCCCGAGGTTGATGTACAGATATATCATCTGGAACGAATAGCTTCTTTATTAAATACTCCTTCGTTCTATGGCATCAGAATGGAGTTTTTGGACATTGAAATGAGCAAAGAGGAACAGCTATCCTTTTTTGCTGACCAAGACCAACGACTTGCCAGAATTGAGAGCACATTAGCACAAATGGCAATCGGCATTGACGGTTATAAAACTTTGCTCACTTCTACTCCGCCAAAGCAGCAAACGAATGACGAGGATGAAGAATGGGATGAATTTTTTGAAGAGCCTCGTTCAATGGATGAGATTGCAAACATGGCAAATGAGTTTTGTGAAAAAGTTTGGTTTGATCGTCATTTGTCATTGCGATACAAGGTTGAAAACGGCCTTGAAACTGTCAATCCCCAAATATGGGCGGGAGCGCTCAAATCTGCTGAAAGGGTAATCCAACAATACGGGGAAGAAAATCTTGGCCCATATAGCGATTTCGAATGGGGTATGCTTAATGGAAAGCTGTCTGCACTTAGATGGGTAATGGGCGAGGATTGGGATGAACTCTATACATAAAAATACGGGGAGCATGGACGATTAAGCCCAGCTCCCCGTGCTTTACATACTTACCACAGCCGACAGCTTTTTCAGCAGTTCGGACAGCGGCTCCCAAAGGTCGGCATAGTCCTTTTGGAGCGCCGCGATCTCCGAGGGATAGATGCCGTAGGTGTTGGCATGGACGGCCACTTGGTTTAGGTTGTTGGCACACCGCCGCTGCAAGGCCACCAGCTCCCGGATGTCCGAGAGGTCAACATGGAGAACATAGCCGTTGAGAGCCATTTTCCGCATATAGGCTCCCATGTTGGAGATCCCGGCCTCGGCCATGCGGTCAGCGATCAACGCCTGCTCCTCCGGCGTCACCATCACATGAAGATGGACAGAACGCCGCCGCTTTTTTGTCAACGCTCCTCACGCTCCCGGCTGCGGCGCTTGGACGGGTGTTCCCGCACCTTATCCAGCGGCTTTTCCTCCGGGAGCGGCACAGGCAGATTGTTGATGATACCGTCGATCATGTTCCCGTTCTGCTCCATCGCAAGCTCGGCGTTCTTGTTGGGATTGTGTTCCATAAATATCCTCCTATCTGTCGCCCCGGTCAGGGGCGCTTTTCTTTGGGGCAGATTGCCCCCGGTCAGCCTCGACCTGTTTTACGGCGGTTTTCATCTGCTCCCGGATCGAACGGGGTCTGTCGGGATTGTCGGGCGCAGGCCGTAGCTCATAGTCAGACGCCTGCCGTTTTGTCAATGGCCGTGTGTAGGTCAAATGCCCCCACGCCAGAAACGATCCGTTTTCAACCGGGACGCGCTGATCGTAGTTGACGATCTCGTCCGGGGCGTTGCGGGGCGGCTTGGGGAATGTCCCAATGTCCACGGGACGCTGGGTGGAATAATACTTGTAAAGGCCGGGAGCCTCGGTCTGCCTGACACCGACATTGTAAAGGCGCTGGTATTCCTGCACCCGCGCTGCAAAGTCCTGTTCCAGAGCGGCACGGTCGCTGCCGTAATGTCCCCACTCATACTGCCGCTGGCCCTTGTCATCGTCATAGCAGGCCCATGTGACATAGGGCGAGGGCGCAGCGGGGTTATGCCCCAGCACAAAGCCCCTGCCGTTTTCCAGCATGACAGCCTTGATGATCTCATAGCCTTGGTTTTTGTCCATACTGCCTCCTCACCGTGACACATCCTTCTCCGCCCTCTTGACCGAGGACTGGAGCTGACAGGGGTTTGTCCCATCCTCCGGGCGCAGGAAGTCCAGTCTCGCGGCGGCACGGATGGCGTTTTGATTGAGCTGCCGCTGCCACGCGCCCTGGCTGGGCGCCCACTTGAAGCCCTCGCCTTTGAGCGCCTGCCGCTGGTCGGCGTCAGGTTTTTCCTCAAAAATGAGCTGCAAGCGGTTTTCCGCCTCATTGACCCTGGCCTCGCCGCCGGGAAATGTCCAGCCCACAAACTCTGCCTTGTGGCTCAGCTCCTCGATGCGCTGGCGCACACGGCGGATGTTGGCGTTATTGTTGGTGAGCAGATAGGACGGAAACGGAACGGGGTCTTTGCACCAGTCTTGGGACATGGCCGCCTTGACCTTTTCCACCTGCTCCGCCGTCAGCTCGGGGCAGCCCTCCAGCGTCTTGTGCTTGCGGTAGTAGGCGTTGACCGCCTTCATCATGGCCTGCTGAGACTCCATTCCCTCCAGCTTTTTCGTGAGCTTTTCCACGGCAAGGTCATCGTCGGCGCTGATACCGCCCCGGCCTGTGGAGCGGATCTTGTCCAGCAGCTTTTCAATTTCTGCGTACTCGCCGTAGTTGCGATCCCGGGCGGCGTTCTGCTTGGCCTTTTTCGCCACGGGGAAATTGCCGCCCCCGGTAATCAGAATAGACGGCACACGGGCGTCAATGGCGTTGCGCTCATTGAGGTTTTCCGCCAGCCTGCGGGCGTAGCGGTCAGCAAGGGCATCGATCTTATCATGGTACATGGGATCGACCTGCGCCTTCTGCTTCTCTGCCAGCGCATAGGCCTCATCCACCATCGCCCGGTAGCCCGCTGTGGCCGAGCCGGGGGCATAGTCGGAATAGCTGTTCATGGCCTTTGCCCGCTTTGCCGCCGCCTCGCTGATCTCATAGTATTTAGGCATAATTCCTCCTTTCAGCCGGGACTTCGGGACAAAATGTCCCAAAGCCCCGGCGCTTGGATGTGGAAAGCATTTCTGCGAAAACAGGGGCGGGCGGGAAAACATACCGCCCACCCCAAAAGCGCCCCGGAAAAGCCTTGTAAATGCAGGCATTTTCCGGGGCTATTTTTCCACGCACTACCTCCGCTTGCGGCGCATATATGCCCGCTTCTGCTCCCGCAGGGCAGCCCCGGCACAGGCCGGGGAGCAGTACCGCTGCCGCCTATCTGGGAGAAAGGCCCTGCCGCACACGGGACAAGGCCGGGTTTCTGTGATACGCTCCACGGTCAGCGACCTTTCCAGTACGGGGTCAAGGGGCAGCACCGCCGAGCGGAAATAGCGGCAATATGCCCCTGTCCAGCATTTCCCCAGCATATAGCAGGGACAGTCCAGCGGCAGGCAGCCATAGTCTTTATCGTAGTTGGCGCACCATTTTGTCACCAGCTTACGAATCGCCGTTTTTTCCTGCCGGGTCAGTTCACGGCTCATTTTTACCCCCTGTCTTGGGCTTGAGCTGTTCCCGGTAGCAGAACACGCAGCCAATCCCATGCCAGTAGGGGCAGCCGTCGCAGCGGGAGCCTTTGGGCGGCAGGTTGGGCGGAGCACCCTTGAAGCAGCTTTTTTCTTTCATAAAGTCCTCATAGGGACTGTTGGTAAATCTCATGCTTCATCCTCACTTTCCATTTCGTCCTCGTCCTCCCAAGGCGGGGTATCGTCGTAATCGTCGCCGTAGTCCTCCGCAGCGTCGGCGGCCTGCTGCTTTTTGGGGCGGTAGATCTTAAAATACCAGCCAGCCACGCCGCCGATGACCGCCACGGCCAGCACCAGCAGGATCGTCCCGCTGTTGCTCTTGGGCTGCTCCGGCTCAGGTTCAGGCTCCGGCTCTGCCACGGGCGCAGGCTCCGGGGTTTTGCCCTGACACTCACCCATGTTCACGGCGCAGACGGTACAATCCGTGTTGATAGCGCCCACGGCGCATTTGTCGGCACAGGCACACTCCGGCAGCTCACCGCCCGCCGCCTGCATCGCCGCCAGCAGGTCAGCCTCGTCCACCATATTCAAAAAGTAGGTCTGATACTGCTCGCCGTCCTCGTCGGTAGGCTTGTCATAGTCAAGGACGATGTAAAAGGTGTTGCCGCCGCTGGTCTGCACCGTGATGAACTGTTTATTGGTGGCCTTGTCGTAGAGCAGGTCACGGGTCACAAGGTTGCCGTCCTCGGTGAAGCCCTCGCCGGGGTCAACAGTTTCGGCTGGCAGCGGCTCCACCGGGTCAAGCCCACTCCATTCCTCACCGCCCCCGGCGTAGGCCGTGACCGCCATGCCGCACATCAAAACAGCGGCGCAGAGCGCCGCTGTCAGCTTTTTCATCCACTTGTTCATTCGCTGTCCTCCTTATCCGTATCGGACTTCGGGACATTCTGTCCCAAAGCGCCGCCGCTCTTGATGGTCTGGAGCAGCACGGGCAGGTCGGTGAGCGAAACGCTCATGCCGCGCACGATCTCCACGATCTCGCTGTTTTCTGCCTCCAGCTTTTTCTGTTCCAGCTCCTTGAGCCGTGCCTGCTGCTCGTTGATCTTGGCCGTGACCTTTTCGATTTCGGCCTGAATTTTTGCGCTTTTGGAGATAGCCATAAAAAACCTCCTGTCAAAATAGTTTTCCGTAGGCGTAGAAATGAGACTGCCAGTAACTCGTGTTGAGGTTGGCGTAGCTGATGGGGTCGCCACAATGGAGCATCCAGCCGTCGCCCACATAGATGCCCACATGGGAGATCCCCGGCGTGTCATAAGTCCCCGTGAAAAATACCAAGTCGCCGGGTTTGGGGCTGCTCGTCCGGGTGGAGATGTTGTATAGCCCCTGCGCCCCCAGCCGTCCGAAGTCCCAGCCACATTGATTGTAGACATAGCTGACAAAGCCGGAGCAGTCAAAGGATGTGGATGGACTGCTGCCGCCCCAAACATAGGGGTATCCCACATACTTCTCCGCCTCTTTCAGAATGGCGGCAAAGGTTTCATCTGCAAGATAGTCCTCGGGGATCTCATGCGTTGGGGGCTTGTTGGTGTACTTGCCCACATAGGGCGAGGACGGGAACAGGTCAGGACGGTTGCCCAGCGTCGCCATGTAGAGGGCGTACCGTGACAGGGTTTCCTCGCCCATGATGTAAACGGGCAGATGGGAGAGATTGAAGTTTTCAAGCGTGACATAGCAGATGTAATAGTTGTACGGAACTTCAACATCATAGTTGTTGCCCTCACTGTCCGTCCGGGTAACGGTACGGTAGCGCACCTCCACCACCACATCCTCGGTCAAAATGTACTGGCGGTCAAAGAGCATTTGGAGCGTCCCCCGCACCTCGTCCAGCGTCCACTCACCCTCATGGAGCGCACAGACGATGGACAGCAGCACATAGGGATCGTGTTCAATGGTGTCGAGGTCAAAGTGATACTCGTCATAATCGTGGGTGCGGGTGTAGGTGTCGAGGTAGCGTTGCAGTTCGTCCTCCAAAGCGCAGTAGGCGGCCTCCGCCCCCAGCAGGTCAGCGTCCTCGGCGGCATAGGTGGACGCGCCGATGGCTCCGGCCACGCCGTTGCCCACCGTCACCAGCGAGGACATACACGATTGCAGCACCACCAGCAAAAGAAACGCCGCCAGCAGCATGAGCAGCCCGCCTGGGTGTTCCTTGATGTAGGCGGACACCTTTTCCGCCAGCTTGCCCGTGACGGACGCCGTACCCTCGGCGGCCTTGGCGGTTTGTCTGGCAGCCTCCCGCGCCTGCTTTGCGTACTGACGCTTGATCTTCTGCTTTTGCAGATACCGGGACACTGCGCCGCCCTCCTGCATTTCCGGGTGTTCCTCCACGGTCTTGCGGTAGTAATAGCCCGCCGTGGCCTTGATATGCTTGCTCTCGGCACGCTCCACAGCCTTTGCGGGGTGCTCCCGGATGGCCTTGCGGAGCTTGCGCCTGCCGAAGCGGTACACGGACTCCGCCGCCAGTTCGGAACGGTGTGCGCCCTCCGTGCCGACATTTTCATGCTCGACCTCATAGAGCTTGCCATGCAAAAAGCCGTGGACGCCGTGTCCGGCAGTATGGGCAAGGCGCTTGACCGCACCGGGCTTTTTCGGCGGCTTCTGCTTTGCCAGCTTCTCCCGGGCGGCATCCAGCTTTTCGCCCCGCTTTTCCATGCGTAGCTTACTGGCGGCTGTCTGCTCCTGTTGGCTTTTTGGATGGAATTTGGACTTTGGGACTTTTTGTCCCGAAGTGGGGTTACTCGTCTGTTCGCTCATGGGCAAGATCCTCCGGGCGGGTCGTCAGCAGGTCATAGATCTCCCCACGGGGGAAACGGTCTACAAACGGGATGGTGACATTTCCATAGAACAACAGGCCCTCGCCGGAATTGGAGTGTGTGATGTAGGAGAGCTGATGCTCGGAAATGCCAAGCTGTTTTGCCAAGATCGCACGGTCGCTCTGCGCCTGCGACAGCAGCACCATGAAATCGGTGTTGTCCAGAATGTTCTCGATCTCCCGGCTGGCCAGCAGGTCTTTCACATTCTGCGTCAGCGCCGAGGGGACGCACCCCTTTTTGCGGAGCATTTTCCATACCGCCACAAAGTAGCTGGCCGTCAGCGGATCACGGAGCAGGATATGGAACTCGTCAAAGTAGCACCAAGTCGCCACGCCCTCGGCATGGTTGGCGTTTACCGCCGCCGTGACAAATTCATTGGTGGTGTGCATGGCGATCTTGCGGAGGTTTTCACCCAAGCCCTTTAGGACAATGCAGACCACGCGGGAATTGAGATCAACATTCGTGGGGTGGTTGAACAGGTTGAGGGAGCCGGTGCAGTAGAGCTCCAGCGCCGTCGCTACCCGCCGCGCCTCCGGCTCGGGCTGGCGCAGCAGCTCCTCATACAGATCTTGCAGCAGCGGCGCTTTTGCCGTTTCCAGCCCCAGTGCCATCTCCCGGTAGACCAGCCGCACACAGCGGTCAATGACGGTTTTCTCGATGGGCTGCAAGCCCTCCTTTCCGCCTACGATCAGCTCGCACAGGGACAGCAGAAAATCCGCCTTCATGGAAAGCGGACTGTCCTCGTCGTTGATGTTCATTTGCAAGTCCATAGGCGAAATGTGGTGCGGGCTGTCCGGGGCGATCTCAATGACCTGTCCGCCCAAGCGCCGCACCAGTGGGGCATATTCGCCCATCGGGTCAACGACAATGATGCGGTCGTTGGTAGCGAGGAACACATTGATCAGCTCCCGCTTGGCGGCAAAGCTCTTGCCGCTGCCGGTAGAGCCGAGGTACATCCCGTTGGCGGATTTCAGCTTTTTGCGGTCAGCCATGATGACATTGTTGGAAAGGGCGTTCATGCCGTAGTAAAGCGCCTGCCCGTCCATACGAAGCTCCCGGGTCATAAAGGGAATGAAGATGGCGGTGGAGCTTGTAGTCATGCCCCGCTGAATTTCAATGCCGTTGTAGCCCAGCACCAGCGAGGATACAAAGCCCTGCTCCTGCTGCCAATCCAGACGGCGCAGGGCGCAGTTGTATTTCTGTGCGATGCCGCTCACCGTAAACACATCATTTTCCAGCCTCTGGCGGGTGGGAGCAAGGTTTACCACCGTAAAGGTCAGCAGGAACATTCGCTCGTTGCGGGATTGCAGGTCACTCAGCAGCTCGGCGGCATCCTTGGAAAAGGTAATGAGGTCAGGCGGCAAAATCTCCATGTCGTACCCGGCACGGACAGCCTTTTTCTGTTCCTCTGCTTTCATGCGGCCTATGTCGGAGATTTTTCCCTTGATCGTCTTAATGGCCTTGAGCTGGTCTACCGTCTGAATGTGCATGGTGACGGTCAGCTCGGCGTCCAGTTCCAAAATCTCCGCCAGCAGCTTATCCGAAAGCTCCGACGCCATGATCTGCAAATAGGACGCCGCGCCCCACATCTGGCCGACACGGAAAGTCCGGCTCTGCCGAAAGTCGAAACTGTCCGGGGCGATGTAGTCCTTTGTCCCCATGCCCGTCTTGGGAATGTCTTTCCACGCAAAGCGGAACGGCTCACGCCCGCCGGGGTGCATCTGCCCGTGCAGCACCGCCAGCCGATCCCGGCCATCCAGCGGGCGGGACTGGACGCCCAACCGCTTTAGGTTGCCCATGACATCCGCCTCCACGCGCCCCAGCCGGGGACGCGCCTCTGCCACGCCCTCGGCGGGCAGGCCAAAGGTGATGTACTTATACCGTTCAATGCCGTTATTGCTCTTGGCGATCTGGCCTTTGAGCATTTCCACATACTCGCCCCGGATGCTGTTGAAGTCATCCTCCTGCGCCGGGATATTCACCTTGTAGCGGTTGGCGTTCCGGCTGCGGCGGTTGACAAAGGAAAGCTGGAACGGCAGAGAGCTGTCAAAATAATTCAGGCACGCGCTCCACCCGCTGATAATGGCAGTCTGATCCTCCGTGGACGCCACGGCATAATTGATGTCCTCATATTCCAGCGTCTTTGTGTAAAGCCCGCCGGGGAGCTGGCAGATCCCGTCCGGGTGCATGGCGATATAGGGAATGGTCTGCTGGGCAGACAGCGCCCGGTGCTTATTTGCGTTTTTCTGTTTTTTTGCTTTGCTCAATAGGCTCCTCCTTGTATTATAGAGTAGTAGTTTTTAAAGCCCCTCTCCAAGGGCTGTGCTAC